>Ga0209947_1001287_pt1 | contig 14978 bp, 13 predicted proteins | sample SalPonR2_B_D2_MG_FD_185706 | JGI IMG/M metagenome (GOLD analysis project Ga0209947, IMG submission 185706) | Salt pond soil microbial communities from South San Francisco under conditions of wetland restoration - Salt Pond MetaG R2_B_D2_MG... ... | reverse complement strand
ACTTGCAAAAGGCGAGCAGCAGGATGCGGACGCCTTGCATCTCTGGTGTCGCGAGCGGCTCGCAGCCTACAAGGTGCCCAGCGTGTTCATTTTCGAATCCATACCGAGAACGTCGACCGGGAAGATCCAGAAATTCGCCCTGCGGGAGCGCGCGAGGGGTTTCGCGCAAGGACGAAAGGGAGCTTCCTAGTGCAACCCGGAAAGCTCTGAGGCACGAGCCGCGGATCAGGGCGCTCACGGATTTCCTCGACAGATATTGTCGGAACCGACGATCCGCCGCTCGCTGAGCCGTTCACGCCGCCGGCAATCCGTCCCAATGCAAAGAGCGAACCGCATCACCCCGCGAGGGCCTTCGCAAGGGGCCGCCGGAGGCCACAGTCAGCAAGCGCCGAAGGCGTCCGCCATGATCCCCGAAAGCTCCTCGGCACTGAACTGCACAGGGCTCGGCTTCATCGAAGACGCGCTTTGCGCGGCCGTCGCGAGCCGGGCCCGATCTTCGACCGGCAGTCCCGGAACCGACGCAAGACCGTTGCGCCCCATCCATGTTTGCATATCCGCAAGTCCACCCGGAATCGTTCGGGCGATAATGTCGGACACCTCGGAAATCCGGCGCCTCGTCTCGCCCTTCTCCGGCGCCGACGCATCGATAGCGCGAAGGACATGGGGCAGAAGGCGGGCGCAGATCGCCCCGTGCGGTGCGCCGGTCTCGCCCCCGATGACGCCCGCGAGGCCGTGAACGGCGCCAAGTCCCGCATTGGCAAGTGCGATGCCGCTGACATGGGCGACATAGGCGAGGCCGTCGCGCGCGTTCCTGTCCTCGCCCTCATCGACGAGCAGCGCAAGCGCCCGCAGCCCCATCGAGATCGCGGGCCTCGCCAGCGCATCGGTGAAGGGCGTGGCGCGGCTCGAAAGGTAGGGCTCGATCACCTGGGTCACGGCGTCGAGGCCGCTTGCCAGCGTCTGTCCCGGCGGCGTGCCGTCGGTCAGCGACGGGTCGATCACGGCGAGGTCGGGCACCATCCGGTCATCGCGAAGGCTGACCTTGCGGCCCGACCCGGGCACGCCGATGACGGCGTTTTTCGTGGCCTCCGATCCCGTCCCGGCCGTGGTGGGGATCGCGATGCAGGGCAGCGGAGGGGCCGTGAGCGGCCGGCCCTCGCCCACCACTTCGAGATGAACCAGCGGATCGGAGCCAGTCGGCAGGAGCGCGGCGAGCGCCTTGCCGAGATCGAGCGTCGCGCCGCCACCCATGGCAACGACCGCATCGGGCCGCGCCGCGCGCGACCCGGCAAGCGCCGCCGAGAGCATGGGCAGGGTCGGCTCACCCGGGCAGGTGATTGCGTGGAGCGTACAGCCTGCCTCTTCGAGCGCGCGACGCAGCGGCGCGGAACGGCCGGGGTCACGCCCGTGCACGAAAAGAAGGCGACGCCCGAACCGAGCGATCTCGGGCGCGGCGTCCAGCGACGCCCCGCGTCCGAAGCGGACCCGGGCGGGCAGGCGAAGGGCAAAGCGCGGAATCGGGGGCATCGACGGCTCCGGAAGGAACGAGAAGGGCCGCGGCGGACAATGCCGCCGCGGCCCGGTTCAGAAGCCCGCCCGTTGAAGGGCTGGCCGGGAGAACGTCAGCCGTCCTGCCAGGACTGGACGAGCTCGTCGTAGGAGACGGTCACCGGCTCGGGCTTCTCGTTTTCGAGTTCCGGCTTCGGCGCGCCGGGCTGCGAGAGCCAGTATTCCGGATCCCGCTCCTCGTTCATGACCGGGCCGAGTTCGCCCTGAACGCCGGCGCGCTCGAGCCGCTCGAGTACCGCTTCCTGGTCCTCACACAGCGCGTCGAGGGCTTCCTGAGCGGATTTCGCACCCGACATCGCATCGCCGATGTTCTGCCACCACAGCTGGGCGAGACGCGGGTAGTCCGGCACGTTCGTTCCGGTCGGCGACCAGCGGACCCGGGCCGGCGAACGGTAGAACTCGATGAGCCCACCGAGGCGCGGCGCGCGCTCGCTGAAGTGGTCGGAGTTGATCGTGGTGTCACGAATGAACGTGAGACCGACGTCGGACTTCTTCACATCCACGGTCTTGGAGGTGACGAACTGCGCATAGAGCCAGGCGGCCTTCGCGCGGTCTGTCGGCGTGCTCTCCATCAGCGTCCAGGACCCGGCGTCCTGGTAGCCGACCTTCATGCCGTCTTCCCAGTAGGCGCCGCGCGGCGAGGGGGCCATGCGCCACTTCGGCGTGCCGTCCTCGTTGAGCACGGCCTCGGCACCTTCGCCGACCATGTCCGCGGTAAAGGCGGTGTACCAGAACATCTGCTGGGCGATCTGGCCCTGTGCTGGAACCGGGCCGGATTCGCCGAAGGTCATCCCCGCTGCGGTGGGCGGCGAGTACTTGTCGAGCCACTCGATCGACTTGTTGACGGCGTAGACCGCCGCCGGGGCGTTCGTCGCGCCTCCCCGATCCATGCAGGAGCCGACAGGCTGGCTGTTCTCGTTGACGCGGATGCCCCATTCGTCGACGGGCAGACCGTTCGGCTCGCCGACGTCGCCCATGCCGGCCATCGACATCCACGCATCGGTGTAGCGCCAGCCGAGAGACGGGTCCTTCTTGCCGTAATCCATGTTGCCATAGACCATGCCGTCGACGTCCATGTGGCTGAGGTCGCGGCCGGTGAAGAATTCGGCGATGTCCTCGTAAGCCGACCAGTTCACGGGCACGCCCAGCTCGTAGCCGTAGGCGGCTTCGAAATCGGCCTTGTTCTTTTCGTCGTTGAACCAGTCGTAGCGGAACCAGTAGAGGTTGGCGAATTGCTGGCTCGGCAGCTGGTAGAGCTTGCCGTCCGGCCCGGTGGTGAACGACAGGCCGATGAAGTCGTCGAGGTCGAGCGTCGGGCTCGTCACGTCCGCGCCCTCGCCTTCCATCCAGTCGCTCAGGTTGCGGACCTGCTGGTAGCGCCAGTGGGTGCCGATGAGGTCACTGTCATTGGTGTAGGCGTCGTAGATGTTCTCGCCGGTCTGCATCTGCGTCTGCAGCTTTTCGACGACGTCGCCCTCGCCGATGAGGTCGTGGGTGACGTTGATGCCGGTGATCGCCGAGAACGCCGGCGCGAGCACCTGCGCTTCGTATTCATGGGTGGTGATGGTTTCCGACACCACGTTGATCTCCATCCCGGCGAAGGGTTCGGCGGCCTCGATGAACCACTCCATCTCGGCTTCCTGCTCCTCGCGGGTGAGCGTGGACATGCCCGCGATCTCGTTGTCGAGAAACTCCGACGCCGCTTCCATGTCGGCGAAGGCCGGCATGGAGAAGCTGCTTAGCGCCACGGCCAGTGCCGTGGTCGATCTCAGTGAAAAGCCCATCCTTGGTTTTCCTCCCATAGTTGGATTGAGGCAAATGCGGCCCCTTTCCGGGCCGTCGAAACGCGCCCCGCTTCAGACATACCTGAACACGAGGACGGCGTAGGCGAGGCAGACGACGAGCGCCCACCATTGCGCGAGGTCGGTCAGACCGAGCCAGGCGATATTGATGAAGGCCGACCCCAGAAGCGTGATGAACAGCCGGTCACCGCGCGTCGTCTCGATCCTGAGAATGCCGACGCGCGGGGTCTCGGGGTAGCGCAGGGCGAGGATCGTGAAGACGATCAGAAGTGCGGCAATGGCCGCGAAGAAGGCTGCCGTGGGCCAGGTCCATGCCATCCATGCCATTGGATGTCTCCCTTATACGCGACCGAGGGCGAAGCCCTTGGCGATGTAGTTTCGGACGAAGTAGATCACGAGCGCCCCGGGCACGATCGTCAGCACCCCTGCCGCCGCGAGCACGCCCCAGTCGAGGCCGCTGGCCGAGACGGTGCGTGTCATCGTCGCCGCGATCGGCTTTGCATCGACCGAGGTGAGCGTTCGCGACAGCAGAAGCTCCACCCACGAGAACATGAAGCAGAAGAAGGCGGCGACGCCGATGCCCGACGCGATGAGCGGCATGAAGATCTTCACGAAGAAACGCGGGAAGGAATAGCCGTCGATATAGGCGGTCTCGTCGATTTCCTTCGGCACCCCGCGCATGAAGCCTTCGAGAATCCAGACCGCCAGCGGCACGTTGAACAGCGTGTGCGCCAGGGCAACGGCGATGTGGGTGTCGAAGAGGCCCACCGAGGAATAGAGCTGGAAGAACGGCAGCGCGAAGACGGCCGGCGGCGCCATGCGGTTGGTCAGAAGCCAGAAGAACAGGTGCTTGTCGCCGAGAAACGAATACCGGCTGAAGGCGTAGGCCGCCGGCAGCGCCACGGTGAGCGAGATCACCGTGTTCATCACCACGTAGATGATCGAGTTGACGTAGCCCATGTACCAGGCCGGGTCGGTCAGGATCGTGGCGTAGTTCGCCAGCGTCGGGTCCTGCGGCCAGAGGCTGAAGGTGCCGAGGATCTCGGTGTTGGTCTTCAGGCTCATGTTGACGAGCCAGTAGATCGGCAGGAGCAGGAACACGAGATAGAGCACCATCACGACGGTGGAGCCGCTTACGCGCGACCGGCGGCGCTTCTGCGCGCCGGCGGTCAGCTTGCCGGGCAGGCTCGCAGCACCGGGGGCGGAGGCAGTCTGATCGGTCATCGCTGCGTGTCCTCCTTCTCGAGGTTCGTCATCACCGTGTAGAACACCCAGCTGATCAGCAGGATCACCAGGAAGTACATGATCGAGAAGGCGGCCGCGGGACCGAGGTCGAACTGCCCCAGCGCCATCTTCACGAGGTCGATCGACAGGAAGGTGGTGGCGTTGCCGGGGCCGCCCCCGGTCACCACGAAGGGCTCGGTGTAGATCTTGAAACTGTCCATGAACCGCAGAAGGATCGCGATGGTCAGCACCCCGTACATCTTCGGCAGCTCGATGTAGCGGAACACCGCCCAGCGGCTCGCCTGGTCGATCTTGGCCGCCTGGTAGTAGGCCTGCGGGATCGACATGAGCCCGGCGTAGGCCAGAAGGGCGACGAGCGAAGTCCAGTGCCAGACATCCATGATGATGACCGTAAGCCAGGCGTCGACCACGTCGCGGGTATAGTTGTAGTCCGCGCCGATGGCGTTCAGCGTGTAGCCCAGAAGGCCGATGTCCTGGCGCCCGAAGATCTGCCAGATGGTGCCCACGACGTTCCACGGGATGAGCAGCGGCAGGGCCATCAGCACGAGGCAGACCGACACCCAGAAGCCCTTCTTCGGCATCGAAAGCGCGACGAGTATGCCCAGCGGCACCTGGATCGCCAGGATCGTGGCCGAGAAGGCGAGCTGGCGCCAGAGCGCGTTCCACATGCGCTCGTCCTCCAGCATTTCCTCGAACCAAAGAAGGCCGGCCCAGAAGAACTGGTTGTTGCCGAAACTGTCCTGCACGGCGTAGTTCACGACCGTCATCAGCGGGATGATGGCCGAGAAGCAGACGATCACCATCATCGGCAGGACGAGAAACCACGCTTTCTGATTGACTGTCTTTTCCATTACGCGGCCTCCCCCACATTCGTGCTCAAGGGCTCGACGCGCCAGTCGTCGGCATAGACGTTGACGCCCTCGGGGTCGAAGACGACCCGCGTCATGTCGGCCGTGATGGGCGTTTCCTCGGCGACGACGATATTGATATCCTTCCCCGAAAGCTCCGCGCGGACGATCTTGTGTCGGCCGACGTCCTCGACCCGCCGGATCGTCACCGGCAGGCCCTCTTCAGCCGTCAGCCGCACGAACTCGGGGCGAACGCCGATCTCGACCTTGCCGCTGAGCGGACCGTAGGCGCGGCCGAGCGGCAGGTCCTGCCCGCCGACAACGCCCCTGTCTCCCCGCACCTCTGCCGGGATCACGTTCATCCCCGGCGAGCCGATGAAGAAACCGACGAAGGTATGCGCGGGCCGCTCGAACAGCTCCTGCGGTGTGCCGATCTGCACGACCTGACCCTCGGTCATCACCACCACGTGGTCGGCGAAGGTCAGCGCCTCGGTCTGGTCGTGGGTGACGTAGATCATCGTGTGCCCGAACTCGTGGTGCAGGCTCTTCAGCTGCGTCCGGAGCTCCCACTTCATGTGCGGGTCGATCACCGTCAGCGGCTCGTCGAAGAGAAGCGCGTTGACGTCCTCGCGCACCATGCCGCGCCCGAGCGAGATCTTCTGCTTGGCGTCCGCCGTCAGGCCACGCGCCTTCCTGCCGAGCTCGGCTTCCATGCCGATCATCTTCGCGATCCGCGCCACCCGCTCGGCCACGACGTCGGCCGAATGGCCCCGGTTGCGCAGCGGAAAGGCGAGATTGTCGCGCACGGTCATCGTGTCGTAGACGACCGGAAACTGGAACACCTGCGCGATGTTGCGCTCCGCCGTCGTCATGTGCGTGACGTCGCCGTCGTCGAAGAGAATACGCCCCTCGCTCGGTTCGAGCAGGCCGGAGATGATGTTCAGAAGGGTGGACTTGCCGCAGCCCGACGGGCCGAGCAGCGCATAGGCCTCCCCGTCCGACCAGACGTGGTTGAGCTCTTTCAGCGCGTAGTCCTCCGGGCCCTTCGGGTCGGGCATGTAGGAATGGGCGAGCGCGTCGAGTGTGATCCTGGCCATGCGATCCTCCCTCAGGCTGCCAGCGCGTAAGAGGCGGGCGCGATGAGCGCGCCGTCCTCGCCGAAGACATAGACATGTGCGGGGTCGAGAAAGACAGTCACGGCCGCCCCGATCCTGAGATCGCGCACTCCGTGTACGAGACCGACCCAGCGATCGCCGTGGTGGTCGAGATGCACGAATGTTTCCGAGCCGGTGATCTCGAACACCGAGAGACTGGTGTGAAACTCCATCGCCTCCGCGGCGTGGGGTTCGATCTCGACATGGTTCGGGCGAAAGCCGGCGGTGTAGCGGCCATCCGCAAGGCCCGCGAGCGTGCCCTTCGCCTCGGCCGACTGATTGTCCCCGAACACGAGGCGGTTCCCGGACTTCGTGATCTTCAGGAAATTCATCGGAGGGTCGGAAAACACGCGCGCCGTCGTCGCGTCCACCGGCTGGCGGTAGACGTCCGCCGTCGGACCGAACTGCGTCACCCGCCCTTCCCAGAGAGCGGCGGTGTTTCCGCCGAGCAATAGCGCCTCTTCGGGCTCGGTGGTCGCGTAGACGAAAATCGCGCCCGAGGCCTCGAAAATGCGCGGAATCTCGACGCGCAACTCCTCGCGCAGCTTGTAGTCGAGGTTCGCGAGAGGCTCGTCGAGCAGAACCAGCCCCGCGTCCTTCACCAGCGCGCGGGCGAGCGCGCAGCGCTGTTGCTGCCCACCCGACAACTCGAGCGGTTTGCGCTCCAGCATCGGCGTCAGCTTCATGAGGTCGGCGGCTTCGCGCACCCCGCGGTCGATCTCGGTCTTCGACTTGCCCAGAAGCCGCATCGGGGACGCGATGTTGTCGTAGACCGACATCGTCGGGTAATTGATGAACTGCTGGTAGACCATGGCGACGCCCCGGTCCTGAACGCGCACCCCCGTCACGTCCTCGCCGTTCCAGACGATCCGCCCGGTCGCCGGCTTGTCCAGCCCGGCCATCAGCCTCATCAGGGAGGTTTTCCCCGACAGCGTGGGTCCGAGCAGGACGTTCATCGTCCCCTTGGACAAGGTCAGGTCCATCGGGTGGATATGTGTGTACCCCCCCACGACCTTGGAAACGCCCTCGAGCGTCAGCGACATGCCTATCCTCCCTTGTCGCCGCCCGTTAATCGGGCGGCCCGTCTTATTCCGCTGCCGTCCGGTTTCGGCCGGAACGGCTTTCGTTCATGAAGGCATCGAGTGCCGCGGCCTCCCCAGCCGAGAGCCTCAAGCCCAGTTTCGTGCGGCGCCACAGCACATCGCTCGCCGTGCGCGCGAATTCACGGTCCATCAGCCAGCGAACCTCACGTTCGGTCAGATCCGCGCCGAAGCGGCGGCCGAGATCGTCCAGCCGGCGCGCATTTCCCAGAAGGCTGCGTGCCTCGGTCCCGTAAGTGCGAACGAGCCGCCGCGCCCAGGCTTCCGTCAGAAACGGATATGCTTCGCGAAGATCATCCATTACATCTTCGGCCCCGTCCACCGGGAAGTCGCCGCCGGGCAGTTTCGCCCCGGCCGTCCAGGCGCGCTTCGCCAGCGGCACATGGTCACCGACCTTGTCGAGTGCCTCCTCGGCCAGCCTGCGATAGGTCGTTATCTTGCCGCCGAACACATTGAGAGCCGGCGCGCCGCCCCCCTCGTCGATGCACAGCACGTAGTCGCGCGTCGCCGCCGTGGCCGATTCCGCCCCGTCATCGTAGAGCGCCCGGACCCCGGAATAGCTCCATACGACGTCTTCAGCGGTGACCGGCTCCCTGAAATACTCCGAAGCGAAGGCGAGCAGGTAATCGCGCTCGGCGTCGGTGCAGACCGGCGGTTCGGACGGGTCGCGATGCTCGACATCGGTCGTGCCAATGAGAGTGAAGTCGTCCTCGTAGGGAATCGCGAAGATGATGCGCCCGTCCATCCCCTGAAAGAAGTAGGCCTTGTCGTGGTCGAAGAGCTTGCGGGTGACGATGTGCGAGCCACGCACGAGCCGCACCTGCTCTCCCGTATTTCGGCGCATGCCCCCGGCGATCACGTCGGTGACCCACGGTCCCCCGGCGTTGACCAGCATTCTGGCGGTCCGGGTCGCCCTTTCGCCGCTCTCGCCGTCGCGCAAGGTGACGTGCCAGACGCCGCCGTGCGCCTCGGCGGCGACCATCTCGGTGCGGGTGAGAATCTCGGCGCCCCTCGCCTCGGCGTCACGGGCGTTCAGGACCACGAGCCGGGCGTCGTCGACCCAGCAGTCCGAATATTCGAACGCCCGGCGGTACCTCTCGTCCAGAACCGCGCCCTCGGGCGCATCTCTCAGGTCGAGCGTCCGGGTGCCCTTCAAGCTCGTTTTTCCCCCGAGACTGTCATAAAGGAACAACCCCAGCCGGATCAGCCAGGCCGGGCGGCGCCCCTTCATCCACGGCATGAGGCCGGTGAGCAGACGTGACGTCGGAGTTTCCGCCTCGAAGCGCATATCGGCGTGATAAGGGAGCACGAAGCGCAACGGCCAGGAAATGTGCGGCATTGCGCGCAACAGTGTCTCGCGCTCGATCAGGGCCTTCCGGACGAGACCGAATTCGAAATATTCGAGGTATCGCAACCCGCCGTGGAAAAGCTTCGTCGAGGCCGAGGAGGTCGCCTGCGCGAGGTCGCCCTTCTCGACGAGCGTCACTGCGAGCCCGCGACCGGCGGCATCGCGGGCGATGCCGCATCCGTTCACGCCGCCACCGACGACCAGCAGATCGCAATCCGCCTCAATCACTGCTCATCTCGATCTGAACGCATCATAACGATACAAAACGAACACAAAGCAACACGTATTGTCAATCAAGAATGTTCGTTTGTATTCGTATCGACTTCGCAATCCTCCATGACGATCGCGGCGGTGGCGGCGCAGAACTCCGCCAGATCGGCGTTCGACCGGTCAGTCCGGGCATTCACTCCGACGATCCGAATGCAGAAGCTTGCGAATTTTGCGGAAAAGAGCTCATATCCGCGCTGAAACGAACAAGTCCGAAAGCATGTCTCAGACTTTCCGACAGCCGGAGATACTCGACATCGCGCGCCGGGAAGGTCGCGTGACTGTCGAGATGCTCGCCAGTCATTTCGGCGTGACGCCCCAGACCGTCCGGCGCGACCTGACGGAGCTCGCCGATATCGGCAAGCTCGAACGGGTGCACGGCGGGGCGATCCTGCCATCGGGCGTGACCAACATCGGATACGCCAGCCGCCGGTCGCTCGCGGCCGAGGGCAAGGCGCGTATCGCCCGGGCCTGCGCCGAGGCCATTCCCGACGAGGCGGCCGTCTTCATCGGAATAGGCACCACGGCCGAAGCGGTGGCCCGCGCCCTCGTGCGCCACCGCAATCTCCTGGTGGTCACCAACAACCTCAACGTGGGCAACATCCTGCTGGAGAACGTCGATTGCGAACTCGTGGTGACCGGCGGCTCGCTGCGCCGGTCGGACGCGGGCCTGGTGGGGGCCCTCACGGTCCGTACCATCGAGCAATTCAGGTTCGACCATGCCGTGCTGGGCTGTTCGGCCCTCGACGAGGCGGGAGATCTCCTCGACTATGATATTCAGGAGGCCGTGGTGAACCAGACGATCATCGACCGGTCGCGTTCGACGATGCTCGTTGCCGACGTCACGAAATTCGAGCGAACGGCTCCCGTACGCATCGCGTCGCTCCGCGATATGGACCGCTTCTTCACCGACGCGCCGGTAAAGCCCGGACTGGCCCGATTGTGCCGCTCCTGGGGCACCGAGATCCGCGTGTGCCAAGAGGCCTGAACCGGGCAGCCGGCGTCAGTTCGAGCGAGCGCTCATGAACCGCGTCGCGCGGCCACCCAGGATCTATCGATGTGCCGTGCACCGGATGAAGAATGCCAAGGAAGGAATTCCGGCGTCGTCGTCTCGAAAAGCAAGGCGTCGTCCGGATCTTCGCGCACCACCTTGGACAAAAAGGCTGCGTCAGTCGACCCGGGCGATCGAAACGAGGTCGAAGCCCCTGCCTCACCGAAAACCCAACGCGCGACGAGTTGCTGACACTCATGGCGATCCCGGGAGGACTCGAACCCCCAACCTGCTGATTAGAAGATGCGCTCGGCCGGATTCCCCCACCTGCGCCCGTCTGCGCCCTTTTACCCCAAATCATTGACTTGAATGGTTTTTCGTTGACCCGTGCTGCGCCGACCTTCCATCTCTTGCGCCAGAATTCGCGTTCTGTTGCTTCCGATATGCTTCCGGAAGCGCGCAAACGCGACGGGGGATCAGGAGGCGCGCGATGGCAAGAAAGCCGATCAGAGAGGTCAATCGGATGAAGCTCACGACCCGGGCCGTCGAGGCTCTGGCGCCGGGCGACAGGGAAGCGTTCATCTGGGACACCGCACTCCCCAATTTCGGACTTCGCGTCTATTCGACCGGTCGCAAAACCTACCTCATCCAGTACCGCAACACGGGCGGACGGACGCGGCGGCCGCGTATCGGAGATCACGGCGTCTTGACGGCGGACCAGGCGCGCCAGGAAGCGCGCCGGCGCCTGGGCGCGGTCGCCTGCGGTGAAGACCCATCCGAGGAGCGTACGACCCGTCGGCGGGCCATCAGCGTCAGGGACCTCGGAGAACGCTTCCTGACGGACCATGTGGCCATCCGCTGCAAGTCCTCGACGGAGCGCAACTACCGCCAGCAGGTGCGGAACCACGTGATCCCGCGTCTCGGCGCTCACAAGGTGACCGAAGTGACCAGGGCGGACATCGCCGCGCTCCATCACGCGATGCGCGAGACGCCACATCAGGCCAATCGCGTTCTTGCGGTCATGTCTAAGATGTTCAGTCTCGCCGAACTCTGGGGGCTGAGACAGGACGGCAGCAATCCCTGTCGACTGATCCCGAAGTACCGTGAGGAGCGGAAGGAGCGCTTTCTCGACGCGGAGGAGCTCGCACGCCTGTCCGAGGTTCTGAACACGGTGGAGGCCAACGGGTCGGAAAGCCCATTCGTGACGGCCGCCTTTCGGCTTCTGATCCTCACGGGATGCCGGCACGGTGAAATCCAGAAGCTGCGCTGGGACGAGGTCAGAGGCGGATACCTCCATCTGCGGGACACCAAGACCGGCGCCCGGCGCATTCCACTGTCCAACGAGGCGCTACGCATTCTCTCGACCCTGCCGCGCACGAACGGAAACCCTTACGTGATCGAGGGCCGCTTCCCGGAGAGCCATATCACCGATCTCCAGCGACCCTGGCGGCGCATTCGCGGAATTGCCGACCTTTCGGACGTCCGCATCCACGACCTCCGGCACACCTTCGCCTCGATCGCCGTGCAGAACGGGATTGACCTCCTGACCGTCGGCAAGCTTCTGGGACATTCGAGCTACCAGACAACGGAGCGTTACGCGCACCTTGCCGACGAGCCGATCCGTCGCGCGGGTCAGCAGGTGTCAGGCGTCCTCGGAGACATGATGCAAACGGCCGATCCGGCTCCGGAGCCGGGGCGTCCCGCGCTCCGGCTCGTCAGGTAGGGGGCGCGGTATCCCCGTATAGGGCGTACGATACCGTGGAGGCCGGACAGGCGCCTTTATCCCATATATATCATATATATAGGGTGCGCTGGTCCCATATAGGCTGGGGGTTTCGACTCAGGCGTCGCCGTCCTAGGGTCCGACAAGACCGCGAGCCCTACAGAATATAGGCATTCCCATTCCTCCTGTTCCGAGACATCACTACCGCGAAATCTATTCGGCGGAGGACACTCGCCGCTTGTGCGACGAGCACGGCATTCCTTCGGAGCGCGCGTCCGAACTGAAAGCCGGGCTCGATGACGCCGCCGCCATCTGGAGTTGGTACGCCGAGGATCGCGAGGATCGAACCCGCCCGAGCGACGCTGCAAAGCAGCTTCGTCGATTGGCGGAGCGAACGGCAGCGCTCCAAGGCGAGCTCTCCGGCCTTCCGGAGAAGGCAAAAGCCGCGCTGGCCTTGGCCCTGTTCAATGCAGACACACGCGATCTGGACAGCAGACTCGTGGACCCGACTGATCCGAACGCGGACGGCCATGGGCAAGGCGAGACGATCGACCAGGTCGTGGAGACCGATCTCGAGACAGTGGTGCGGGTGCTGACGCGACTTCAGGGCGCCGCCGAGGAGACCGCCGGCGGAGTTGGCCGGCAATCCCCCGGTCAGCGACGCGACCACGCATTGCGCATGTGGATGACGAATGTCGCGATGCTCTGGGAGGAGGTCTCCGAGACTCCTTTCAGCCGGGACGCCGAAGCGGGCGAACCCGTGACACCTGCCGCCCGGTTCTGCGTTGCGGCCTTCAAGCCAATCGACCCGAACACGCCCGCCTCCCGTGTCCTCAACGAGATGAAACACTGCATCAAGGCTCGTCGCGGCCGCACTGGCAGAATTGGAGGCGGAAGCGAACGTTAATTCTTCCAGCGCTTTCGCTCGCGTCGATGCCGGGCCCGCGACTAGGTCTCAAGTATCGCAGATGAGACAACGGAGGCGCAGACATGGATGGCGTCGCGAGCAGCACAAACGAAGCCCCGCCGGCCAGCGACTACTGGGATGGTTTCATCCCCGAGGCAGACGCCGCGGACTACCTCTGCCAGAGTATCCGAACGCTCCAGAAATGGCGCGTCAACGGGCGCGGGCCGGCGTACTTCAAGCCGGGTAAGTCGGTCCGCTACCGTCGCCGCGATCTCCGGGAGTGGGCCGAGGCCCGGCGCCGGCGCCATACGGCGGAGGCTTGAGTTTTGCCCGTGCGGGGTTGGAAGCACCGCGCGGGATTTTGGGGCCGGATGGTCCGAAAGACGGGGCGCGCGGGAGGTCCACCTCCCGGCGCCCCGCACTCTCCAGGTTCCTCCATTTCAACTGGGCGGGCCCTCTCCAGCCTCCGCCGGGCGCCTGCGCCCGGCCCTAAAACCAAAGCTTCCCCGCCGGAGGCGTAGCTGGAGAAACGCATCGACCGAAAGGTCCGGGACGCAAGTCTGAGAGGGGGGTCCTGTAACACCCCCCTCCACCAATACGAGAGCGCAAGGAGACGCAGATGATTGTCGTTCACAAGGGATTTGACGGGCTGGATATTAGCTTCCAGGCACAAACGCCGCTGGACGTCGCAAATCGCCTCGAAGCAGCCAAGGCAGCGGCGCAGGCAGATCGCGGAAACCCGCAACCCCTGGAGATCAACGGCAAACGCATGCTGGTCGCTGAGACGGGGGCCAAGGGCGGTTATCAGTATCGCGTCGACACCGGGGATTTCGGAGCGACCTGGAAGTTCAAACAACCGAACCCAAATGATCCCTGGGGAATAGGGGTCTCGATGAAATCCCTGCCGCTGGCCCTCGATGGCCTTTTCGGCGCACGGGAGCAGATCGAAGCCTTTCTCGACGCTCTAGATATCGTCGTGCCGCCAAACGGTGTCGCCATAGGCCGCGTTGATTTCGCGGTCGATATCCTTGACCCGGAGTTCGAGCTTGTTGCGGATCACTTCAGCAACAAGGAAGGCGCAAGCTTCACGACGTACCAGGAACCATGCGAAACCCGCCACGGGTCGGGCAAGCGCTACACCGGAATAACCTTCGGCAAGATGCCCGGCCGGCAGGTGCAATTCTACTCAAAGAGGGCGGATGTCCTGAAGAAGCGGAAGGTGGAATGGTGGCCGATCTGGAACCGGTCGCTTGCACGCCTAGACCACGCGCCCCTCGATGCCAGTGAGCCGGATGAGAGCAATGTCTGGCGGGCTGAGTTCCGGGCGGGCAAGAAGGAACTAACGAAGCGCTGGAACATCCGGACCTGGGAGGACCTATATGCGCGTGCCGGCGACGTCATGCGCAGGCTCAGTGAATGGGCGACGTACCGAACGCCGAGCCGAACGGACACGAATGCATCGCGATGGCCGCTCGACCCCATCTGGGAACTCGCCCAACAAGCACTTCGTGACGATCTCATCGACCTCACCAGCGAGGTACAACCAGAGGAGATCAAGCGGGTAATCACCGACGAGTACTTGCGGATGATCGAGGGCCAGATTGACGGGCTAGTAGTCAACTGGGCGACCGCAAAAGGATACGACTTCCGTGAGCACCAAGAGGCGTGGCGCAAACTCAGGGAAGGTGCGGGGGATCGTGCACACGAACACCGACTGGACCTCGATGAGCGGTTCTCCAAGGCGAGAAGTCGGTTTCTCTAGGTTTTGGGCAGCGTCCGAAGGGGCGGACTCCGGACCTTCTCTGCAAGCGCGAACCGTTCGTGCGTCGGGGTCGAAACCCGACATTCAACCGAGGCGGAACGTGGACATCACGCCGCGCTGCCGCAGGTCAGCTGAGAGCCCTTCTCGGACCTTGGTGTTGGGCGCAGCATTTGACAACAAGGGCGGAGAGCAGTCACTCAAGGGCTCGACCATGAATGACCGCTTCCTTGATCAGTAGGTCTCTATCACCTCGGCGTAGGCA
>Ga0209947_1001281_pt1 | contig 15004 bp, 7 predicted proteins | sample SalPonR2_B_D2_MG_FD_185706 | JGI IMG/M metagenome (GOLD analysis project Ga0209947, IMG submission 185706) | Salt pond soil microbial communities from South San Francisco under conditions of wetland restoration - Salt Pond MetaG R2_B_D2_MG... ... | reverse complement strand
CGGAGGGCTTCAAATTTTTAAGCTAAAAATGTTTCAACACCTTAAAAATAATAAAAAAATTTACTTTTTAAAAATTTGAAACGATCAATTTAGGAACCTGCATTAATATCAGATTATACACCTCTCTCCAGCGCCTCCCACCGATCGTAAGCGTATTCGATCGTCTTTTCCAGTTCCTCCATGCGCGCCTTGACCCGGACAATTTCGTCCTTGTCGGTTTTGTAGAATTCGGGCTCGCCCATCCGCGCATAGAGGGCGTCGTACTCGGCTTCCATTTCCTCGATCTTGGCGGGCAGGGCATCGAGTTCTCGCTTTTCTTTAAATCCCAGTTTCGGCGGCCGGTTGCCCCTGGGTTTTTCAGACGGGGCGGGTTTTGCCGCCGGTTTTTCCTTCTTTTCGGCCGGCATGTCTTTTTGCCGCTTGGCCCGCTGGATCAGCCAGTCGTCGTAGCCGCCGGCGTATTCGATGACCTCGCCCTGTCCTTCGAAAACAATGGTGCTGGTGACCACGTTGTTTAAAAACGCCCGGTCATGGCTGACCACCAGCACGGTGCCCTGGAAGTGAAACAGCATGTCTTCGAGCAGTTCCAGGGTCTCGATGTCCAGGTCATTGGTGGGCTCATCCATGACCAGCACGTTGGCCGGCCGGGTAAACAGGCGCGCCAAAAGCAGCCGGTTTTTTTCGCCGCCGGAAAGGATATGGACCGGGGTGCGGCATCTTTCCGGCGTAAACAGAAAGTCCTTCAAATAGCTGATCACGTGCCGCTTTTCGCCGTTGAAGACGATAAAGTCATTGCCCTCGCCGATGTTTTCGGAAACGGTCCGGTTTTCGTCCAGCCCGGCCCGCAACTGGTCGAAATAGGCCACCCGCAGCCCGTGACCGTGCCGGACATGGCCGTCGTCCGGCGCCGCCTGATTCAGCAGGATTTGTAACAGCGTGGTCTTGCCCGCCCCGTTGGGCCCGATAATCCCGACGCGGTCGCCGCGCATGATCACGGTGGAAAAATCGGAAACCAGGGGCGTGCGGCCTTGTGATCCGTCAGCCGATCCGTCAACGGCCGCCCGGATCGAGCGGGCTTCCATGACCAGCTTGCCGGTTTTTTCCGCCTGCTGGACCTGGAGGTTGACGTTGCCCACTTCGTTACGCCGCGCCCGCCGGGCCTCCCGCATTTTCTCCAGTGCGCGCACCCGCCCCTCGTTTCGTTTCCGGCGGGCCTTCAATCCCTGGCGGATCCAGGTTTCTTCTTTGGCGAGCTTTTTGTCGAATTCGGACCGCTCCTTTTCCTTGGCCTCCATGGCCGCCTGCCGGCGCTCGAGGTAGGTTCCATAGTCGCAGTCATAGGCGACCAGGCGCCCCCGGTCCAATTCCATGATGCGGTTGGCGACCTTTTTTAAAAAGGCGCGGTCGTGGGTGATAAACCAAAGAGTCTTGACGTTTTTAAGGACAAAATCCTCCATCCATTCAATGGCGGCCACGTCGAGATGGTTCGTCGGCTCGTCGAGCAGGAGCACGTCCGGGTCCTTTGCCATCGCCCGGGCAAACAGCACCCGCCGCTTCATGCCCGCAGACAATGTGGCAAAACGCGCGTCCGGGGCAAGCTGCATACGGGTCAGCAGGCTTTCCACATGGCGCTGCGTCTCCCATGTGCCGTCGGCTTCGATCTGATGCTGCAGCGTCGCCTGGCGGACATCCGGATCGCTTCGGCCATCCGATGCCTCCTTTTGGTTTAACCGCCGGAATTTGGCGATGATATCACCCTTTTCGCCGAGCCCCCCGGCCACCACGTCGAAAACGGTGCCGTCAAATTCCGCCGGCACGTCCTGCGCGAGTTCGGCCACGGTCACGCCCTGCTGTCGCCAGATTTCGCCGCCGTCCGGCGACATTTTGCCCTGCAGCAGCTTAAAAAGGCTCGATTTGCCGGCGCCGTTTCGGCCCAGCAGGCAGACCCGCTGGCCCCTTTCAATGTGGAAGGTGACGCCGTCGATCAATGGTGTTCCGCCAAAGCCCCAGGAGACGTCCTTCATCCCGATCAATGCCATAGTTTACTTCGCTTACCGCTCTTAGTCCCTTAGTCCCTTAGTCCCTTAGTCCCTTAGTGCCTTAGTCCCTTAGTGCCTCAGTCCCTTCCCCCTACTCAAATTCCGCCTTGAACGCTCGAAATTCCTCGGCCAATTGCCGCAGTTGTTCGGAAAGCTCGCTGACCTGCTGCTCCAGTGCTTCTATGCGAGCGTTGTCGCCGGCGGAAACGGCCTGGACGTCGGGGGCGGCCACAGAAGCCTCGGCGGCGGATTCGGTTTCTTCGTCGACTTCGGCGAGCAGGTGGGCGTAGCGATTTTCCTTGTGCCCGGGTCGGCGGGGCAATTGGGTAACAAAGGGCCCTTTTTCGTGTTCCATTAATTTTGTCAAGGTATACTCGACTGCCTGCACCCCCTGAAATTCAATCAATCGGGAAGCCCGGTTGCGCAACTCGCCCGGGGTCTGGGGACCGCGCAGCAGCAGTTCGCAGATCAGGGCCAGCTGCCGCCTGGAAAAATCGGCGAAATCATTGAGGTTTTGTTCGTATTTCGGTGCGCGGCTGCCATGCGTCCGGACCTGCCAGACCAGGCGCTGCTCCCGGAGCGAATTCAGGGCGCGCTCCACTTCCGAAGAATCCAGACTCAAGACCGGGTTCCGGTTGTTTTTCTGGTTGCAGGCATTGACCAGGGCATTCAAGGTCAGCGGATAGTAGTCCGGCGTGGCCATCTGTTTTTCGATCAATGCCCCGAGAATTCGACATTCAACGGGATTTAACGTTACTTCCATGGATTTTGTCCGTGTTCGGATTTACGATTCTCAACTGAGAATTCACCATTCATTAGTGGCTTTTATTACGCTGCCGAAAAAAATTGCCGATTGTGAATTTTCGATCCGGCATCAGTGGGATCTCTGGTCGGACCCAGCTAAAAATTTCAATACAAGTATTGCTGGAATTCCACAAACACTTCCCGGATGTTATCCGGCGGCCCGAGTTCGGCCACCGCATCGCCGACGCTGTGGTATTTGAGTTCAATCAGCTGCGGCAGTTTGGCAGTATCCAGTTCCTCCACCCCGCGCGCCACATAGTGACCCAGGACAAAATTCAAAAATTCCTGCTGCCGGTAATCGCGGCCTTTGAAGATATCCGCCCGGTGCGTTTCCACGCGCTCAGCCCGTGTGACCGGGGGCAGCGCAAAAGCGATGTAGGCCAGCACGTCATAGAGGTCTGAATTTTCAGCTTCGATCAATTTTCCGATCTCTTGCAGCTGCTCCGTGCCATAGCCTTTTTCCGCCAGCCCGTCAAGCAGGGCCTTGCGGGTATCCGGCCGGCTCCACAGGGCGCGCAGCTCGTCTTCGTCGCGAAACAGCTCGGGCAGGTCTCCAAACAACTGCTCGATAAACTGGGCGGCGGACATGGGCTTTCCATCAGGACTCCAGAAAGTGGTGGCGGATATATGCTGGATGGTGCGCTCCTTGCCGTCTGCCAGTTTTACCCTTACTTTTCGATTTTTCCGGCAAATGCAGGGGTGCTCACCGCATACCGGACATGGCTTAGGCGGTTCCTTTTCGCATATGCACGGTCTTTGGCCGCATACCGGGCAAGGCTCGGGCGGTTCCTTCGCGCAGGTGCAGGGGATATTCCCGCAGCGCGGGCACGGCTCAGGCGGCAGCGGCTCGCCGTCCCACTCCGGATCGCTGAAGTGTTCATAGGCTTTCACAAAATCATAAATGGTGAAATAATCCTTGCCCTCAAACAAACGGGTGCCGCGGCCGATGATCTGCTTGAACTCAATCATGGTGTTGACCGGCCGCATGAGCACAATATTTCGCACGTTCCGCGCATCCACGCCTGTGGAGAGTTTCTGCGAGGTGGTGAGAATGGTGGGGATGGTCTTTTCATTGTCCCTAAACATTAAAAGAAACCGGTCGCCCTCTTTGCCGTCATTGGCGGTCACCCGCACGCAGTAGTAGGGATCACGGCTCGCCTTGAACTGGTTGATCAAATCGCGCACCGCCAGGGCGTGCTCTTGAGTGGCGCAGAACACCAGGGTCTTCTCCCGCTGATCGATCTGATCCATAAAAAGCTGCACCCGGTAGCGCTCGCGTTCGCGGATCTCAATCACGCGGTTAAAATCATCTTCGGTATATCGCCGGCCTTCCTCGATTTCGCCTTCAATCACCTGATCATCCGGGGTATACACGTAATCATCCAGGGTGGTGGCGATCTGTTTGACCTTAAACGGCGTTAAAAATCCGTCATTGATGCCGTCTTTTAGTGAATAGATATACACCGGTTCGCCAAAGTAGGCGTAAGTGTCCACATTGTGCTGCCGCTTGGGCGTGGCCGTCAGGCCAAGCTGAACCGCCGGGCTGAAATAGTCAAGGATGCCGCGCCAGTTGCTCTCGTCATTGGCCCCGCCCCGGTGGCATTCGTCAATCACAATAAAGTCGAAAAAGTTCGGGGGGTAGTCGCCGAAACTGGGCGAGGGATTTCCGTCCGCATCCCGGCCGGTCATAAAGGTCTGGAAGATGGTGAAAAAGATACTGCCGTTTTTGGGCACCCGGCCTTTTTTGCGGATGATCTCCGGGTCAATTCGCACCAGCGCATCCTCCGGAAATGCCGAAAAGTCGTTGAAGGCCTGATCCGCCAGATTATTGCGGTCCGCAAGAAACAGCACCCTGGGTCGGCGCCCAGGTTCCCCTGACTCCCTTGCCGCAAGACTCCAGCGCGCGTGAAACAGCTTCCATGCAATCTGAAAGGCAATGGCGGTTTTGCCGGTGCCCGTGGCCAGGGTCAGCAGAATCCTGTCCCGGCCTGCGGCAATGGCCTCCAGGGCCTTGTTGATGGCATTGTGCTGGTAATACCGCGCCTGCCAGAAGCCGCCCCGGTCCTCAAACGGCACCGCGCCAAACCGCTCCCGCCAGACATTTGACTCGGCAAAGGTCTCCGCCCATATCTCACCTGGCGTGGGATAGGCATCCACATAACCTTCCGCGCCGGTCTGCATGTCCACCCGGTAGATGCCGCGGCCGTTTGTGGAAAACGCAAACCGCGCCTGCAAAAGTTCGGCATAGCGTTTGGCCTGGGCCAGGCCCTCGGTATCGGCCAAATCAACGCGCTTGGCCTCAATCACCGCCAGTTTCTGGCCTTGATACATCAACACATAATCGGCAATATCCGGCCGGGCGCGCTTTCCCGCGCCCTGGAGCCGGCCCGGCGCAATCACCTCCCGCCGCACCCGGCTGCCGTCTACCACGCCCCAGCCTGCTTCACGCAGGGCCGGATCGATTAATTCGGCGCGGGTTTCAGCTTCATTCATGCGGTATTTTCCTGTGCAAGCATGTTCATGATCAAGCGGATCATCACTTCTTTGTTTGCCGGAGCGGACTCCGCTACTAATAATGTAAGGGCGGCAAGACCAATGTCATTTACCACCTGCTCGCCCTGATCATTTAACAACCGGCCGTTGCGATGAAGAAAGTCCACAAAGAGAAAGGCCGCGCTGCGCTTGTTGCCATCAATAAACGGATGGTTTTTGACCACAAAATAGAGCAGGTGGGCCGCTTTGGATTCAATCGTTGGATAGGCCGCGTCGCCTAACACGGTTTGATCCAGATTGCCCAGCAAGGCATCAAGACCATCCCCCCGTTCCCGCGCGAAAAGCTCCGTCGCTGTGCCGCGCTGCACCATGTCGGCTTTCAACTCGGCCAAAGCCGCGCGGGCCTCTTCAGTCGTTGGCAGCTGTCCGCCCGGCTGGGCTTTCGGTTCTGCCAGCAGCCCTTCGTCATACCGATGCAGCAGCAGGAAGGTCTGTGTATAACGGGTAACAATGTCCACCAATCCACGCCCGCTCTCAGTATTCAATTCCGGGTTTTGGGCCGTTTTGCGCACCAGTGCCATGGCGGCCTCAAGTTCGCGGGCATTTTCCTCAAAGCGTCGTCGGCTTAACGTCCAGCCCTGAATCAGGTGTTCGCGCAGCACACGGGTGGCCCACTGGCGGAACTGCACGGCCCGCCGGGAGTTGACCCGGTAGCCCACGGAAATGATAGCGTCCAGATTGTAATGCTTTATTTGTCGCGTTACCCTGCGCCGGCCCTCCTGACGAACTACCGAGGATTCCTCGGTAGTTGCCATTTCCTCTAACTCGCCGACGCTATATATGTTTTTAAGGTGCAGGCCGATATTATCGGCTGATGTATCAAAAACCTCCGCCATCTGACGTTGGCTAAGCCAAACGGTTTCCCTGCCCGCATCAAGCCAAACTTCAACCGGTTTTTCGGCTTTCTGATAGATAACAATAGCGTTTTGGCCTGGGGCCTCATTCATGCGGCAGCCTCTTTGCGCTTGTTATTTGCGTTTGCCGTCAGTTCCCCGGAAAAGGCTTTTTGCAGCAGGGGTTGTTTGAGTTCGGTAAGGGCGGTGGATTTTTGTTGATAGATGGATTCGAGGTTCCGGCTGTGTTCAGACAATTCTTCTAATTTTACAACAATCATATCCTGTTCTTGTTTTGCCGGCAGCTTAATTTTAAGATCCGATAAGGCTTTATTGCTGAGATTTTTCATCGTAGTGCCAGTCGATTGTTTTTCTAATGCTTTTCGATATTTGTAAGATTTTATCATTCTTGCCAAGAAATACGGATTGACTTCAGGCTTAGGCCGAATAAAAAAACAACCCGTTCCGCAAACCCATCCGTTCTGCTTTTCAGTAACAACAGCGCAACGACCGATCTCACCGCGACGGGCAATAACGATATCGCCTTCGCGCAGTATATAAGCCCTTAAACGCCCCTTGGTTTCAGCGCTGATACGCTTATTATCATCTGGCAATATTTCAGCCCCGGCTATATTGATTGGGTTTACCAACGGCACACCCTCTGTAACATAGTCGGATTTATGCAGCAGCGATCCGAAAGGGCCTGTGGAAATTAATGTTGCACAATCGGAAAGGCATGTTTCTGTCCAGTCAGCATCATGATGGCTCAGAAGCGAGTTCAGGCGGCTCTCAAACAACTCCCGGGCATTGGCGAGGTTCTTTTCGGCGTTGGCAACCGCCTTTTCGATTCCCGCGAAAGCTTCATCTAAAATGGCGACAATGCGTTTTTGTTCATTGAGAGGGGGCAGTGGGATTTTGACTTGCTTCAGCTTACTAGCCGCAAGCTCCTTAAAAGTCGTTCCATTGCCTAAATCGTTGAGAAGTTCAGAATTACCATAAAGGAAGTAATATAAATACTTGTAGTTAAGATTTTCACATGGAACGAGTCCACGACAACCTTGGTTAAATGACATCGCTTCAGTGTTAATTATCACATGACCAATGGGCGCTCTGGTTGAAAGTATTACTGAGTGCGGGGGAACCAATGATGCAGAACTATGTCTTAAGCCTTCATCAGTTATCTTTCTTCGGCTATTAGATAGATAGGGTGTGCTTAGACCACCCATTTCCGCCGGAGTGATCCATAACAAATCTCCACCCCAGTATTCAGAAACCCTTGTCTTTGGAGTTCCCCCGTTTACTATTGTAGAGACGTCTCCCAACGGTAAAGATTTCCACCCTTCCCTCATAACATCCCCCGAATCTCTTCCAGAATCTCCTCGCTCTCTTTATCCAGGGTCTGGATCTCGTTGATGATCACCTCAGGCTCCCGGAGCGGCCGTTCCTCCGCTTTGTTGGGATTTTTGACCGACAGATCAAGCGTCTCCGGGTCAATGTCATTCACATCCACGGTCCAGGATTGCTCGGAATCGGAAAAACCTGCCTGAAGCTCCACAAACTCCTTCAAATCCTCGTCATTCAAAGGGTTGGTCTTACCCAGGCTGCGGCCGGGGTCAAGCTGGTAAAACCAGATTCTGCGAGTGGGCGCGCCTTTTTCAAAAAACAGCACCACCGTCTTAACCCCTGCACCCAAAAACGTGCCGCCCGGGCAGTCAAGCACCGTATGCAGGTTGCAGGTCTCAAGAAGCTCCCGGCGCAGCGCCCTGGATGCATTGTCCGAGTTTGAAAGAAAAGTGTTCTTTATCACCACCGCGGCCCGGCCGCCGGCTTTTAGATATTTCATAAAGTGCTGCAGAAACAGGAACGCAGTCTCGCCCGTCTTGATGGGAAAATTCTGCTGCACCTCCTTCCGCTCCTTGCCGCCAAACGGCGGATTGGCCAGGATCACGTCAAACCGGTCCTTTTCTTGGATATCGCTGATATTTTCCGTAAGGCTGTTGGTATGCACAATGTTGGGGGCCTCTATTCCATGCAGAATCATGTTCATAATGCCAATCACATAGGGCAGGCTCTTTTTTTCCTTGGCATAGAAGGTGTGGTGCTGCAGGAAGTCCAGATCCTTCGTGGACAGGCGGCTGCTGTTTCCGTTTCCGTTGTCATAGCCATTCGGCCCGTAGCGGAGATAGTCGTGGGCTTCGCACAAAAACCCGGCAGACCCGGCCGCGCCGTCATAAATGCGCTCACCGATCTTCGGGCGGGTGACCCGGATCATGGCCCGGATTAAAGGCCGCGGGGTATAGTATTCGCCCCCGTTTCGGCCGGCATTCCCCATATTCCGGATCTTGGCCTCATATAGGTGGGAAAGCTCGTGCTTTTCCTGCTGCGACCGAAAACTCAGGCTGTCAATCAGCTCCAGGGCGTCGCGCAGGCTGTAGCCGCTCTGGAACTTGTTCCGGATCTCGCCGAAAATCTCCCCGATCTTGTATTCAATGGTATCCGGGCTGGCGGCCCGCTCCTTAAATCCCTGCAGATAGGGAAACAGCCGGTTGTTTACGAAAAGGATCAGGTCATCGCCGGTAAGCGCGGTATCATGATCAAAGCTTCCATCCGCCTTTTTGGGCGCAGCCCAGCTTGACCAGCGGTATTCCGCCTCTATGATAAACTCATAGGATTTGCCCAAAAGCTCGGCTTCCATGGACCGCTCATGCTCCAGGTCCTCCAGGTATTTCAAAAACAGCATCCACGAGGTCTGTTCGGTATAATCAAGCTCTGTGGCGCATCCGGCCTCTTTCCACAGCACATCATCAATATTCTTGAATGTTTGTTCAAACATCAGCCCCTGCAATCCGTTGGTCTGCCTTATGTTCTGCTGATAATGGGTGTCACCAAAGCGCGTAAAGCCTGAGAAGACAGCTCCTTTTTTGCGTTGGTCCAAACTAATGGTCCCTAATTTCTGCGCATATTATCATTTTAGGGGGTGAGATGCAAATTGATTGCTCTGGCGTGCCTTATTGCAATAAGCGGCGATGAAAGTGTTCCCGATGTCATTTCAAACGGCAGTGAAAATTGTTTTACAAACACGTCGGTCTGGAGTCGGAACTGCCTTGGTTCGGGCCACGGTAAACGACTGATAAGACCATAACGGCCTGCTCACCTGCCGGTGGTCGAGTAGCCCGTGGGAACCGCCCCCACAGGCCCTCACGGAACCGTACGTGAATCTCTCGATTCATACGGCTCTTATTATCCAACCAATCTCGAATACAGACGCCAATGTGCAAATTGGTCAGGGCACGTCTTCCGAACAAGCCGAAGCCATTTTACCGCACGGGCTCTCCTGTGCAAGCGCTTGTACTTACGTTGCGCCCACCGGATAATGTGTTCATCCAGATGGAACAGGACCCGCCTTAATTCCCCTATCCCAAACTTGCCATAGTAATTGATCCATCCTTGCACCCTTGATCGAACGACTTCCGACAAATCCTTCAAACATAAAGCTTGCTTCCTCGGTAATTCCCATTCATTTATGGACTCCCGGATGCGTTTGGCTGATTTCCTGCTGATTGCAGGTGTGAAGCCTACCATCCAGTTACCGCGAAAACTCCGGGTCGACCGGGGCCTGAAGGTAAAGCCCAAAAAATCGAAGCTGATTTCAGCGTACGTTTGTTTAAAGTAGCTGCTTTTACAGTATACAATCTTTGTCTTGTCCGGGTGAAGCGCCAGTCCACAGGAGTCAAAACGTTCCGTCAATTCCTGCCTTAGCCGTCCGGCCTGCTTCTCACTGTTGCAATGGCATATGATATCATCAGCATACCGTTCAAATTCAGTGCCTGGCCAGTGTTTCTTCATCCACACATCAAATGCGTAATGCAAAAACAGATTCGCCAAAAGCGGACTGATCACGCCCCCTTGCGGGGTGCCTCTTTCCCGCGCTTCAAGCCTTCCATCAGGATGTTTAACCGGAACTTTCAACCATCGCTCAATGTACAGCAGCTGCCATTTTACCTTAACGTGCTTGCTTACCGCCTTCATGAGCAAATCATGTTCTATGGTATCAAAGAAGGCCTTGATATCCATATCCAACACCCACGGGCGCCGCCAGCAGCGCTTCCTGGCTTTGGATAAAGCATGATGCGCCGACTTGCCAGGGCGATACCCGTAGGAATCCGGGTGAAATATCCGGTCCATGTCCGGCTCGATTGCCTCTTTAACAACCATCTGTGCGATTCGATCCGATACCGTTGGAATACCCAAAGCCCTTACAGCTCCGTTTCCCTTGGGTATCTCGACCCGTCGCACCGGTGGTGGATGGTAACTACCTGAGGCCATACGGTTCCATAGCTTATAGCGATTGCCGCCAAGATTCTCGTCGAACTCTTTCAGGCTTTGACGATCCACCCCGGCACCGCCCCTATTTGCCTTGACCCGCTTGTACGCCTCAAACACTTGCCGTTTTGTGATCTCAAAAGGTTTTGCCTGACCATCCGGATTCCTCCCGACTCGCGGTTGACCCGTAACAGCAGACTGGATAATGCCACCCCTTTGCTCCGGTGCCATTACAGCACCTTCCTTGCTACTACGGGTGACTCCGTCCCTGTGCTTCGCATCGGTACTCTCATTCTTGTGGTGCCTCCACTTGAATTTCTCCCTTGTCATCGAAGCGACAGGTTCCCAAGTTCCGTACAAGAGCCTGTACCCAGTTCATGCCACCTCTATGCCGGTTGCCACCTGGACAGTAAGAAGGTTCCTTCCAGGTTAATCCCTGCGACGCTCCAGCCCTCAGGTTTTGACAACATATGTCCGCTTTTCGACACCTCATCAGTGGTTCACTTTCGTTCATCTCCTGGATACTCACCTGATCCTGTCTCGCAGGACCTTTTCCTTAACGCTCACCACCATGGCTCTTAACCACAGCAGCTTAAGGTGGTTTGAAACCCACGCCTTCACGTCGATCCCGAGGGGCCTACCCTCATCTCTTATACAGCATGAACCGATATCGGTTCTTCTTGGCACACTGGAGCGGCAGCGGAACACCGGTCAGAGTGAAGCAGGGAGGTTATGTCGCCCTGCGGCTTTTTTTTATTCATATTCTTTGCAATTAGTACCCGATGAAATCATTTTTCTTCTCCCGCTCTATCTGAGCGCGCAGCGACTGAATGTGACGTTCGACATACTGTTTGTGCGGCAGGAGATCTACTGTGTTCATGATCGGTAGCAAAAGCTCCCAGTAGTTCACTCGCCCTTGCAGTACAGGCACCTCACTGCCACTCCAAGACCAACTGCTGGGCTCCAAGGGAAGGCGCTTGAATGCTTCGAAACTTTTGTTTCGCTGGACAAACCTTTCAACGAATATCCATCTCCTTTCGGGAGAGAAATCCGCGATGACCCCAAACAGGTGCGCCATGAAGTCCGCGTCGCTGTTACGTTCGTCGATGAGGCCCAAGAGGTATGTATCCTGCCTACCTCGCGCTTCCTCACCTACCTCACCGCCGCCCCTGGTTTGAAAGAACGTCTTCAGATAGGGATCTATGGGAATGAAAGTGTCCTTCTCGTGACGGTAGACACTCTCGACCACCCTGTCCATGATGTCTTGGTAGTCAGGCCGCGCCCAAATGAAGGTATAGTCCCTGTGATCATCATGGCTGCTCAACCAGCCGTGATTTGCGTTTTCGTACTTCCACGCGATGAACTCTTTGATGAAGGCAGGGTCTAGGTCTAAGAGGCGATCGAACACTTGCCCTTTTGAATCGCTGTGCTGCCGTGTTCCTTCAACTATCAAGTATGCCTCCTTGAGGAGATCAAGGTCGTCGGCGAAGATCTCGTGCAGCCGCTTGGCTACTTCCGTATGGGGGTTGAAAAGCATTGTGAGGGGGTAGGCGAAGTTGAGATCTTCCTCAGCCTTCTCAATCACTTTCGACACGACATTGGCAACAACCCGCGCGTCCAGGGGGAGGTACTTGAGCAGGTAGTCTAATCTGTGGGGCAGATTACCCTGCTCTGCTACTTCGTAGAGCTCATATAGGTGAGCGAGCCCCACTTCGTCTGCGTCTTCGGCCGGTATTACTTCATGAACGTGGAACAACCAGTTCATTTTTGTGGGGAACTCTGACTCACGCAGGAGCTTAAGCGAGCCGTCACGGCCTCGCTGCTCTACAAGTTTCTGGACAAGGGCGTAGCCGTTCAGTCGAAGCGGGTCTCCGCGTTCGAGGTAATGCTTCAGCACCCGGACGTACAATTCAGGGTCACGGTCCGCCAATGACAGAAGAACCATCACTATTCCCCATTGGAGTTGATACTCGTTCCTCCCTTCATCCATCGCCTCCCAAATCTCAAGGCAGTGCTCGAAAAAGCGAGCATAATCTTCAAGCGTGTAACTCGCTGTGTGCTCTTCCAAACGGTCCCGCTTGTACTGCTCGTACTCCTCGTAGGACAAGTCCAATGTCCCCTGCTCACCCCATTCCGGAAGGATGATCTCCGCAAGCGCATAGGTGTCGTTGCGAAAGCGGTCTCGCAAGCCTTCAGGGACTTCTCCACCATGTTTTTCAAGGAGGTCGAGGTAGTCGTGCATCACGGCGCAATGCAAGTAGCTGCTCGGATCGAGCGCAGACTCAAGGAAATGCAAAACTTGATCGGAGTCCGCTCTCACCACCTCGCTATTCGCGACCCTTAAAGAAGACGTACTGTAGTGACGAATTACCCCCAAAACGTCGTCCTGCAAACCCTCTTCTTCGTAAAGGGCGAACAACCGTTGCCAGATCGCCTCGCGCATAGCATTAAGGGCCGGGGAAGCAGGAAGTTCGAAGCGCGTGATCTGAAGCACCCAGGTATTTTTCATCCCATGGTTCTCGAAGTGGGTGCCGAGGTAATTGCTGGCAACAGCGAAAAACATCCGCGAAAAAATTGGATCTCCGCTCTCTGCACGGCTCCACAGTTCGTCGATTACTGCATACTGGACCTCGAACCGCCTGAGGTAGGAGTCGGGCCTAAAGCCATAGTCTTCGATAAGAACCCGGAGCAGAAGAGGTGCCTCCGCAGGTCGCTTGGAGAGGTAGCGCGATAGAAGGTCGAGCGCCATCTTGACCTCGTCCTCTCTGACGAAAGCAAAAGGCCTTAATACACTTAAAATGGAGGGCGATGGAACGGCGTTTGAATCCTTCTTGAAGTTGATGCTGGTAATCTCTATCGGCTCAAAATCCAATTCGTCAATTCGATCGCGGGCCCACAGTAGCGTGTCGGTCCGCTTGGTAAACCAGAAGACATCGATTAGGTGGAAGAGAACTTCTTCATCATCTTCCTCTTCAAGTTTCGCCCATACCCGCTCGACGTGCGGACGCATCGCGTCGATGATCTGTCTACTGTCAAAGGCGTTTAGGACTGGATTAATAGAATCTATGAGCCGCTGCCGCTGCTCGGGAAAGAATTGATCAATTAATGTGCCAAAGTCGAGGACCCCCTCTTTAAAAAAGGCCAAGTAGAAGAGATAAGTACCGAGAACCTGATCAGATACCCGAACCACCTCGTCCTCGTGCATGTCGAGCACCTCCATATTGTGTAGGCGATCGGCCGCCTCCCATAAAACGGCCGGAGTGATGCCAAACGCCCCCTCAATGGCGCTCATCATTTCTTCGTTAGTTCGGTCTACTGCCTTGAAGAACGAAACAATGGCCGCAACTCGCAAGTGATATGGACTTGCTGGGTCAGCACCCTCACTACTCAGATCCTCGCGTATAGAGAAGAAATAGCTATCGTAAAGGGCCGACACATCGTGGATGCTGCTTAGGGAACTCTCCTTCGCAACACCGGCCGCCATCACGGCCAGCCGTGGGTTCCCTCGCGCGATCTCAGCAATACGTTCCAGGTAGTGGTAGTTGCAGATTTCGTACTCGTCGGTTACCAACTGCTTGATTTGCTCGTCTGTGAAGGGCTCCAGTTTCACCTCTGCGTTTCTCTCCAGCGGTCGCGAAGCATCTCGGACCTGTGTGAGGGCATAATCCCGCACGGTAGCCACGACTTTGATATCTTGGTCCTCGCGCTGGTGTAGGAGGAGATCTATGACATACTCGAAACGGCTCACCCTGTTTGCATCATCCACTAAGATGAGGAATTGACCGGACCTCGTGAATCGAGCCTGCAGGTCTTCCCACAGATCTCTGTTACGCCCGAAGACACACAGCACCTCATACTCGGGGTGTGCTTCACTGAACCTCCCACACGCCTCCAAGGCCAGCCGCGACTTACCTATACCTGCCGGGCCCGATATGATAACGAGCCTCTCATCTTCGAACGTATCAAGCAGGCAGCCCAGTTCCTCCTCACGAAAGTGGAAGCCGAGGTCAAGGCGGGTCGCCAGCTTATTATCGTTGTAGAGCGAAACAAAGCGTTCGGGGGGAACGATCTGGCCCGTGTCTATGGGAATTCCGAGGAAGTCACGAGCGAGCGCTGGATACTTGCTGTAGAGATCAAAGGTGAAAGTATCAATGCCGAATAAGTCGAGGTTTACACCATTCTCTTGGCAAACTTCTGCCAATTCGTTCTCCTCTGCAGCATCTATCTTTCCCGTAAAACAAAAGATCACCCTCTCAATTCTATCAACAGGTACACCTGTCTTGGATTCGTCAAAGCACTTCTCGAGATCGGCTTTCACCTTGCCCTGCGTATTCCGGCGAAGTCGGCCACCCATTCCGGACGATTCCGGCCGCCTGTTCCGGACGAAGTCGGCCATCTGTTCCGATTGATTCCGGCCACTCATTCCGGATGATGTCGGCCACTTTTTCGGAG
>Ga0209947_1001278_pt1 | contig 15010 bp, 10 predicted proteins | sample SalPonR2_B_D2_MG_FD_185706 | JGI IMG/M metagenome (GOLD analysis project Ga0209947, IMG submission 185706) | Salt pond soil microbial communities from South San Francisco under conditions of wetland restoration - Salt Pond MetaG R2_B_D2_MG... ... | reverse complement strand
TGCGCTGCATCAATGCCATGCTGAAACCCCAGACCGGGACGGTACTGATCGAAAATGCCGATGTCTTCAAAATGCGTGCCGGTGAGATTGCCAAACGAATGGGCTACGTCGCCCAGCGCAACGATGCCGGACGCATGACCGCTTTTGACGCCGTGCTGCTCGGGCGCAAGCCGCATCTGCGCTGGCGCGTCAGTGACGAAGATCTGCGCAAGGTTGACGCCGCCCTCAATCAACTCGACCTTAAGCATCTGGCCTTGCGCCATATCGATGAAATGAGCGGCGGCGAACTGCAAAAGGTCTGCATCGCCCGCGCCCTGGTTCAGGAACCTGCCGTTTTGCTCCTCGATGAACCCACCAGCAGCCTCGACCTGAAAAACCAGCTTGAGATCCTTCGGATCATCCAGCATATCGTCCACGAACATCAACTCACCGCCGTCATGACCATGCACGACCTGAATATAGCGATCCGTTTTTCCGACGCCTTGTTATGCCTGAAAGACGGCAGCATCTTCTTCTGCGGCAACTGCGACGAATTAACTGCCGAGATCGTCCAGCAGGTCTATGGTATCGACGTCGACATTCTCTGCCATCTCGGCAACACCCTGATCATCCCCCGTTGAAACTTTCTACCTTTCGCCATTTGCAATTTTTACCTGCTGTGAAAAAAAATATTGAGGGAGCAATTTTAAAAAATCCCTGAAATGCTTTATGCTGCTGTCATGCGTACCTTTATCGCCATTGAATTGCCGGATCTGATCAAAAAACAACTTGGCGACATCACTCGGCAATTATGCCGGTACAGAATCACTGCCGGCTGGGTCAAACCGGACAACCTGCATCTGACATTGAAATTTCTTGGTGAGACAGATGACACCCTGTTGTCGCGACTTGCTGAACAGATTGACCATCTTGCAAAGCAGCAAACAGCTTTTCGTGCGGATCTGGATGGCTTCGGCTTCTTTCCGAGTTCAAAGCGACCGCGTATCCTCTATGCCGCAATCAAAGACCCCCTCCCCTTCAAACAATTGGCACAGCATCTCGACCGAATACTGGAACCCTTAGGATTCACGCCGGAGCAGCACTTTCATCCCCATATCACCCTCGCCCGGATCAAGAGTCATCAAAATCTTCCAGCGCTGCAGTTTTTGCTGGAGGACATTGCGCTGCAGAACTCTTTTTCCGTCAATGCCGTCAGTCTTTTCAGCAGCACCCTGCATGCTGAGGGGGTGCGCTACGCTGTATTGCAGCGCGGGTTACTGCAGTAAAAAACCGGATCGACCTACCTGAATGCTCATTTTCCGGCTGACATTTGCAGTTCTGTCATGTCCTCAAATTTTTCTATTGATTTAAGAAATAAAACCGAATTAGTATATGTTTTGAAATTTCTAATCCAACTGGGGTTTTTATGGCAAGAAAAATCATTATTGTTCTTCTGTCTTTCCTCCTGCTTTTTCCAGCGGCTAACCTGATTGCCGAATCGCGCCAGGAACTGGTTATACTCAACTGGAGTGACTATCTGGATCCCGATCTGGTTGCTCAGTTTGAAACCGCTTACAACGCCAAGGTTACCCAAGTGTTTTATGCCAGTGATGAGCGCCGCACGGAACTGCTCCTCGAAACCAACGGCAAAGGTTATGACCTGATCCTGACATCGGGGGTCGATATAAGCACTTATGTTCAGCAGGGCTGGTTATCTCCCCTCAACAAAGATCAGCTGCCCAACCTTGCGCACCTTTCATCGCACTGGCGCCATGCATTCCCTTACGCCGAGCACTATGCTGTACCCTTTTTCTGGGGCACAACCGGCATAGCCTACCGCCAGGATCTGGTTGAGTCACCGATCACCAGTTGGAAACAGTTTTTTGAGCCCGATACGGAGCTACAAGGGAAAATCGCCCTCTTTGACAGTCCCGGTGATGTCATTGCCATGGCCCTAAAGTCCCTAGGTTTTTCCTCAAACAGTGAAGACGAACAAGCGCTGGCCCGAGTCAGGGATCTGCTGCGGGCTCAAAAACCTTATGTTCACAGCTCACAATATCTTTCTATGGATGAGAATTCTCTTCTTGTCAGGGGCGACGTTGTTGCCGCGATGGCCTACAATGGTGACGCTCTGATGCTGGCGGAATATAACGATAATATTCGTTACGTCCTTCCAGAGGAGGGAGGAGAGATCTGGATCGATTATTTTGTCATCGCCCGCCAGGCTGCAAATTCTGACCTTGCTCATGTATTTCTTGATTTCATCAATGATCCGATTAACGCAGCCCAGATGGCGGCTTTTGTCTATTATGCCACACCGAATCTGGCGGCCGAGAAGCTGCTCGATGAGGATTTTCTCAACAACCCGATCATTTATCCACAGAAAAGCAGTCTACAGAACTCAGAGCTATACACCCCTCGCTCCCCGCGTGCACAGCGCCTCTGGCATATTATGGCAAGTGAGCTCTTGCAATAAGGTGGTGCATGAAGCTTAAAGCAAAATTATCATTGTTGCTGCTGCCCCTCGTGACAGTTCCCTTATTGGCTGTTGGTGTGGCGGCCTATATGCAACTGACGGATATCAGCAAACAACGCGGTCAGCAACAGATCCATACCCTGTTCGATATGTATGATTCCCAGATCGACAATATTACCCGCACCGCCCAATCCAACCTGCACCTGTTCAGCGACTATCCACTAATTAAACAATACTTTTTAGCTGACAGCGAGGAAGAACGCTACCTGGTGCTCTATCTGCCGGTTCAGCGCCAGCTTTATACCATTCAGAAGAACTATCCTGAATACTATGAACTGCGCCTCCTGCAACCTGACGGGTTTGAGGACCTGCGCATGATCAATCGTCCCTTACCCAACCACAGCGAGATGGAATTGGGCTCATCGGCATTTAATGAATTGCTCGTATCTGACAATGACATTTCCACCCGGGTTGATCGCAACCCGGACAACAACGAACTGGCTCTTTACGTCACCAAACGCATAACTATGATCAATGATGCCATTGAAGACCCCGGTGCTACTCCGAAATTACGGGGATATTTCGGCATCACGGCTGACATCGACTTTCTGCTCAGGCAACTCGAAGAGAGCATACTGGGAAACAACAGCGGAATGCTTCTCACGGACGACCGGGGCGTCATTCGCTACCTGCCCACTCACCTTGAAGGACTAAACGATGACCTGAAAGGACTATTTGCCGAGAAGTCTGACACTGCAGACAGACTTGTTCAGCTAGCATCCGGGATATTCCAGCTGAGCAGTCGGCAGCTTCAAAACAACCTCTGGGTTCACGCCTTGGTGGCGGAACAGGATCTGCGGGATGCAAGCCGGTCCCTCAACCGCACCATTGCCTGGATCACCATTGTCGCCCTGGCCGCTTCCCTCACTCTGATTTTGCTGGCACTCAACCTTCAGGTTATTAGGCCCATAACACGATTGCGCAAGGGGATTCTGGATCTTTCTGATGGCAATGAACTGGTGCAGATTCCGATCCAAAGCCGTGATGAATTGGGAGATCTGGCTCAGGAATTCAATCGCATGGGACGTGCCCTGCAGCAATCAAACGAACAGATTCGCAACATGGCCTACAACGATTATCTCACTGAATTACCCAACCGTTTTCATTTTCATAAAACCCTGAGTCAGGCCATGGATGTTGCACATCGCAAAAACCGGCAACTGGGACTGATTTTTATTGATCTTGACAACTTTAAAAACATTAATGACACCCTCGGTCATCAAACCGGAGATCGCCTGCTTAAAGATATCGCCCATCGTTTACAGAACAATTTGCGCGGCATCGATGTCTCCGGTCCGGTCAATCTCACGCCGCAGGAGCATAATCTTGCCCGCCTGGGCGGAGATGAGTTCACCGTCGTCATCCAGAGATTCTCCTCGGTCATCGATCTGAGCAAAGTAGCAACACGGCTGATTGCTGCGATTGAGCGCCCCTTTATTCATCAAGGCACTGAACATTTTGTCAGTGCCAGCGTCGGGATTGCGGTTTTCCCCTCAGACGGCGATACCCCGGAAGAATTGATTAAGCACGCCGATATGGCCATGTATGAGGCTAAAAAACTCGGCAAAGGGCGTTTTGAATTTTTTTCAACTAAAATCAGCAAACAGGTCCTGGAGCGAACCCACCTGGAACGACGGTTACGTGTCGCCCTTGAGAATAATACCTTTAAACTTCATTACCAGACGATCCTCGACAACAAAACCCAAAATATCGCCCTCATGGAAGCCCTTATCCGCTGGGACGATGCCGAACTTGGCTCCGTTGCTCCTAGCTACTTTATTCCAGTTGCCGAAGAAACAGGGTTGATTAACGCCATTGGGAGCTGGGTTCTCAATGAGGCCTGCGGCCAGCTTCGCGATTGGCAAGACCAGGGGAACAATGGCCTGAAGGTGGCCATTAATGTCTCCGGAAAGCAGCTTGAAAAGCCCGAATTTGCCGACCAGGTTCTGGCAACATTGAAGCGTTATGATGTTCAACCTGAATCGATCCACCTGGAGCTGACCGAGAGCGCTGTCATCCAGGGGGAAACAGAGGTCATAGCGACACTAAGCAAACTCAGAAAAATTGGAGTGCAGATTGCCCTTGATGATTTCGGCACCGGTTATTCGTCCCTGAGCTACCTGCGCAACCTTCCCATCGATGTTCTCAAAATCGACCGCAGATTTATCCAGGGACTTGGACAGCAAAACAACAACATTATCCTTTCGGCCATTATCACCATGGCCCAAGCCATGAATCTCCAGGTCATCGCCGAAGGGGTAGAAACCCAGGGTCAATTTGCTTTTCTGCAGAAAGAGCACTGTAACATGCTCCAGGGTTATCTTTTCCATCGGCCGGAATCGACGGAAAAAATTTCTGCAAAACTGACCAGCGGTGAACTGCACTTCAACTGATCCAAGTATCGACCAAAAAGCCATCGAAATCATCTTACCTGCCAATCCTTTTTCCGGTAAAATTGCCAACCGACAGGAGTCACCTGCATGCTTAAGGAAGGACGGTTAGCACCGACATGATACTGCCTCAACCACTGAGACTGATAATTCCTACAGGATTTATCATTGCCCTCGCTCTGTTATTGTTCATAGCGACCCAGGCCGTTGCTTTTGTCGATTGTGCACCCGGGCAGAAATTCAATCCTCTTTCTATGCGCTGTGAGGCCGTGCCGGATTGTCCTGACGATGTTGATGCGAGTACCGAAGCTGCCTGTCAGGGAGTAGCCATCAGTCCACTGGTTCCATCACTGACAACCGACAGCTTTGGTTGGGTTAACGCCGACAGCCCGACATTGACAAGCAGATCAAAAGGCTCACTCGAGATCGTCTATTTCTGGGGAATCGGCTGCCCTTTCTGCGAACGCCTGAAGCCGCAACTCGAGCAACTGGCCGCAGAGTATCCACAAGTTCAGCTGCGCGACTTCGAAGTCTATTACGACCGCGCCAATCAGCAACGCTTTCTCGACACCACCAGTAAATACGGCATTGATTCACACAGCGTCCCCTTAACCTTTATCGGTGAACGCCACTGGATCGGCTACCGTGAGCATTTTCCCAATGAGATGCGCGCTGAAATAGAAAAACTGCTGGGTCTTCAGAGCGACACCCTCACTACGATACCAACAAGGGACACGATCAGCATTCCATTGCTTGGCGACATCAACATCGGCACCATGCCCCTGCTGTTGACAACGGTGCTGATCGCTTTTGTCGACGGTTTTAACCCCTGCTCGTTGTGGCTGCTGACGATTCTTCTCGGGATCCTGTTACACACGCGCTCGCGCCGTAAAATTGTCATTGTCGGACTCGCCTTTTTGCTGACCACCGCTGCCGGCTATGGGGCCTTCATGCTGGGGCTGCTCAATGTTTTTCTGTATGTGGGCTATGTCGACTGGATCAAGATCGTCGTCGGTTTACTGGCCCTGACCTTTGCGGTGGTCAACATCAAGGATTATTTCTGGTTTCAGCAGGGGGTGAGCTTCACCATCTCTGACAAACAAAAACCGGGGATTTTCAAACGCATGCGCAACATCATCAATCAGGATATGTCGACAGCGGGGATGGTCGGAGCGACCATCATCATGGCCCTGGGGGTGACCCTGGTGGAGCTGCCCTGCACCGCAGGCTTTCCCGTTATCTGGTCCAACATTGCCGCGCAACAGGGGGTCACTGGCATTGAGTTTGCTCTGCTGTTTGTGATTTATCTGACCATCTATCTGGGGGTCGAAATTGTCATTCTGGCAACAGCAGTGATTACCTTGAAAAAGAGTGTGTTTGAGGAAAAACACGGCCGTATCCTCAAACTGATCAGCGGTGTGATCATGCTGGCGCTGGCCTACGGGATTGTCTTTGCCTACGACACTCTGGGCAGCCTTAGCGGCGTTTTGAGCCTGTTTGGCACAGCTGCAGGGATGATTATGTTGATTCTGCTGATTCACCGCATCATCCTGCCGCGTTGCGGCATCAGTGTCGGATCAGAGAAGCAGAAACCTTCTTCACGTAAATAGTTTTGGAAGAAAAATGTCACAGGCCAAACATGACTCCATCCGCATATCATAACTTTTGTATTGAACTGATCACCTCCCTGGTCAATGAAGCACCGGAAAATCATCTTCATGCTGTTGATGAAAAAGCCTGGGGTAGTCCGTTGATCGGTGTTGCGCGCGGGGATGATCCTTTATTTACGGAATTCAAACAGATCATCGGCGCAGTGCACTGGTCACCAGCGGAAGCTTTTGCCCTGGCGTATCCAGACCAGTCAGTGACCTCGAAAGATTTACGGGTAGTGAGCTGGATTTTACCGCAGACAGAAAACACCCTGGCAGATCAGCGCCTGGAAACGGAATTACCGACGGCGCGCTGGGTTTACTCGCGCTGTTATGGTGAACAGTTCAATGAATGGCTGCGACTAAAGGTGCGTGACGAATTGATCAGAATGGGATTAAGGGCGCTGGCTCCGGCCCTGCTACCGGATTGGGCCTATCGCCAGACCCCGCAAGCAGGGATCTGCTCCAATTGGTCAGAACGCCACGCAGCTTATGCCGCAGGACTCGGCACCTTTGGTCTGTCGGACGGTTTTATCAGTGAAGCAGGAAAAGCGATCCGCATCGGCTCCGTCATCGTTGCTGCAGACATCGCGATCACGCCGCGCAGTGCTACCGCCCATACCGCCAATTGCCTCTTTTATGCCCGCGGCACCTGTGGTGCCTGTATCAAACGCTGCCCAGTGGAGGCGATATCTCAGGCCGGGCACGACAAAATCGCCTGTCGCAAATACATCCGCCAGGTGACCGCCCCCTACGCCAAGCAACTCTGCGGCCAAGCTGTTACTCCTTGTGGCCTGTGTCAGGTCAGCATTCCCTGTGAGAGACGCAACCCCGTCGCAGCGGTTCATAATAATCGCGCTGCCGTTGACCTCTAAAGGATTTCTGCAGCAGAGAATAGATGCGGCTGGCCCGCAGCTGCAGAGCCAGCTGGCCTTGCGCGCGCTGCAGTGCCTCAGGTTCAGTGGCATAGCGGCGTTTTAGTATCGCCTGAACCCGTGAGAAATTCTGAATCAGCGGTATTGTTCGCTGTTTACGCCGCGCAGCTAAAAACGTTTCACCTCGTTGACTGGCCGCGAGCAGATGCAGATAAGTGGGTGGAGCGGCCAACAGAAACCGCGCTGCCTCAGCTTCAATACCCAACAGGACCGCCACTAACGTCCGTTGTACACGGGTCCGGGTAAGGTGCCGGGCTTTGACAGCGTTGATCAACTCTTCCAGATGGGCAGCCTGATTGGCAGCATCAATAAGCCTCTGACCTAATCCCGCTTCGATGAGCCAGTAATGACTCAAATCGCCGGGCGATCGTAAAATCTGCGCAGATAGCAGGCGATAATAAATATCTACGTCCAGCCCCAATCCGGCAACAAAAGTCTTCTCCAGAAGAAGGACAACAGCCTGTGGAACTAATCCGGTAATTTCAAATCCATCATGCAAACGCTGACGAATACCTGTAGCGCTGGCAATCCCCTCTTTTTCATCGAGATCGTGATAACCGGCTCCGATCCGGGTTGTGGTCAGAGGGACGATGGAGCTGCCGACTTCGCCCAGGGCGCGTAGATAAGCAAGACCCAGGATATTGTTCGGGCTGGAAAGAATTTCATCAATATCAACAGTGGGGAACAGCTTCGTCATCGCCTGTGCCTGCGCCTGGGGGAAAGAGACGCCCCGCCGCAGCGCAGCAGAGGTATACTTTTCAACCGGTTCCTTCTGCTGGGCAAGAAGATCAGCACAGTGTTCCAACGCTGCAAGATCGCCGCTTTCGCTACCGAAACAGACAGCGTCCGCCCCCAGATCGGTCAGGGCCTGGATAGCACCCCGGGCAAAATCCGGAGCGCTGCTAGCGGCCCAGGGCAAAGGCAGCTCGACCACAATGTCGACCCCGGCAGCCAGGGCCATCTCCGCCCGTACCCATTTATCCACCAGGGCCGGTTCACCACGCTGGAGAAAATGACCGCTCATCACCGCCACCGCCACTTCGGCATCCGCCAAATCAAGGCTGCGCCGCAAGTGGTGAAGGTGGCCATTGTGAAATGGATTATATTCGGTGATCAATCCGACAGCTCGCATTAGTTTTGCTCTCACAAAGCCAAAAGAAAACAAAGGGGAAAACTTAAAACAACTGTAAATTACTCTATTTTGCTATCAAACTGATTTCAAATAGGTAACCGAATTTATGTGTTCTCAGTGTCTCCGTGCCTCCGTGTGATAGAGACATTCTTAACAGTTTAATACTTAAAGCCTCACGGCAATTTTCTCATCCACCCGGTTTTCCTCCGGGGTAGTGTGGGTTTTGTAGGCCAGCACCTCAACCCCCGTCGCAGCCACCTGACGCAGCAGGCGACCATACTCGGGATCAATCTCATCCGCCGGGGAGAAAAACTGTGCTTCACTGCGCTGCACCAGAAAAAAGATCACACTGCGATACCCCTGATGTTTAGCTTCCTGCAATTCGAGCAGATGCTTTTGTCCGCGCAGCGTCACCGCATCGGGGAAACAGGCAGTTTCGGCGGAGCAGCACAGGGTGACGTTTTTCACCTCCAGCAGCACCTTTTCATTCCCTTTGGTCAGCAGAAAATCGATGCGGCTGCCGCCAAAAGCATATTCTGCGCGTACCTGATAATCACGAAACTCCGTGATCCACCCTTGCGCCAATGCTTCTGCCACCAACTGGTTGCTACGTTGGGTATGGGTGTCGACCCAGTCAGTTCCAACCCGGATCAGCTCCAGGGTCCAGGGGAGTTTACGTTTGGGATTAGTTGCTACGGAAAACAAGACCGGGTAGCCGGGAACGGCGCACTGTTTCATGCTGCCGGTGTTGGGGGTATGGGCGGTGATAATGGTGCCGTCGGGGCGTTCAATATCAGTCAGAAAACGCTTGTAGCGCCGTAGCAGGGTCCCGGCAAACAAGGGAGCTGGTAGTTTCATGCTGACTCCAAGGATAAAATTCCAGTCATTTTAGCGGGCTGCCGGTTAAACACAGCAGTCGAATCTTGCGAAGCAGGAATGATCATCGTATATTAGCGCCTTTGATCAAACCAATTTGTATTTTTCTTTCTATGAACCCATTCTTTACTTCAATCATAATCTTTGCGAGGTACCCATGACAGACAACTTGATAGCCCGTACTGAATCAGCTTACGACTATCCACTGCTGATAAAAAACCTGTTTGCTGCCCCGGCCGTCACTAACCCCCAACAGGCCATCGTCTACCGTGACCTGCAGCGTTTCACTTATGCGGAATTCAAACAACGAGTCTGCCGCCTGGCCAATGCCCTGACCGCCATTGGTGTCAAGTCGGGGGATACCGTGGCAGTGATGGACTGGGACTCCCATCGCTACCTTGAGTGTTTTTATGCTGTCCCCATGCTTGGTGCGGTGCTGCACACGGTGAACATCCGCCTGTCACCGGAGCAGATTCTCTATACCATCGACCACGCCGAGGATGATTACATCCTCGTCAATGAGGAATTCCTGCCCTTGCTGGAACAGATCAAAGGGCGTATCGACACGGTCAAATCTTACGTTCTGCTGCAGGACGAACAGATGCCAGCGAAGACCAGCCTCACCATTGCCGGTGAGTATGAAGCTATGCTGGCAACCGCCGCCGACACCTTTGAATTTAGCGAATTCAACGAAAATACCCGGGCGACCACCTTTTACACCACCGGCACCACCGGCATGCCCAAGGGTGTCTATTTCAGCCACCGCCAACTGGTGCTGCATACCCTCGCCGGCATGGCGGCGCTGGGCAGCGTGGCCCGCCAGGGGCGGCTGCATCAGGAAGATGTCTACATGCCGATCACCCCCATGTTTCATGTTCATGCCTGGGGGCTTCCCTACATCGCAACGGCTTTAGGAATCAAACAGGTTTATCCCGGCAAATACCTGCCGGAAATGCTGCTCAAACTGATCGACAGGGAAAAGGTGACCTTCTCCCACTGTGTGCCGACCATCCTCCACCTGCTCATGAGCCATCCCCTGTTCAAGGAGATTGACCTATCCAACTGGAAAGTGCTGATTGGCGGTGCTGCTCTGCCTAAAGCCATGTGCCGGTCTGCGCGGGCGCGGGGAATCGATATCTACTCCGGTTACGGCATGTCGGAAACCTGTCCGGTACTGACCCTGGCTAATGTGACCGAAGAGGATTTAAGCACCGAAGAGGATCTGGAAATCCGCTGCAAAACTGGCCGCCCTCTCCCCCTGGTTGATCTAAGGATTGTCGATGAAGGGATGCAGGAGGTTCCTGCCGATGGCCAGAGTGTCGGTGAAATCGTCGTCCGCAGTCCGTGGTTGACGCAAGGATACCTCAAAGACCAGCGCAATTCGGAAACCTTGTGGCGCGGCGGCTACCTGCATACCGGCGATGTTGCCAACCGCGATGCGAACAACTACATCAAGATCACCGACCGGATCAAGGATGTCATCAAAATTGGTGGTGAGTGGATCTCCTCACTGGAGGTGGAAGATTTTCTGAGCGCCCATCCAGAGGTTACCGAAGCCGCCGTCATTGGTCTGCCAGACCCGAAATGGGGTGAGAAACCGGTCGCCTTGGTGGTCAGAAAAAGTGGCGCCGACATCAGCGAGAAGGAACTTCTCAACCATATTCGTGGATTTGTCGATAAGGGGCTGATTTCTAAACAAGTCGTGTTGTTGAAAATTGAATTTGTTGATGCTATTGCGAAGACCAGTGTCGGCAAAACCGACAAGAAACTGCTTCGCGAACAATATCAACAGAGGTAACTATTTTCTATCCCGCGGGGGCTCCCCCCCGCGGGGCGTCCATCACACCTTTAATACCTCATCCACCGGCACGTATTCCAAACCGAAAGCTTCGGCCACCCCTTTGCAACACACCAGTCCATTGACCACATTGAAACCTTCGGCGATACCAGCATCCTGGCGCGCCACCGACTTCCATCCCTGACTTGCAATCTTGACGGCATAGGGCAATGTTGCGTTGGTCAACGCCATGGTGGAAGTCAAGGGAACCGCACCCGGCATATTGGCAACACAGTAATGGAGGATACCGTCCACCTCGTAAGTGGGGTTGCCGTGGGTGGTCGGACGCGAGGTTTCAAAGCAGCCCCCCTGATCGATAGCAACATCCACCAGCACCGCACCCGGCTTCATCGTCGCAAACATCTCGCGCGTCACCAGGCGTGGAGCCTTCGCACCATGAACCAGGACTGCGCCGATAACCGCATCAGCCTTGGTGACCAGTTCCCGAATCGCCGCCGGCGAAGACATCATGACAAAGCAGTTGGCAGGCATGGTTTCATCCAGATAACGTAAACGCGACAGATCCTGGTCGAGGAGATAAACCTTGGCGCCAAGGCCACAGGCCATGCGCGCGGCCTGACTGCCGACGACACCCCCGCCAATCACGACAACGGTCGCCGGCTCCACCCCGGGCACACCGCCCATGAGAATGCCGCGACCGCCCTGTGATCTTTCCAGATATTTGGCCGCCTGCTGCGCCGCCATGCGCCCGGCGACTTCGCTCATGGGCGTTAACAAGGGCAAACCACCGACAACATCCGTGATCGTTTCGTAGGCGATACAGACCGCTTTACGTGCCATCATGGCGCGGGTCAGCTCTTCGCCGGCGGCAAAATGAAAATAGGTAAAAACCAACTGCCCTTCCCGAATCAGCTCATATTCCTGCGGTTGGGGCTCCTTGACGTGCATCACCATCGCCGCGCGGGCATAAATCTGCTCGGCCTCAGCCACAATTTGCGCACCGGCGCGCTGATAATCCTGATCGGCAAAACCACTACCGATTCCGGCAGATTGCTCTACCAGCACCTGATGCCCGGCAGCGGTCATGACCTCGGCCCCCGCCGGGGTCATACTGACACGATTTTCTTCCGCTTTGATTTCTTTGAGTATCCCGATGATCATCGTCACCTCCTGTTTACCCATATCATCAGCCAGTAGCTATACTTGACAAACGAATAGGCATTAACTAACTATAATGGCCGTGCCCCTCAAAAATCGCGCCCCTTTGTGCCAAAATACCAGGACACTTTCCCAATTTATCAATACCGGGATAATATACCAGGAATCCACTCACAGATTCTCATTTTCCCGACACTGAACACAATGATTGTTTTTACCAAGGACTTTCAATGAAACGTATTTTCCGTTTTCTGCTGCCTCTGCTGATTCTTTCAGGTGGTATCGCCATCAGTGCGGCCCTGATTGCCAGTGGCCCGGAAGCAACCCGTCAGCGCCCCCGGACCCCTCCGCCTGCGGTTGAAGTGATCACCGTTGAACCCCAGTCTTACCAGGTTCAGGTTGCCAGCCGTGGCACGATCTCAGCACGCACTGAAACCACCCTGGTCGCTGAAACAACCGGGCGCATCACTCAGGTTTCAGACACTTTCTACAATGGTGGTTTTTTTGAAAAAGGCGATCTATTGTTGCAAGTAGATGACCGTGATTATCAGAATGCCGTCGTCATTGCTCGCGCCGAGGTGGCGCAGCGCCAACTGGCCCTGACCGAAGAGCAAGCGCGCAGTGATCAGGCACAGCGTGACTGGGAACAATTTCAGCACCTTACTGCGCCGCCACCGCTGGTTGCGCGCACCCCTCAGCTCCAAAATGCGGTAGCGGCCCTGGAAGCGGCCAAAGCACGGCTACGCCAGGCCGAGCTGAATCTCGAGCGCACCCGCATCCTCGCCCCCTACGCCGGTCGCATTCTGGCCAAGGAAGTTGATATCGGACAATATATCACAACCGGTACGCGCCTGGCGCGGATCTACGCCAGCGACGCCCTGGAGGTTCGCTTGCCCCTCTCTGATGAACAACTGAGCTACCTCACCCTGCCCGAAGAATTTCGCGATCGTCCTGCGGTTCCCGCAACCCGGCAAGCAGCCGTCACCTTCAGTATCCGCATCGGTAGCGAAATCTATACCTGGTCCGGCCGCCTGGTCCGCACTGAAGGCAGTATTGATATCAACAGTCGCCAACTCTTTGTCGTCGCCCGGGTTGATAACCCTTATCAGCAAAAAGGAAACCGACCACAACTTAAAATCGGTCAGTTTGTTGAAGCACGGATCTCCGCTAGCCGGCTGGAGGAAGTTTACAGAATTCCCCGGCAAGCCATTCATGGCGAACGCACGGTCCATATTATCACCCCGGAAAACCGCTTGGAGCGGCGCGAGCTGAACATCCTCTGGCGTGACACCAATTATCTGGTGGCCAGCGGCCCCCTGCGCTCCGGTGAACAGATCGCCCTGACGCGCCTTCCCTTTGCCGCTGATGGCATCATCGTTCGCATTATCAACAACAATGATCAGGAAGACCGCAAGGAACTCGTGCAATGAACAGTATCATTGCCTGGTTTGCTCGCAATCATGTAGCCGCCAATCTGCTGATGGCTTTGATCATCGGCCTCGGCCTGTGGGCGGTCACTGACCGGATTCCGATGGAGGTCTTTCCCGAGTTTGAGCGAGACACGGTCATCATTAGTGCCGTCTATCGCGGTGCTACCCCGGCCGAAGTAGAAGAAGCGGTTATTATCCGCATTGAGGAAGCAATCGCCGCCGTTACCGGAATTGACACCATTATCTCCACCGCTAATGAAGGCAGTGGACAGGTTCGCGTCGATGTCTTAAAAGGATACAAACCACGCGAAATCATGGACGACATCCGCAACAAGGTGAATGCCATCAGCACCTTTCCGGAAGAGGTCGAACGACCAACCTACGAAATCCTGGAGTTTCGCCGGGAAGTCATTTCTGTCGTTGTCGGCGCCAATCTCCCCGAAGGTGATCTGCGCAGAATTGGTGAAATGGTCCGCGACGACCTGACCGCACTGTCCGCTATCAGTCTGGCCGATCTGGTCGCGGTCAGACCCTACGAACTCTCGGTTGAGGTCAATCAGGCGACTCTCGAACAATATCAGTTGAGCCTTGAAGACCTGTCCCAGGCGATTCGCAGCCACTCTCTTGACCTGCCGGCCGGTGCCATCAAAACCCGTGGCGGAGAAATCCTCCTACGCACCATGGGCCAAGCAGACACAGCAGCAGACTACGCCCGCATCCCCGTGCGCGCCACGCCCACCGGCAGCCAATTATTGCTTGGTGATATCGCAACCATCCGCGATGGTTTTGACGAAGAGCCACTGGAGGCCGTGCTCAATAAAAAGGCTGCGGTCATGATCGAGGTCTACCGTACCGGCGAACAAAACGCCCTCGACGTCGGACGCGCTGTGCGTGAATATGTGGAGGAAAAACGTGAGATTCTGCCGCCGGGGGTCTCTATCGACTACTGGCGCGATCGCTCGCGCATTGTCCAGTTGCGACTGAATACCCTGACCAGTAGTGCGCTGCAGGGCGGCATTCTGATCTTTCTGGCCCTGGCTCTATTTCTGCGTTTTTCTGTCGCGGTCTGGGTCTGCATCGGTATCCCGATCAGTTTTTTGGGCGCCTTGGCGTTGATGCCGACTCTG
>Ga0209947_1001275_pt1 | contig 15019 bp, 19 predicted proteins | sample SalPonR2_B_D2_MG_FD_185706 | JGI IMG/M metagenome (GOLD analysis project Ga0209947, IMG submission 185706) | Salt pond soil microbial communities from South San Francisco under conditions of wetland restoration - Salt Pond MetaG R2_B_D2_MG... ... | reverse complement strand
TAGAAATCGTTTATAAACGATATATACATAGTACATATTGTATCATTAGAAATCATTTATAAACAATATATACATAGTACATATTGTATCATAAGAAATCATTTATAAACGATATATACATAGTACATATTGTATCATAAGAAATCATTTATAAACGATATATACATAGTACATAGAATAACAATATGTATGTATACATTGTGTAGAAATCACAACAATACTGTTGTGGTTTTAATAGTTACTTATTAAGCATTTTGATAAATCGATACAATGAAAGTGAATTATCAAATCTTTTCTTTACAACTGTCTGACAAGAAGGATCAGTATTTACACTGTTAGAATCGGCATCATACATACGACCTCTTATGGAAGGAGTATTCAAAAATATTAATAAATTGTAATGATTGAATTCTTTAAAATAACGAAAATGTGTAATATTTCTCTTTCCGATGAAAATCTTTCCCATCTTCAAAAATTTCATTTTTACATGTTTTCCTCATTCTTTATGGTATTGTTAGCTTTTTTGTGAGTAGTATTCATAAATGGAAATATGTTTCCATTCATAAAATATTGTCTTATTCTGGAATTTTTCTCTCTTTCTTCTAATTCTTCTATTTTAGTTTTGTTTGTTATAGAATCCTTTGCTATACTTTCAAACATTTCCCCTATTACGTGTAAGCTACTCTCGATGTCTTTTAGGTGAGTTTTCAAATTATTTATATCCGATTCTATTTTATCGTTTTTATTTTTTACATCTTCCACTACATCAGACATTTGTTCTAATAGTTTATATCCTACAGTACTTATTGTAACCATTTTATCTATTATGTTACTGTTTTCATTCTCAGAAACTTCGTACCCATCAGTGTCTATTATCTCGAAGTCGTTCATTTTATTAGTGAAGAAATTACTATCACACATTTGTCTAAATTAAACAAGTTAAGGTTTCTCATGTCGTTATCGTGAATTTTGCACAATTGATGTATATCGTATTTTCTATTCTCTACCATTGCTGTTAGTTTCGAATCTTCATATGTAAATTCTGGAATATTTTGTAAAAGTCTTTCCAGCCATTGTTTTGGTCTTACGCCTACGTGATCAATATTTATTAGATCCTCAGTATTTTTAATAAAACACTTCATCTCTGACAAAGATACACGAGTTCTACTATGTAATTGAAAAGAAGATTCAAACATAGACCTTATTAAGCCAACATTATTAATAGGATATTTGATAGAATGTCTTGTTGGTTGAGACATTAGATTTTGTTTAAGATTGAATAGATTGAAACCGTTGTAAGGAACATCTCCAGTGATAAGTTCGTGCATAGACACATTTAAGCCCCAGATGTCAGAATATACATAACTCTGAAAATCTATATTTCCATTTAAAGTGTTCAATGGCTCATATAAAGGACTTCCTACAGGTTTCTTTTCCTTTTTTAAGTCTTCTTCCGTAGAGCAAAAGTTAAAGTCTATATATTTAATTTTGTAAGGTTTGGTTCTTGATATCATAATATTTTCAGACTTTACATCTCTATGTACCATTTTATGATTGTGTATATGTTGTAAACCATTTATACACTGTTTTAAGATAATTTCGAAATCGTTGTTTATTAAAAAACAACTTTTGGAAAACTTATCTATAGTTACTCCTTCGAACAATTCCATCACTATTGCTCTTCTCTCTTCTACAAAATCTACTATAGATACTATATTTTCATGCTTGGGAACAGTCTCGTAAAATTTCTTTTCTCTTTCGAAATTTATCAAATTATCTCTTGAATCCGTTATTTTCATCGCAAAATGCTTCTTTGTGTCTTCACATACACATCTATACACGTTTCCATGTGAACCTCTTCCTATGACTTCTAGAGGAATATACTTATCCATTATTTTATACTTTACATATGAAAATATCTTTATTAGTCATTTCCTTTCTCCCATCTTAACACATCTGAAGTATATACATCTTTATCTGCGCAAAGTATAATACAATTTCCAATCTTTTCTCTTAAAAGTTTAGAACTTCTTCTATTCTTAAATGAATCGTTGTATAATACTTTATAATCTGTATCCTCGAATTGAACTGTTTTTGTTTTGTAATTCTTTCCCAGTTCGTTAGTTACGTATCTTTTGAAAGAACTTTTACTTAGGTTAATATTTTTCAATCTTCTGGAAGAATTTATATATACACAATTTGTTTTTGGTCCCTTCTTATCGAACATTTGAGGATTATTCTTTAGAGAACTAATTAATTTCTTCAAATCTGGTAGTTCGTTTGTAGGAATTCCGAAATTATTTTCGACGGTTTCTTTTATTGTATCGTATTGATCTTCTGTTATAGTTTCGTCAATTACATTTAAGATATCATCGGAAGAAGCGTTTAACTCTTCACTCATTTAAAAGTGTTCTGTTTTCTTTAGAGTCTTCTTAAATTTATATATTATCGAAAGAAATATTTTCTTAAATCGTATGTATCTAGAACTTGTTTGTGAGGTTTTGAATCTTCTACTATCATTCTACCTAACCACCAACCTAAAAAGCTAGCCATAACTATAGAAAATCTGCTTGTTATGTAAACAGAATTAAAGCTTCTCCATTTACGTTTTGACAAAAACAAAACGATTTCAAACAAATAAAGAAATATGAAAAAATAAACTATACCGTTACTCAAAGGTGACAATAAAAATGATGACATGAAAGATACCATAACAGTTAGTTTTAAATTCTTATAATTAGATACAACATTCATATATACTTTTCTATAGTTAAATAATATGGAAACAAAAGACCTCTATCAAACAATCTATGAAAATGTTCCTAAAGGATGGGAGAAGGTTTTCGAAGAAGCTAAAGATGAAATAAGAATGGCTTCAGATTTAGTTGAAGAACGTAGGAAAACAAACGAAATTTATCCTCGAAACGAAGACATATTAAAAGCTTTTCATTTAGTTCCACTCGATAAGGTAAAAGTAGTTATATTTGGTCAAGAACCATATAATGATATTTACAATGGTAAGCCAAGAGATCAAGGTTTAGCGTTCAGTGTAGACGAAGAAGCAAATGTGCCCCCTTCAGTTCTTAATATATTTAAAGAGCTTAAATCTGAATATAAAGAAGATTTCGATATGCCTTACCATGGAGATATTAGCTGTTGGGCAAAACAGGGAGTTTTACTTTTAAATCGATCTTTAACTACAAATGCTCACCAAAGAAACAGTCATGGAAGAATTTGGATGGGACTAATTGTAAGAGTCATTGAAGCTTTAAATCAACACAGACCTCGTTGTATTTTTGTTATGTGGGGAAGAAAAGTAGAAGCTCTTAAAGGATATATTAACGGAAAGGCTACTATGCTTTTCAGTAGCCACCCTTCTAGTTATAGTGCTAACAAAGGATTCTTTGGCTGTAATCACTTTCTCCTTATTAACGATAAACTTAGAGAATTGGGTGAAGAAGAAATAGATTGGAGTGTATATTAAAAATCAATAAATATTATATGTTATAATATTTTTAGGTAATTGTGTGTGTCTAATGAAATACAAGCTAATTAAAAATGGTATCTCGTATATTTCCTTATGAAGTAAACGATATATTACACCAGTTAGCTTTTATAGAACAAATACCAAACAATCACAAGATAGATATGACAAGAAAGACTCAATATCATAAAGACAGTTGGGTATGTTTTTACTATAGATGGTCAAAAGGTATAGACAGAATAAGCAGCATAAAATCTATAGAAGAAGTAATAAACGACGCAGTAATTATTATAGAAAAATCTAAGAATGAAGAGTATACATATCTTTTAATAAATTCTCTAAACAAGATAATACATGGAGGATTAAAAAGGTTAAAAGATACAACTTATGCTGAAGATCCAAATATATGTACAAGAATATTAACTCTTATAGATGGTATTGAGATGTTTTTGAGAAAATATGAAGAATATATAGAATTGGAAGAACCTTCTAAAGATGTTACTCAAGAACAAGACGCTGATGAAGAAAACTAACAGCATCACATCTTATACGTTTATCTACTAAAGCTCTCACTATATCTGTGGTTTCGAGGAAACATAAATCAGAGTTATGCAATTCTGCAAACCTTTCATCTAAATCATCTCTGTCACACTTCAACCACAACTCATTCCATGTGTTCACAAAACTATCATTCTTCATAATATTCTTGTAGAATGGTTGAAAACTCATCAAAGAAAGTAAAAAGCATATTATATCAAAAGAATTACAATATAGAGGAATACCTGAATGTCTGTAGAATGATAGAAATTCTCCTGCATCACCGAAATAATATCTACTGTGTGAATCATCATAAGATTTCTCTATTTTGGGAAAAGATGGCATATAAACATTTTCAGCTAAACCATTCTTATCAGATGTAAGTTTCTCTTCGCAAGCTAAAGATCTAGAATACACTCTGAAATTATTACAAGTTATTCCACTATTGTAGAATCTTGATAGTTTAAGAGTTGTGGTTGATCGTATTGTTTTATTTCTCGTCTTAAATCCAAAAGATTTATTTTCAAATAGAAGAGATTTAAGATTTGGACTTCCGTGAATAAACGAGAACTGTTTGAGAAAATTCATAATAGTAATTAGCTGTTGAACTATTTGCAAACACGTAGCAGGACACAATTGTTTCTTATCGTTTAATTCTTTGATATTTTTACAGCTAGAGTATTCGTATATAGAAAATCCCATACCACCACATACATAGAAATTGTATAGTTTCTGATAGTTAGGCAGAGATTTCTTATTCATTATTTTTTCCAACAACATACTAATAATTAGATTATTCGTATTTCTATCACCACCTATATATGTTATGTCTTCAGATGGAAGCGATTGGCAATCTAAATAACTAGTCTTTTCCAATACATGTTTCAAATAACATTTTTGCCTCTTAGTGATAGCTAGATACGTATATGTAAGATCCTTACATTTTATATATACACAATTCGATTTATGTTTACCGTGTTCTATTTCATGTTTACCTAGACCTTCTCGTATGTTTAAAAGTCTATCCATCAATACACATTCAGAACATCTGTTAAAAACATCAAAAGGTGGAGTAGAATTGCTGACTCCACAGTTATATCTACAGTCTCTCGACACCGATATAATTCTAGGATCTGTCCAGAATTTTTGAACAAATTCGAGAGGATTATCATATAGAAGTGAAATTATTAAGTCTTTTCTTTTGTTCCACGCATCTATAATCTGATCACTTGTCCTGTACCTTTTGGTGTAATCTGTATTAAAAGGGTGTGTATCATTCATCTTTATGCTACTAATATAAAAAATCTATTTTAGACACATTCAACTGTTTATTTTTATTTTGAACGTTTCGTTTTTGTATCTTTATGAGTTTCTTGATTGTATCCATTTCTATATTTATACATGCATCCATTTCTCCGTATAACCATCTAGGAAACAGTAAGATATTAGTATGAGATAAGTAAACACATATGTTTTGTTTCGATTCGCCTATAAGATTTCTTGATAGAGTTTTCACGCACTCTCCTATATTTCTATTCTTATGTTCAAGAATATCTACTAATTCGTTTGTAAAGAATGATCCGTAAAGACTAGTAACGGCCGCTTCATTTATAGAACTAGATGTAATATGTATTATTTGTTGTTTTGTATATATTCTGTTATTATTTTCCGATAGACTATATGTAAGAATTCCATTCGTCATATTTAATTTAAACGGAATTCCCATACTATTACCGTTGCAACAATCGCATATACTCAATATTGTAGCGTTTTCTTTCGTATTTAAAATTATCGTTTGAAGTATATCTGTCATCTGTATACTAGAGTTCTTAGGTAACAATATCGTATTGTTCTCTCCGTGACCCGTATAGTATAATATAACATCTTTCTGTTCATAGAATAGTTGAGTACAAACTTTAACAAATTGATGTTCGTTAATATAACGAATGTATTCGTTGTTAATCTTAATATGTTCTATAAAAGATAAAATATTAGATTTCACTTTTCCTTTGTATACGGCATCCTTCAAGAATTGTACTTCTTCGTCTTGTTCTATATCAGTTATTATCGTTATATTCATGTTTGATTTCTTCAAAAGGTTGTAAATTCTATATAGATCAACTACTATTCCTGGAAGTTCATTATATTCTTTAGTGTATTTAAATCCTATAAGAATTGCGCGAACCATTTTTAATCATATTAATTCGTTTATATTAGATAACTCTAAAATTAGTAAAAACTTAATAAATGTATGAAATAAGTACAGAATTCGTTAATTTCAATTATAAGGAAACTTTAAAAGAATCACAGGATCCTAAATATGTAGCTATAGTTAATCAAAAAGAGAGAGAAATAAAAACAAAAGAAATAGAACATATAAGAATTAACAATTTACCATTCTGTATACAAAAGAAAACAAACGAAATATGTTATGGGTCAGAAGTAGAGAATAAAGATGTATATATGAAACGTACGGATTCTATACACGAATACTTTGTAAGTTCGTTTGTAACAAATCATATACAGAGTAATTTTGCTTACATGTCTCATGCTCTATCAAATATTAAAGCTTCCAACGAAGACATAATCAATATAAACAGCATAGCATATCGTGTTGGAAATTGTGTTAGTCTACACCAATTCGTCAAATCTTGTACGTTTTCACAGTTTATAAATATATACTTACAAGTTCTGTATAGTTTACATAAAGCTAACAAGATAGCACATTTTACACACTATAATTTAACAGATGAAAATGTTCTCATAGAGCATCAAAAAGAACCAAAAAGATTGCCTTATATGACAGAAAAGGGTGAAGAGATTATAAAAGCTGATTACGTGGCCAACATAATTAACTTTTCTCTATCACATGTGATGTATGAAAAAGAGCACTATGGAAATCATGGTGCTTTAACGTATTTCGTATTTCCAGAATTATGTTATCCTTTGTACGATGCATATAAACTATTGTTATATTCGATGAATACAATGAAAAAATATAGAAACTATGAGTGTTTTAAAATGTGTTCTTCTATATTAAAGTATTTTAATAAGTTTGATAAGCCAAAAGATATACTTAGAGATCAATACTCATTTAAATATTCTCTTCCTTATCTTAAGAAAATAGCAAACCAATCTATGCTACATTTTACCTCTTACATCAGATCTCTATATAAATTGGATTTCATAAAAGTAGATCAGTATTCATCTTCATGGCCAGAAAGAAAGCTCGATATTTCTTCGAAAGAAGTAGATAATGATTCCTTTATAATGTTTTCACTGTTTGGTAGTTCAAAAGATACTATATTTGATGATACGTTTTTCGAGATGTATAAACGATATGTAATAAAGTTTCTAACAAAATACGAAACAATAAATAGTAAATCTAAAGAAATAGCTATAAATTCTTTTTGTGAAGATATAAACTATCTAAACATCTTGAAAGAAGATGATAGTATTTGTGATTTCTTAGATAAAAATGAAAAATATAAATGGTATTATAGAGAATTAAGAAGATACATGTTTTTAGTTAAATAAAGCTCTTATTCTACCGTATAAAGAATAAAGTCTAAATTTGAAAGCATCTAACCACGTTAAGTCGCGATATATCATTTTAATATGTTCAAAACTTATATATTTATAAGTTTTTGTTGAATAATCTTAGAAAGAGAATACTCTAGAAGTCATTTGTGATGAAGATCTGACCTCTAATCTCTCCGGCGGGGTTATTATTAGTGTTAACTCGAATGTATGCACCTCCCGTGAGAATAGTATCTACAATAGGTCCAGTAAGAGGCTCAGTAGTGTCATCACACCTCCAAAAACCGCAAAATTCTGCCTCTCCGTTTCGAGAATTGTTTCCACAGCTAACATCAAGAGTCTTAAGAACTGTTCCATCAACACCAACAGCTCCTGAGGATATGGTAGCAGAAGTCACTGGAGACGTAAGATTACAAATAGCTACCGTGTATTCGATATCTCCACACTCACGGCTCAGACGAAGCATAGCACACGACGCAGGCTGATTGAGAGGAACTGTAGGAGGAGTGACAACGCGATCAGAGCTTAGAGTAGCTCCCATTTTAACATCAAAACAACTAATAGTACGATCACAGCACGTAGACATGATTTTGTTATAGCAATATAAAAAAATATACAACAATCATAATAATAGTTAGAAATTTAATGTTTATTTGTAGATTTTTAAAATAAATTTATACAATATTGTACATATATACAAGATTATCTCTACGCTTATATATTGTTAAAATATATAATACATACATATATAACATTTGACTCTACATATTCTTGACGAATAAACTTTTGGCAAGGAATATGGCAAAGAATATTCAGATATAGTAATTTTGTATTAAAAAGAACTGTACTTCGAAAAGTAATTAATAAACTCTTGTAGAAAACATTACAATAAATGTTTTTTTTTATTCTACTTTAGTAGGGCCGTAAAAATAACTCATCCAAGTCGTTTCGTCTACATTCTCTTGAGTTTCAACTTCAATTTCTTCTTCACTAGATTCATAATCAGAATCTTCTAAGTATATTTTTGGATCTGTTTCATTTCTAAAGAGTGAAATTGGGTATTTCTCATAAATAACGAGACAAATGGTGTAAATGATTCGAATATTCATAATCCACAGTGTAAAATATAAATAACCAAACATACTATCCAAAAGAGTGCAAATCAATTCGCTCAGAAGGAAAAACACGCATACATTAAGATTGTAATTGTTTCTTCTCATATAATCATAGAAGATGGGAATCTCCATCAAACATAGAACTTGATAAATAGTAGTGTAAAGGTTGCCATATCTCTCCATTTCTAGACTTATCAACTAAAAACCGATTTATCTAATTGTCAATAGTTATTGTGAGTGTTCATAAACAGATTTTCTGGCCAATTTATCGGCCAGTTCGTTAAAATGAATTCCGCAATGCGCTCTCACATGTTTGAACGTAACATTTCTATTTTGCCTCAATTCGTCAATCTTTTCAATGAGATCTCTATTCTTTACACCTTTACGATTCGATTTCTTCCAATCGTTTGACTTCCAACCTTCCAACCACTTATTGAAAATGTTTACACAATACATAGAATCACTATGAATTACTACTTCTCCTTCGCTTAACTCTAAAGCCTTGACAATAGCATAAAGTTCAGATATGTTGCTAGTACATGGTTCATAAGGTGTCTTTCCGTGATTTCCCGAGATTACATCATCGCAAATCGAAACACATGCCCAACCTCCCACTTCATTAATACAAGAACCGTCTGTGTAAATATGCATAACTGTATTCACTTGTTTGACTTCCTGACAATATTAAAAATGTCATATGATGTACTTAGAAATGTCCAGCTTGGCTAAGTTAAGATACTTGGAACAAATTATTGTTTTTTTCAACAATTGCGTTTTAGTATTAGGACCTTTACTGTATCTCGTGGGAACTACTAGTTTAACTGTTACGTTTGCATTGATTCTTTGGTATTCTATCGTAAATTGTTTACTAAGCATTACAAATATAATGATAGAAGCGTTTCTAAAAGAAAGATTTCAAGAAAAGAATAAAGTAAAACTTAGAGTGAAAGATGAAAGAGAAACATATGAGGTAAACATCTAAATAGTTTAAACATACGAACCATTCGTAATACATCTTTTCATAGAATAAGATTGTTTGTAATTACATATAACATATGTAGTTTAATTGATTTCGTTTTAGAGATTTACAACACAAAATATAATATTTAACAAAATTCGTGAATTAGGAAAAAGATGAAATGAAAAGTGGTACAACACTTTCAAATCCTGAAGTGTAATACGCTAAAGTGTATTTAGCTATCATGAAGAATGGTTGTACAGGTTTTGAAAATGAATCTATAGTCTTGCACATATCGAAATATTCTTTACGTATTAATGAACACATTCTATTGTATGTATCGGTTGTGTCTCTCTCTACTACCATCCACTCGTTATTCATATCGTCAACATAAGGCATAGAATTTGCTATGATGACGGATTTAATGGTCTCTATAGATTCTGCTATAATACCTGCGTGAGCTGGTAATGCGTTACTATCTATAGCATCTTTTATATCTTCTATGAGAATTTCTAAATGGTTTACTATACCTCCATTATCAGTAACAATAAGAGGAGAGTTCATTTTAATATAGTTATATTAAATCTATAAAGAAACGCTATAAAATGATATATGTGTAAAATAATGAGATACACAAAAGTAATTTACTCATAATAAAAGCTTATTCACGATGACAGAATATAAAGATTTAGTGAAAGGAAACGAGTCACCTTTTATTAAGTGTGTTACTTGTTCAAAAATAATATCTAATTTAACACCTCAGTATCGTTTATTGAGAAAAACTCTAGAAGAGATAACCAACGATGGACTAGACAACGTAAATGAACTAAACGAAAAATACTATAATATGTATCAAGAAAGTCTATCTGTGGAAACTAATGTGAAATTGCGAATAATGAAAGATATTAAAAGGTCTGAAGAAGAAAAGCTAAAATTGTATGAGAGATTGAAAAACATAGCTACTATGTACAAATTCTCCAATACGAGAAAACGAAGAAGGGAAAATATGTATTCGAAGGCTTTAATGTCTTTAAGAGACGATGAGGATATAAATATAGATGATGTAAGTGAAAGAGATATAGTTTTGAGAGCAACTGATATTTTCGCAAACCCCGAAATGTCTAAAACACCTACGTACTTAAGTAAGACTTTAGAAGAAAGACTTAAGATAGTGAATTTTCCCTTTGAAGATCAAGATCCCGATTGGAGAAATGCTCTTACAAGATTAAAAGTTGAAATACCAAATGCTGAAAATGTATTACAGGAAATTAACAACTTTCCCGTTTTAATCACTCTTCCAAAACATTCTTTTACTGAAGAACAATTTCTGATGTTGAACTTAAAAGACCAATCTTTTCAAAGACATGGAGCTATATCATATGATATTCTTGGTATCACTAATGTGTGTTGTCGAACACACATTGGAGAACCTGTAGTAAAGCCTTTGGAAGTACTTCTGTCTAATAAAGATATAATAAACGCAGAAAGACGAAATGATAAAGTCTTAGTACTTTCTAGATTTACTCTTCCAGAAGATAGACCTACACCAGAAGCTGTAAGGGATTTTATGAAAGGTGTTATAAGTAGCGGGGAAGCATTTCAAAGAAACTATAAGAATTTGATAAGAGAAAAATCGAAAACTATAAACATTGAAAGAGTATTAACAAATGAACAAGGGAACATTGAAGTGGAAGCTGTTGATGAACAACCAGAACAAGTAAAACCAAATATAATCAGAAAACCCGTAATAGTTAAAAAGAAAATTGTTAGGAAACAAAGAATTCAACCTAAGAATCGTTTGAAACCAATCGAATTTACACCTCCCAAAAACTCGGGTAAATCTCTTAAACAAATGTTAGAAAAGAGGAAAACACACACATTGAAACCGCGCCTAATTACTAAAATTGACATAGACGAGAGAGTGCAACCTGGTGGAGTATCAGTTCCTCTTTCACAAAGACCTAAAGCTATAGATACAGTAATAGCTGTTTAAAGACGTAACAATACCTATAAAAAGCACATTATAGATATGAAAATTTATACGAAGACTGGAGATAAAGGTTCTACATCTCTTTACAATGGAGAAAGAGTACACAAGAACCACACACTTATCAAAACGGTTGGAAATGTAGACTATTTATCAGCTATGATGTTTTTAGAATATAACACGTGCAATGAAGAATACAAAGAATTGATTAGAGAAGACATATATCATATCGCTCAAAGGTTATTAGATTTAGGTTCTTATATAGCTACACCAAGAGAGGAGAGTTCAGAAAGAAAACTTAAGAATACACAATTTTCAACTGTCGAAACGAAATGGTTAGAAGATAAAATAGATTCCATGACATCTTCTCTTGAACCTTTGAGAACGTTTATATTGCCCGACGGACCTTTTCATACTACTAGAACAATAGTTCGTCAATGCGAGATTAGTTTATATGAAACTAAAGAACATTACGATGTAGATGAACATGTAATGTCTTATGTTAACAGGTTAAGTGATTATTTCTTTACACTTGCTAGACATTATTCTTATTACAGAAACAAAAATGAAATAAAAAGATCCAAGCGGTAATATTATAACGTCTTTAGTTTCTAATGTAGAACTGAACTAGAAAAACAATAAAGTATTGTTTTTTTTCTTTAATAGGTTTTATAGTATATAGATACTCGTTTAATTGTTCTTGAGAAAGGCTTCAATTAGCAATTTAGTAGCCGGACCCTTAGCAAATAACTCTTCTGTCCTGTTTAGCAGCCTCTAGGCACATTTCAGGAGTTGGGTCCTTGATAAGCTCAATAGCACATCCGTCCTTCTTAACAGCCTCTAGGCACATTTCAGGAGTTGGATCCTTGATAAGCTGAATAGCGTATCCGTTTCGCTTAAGAGCCTCTAGGCACATTTCAGGAGTTGGGTCCTTGATCCACTTAATAGCCCATCCGTCCTTCTTAACAGCCTCTAAACACATTTCAGGAGTTGGATCCTCGATACATTGAATAGCGTGTCCGTTTCGCTTAACAGCCTCTAAACACATTTCAGGGGTTGGATCCTCGATAAACCCAATAGCGTGTCCGTTCTGCTTTACAGCCTCTAGACACATTTCAGGAGTTGGATCCTTAATATCCTTGATAGCCCATCCGTCCTTCTTAACAGCATCTAAGTCTTTCGACCTATCATCTTTGTAATTCTTTACATCAAAACGCTTCGAAATCAAAGGAATAATCTCATTAGTAAATGCAGTGTTGGAATCCATCGTTGTTCTCTATGTAATAGATGTTATGAAATCATCTATTATTTTTTTTTAGTGTCAAATGTCTACATAAAATGGCAATTCTAATACTAATTATTATAACATCTTTAGTTTCTAATGTAGAACTAAACTAGAAAAACAATAAAGTTTATTGTTTTATTTTTTTAATAGGTTTCATAGTATATAGATACTCGTTTAATTGTTCTTGAGAAAGGCTTCAATTAGCAATTTAGTAGTTGGGTCCTTAATATAATTAATAGCTAATCCGTAGTTCTTAACAGCCTCTAGGCACATTTCAGGAGTTGGATCCTTGATATATTTAATAGAGTATCCGCTTCGCTTAACAGCCTCTAGACACATCTCAGGACTTGGATTTTCGATATGCTCAATAGCACGTCCGTTGTTCTTAACAGCCTTTAGACACATTTCAGGAGTTGGATCTTCGATAAACTGAATAGCGAGTCCGTACTTCTTAATAGCCTCTAGGCACATTTCAGGAGTTGGATCCTTGATATATTTAATAGAGTATCCGCTTCGCTTAACAGCCTCTAGACACATCTCAGGACTTGGATTCTCGATATGCTCAATAGTGCGTCCATTGTTCTTAACAGCCTCTAGACACATCTCAGGACTTGGATCCTTGATATGCTCAATAGTGCGTCCATTGTTCTTAACAGCCTTTAGACACATTTCAGGAGTTGGGTCCTTGATAAACTCGATAGCCCATCCGTTCTGCTTAACAGCCTCTAGACGCATTTCAGGAGTTGAGTCCTTGATATACTCAATAGCACATCCGTTGTTCTTAACAGCCTTTAGACACATTTCAGAAGTTGGGTCCTTGATATACTCAATAGCGCGTCCATTCTGCTTAACAGCCTCTAGGTGCATTTCAGGAGTTGGATTCTCGATAAACTTAATAGCCCGTCCTTCCTGTTTAACAGCCTCTAAACACATTTCAGGAGTTGGGTCCTTGATATACTCAATAGCCCGTCCTTCCTCTTTAACAGCCTCTAGATACATTTCAGGAGTTGGGTCCTTGATATACTTAATAGCGAATCCGTTCTGTTTAACAGCCTCTAGGCACATTTCAGCAGTTGGTTCCTTGATAAATTTAATATCCAATCCATTCATCATAACAGTCTCTAAGTCTTTCGACCTATCATCTTTCGAATTCTTCACGTCAAAATGCTTCGAAATCAAAGAAATAAGCTCCTTAGTAAATGCAGTGCTGGAATCCATCATTGTTCTCTATGTAATAGATGTTATGAAATTCTATATTATACTTTTTAATGTCAATATATCTACATAAAATGGCAATTCTAATACTAATTATTATAACATCTTTAGTTTCTAATGTAGAACTGAACTAGAAAAACAATAAAGTTTATTGTTTTATTTTTTTTTAATAGGTTTCATAGTATATAGATACTCGTTTAATTGTTCTTGAGAAAGGCTTCAATTAGCAATTTAGTAGTTGAGTCCTTGACATATCGAATAGCTAATCCGTTCTGCTTAACAGCCTCTAGGCACATTTCAGGAGTTGGATCCTTGATAAACTCAATAGCTAATCCGTAGTTCTTAACAGCCTCTAGGCACATTTCAGGAGTTGGATCTTTGATAAACTTAAGAGCCCATCCGTCCTTCTTAACAGCCTCTAGGCACATTTCAGGAGTTGGGTCCTTGATATACTTAAGAGCCCATCCGTCCTTCTTAACAGCCTCTAGGCATATTTCAGGAGTTGGATCTTTGATAAACTTAATAGCGTATCCGTTCTGTTTAACAGCCTCTAGGCATATTTCAGGAGTTGGATCCTTGATAAACTGAATAGAGTATCCGTATTGCTTAACAGCCTCTAGGCACATTTCAGGAGTTTGATCCTTGATATACTGAATAGCCCACCCGTAGTTCTTAACAGCCTCTAGGCACATTTCAGGAGTTGGGTCCTTGATATACTTAATAGCCCACCCGTAGTTCTTAACAGCCTCTAGGCACATTTCAGGAGTTGGGTCCTTGATATACTGAATAGCCCACCCGTAGTTCTTAACAGCCTCTAGGCACATTTCAGGAGTTGGGTCCTTGATATACTTAATAGCCCACCCGTAGTTCTTAACAGCCTCTAGGCGCATTTCAGGAG
>Ga0209947_1001274_pt1 | contig 15020 bp, 18 predicted proteins | sample SalPonR2_B_D2_MG_FD_185706 | JGI IMG/M metagenome (GOLD analysis project Ga0209947, IMG submission 185706) | Salt pond soil microbial communities from South San Francisco under conditions of wetland restoration - Salt Pond MetaG R2_B_D2_MG... ... | reverse complement strand
GACGCCCGCATCTGAGGTGGCGAGAATCGCCGCGGCCATCAGCCCCGCGTTCGCCGCCCCGCCGATCGCCATGGTGGCGACGGGGTAGCCGCGCGGCATCTGGACGATCGAATAGAGGCTGTCGAGTCCGCCGAGGGCCTTCGTCTCCACCGGCACGCCGATGACCGGCACCCGGGTCTTCGAGGCCATCATGCCGGGCAGGTGCGCCGCGCCGCCGGCGCCGGCGATGATCGCCTTCAGCCCGCGTCCGGCGGCGTTCGCGCCATAGTCCCAGAGCCTGTCCGGAGTGCGGTGCGCCGAGACGATGCGCGTCTCGTAGCCGATGCCGAGGTCGTCCAGCACCCCGGCGGCCGCCTTCATCGTCGGCCAGTCGGACTGGCTGCCCATGATGATCCCGATATCGACTGTCATGCGCGTCCCCTTCCGGCGCCGTTATAACCGGGGTCGGCCATGGTGCAATCGCCCGAAGGCCAATGATGTCGGGCAGACGCCCTCAGGCGATGATGTCGGGCAGAAGCTCGTCCTCGATGTGCCGGATCCGGTCCTTGAGCGCGAGTTTCTGCTTCTTCAGGCGCCGGATCGTCAGCGGGTCGCCGGTGGTCTTGGCTTCGAGCGCCTCGATCGCCTCGTCGAGATCGCGGTGTTCCACACGCAGGGCTTCGAGCCGCGCGCGCAGCACCTCTTCCGCCTCCATCTCGACGGGTGGGGTCATGTGGGAACCCTCGTCTTTCATGGTCCGAAACTAGACGCTAACCCGGCGTGCTGCAATCTCCGCGGCTTGCGGGACGCATCATCCACCCCCATATTCATGCCACGGGTCGCCAGAACGGGGCCCGGGAACACACAGTCGCTTCGAAAAGGACCGTGTCTATGACAAAACTGACCCTTGGGGCCCACCCCTACCTTCTGGGGTTCGACCAGCTGGAACGGCTTGTCGAGCGCAACGCCAAGTCGGAAAACGGCTATCCGCCCTACAATATCGAGAGTACGGGCGAGAACGCCTTCCGCATCACCCTCGCGGTGGCCGGGTTTCGCGACGAGGACCTTTCGATCACCCTCGAGGACCGCCAGCTGTTGATCCGCGGGCGGCAATCGGAGGACGAGAGCGACCGGGTGTTTCTGCACCGCGGAATCGCCGCGCGCCAGTTTCAGCGGAGCTTTGTGCTCGCCGATGGCGTTGAGGTGACAGGAGCACGGCTCGAAAACGGGCTTCTGCATGTCGATCTGAGACGTTCGGTGCCCGAGGCGGTCGTCCGCCGGATCGAGATATCACGAGGCTGAGGAGAAGAGGTCATGGATACAAAACACCCACTTTTCGACGCGATCAGCGAGAACACGGTCTACGTGCGGCCCGTCGACGTCATCGAACTGCCCGAGGAGATCCGCGAGCAGGTCGAAGGGCTCGATCATATCTACGCGGTGCACGATGCCGACGGCAGCGGCTCGCGCTCGCCAAGGACAGAAAGCTCGCTTTCTTCCTCGCCCGCCAGAACGAACTGGCGCCGGTCAACGTGCACTGACCTTGCCGGTCCGCTCTTCCTCCCGGAGAAGTCTTCGGGGGGGAGCAAAGCCGGCTGTCAGCCGGCCACCAGCCCCATCTGTTCGAGCTTCAGGAGAACCTGATGGGCACAATGGTCGACCTCGACATTCTCCGTGTCGAGACGTAGCTCCGGGCTCTCCGGCATGTCGTAGGGGTCGGAAATTCCCGTGAATTCCTTGATCTTGCCCTCGCGGGCCATCTTGTAGAGGCCCTTCCGGTCGCGCTTTTCGCATTCCTCGATCGAGGTGGAGATGTGGACCTCCACGAAGGCGCCGTACTGCTCGATCATCTCGCGCACGGTCCGGCGGGTCGTGGCGTAGGGTGCGATGGGCGCGCAGATCGCGATACCGCCGTTCTTCGTGATCTCGGACGCGACGAAGCCGATGCGCTGGATGTTGAGGTCGCGGTGCTCCTTCGAGAATCCGAGTTCGGAGGACAGGTGCTTGCGCACGACGTCGCCGTCGAGCAGCGTCACCGGCCGGCCGCCCATTTCCATCAGCTTGACCATGAGCGCATTGGCGATCGTCGACTTTCCCGAGCCCGAGAAGCCGGTGAAGAACACCGTGAAGCCCTGTCTCGCGCGCGCCGGGCGTGTCCGGCGCAGCTCGGAGACGACTGCCGGGAACGAGAACCACTCGGGAATTTCGAGGCCCTCGGAGAGCCGGCGCCTCAGTTCGGTGCCCGAGATGTTGAGAACCGTCGCCTCTTTCTCGACCTCGTCGGCGGGCTCGTATTGCGCGCGGTCCTGGACATAGACCATGTGCTTGAAATCGACCATCTCGACGCCGATCTCGCCCGCATGGTCGCGGAAGAGGTCCTGTGCCTCGTAGGGGCCGTAGAACTCCTCGCCCGCCGAGTTCTTGCCGGGGCCCGCGTGGTCCCGGCCGACGATCATGTGGGTGCAGCCGTGATTGCGGCGGATGATCCCGTGCCAGACCGCCTCGCGGGGGCCGGCCATGCGCATGGCGAGGTTCAGAAGGCTCATCGTGGTGGTCGCGGCGGGGTACTGGTCGAGGACCGCCTCGTAGCAGCGCACCCGGGTGAAATGATCGATGTCGCCGGGTTTCGTGAGCCCCACGACGGGGTGGATGAGCAGGTTCGCCTGGGCCTCCTTGGCGGCCCGGAAGGTCAGTTCCTGGTGCGCGCGGTGGAGCGGGTTGCGGGTCTGGAACGCCACGATCCGGCGCCAGCCGAGCTTGCGGAAATAGGCGCGCAGTTCGTTCGGTGTGTCGCGGCGGGCCTTGAAATCGTAATGCACCGGCTGCTGGATGCCGGTGATCGGCCCGCCGAGATAGACCGGGCCGGCCCTTGTGTGGAGGTAGTTGACGGACGGGTGGGCGCTGTCATCGGCGCCGAAGACCTTCTCGGCCTCGCGCGCCTTGTCGGGCGTGAATCGGTCGGTCACCGACATGATCGCGAGGATCACGCCTTCCTGATCGCGCAGCGCGATGTCCTGGCCGGGTTCGATCTTCGCAGCGAAGGCTTCCGAAACGTCGAGGGTTATCGGCATCGGCCAGATGGAGCCGTCCTTCAGCCGCATTGTCTCTACGACGCTGTCGTAATCCTCTTCCCCGAGGAAGCCCTTGAGCGGAAAGAACCCGCCATTCATCAGGAGTTCGAGGTCGCAGGTCTGGCGGGGGGTGAGATCCCATGACGGCAGGTCGGCGGCCTCGCCCTTCAGCTTCTGTGCGCTTTCGTAGGAGACGAAGAGCTCGGGGATGGGGGCGAGGTTTGGAAGTTGCATGAAACCACTCGGTGTAAACAGGAATTGAGCGCCGGGTCCGGTGCGGGCCGACTCGATTGCCGGTGGTTAGCGCCGCTGCATCGCAGAATTCAAGCACCGTCCCGTCGCGGAGAAACGATTCTCCGGCGATGCGTTCGATTGGGAGACATTCGCGAACGCCGGGAGACCGGAAAACGCCCTGCGGCCTTCCTCGCCGCCAAGGCGACCCGGGGACAGCCCCGGGTCACTCGGCGGCGGTTTCCGCGCCGTAGCCGAGTGGCTCGGAGGTGTCCTTGCCGCTTTCCAGCCCCGCTTCGGAGAGAAATTTCTCCGCCTCGAGCGCCGCCATGCAGCCCATTCCCGCGGAGGTGACCGCCTGACGGTAGATGTGGTCGGTCAGGTCGCCCGCTGCGAAGACACCCGGGATAGACGTCGCCGTGGAATCGGGTTTCGTGACCACGTAGCCGCCCATGTGCGTCTCGAGCTGGTCGCTTACCAGTTCGGAGGCCGGCGCATGGCCGATGGCGACGAAGAAGCCGGTCACCGCGAGGTCGCGGGCCTCTCCGGTCTCGGTGTGCTTGATCCTCAGCCCCTCGACGCCGCGTGGCTCGTCATGCCCGATCACTTCGTCGATCTCGTGGTTCCAGATCACCTCGACCTTGGGGTTCTCGAAGAGCCGCTTCTGGAGGATCTTCTCGGCGCGAAGCTCGTCGCGGCGGTGAATGAGGGTGACCTTCGAGGCGAAGTTCGTCAGGAACAGCGCCTCTTCCACGGCGGTGTTGCCGCCGCCGACGACGGCGACCTCCTGGCCGCGGTAGAAGAACCCGTCGCAGGTGGCGCAGGCCGACACGCCGAAGCCCTTGAAGTGCTCTTCGGACGGCAGGCCGAGCCATTTCGCCTGCGCCCCGGTGGCGAGGATCACCGCGTCGGCGGTGTAGGTGGTCCCGCTGTCGCCTTCCGCGACGAAAGGACGGGTGCCGAGGTCGACCTTCTGGATGTGGTCGGCGACGATCTCGGTTCCGACGGCACGGGCATGGGCTTCCATGCGGACCATCAGGTCGGGGCCCTGAACTTCTGTGTCGCCGGGCCAGTTCTCGACCTCGGTGGTGATGGTCAGTTGTCCGCCGGGCTGGATGCCCTGGACGAGCACGGGTTCCAGCATGGCGCGCGAGGCGTAGACCGCGGCGGTGTAACCGGCGGGTCCCGAGCCGATGATGAGAACGCGGGAATGGCGGGTGTCGGACATGGGTGAACCTCGTGCGTGTTGCGATCCCTCTTCTACGTCCCGCGGGGGCGGATTTGAAGGGAGCGATCTTCAAATCGCCGCATGCTCCACATGGTCGCGTCCCGATGACGCCGCCGTCGGAGATCTGCAACGGCGCAACATTTATCGACCCATGAAGTTCCCATGCCGCGTCCCGTTCTTCTGCCCTGCCTCGAAAGGCTCGCCCTCGACCAGCGTCCGCGAAGCCACTCTCTCGTCGATCGACAGGAATGCAGACGGTGCTTTCATCTTCGCGGAGCCGCGCGCCGGGACGACCGCATGAGGACCGCGACGACAAACAAGCCCGCTTTATTTTATTGCGCAATTGCGAAACATTATTGCGCACCTGCCGCGCCTTGGGTAACGATTGGATTTATCAAGGGGCCAGCCCATGCCAAGCAATAAACTCGATCCGATCGACAGGCAGATCCTCGCCGAGCTTCAGGCCGACGGGCGAATGACCAATGTCGAGCTTGCAAGCCGCGTGGGCATTTCCGCGCCACCCTGCCTGCGGCGGGTGCGCGTGCTCGAGGAGCAGGGTTACATCAAGGGCTACCACGCCGATGTCGATGCGCGGAGTCTGGGCTTCGAAGTGCAGGTTTTCGCCATGGTCGGCCTGCAGAGCCAGGCGGAGGCGGACCTCTCGGCGTTCGAGGCGCGCTGCCGCGCCTGGTCGCTCGTGCGTGAATGCCACATGCTCAACGGCGAGGTGGACTTCATTCTGAAATGCGTCGCGCCCGACCTCTCGACCTTTCAGAGCTTCCTCACGGAAGAGCTCACCGCGGCCGAGAACGTCGCAAGCGTGAAGACCTCTCTGGTGATCCGCGACGCGAAGTCCGAACCCGGCGTGCCGTTCGACATTCTCGAAAAGCGTATCGCCGCGCAGGCCTGACGACGCCGGGCCGCTTCGCCGTCGCGGGCGACCGCGCCCGGTCTCAGTGCACCCCGTCCATCATCTCGCGCGACATGCGCGGCCAGCGGGCGCGGCCGAAGTCGCGCAGCGTGGCAAGGTGGGGAAAGAGCGTCAGGAAGACCGCCATCATCTCGTGGCTGAGGCTTTCGGGCATCGACGCACGGGGCGCGAAGGTCTCGATCTCGAGTCCGCCGGCCAGAATGGTGTGATGCCGCCCGGTGTGGAGATGGTAGACACGCATCGGGTTGACCGGGTTCACCTCGATCACCGACACCCCGTCGGCGAGCGACGATACCGGGACGTAGGCCGCATCCGCGCTGACAGCCGCGCGCACCGAGGGATCGCGGGTCAGAAGCCGTGCGTCGGGCCCGAGCAGGACATCGCGGGCCGGTCGTCCGAGGCCGAAGGCGTCTGCCGTCACCCGGTAGAGCTTCTCGGGTGTGTCCCGGAGCGTCGGGGCGCCGGGCACGACGGTGATCGCCCCTTTCCACATGAGCGGTGCCGTCTCGCCGTCCGCGGTCGCGAGTTCCGCGCCCGGGGCAAGGTCCTCCACGGCGACGGGGCCCTCGAGCGTCTGGATCAGGGTGCCATGGGCGAAGGCGGCGAAAGCCTCCTCGAAGGCCGGCAGCGCCGGGGCGATCCTCGTGGCATCCTGAATGAAGCCGTCCGCGTCGAGCCACTCGATCTCGAACCGGCGGGTCAGCGGCAGTGCGCGCGATTGCACCGCGGGGCGAAGCGGCCGCGTCGGGGTGCGCACCGTCCAGGGCTTGCTGGTGGGAACGGATTGGGAGCGGTGCGCCGAACGCGGCGCCATGGGGCGATCATAACTCACAGCGAGCAGTCCTCTCGGTCTGGTCACGTCTGCGGGGTGCCCCCACCCGGAAATTGCAGACTGGGCGGATAATTGCCGATTGCTGGCCGCGTGTCAAAAATTCAGACGAATTGGGTGGACCGTTTCGGGTAATCCCGGGAGCCGGCCCCGCTTTGTCCGCGAGGGGAAGACGATCAGCAGGATTTCGGCGGAAGTGTCGTCCGAATCAGGCCGGTGCGCCCGATCGGCCGGACGGGATCCCGCCCGCGGGCCCACGGCATCGGCGCGGTTTCGGCTTTTGCGGTTTCGATCATGCGTTTGATCCAGCGACGATTGACCGGCATCGGGCCCTCCTTGGCAGCTCTGCCCCGAGTATTCCGGCACGGTAGGGCGGACTTATGGCGGCCGGCCAACACCGGAAGACGGCCGACGGCTCCGCAACTCGACTGATTTTCTTAAGAAATTCCTAATCCGTGGGCGAATTCGAGCCACGCGACCCGCCCGGTCGCCGCATTTCCGCCATGTTCAGAGCCGGATCGCGGACATCAGCCGGCCGTAATCGGCCTCCCGGTCATGGACGCTGCGGCGGTAGGAGAAGAAGCGGGCCGGGTCGGAATAGGTGCAATGCCGGGTCCAGGCCGCCGAGCCGACCCCGGCGGCGCGAAGCCGGGCGAGCCCGAAACCGGGCAGGTCGAAGTGCATCCGGTCGCCGTCGCCGCCCGCGAAGAACCGCGCGTAGCCCTCGTCGGCGTCGTGGAACGTCTCGAAGAATTCCGGGCCGACCTCGTAGGCGCGCTGGCTGATCGAGGGGCCGATCACGGCGGCGATCCGGCCGCGCTGGGCCCCGAGAGCCACCATCGCCTCGACGGTCTTCTCGAGGACGCCGGCGAGCGCGCCCTTCCAGCCGGCGTGGGCCGCGCCGACCACCCCGGCGGCGGGGTCGGCGAAGAGCACCGGCTGGCAGTCGGCCGCGAGAACGGCGAGGCCGAGGCCGGGCGTGGCCGAGACCATCGCGTCCGCTTCCGGGGGCGGGCCCCCGAAGGGGCCGGTGACGGTGACGACATCGGCCGAATGGGTTTGATGGACGGTCAGGAGGCCGGACCCGTCGAGCCCCAGAGCGGTGGCGACGCGGGCGCGGTTGATGCGCACGGCCTCGGCCTGGTCGCTGGAGCCGGCGCCGCAGTTCAGCCCCTCGAACACGCCCGACGACGCGCCGCCCGCCCGGCCGAAGAAGCCGTGGGCGACGGGCGCGAGATCGTCGGACGTGATGATGTCGAGCGTCATGGCAGAAAGCCCGGGGGTGGCGGCATGCCTCTGGGGTGAACGGCGAGTGTCTTGAAGAGGTGTCCCATTTCATCGGGGTGGGTCAAGCGGCGATGGGCGGCCGCGACGGCATCGCAATCGCCGGCGGCTGCGAGCTGCCGGGCGCGTGCGGTGATGCCGAGCCGTTCGAGAAGACCGCCCTGGGCAACGAGGTCGCTGACCTCGGCGCCCGCCTCCCGGGCGGCGCGGGCGAGGCCCTCGAACTCGACATGGGCAGTGAGGTCGGCCTGTCCGGGGGTGGCCAGCGGGCCGGTCCGCACGCCGTCCGCGATGGCCTGGAGCGTGTCGCCGGCCATGCGCCAGCCGCCGTAGTCGACAATGATCGCCGCACCGCCGTGATCCGCGATGCGCCGGGCGATTTCGGACATCGCCGGAGCGGCGGCGGGGCGATGCTCGACGAGGTCGCCCTCGGCTGTGTCGGCAAGCCGGTGCTCGAGAAACGAAGGATGCGTCCGGTCGGTGAGGCCGAAGACGAGGCTTTCGCCCCCGGCACCGACCACGCGCTCGCGCCAGCCCGGCCCGTCGCGGAGAAACTGGCGGACGGGCAGGGCGTCGAAGAACTCGTTGGCGACGAGGAGGAGCGGGGCCTCGGGGAGGCTGTCGAGGCTGTCGTGCCACACCGGCGCGTGCGGGGCGAGGGTGCGGGCCTGGGTCTCGCGCAGCACGGGGGAAAGCTCGACAAGGTGAAGCCGGACCGCCTCGGCAAATCCGGGCACCCGGGCCCCCGCGCGCAGGATGTCGGCCATCAGCGTGCCGCGCCCCGGCCCGGGTTCGGCCAGCGTGACAGGGGTGGGCGCGCCCGTCTGGGTCCAGTGGGCCGCCAGCGACAGCCCGAGAAGCTCGCCGAACATCTGGCTGATCTCGGGGGCCGTGGTGAAATCCGCCCCGAGCGGGTCTCGGGTGACGTAGTAGCCATGGCGCGGGTGCGCGAGGCACACGGCCATGTAGTCCGCGACCGTGATCGGACCCGTCGCGCGGATCTGGCGGATGAGGTCGGCCGCGAGCGGGGTCACGCCGGCTGGCGGCGGCGCGCCGACCAGACAACGAGGAGGAGACCCACCGCGATCATCGGCAGCGAGAGAACCTGACCCATCGAGAGGCCGAACTCTCCGAGCCGGACGACGTATCCCGCGGGATTCTCCGGCGTGATGAACTGCGCGTCGGCCTGGCGGACGAATTCCACGGCGAAGCGGGCCGCCCCGTAGCCGAGAAAGAACGCGCCCGCGACCCGTCCGGGCGTCTTCAGCGCGCCGCGCGCCCAGACCATCCAGATGAGCACGATACCGAGGACGAGCCCCTCGAGCCCGGCCTCGTAGAGCTGGGAGGGGTGGCGGGCGCAGAGCCCCTCGACGCCCGGGCAGTCCTGCGCCGCGGCGCCGGGGAAGATCACGCCCCAGGGCAGGCTCGTCGGCGCGCCCCAGAGTTCGGCGTTGATGAAGTTCGCCGCCCGGCCGAGGAGGATGCCCGGCGGCGTGGCGTAGGCGACGATATCCGCCAGCGAGGCCGCGGGTATGCCCTTGCGCCAGACGAACCAGGCGCCGGCGGCGATGACACCGAGAACCCCGCCGTGGAAGGCCATGCCGCCTTCCCAGAGCACGAGGATCTGGCCGGGGTTCTCCAGGTAGTAGCCCGGCTGGTAGAACAGGACGTAGCCGAGCCGGCCGCCGACGATGATGCCGATGATGATCGCGGTCAGAAGCTCCTCGATGTCCTCGGGCGTGACCGGCGAGACGCCGCCCGGCCAGAGCCGGCCGGCCCGGGCCGCGGCGGCGGCCATGCGCCAACCGATGACGATGCCGACGATGTAGGCCATCGCGTACCAGCGCAGCGCGAAGTCGAAGCCGAAGAGCGAGATCGTGAAGATCTCCGGGCCGATGTCGGGAAAGGGGATCGCCGCCAGCATGGGCGCGGCTTTGCCCGGCTGCGCGACATTGTCAACCTTGCGGGCGTGCGCGCAGGGGCCATATGTGGGGGAAAGCGAACGGAGATCGCCATGCAGACGCGCAACAAGATACTCGACGACATGTCGCAACTGATGACCAACGCCATGGGCGTGGCGCAGGGCGCGCGCGAAGAGGCGGAGACGGCGATGAAGTCGCTCGTCGACCGCTGGCTCGCGGACCGCGATTTCGTGACCCGCGAGGAATTCGACGCCGTCCGCGCAATGGCGCAGAAGGCCCGCGAGGAGAACGAGGCCCTGAAGGCACGGATCGCGGCGCTCGAAGGCAAGTAACGCCGGACGGGGACCGCCGGGCCGGCGGTCCCGTGGCGCCTCCGGCGGGAGGATTTTCCCGAACGTGGAATGACGGGACCGCGGGCGTTCGGCCGCGGCGGTCCGATACCGCCGTCGCGCGTCCCGGGCGCGCGATTGCCCGTGCGCACCGCGCGTGGCACGCGTGGCGCGCGGGAGGTTTCGCGAGAGACCACCCGGGTTATCCCCTGCGAAATACGGACCGTCGCCAATTAGGGCTTTACAGGGAGTCCCCCGTCGCCCACCATATATCGTATGGGAACAGGCCCAGAGCCCGCCCCATTGAGCAGGCACCAAGCCTTAGTGGCCACCAAGCGCTGCAAGGCTACAACCCATGAGGCCGCGCATGTCGCTTTCCGAGCAGTACTTCCCGACAGAAGACCTTCACCCGATCGACATCGTCGAACACATCGCCGAGGTCCATGACTGGGATTTCGACCGGGTCGCGGACGACCAGATCGCGATGGCCGTGGAAGGACAGTGGCGCACCTATTCCATAACGCTTGCGTGGTCGTCGTCCGACGAGACCCTGCGGCTGATCTGCACCTTCGACATGGAGCCGCCGAAGGAGGCTTTGCCGGCGCTTTACGAAACCCTCAACGCCGCCAACGACCTCTGCTGGGCCGGCGCCTTCACCTACTGGTCGGCGCAAAAGCTGATGGTCTGGCGCTACGGGCTTCTCCTCACGGGCGGGCAGATGGCCTCCGCCGAGCAGATTTCGACGGCGATCGGCGCGGCGGTCGCGGGCGCCGAGCGCTTCTACCCGGCGTTTCAGCTCGTCGCCTGGGGCGGCCAGAGCCCTGAAGAGGCCATGAACATCGCGATCGCGGAGGCTTACGGACGCGCCTGACCGGTTCCGCACCGCGCGCCCCGGGCGCGACCCTTGCCTTCGGGCGAACCTTCGAGCAGGAAAGCCCCGTGCCCCCGGCGCGGGGCTTTTCGTTTGGGGGGAGTGCAATGGATTTCGGGAACATCGGCGCGCGCGGCCTCGTGCTTCTGGGGTGCGGAAAGATGGGCTCGGCGCTTCTGAAAGGCTGGCTCGAGGGCGGTCTCGACCCGAAGGCGGTGCATGTCATCGAGCCGAATCCGTCGGACTGGCTGAAGGGCACCGGCGTCGCGATCGGCGGCGCGCTTCCCGAGGCGCCGGCGGTGCTCGTGGTGGCCGTGAAGCCGCAGATGATGGCCGAGGCCCTGCCCGAAGCGAAAGCGTTCGGGGGCGGCGGGACGCTTGTGCTCTCCATCGCCGCAGGATGGCCCGTTTCCGCGTTCGAGGCGGTCCTCGGGCCGGGCACGCCGGTGGTGCGGTCGATGCCCAACACGCCGGCGGCGGTGGGCCGGGGCATCACCGCGATCACCGGGAATGCGGCGGCGGGCGAGGCCGGGCTCGCGCTGGCAGAGACGCTTCTGAAGGCGGTGGGCGATGTCGTCCGGCTCGACGACGAGAGCCAGATGGATGCGGTGACGGCGGTTTCGGGCTCGGGGCCGGCCTATGTCTTTCACCTCATCGAGACGATGGCGGCGGCGGGCGAGGCCGAGGGCCTTTCGCCCGACCTGGCCCTCGAGCTTGCGCGGGCGACCGTGGCCGGTGCCGGGGCGCTCGCGATGGGCTCGGATGAGCACCCCGCGCAATTGCGCGTGAACGTCACCTCGCCGGGCGGGACGACGGCCGCCGCGCTGGAGGTGCTGATGGAAGAGGAAAACGGGTTTCCCGCCCTGCTGCGCAAGGCGGTCGGCGCGGCGGCCGGGAGGAGCCGGGAGCTCGCGGGGTGATCGCTTTCGAGGATTTCGGGAAGGTCGATGTTCGCGTCGGCCGGATCACCCGCGCCGAGCCGTTTCCCGAGGCGCGAAAGCCCGCCTACCGGTTATGGGTCGATTTCGGCGCGGAGATCGGCGAGAAGAAGTCCTCGGCGCAGATAACGGCGAACTACGCGCTCGAGGACCTGCCCGGCCGGATGGTGGTCGCGGTGGTGAACTTCGAGCCCCGCCAGATCGGCCCGATGCTTTCGGAGGTTCTGGTTCTGGGTGTGCCGGACGAGGCCGGGCAAGTGGTGCTGCTGACCCCCGAGAAAGACGTGCCGACTGGCGGAAGGATGTACTGACATGAAGACGCTTTTGATAAGCCGGAAGCTTCCGGAAAAGGTGCTCGAGGCCGCGCGGGCGCGATTCGACGTCACCGTGCGCGACGACACGGCGCCCATGACCGAAGACGAGGTCGCCGGGGTCGTCGCCGGGTTCGACGCGGTTCTGCCGACCCTGGGCGACAAGTGCACCGCCGCGGCCATCGCGAAGGCCGGGACGGTGCGGGCGGGCATCCTCGCGAACTTCGGCGTGGGCTACAACCACATCGACGTGGCCGCCGCCCGGGCGGCCGGCATGGAGGTGACGAACACGCCGGGTGCCGTGACCGACGCGACCGCCGATACCGCGATGACCCTGATCCTCATGACCTGCCGCCGCGCGGGCGAGGGCGAACGGCTGGTCCGATCGGGGCGCTGGGAGGGCTGGCATCCGACCCAGCTTCTCGGCATGCATCTCGGCGGCCGGACCCTCGGCATCGTCGGCATGGGGCGGATCGGCAAGGCGATCGCGAAACGCGCGGCGCTCGGGTTCGGAATGAACGTGGTGTTCTTCAACCGCTCGCGCGTCGAGGACCCCGGCGTCGAGGCCCGCCAGCTCGGCTCCATCACCGAGGTGGCGGCGGCGGCCGATGTCCTGGTGGTGGCCGTGCCCGCGAATGCCGAGACCCGTCACCTGATGAACGCTGACGTGTTCGCGGCGATGAAGCCCACCGCGTATTTCATCAACATCGCGCGCGGCGACGTGATGGACGAGGCCGCCCTCGTCGGCGCGCTCCAGGGCGGAGAGATCGCGGGGGCGGGTCTCGATGTCTACGAATTCGAACCGAAGGTGTCGCCCGGGCTTCTCGGGATGGAGAACGTCACGCTCCTGCCCCATCTCGGCACCGCGGCCCTCGAAGTGCGCGAGGGGATGGGGATGATGGCGGTGGAAAATCTCGTCGCCTGGGACGAGGGGCGGGCGCTGCCGAACCCCGTCTGACGACGGGGTGCCTCCGGCGGAGGTATTTTCCGCCAAGGTGAACCACGGGCCCGGATGCTTCTTTGCGTCGCCCGGGTCAGGACCTCCGACCGACCACGAGCGACAGCCCCGCGACGGCGAGAGCGGCGGCTGCGGCGACCAGCCAGAGCGCGGAAAAGCCGAGGCTGTCGGCGATCCCCCCGAGGGCGGGGGGCGAAAGCAGGTAGCCGAGATAGGCGATCTGGGTGACGGTGGCGAGGCGGCGGCCGGCGGCCGCCGGGTCACCGCGGCTGGACACCGCCTTGAAGACGGCGGGTTCGACCGGACCGGTGCCGATGCCGGCGAGAAGGAAGGCGGCGAGCACAAGCGGCGCCGGCAGGTCGAGAACGAGGGCCGCGAAGCCCGGCGCGCCCAGAAGTGCCGCGAGGCGCAGCGTCTGGACCGGGCGGAGGATGTGTTCCAGCTCGTGCGCGGCGAGCCGTCCGATGGTGAGACCCAGTGTGTAGGCCGCAGGCGAGAGGCCCGCGAGCACCGGCCCCTCCTCGCGGAAGGTCTCGACGAAGATTGCCGCCCAGGCCTGGGGGGCGGCCTCCTGGAAGGCGGCGAGCGCGGCCATGGCGGCGAGAACGAGGACGGTCGCGCCGAGCGCCGGGCCGGCGCGTCCGGAGGAGCCGGTCTGAGAATGCTGGTGGCGTCCCGCCCGGTATTCGATCGCCGCCATGGCGAGAAACGCCGCGCCGACGGTGAGAAATATCGCGGGCACACCCGCGCCGGCCGCCCGGGCCGCGCCCGTGAACACCGCGCCGGTGAGCATGGCGACGGGAAAGAGCGCATGGGTGCGATTGAAGAGCCGCCCGCCGGTGTCGCTTTCCAGCCGGGCGGTGCGCAGGTTGAGCGAGATGTCGAGCGCGCCGGAAGCGCCGCCGAGCACGGCGAGGGCAAGAACGAGGCCGGCGAGGCCGGTCGCGCTGGCCAGCAGTGCGCAGCCCATTGCCGAGGCGAAGAGGCAGAGCGGCAGGGCGTAGGGTCGAATGCGGAGCACCTGCCGCCCGAAGACCTGCATGACCGGGAAGGCGGCGAGCGACATCGCCCCGAGGGCGAGCCCGTAGCCGCCCGTGTCGAGGCCCGCCCGGGCCTGGACGGCGGGGGCGGCGGCGGCCAGCGACCCCCAGAAGAGGCCGGCCGCACCGTAACCGCCCAGAAGCGAGAGGATCTGGCCCCGGGCGCTCACCTGTCGCCCACCGCCTCGCGCCAGTGCCGGCGGCAGAGCGAGACATAGGTTTCGTTGCCGCCGATCTGCACCTGGGCGCCGTCCTTCAGAACCTCTCCGGCTTCGTCCTGGCGCACGACCATGGTGGCCTTGCGGCCGCAATGGCAGATGGTGCGCGCCTCGCGCATCTCGTCGGCCAGTGCCAGGAGGGCGGCGGAGCCGGGGAAGAGCTCGCCCCGGAAGTCGACGCGGAGGCCGTAGCACATGACCGGGACGGCGAGGTCGTCGACGGCGCGGGCGAGCTGCCAGACCTGGGGTTTGGTCAGGAACTGGGCCTCGTCGAGGAAGACGCAGGCCACGGGGGCGTCGGCGCGTCGGGCCTCGATGGCGGCGAAGAGATCGGTGTCGGGAGCGTAGGTGTCCGCCGGGGCCTCGATCCCGATGCGGCTGGCGATGCGGCCCGGCCCGGCCCGGTGATCGAGGCGGGCGGTCAGCAGGTAGGTCTCCATCCCGCGCTCGCGGTAATTGTAGGCCGCCTGGAGCAGGAGCGTCGATTTCCCGGCGTTCATGGTGGAGTAGTGGAAGTAGAGCTTGGCCATGGCAGGCCGTTAGCGCGGGGGTGAGAAAGGGGCAAGGCGGACGAGGGCGGGGTGCATTGCACTTTGCGGGCAAAGAAGTGGGCCGGCCCCAACTTTTCGGACGGGGCAGGACGGTCTGGAAAGAGAAGCGGCAGGATGTCGTTTGCCGCTTCGCGCGTGTCTTGCGCCTCCCGCGGAATTCCCCGGAGACGCCGTCGCTGGCGATGAGAGCGAGGGCTTCCGAAGGGTCGAACGCGGTTGCGGCAGTGAAAGCTACCCCTGCAGACTCCGCACCCCGATCTCTCCCTCGCGGGCTGCCTTCATCGCGAAGGCTGCCGCGTGGGCGCCGGCGGCGGTGGTGAAATAGGGGA
>Ga0209947_1001267_pt1 | contig 15060 bp, 10 predicted proteins | sample SalPonR2_B_D2_MG_FD_185706 | JGI IMG/M metagenome (GOLD analysis project Ga0209947, IMG submission 185706) | Salt pond soil microbial communities from South San Francisco under conditions of wetland restoration - Salt Pond MetaG R2_B_D2_MG... ... | reverse complement strand
TCGGAAACCCCAGCCACCGAAGACGCCTCCGCGGAAACCTCAACATCCGAGGACGAGGAGACGCTGCCTCCCGATCCGAAGGCCGACCAAATGATGGAGGATTTCGATCGCTTGATGGTAGAATGGGTCGAAGCGATGTCGGCGATGCGGGCGGCACAGATCCAGTTCCACAACAGCACCGCCGAAACGGAGCAGCAGTACCGAGAAGCCTTCCAGAAGCACCAGCCTGTGGCGCGTCAGCGATACGATGACTTGCTGCAGCACGCGATCAAGATGATCGAATATCGTTCCGGCGGAGCCCCGTTTCTGTGGGAGTTCATCGCCCGCTCGGTCGAGCATCGCGGAGAAGTCGACTGGTACGAGGGGCTCGCCGAACCCGCCAAGCAGCTCGAGTCGGTGCTGAAAGAGGGTTCCTTGCCCGATTACCATTCGATTGCCGCCCGGGCCTTGGTGACTGCCGGCGAATTCGAAGCGGCTCGAGAGCACTTGAAGAAATCGTTGCGTCGCGAAAAGCCGCTCGACTGCGATATTCGCCTGATCAGTACGCTCGACGCACTGCAGCAGGCTTGGCAGGACGAGCAGGAGCGGCTCGCCAAGGATCCCGACGATTTGCCGCGCGTCGAGCTGGAAACGACGCGTGGGAAGGTCTTGATTGAATTGTATGAAGACCAGGCTCCCAATACGGTTGCGAATTTCATTCAATTGGTCGAGGAAGGTTTTTACGATCAACTGGCGTTTTACCAAGTGCTCGACCAATTGTTTGCTTTGACGGGCGATCCGATCGGCGATGGCTCGGGGAGTTCTGGGCGTTTCATCCCCGACGAATCCGATCACCCGGATGCTCGAGCCACCCTCCGCGGTTCATTGGTGCAGGCCAAACTGCCCAAGCCGAACAGCGAAACGGGCGAGACAATTCCCGACTCCGGCAGTAGCCAATTGATGATTCTGCTGCTGCCTCTGAAGATGGATAACGGAAACTTCACCGTCTTTGGGCGGGTCATCGAAGGGATGGACGCGATCTCGTACCTGACGCGTCTGAATCCGTCCGAAAAGTCGGAGAAGAACAAGGTGGTCCTGCCACCCGACCGTGTGATATCGGCAAAAGTTATCCGCAAACGCGAGCACGATTACAGGGTGCGGTACGTTCCCTGAGGTTGGTTGGAACGAGCCCCTGGGTGTCTGCGGAAAGAGTCGCCTCGGATCGGTGGAACAACTATACTGCGGTTGAACTGGTTCCACCCCCTTTGATGTTGAGGATCGCATCATGCGACTTCTGTCCGCGACCGCTTTGCTGCTCTGGTGCTTCGCTGCTTTGACTCACGCCCAAACCCCCGCCACGATCGGTCAGATTGAGCGGCTCGATCCGGCGATTAACGAACTGCTGGCCGAGGATGCAAAAATCGAAGTCCTCGCGAGCGGTTTTACTTGGACGGAAGGGCCGGTTTGGGTGGGCGATAATGCGGGGGGACACCTGCTGTTTTCGGACATCCCCAGAAACACGATTTTCCGTTGGTCGCAAGCCAGCGGTGTCGAAACCTTCATGTCGCCCAGCGGCTACACCGGGGTCGCCTACTACGGTTTGGAACCCGGCAGCAACGGTTTAGCGCTTGACGGCGTGGGACGTTTGCTGGCTTGCGAACATGGGGACCGGCGAGTTTCGGTGTTGACCAAAGGGGGCGGCAAACGGACGTTGGTCGATGCCTTCGAAGGCCGGCGTTTGAACAGCCCCAACGATCTGGTGGTCCATTCCAACGGAGCGATTTTCTTTACCGATCCTCCCTACGGCTTGCCCGAACGTGCCGATGATCCTCGTCGCGAGCTCGACTTTTGTGGCGTCTATCGCTTGGACCCCAACGGGACGCTGACGCTGCTGACCAAGCAGCTCGCTCGCCCCAACGGTATCGGACTCTCACCCGACGAGAAGACGCTGTATGTCGCGCAAAGCGATCCCAAGAATGCGATCTGGATGTCGTTTGCGATCCAGGACGATCAGACATTGGGTGAAGGAAAATTGCTGCACGATGCAACCGACCAAGTTGGCAAACTTCCCGGTTTACCCGATGGGATGGCGATCGACGCGGCGGGTAACTTGTGGGCCAGTGGTCCAGGTGGCATCTATGTCTTCACGCCTGCCGGCAAACGGATCGGTCGCTTGTTGACCGGCCAGCGAACCAGCAACTGCGCCTTCGGCGGACCGTCACCCGATCGGAAGACGCTCTACATCACCGCCGACAGCTATCTCTGTCGCATTCAACTGAAGTAGCACGTCCGAGGGCAAAGCGCTTCAGCGCTCCTATCGTTTGACCCGCGGCCGCAGGCGCAGGCGCAGGCGTCGTTATCGGCTCAGCGCTCCTATCGTTTGACCCGCAGGCGCAGGCGCTTCATCATGAAGCCGCAGGCGCTTCCTATCGTCTGAGCCGCAGGCCAGTCGCTCCGGGCCACTGTCGGTTTTTGATGTACAGGTGTTGCGAACCACCCGCCAGGCTGTCACGATGTCGGGCTCGTTACTGTACAGCTGTAGGCAGGTGCCATGCTCGCTCGTTTGAAAACCTTTACGCTATTGGGCATCGAGGCGATTCCCGTCGATGCCGAAGTCGATTTATCGCCTGCGGCGATGCCCAAAACGATTCTTGTCGGCTTGCCCGACGCGGCGGTCAAGGAAAGCACGCACCGCGTGGAACGGGCGTTGGTCAACAGCGGTTTTGTGCGGCCGCAAGATCGCGTGGTGATCAACTTGGCTCCGGGCGACTTGCAAAAACAGGCCGCCGGTTTTGATTTGCCGATCTCGCTGGGAGTCTTGGCCGGGAGCGGTCAGTTGCAATCGGATCGGTTCGAAGAGTACGCCGTGATCGGAGAGCTGGCCCTCGAAGGCTACACCCGGCCGATCAAAGGCGCCTTGTCGGTCGCCATGGAAGCGGCCAAGCAGGCGGGCTTGAAAGGGTTGGTAGTGCCATCGCAAAGTGCGGGCGAAGCAGCGGTAGTCGAAGACATCGACATCATTCCGGTCGACTCCTTGTCTCAAGCGGTCGGCTTCTTTTCTGGGGCACTCGACATCGACCCCGCCCCAAGTCGCATCGGCGAATTGTTTGCCGAACTATCAGCCTACGACGTCGACTTTGCCGACGTACGCGGCCAAGAAATGGGCAAGCGCGCCTTAATGCTTGCCGCAGCGGGCCGGCATAATTTACTGATGATCGGGCCGCCAGGTAGCGGCAAAACCATGCTGGCCAAACGGCTGCCGACGATTCTGCCGGAACTGACCGCGGGAGAGTCGATCGAAACGACGCGGATCTACAGTGCGCTGGGCCAACTGCCGGCTGGCCAACCACTCCTCGCACGCCGGCCTTTCCGCAGCCCGCATCATACGATCAGCGATGCGGGGCTGGTCGGTGGTGGCAGCCCCCCTTCGCCAGGAGAAATCTCCAAAGCTCACAACGGAATTTTGTTTCTCGACGAATTGCCGGAGTTCAATCGCAAGACGTTGGAGGTGATGCGGCAACCGCTGGAAGATGGCATCGTGACGATCAGCCGCGCCCTGCGTAGCACCACTTTTCCTTCGGATTTCATGTTGGTCGCCGCCGCCAATCCTTGCCCTTGTGGCTATCGCAGCGATCCGCGTCGCGCCTGTAATTGCACGCCGCCTCAAATCGAACGTTACATGGGTAAGATTTCAGGTCCGTTGCTAGACCGCATCGACATCCATATCGAAGTCCCTTCGGTGCCGTTTGAAGAACTAGCCGGCGCACAAAGTGGTACGTCCAGTCAAGCGATGCGAGAACAGGTCAGCCAAGCCCGTTCCGTTCAAGCCGCGCGGTTTGCCGGCAGCAACACGCGCTACAATGCGCAGATGAGTAGCCGCGATGTTCGTCGTCACTGCAAACTCGACAAAGTCTGTTCGGCGCTGTTGCGACACAGCGTCGAAGAGATGGGCTTGAGTGCTCGCGCACACGACAAGATCCTCCGCGTCGCGCGGACGATCGCCGATTTGGAGGGGAGTGAATCGATCGCGCAGCACCACCTGCAAGAAGCGGTCAACTATCGCTCGCTCGATCGCGATATGTGGACCTAGACACGTTCCACGGGCGCGAGCCCATTGAACACGGGGGCTGGCGCCCATCAGCCGCGAAGCGGCGGCAGGATGTAGCCATGGGCGCGAGCCCATGGATTGATGGCACCCCACACCGCGAAGTCCCGCAGGGACGGCAGGGAAGCATGTCGCCCCGTTGGGGCTGGCAATCGTTTGTCGCGATGCGTTCCACTACAACCTATCGTCCCTGCGGGACTGAAATCCTATCGTCTATCGTCCCTGCGGGACGGGAATCGTTTCGTTCCCAATACAATAGAGCTCTACCATGTCCACGTTTGCCAATCTATTGTTCCACGTCATTTACAGCACGAAATATCGTAAGCCGGTGATCGAACCGAGATGGCGAGACGGGCTTTACGGTTACATTGGGGGAATCGTGCGCGAGCAAAAAGGAACGTTATTGAAGATTGGTGGCGTTGAGGATCACGTGCATTTATTAGTCAAGCTAAACCCGACCATTGCCATTTCCGATGTATTGCGTTTGATCAAGACGAATTCGTCGAAGTGGGTGAACGAGCTTCCGGACGTTCGGCGCAAGTTTCAGTGGCAATCGGGATATGGGGCATTTTCGGTAAGCGAGTCCCAGGCATCGGTCGTGTCGAATTACATCGCCAATCAAGCCGAGCATCATCGGACGCGATCGTTTGAGGACGAGTTTCTTGCGATTTTAAAGCGGCACAATGTCGAATATGACCCGCAATAGGTATTCGAACGCGAGATTATTGAGTGATGCAGGAATCAGCCGCGAAGCGGCAGGCGTTGTCATCCAGCCGCGAAGCGGCGGCAGGATGTAGCCATGGGCGCGAGCCCATGGAACAGGCGAGTCCGGCGCCCAACAGCCGCGAAGCGGCGGCAGGATGTAGCCATGGGCGCGAGCCCATGGAACACGGGAGTCCGGCGCCCATCAGCCGCGAAGCGGCGGCAGGATGTAGCCATGGGCGCGAGCCCATGGAACACGGGAGTCCGGCGCCCATCAGCCGCGAAGCGGCGGCAGGATGTAGCCATGGGCGCGAGCCCATGGAACAGGCGAGTCCGGCGCCCGTCAGCCGCGAAGCGGCGGCAGGATGTAGCCATGGGCGCGAGCCCATGGATTGAGGGCGCCCCACACCGCGAAGGATGCGTTCCACGGGCTCACGCCCGTGGAACTTTCGCTCGGTAGTTCGTTTATACCACGTCTATAGACATTTTAAACGCGGTTCAGGGTGCCCGTGATACCGGCGAAGGTGTCGGTCTCGACACCGAATCTTTGCAGCAGGCTGATGAAGAGCAGCGCCAGGGGTTCTTCTTCCACTTCGACCTTGCCCCGCCAACCGGCATCGGAGACGATACCCGCCCCAGCTTGATTGTCTTCATTGCCTCGGCCGAACTTGAGATAGCGACCGTTGGAGAAGCCGAGATTCTTACCGCCGGCGGAGATGATGGGATAGTTGCGCGACAGGTGGAAGCTGCTGGAAGCCGAGCCGTGCATGGCAAAGGTGTTGTCTAGCATGTTGCCGTCGCCGCAGGGTTCCGGCGTCTCTTTCAATTTTTGTACGAAGCGACCGAATTCCTCCACCTGATAGCGATTGTACGTGCCGAGGTTTTTCCAGCCGTTAGGCTTCTTCACAGCGTGGGTCAGACCATGCGCCCCGCCCAGACCGACCGCCTTAGACAGCAGATCATGCGGGCCTTCGCCATTTTCTCTGCCGAGTTGGAACGTGGCCACGCGGGTGGAATCGCTGAGGAAGGCCAGGTAGATCAATTCGTACATGGTCTGGAAGTACAGCCGAGCCTGTTTGGGATCGGCATCGAGGTGCAGATTGCTGGTGTCGACTTGAGGGATGGGAGTATCGATCCACTTCTGGGCTTTGACCAGCTTAAGCTCGGTGTCGCGCACGGCGTCTAGATACTGCTTGAGCGTCTGCTGGTCGTGCTTGGAAAGACGTCGCTCCAACGATCGCGTATTGGCGATCAGCAGATCCAAAGCACTTTTGCTGCGAGCCAGTTTGGCGTGGGCTTCCTTCCCGCTGGTGACAAACAGCAGGTCGAAAATCTGCTTGGGTTTGTTCATCGCGGGAATCGGTCGTCCCTCGCGATTGAACGACTGTGTTTGCGCGCCGCGCGGGCCGCCGATGCCGCCGTTGGTGGACATCACCAGCGAGGAGTATCGGGTGAACTCGCCTTCGTGCGCCGCTATGACCTGATCTACCGAGATGGAGTTTTTATACGGACCATGACCCCCGGTGTTGGCTCCGGTGAGATATTGATCGGCATTGGAATGGCCGTGGACTTTTCTGGCGGCCGGATGGGAGAGTCCAGAGTAGACGGTGATTTCGCTGCGCAGCGGTTCGAGGACATCGAGCACTTTGGTCAGCTCGAAATCTTTTTCGCCACCGCGTGGGAACCAGCTCCAGTCCTTCCATGCCGGATCGCTTTTCAGGGGCAACCCAACGCCATCGGGATGATACACACTGACGAAACGTTTCGGCGTCGTCTGGGGTCCCGAGTTCGCCATCGCGAGCGATTCGAACCAGGGCAAGGCCAGCGCCACCCCGGCACCATGCAGAAAAGTTCGGCGATGGAAAGCGTTTGTTCGATTGCTCATGACCCGTTCCTGACGCTTATTTCGAGTGAAACTGACGCTTATTTCGAGTGAAAGATGTCACTGCTAGTGATCAAGTGAATGAGATCGCCCAGGCGATCCTCTCGTTTTCTGAACTGGCTGGTTAAACGATTAATGTCTGATCGATCCGCGAAAGAGAGCGGCCGGCCGAGCGCGTAGGCGGTCAGCTTATGGACCATCGCTCGGGCGAATTGATCCTGCCTGTCCGAGAGCAGGTACCGCTTCAAACCATCCACGCCGGCCAATTCCTGTTTGTTGAACAGAGCCGCCGTGGCATCGACGGGCTTGTTTTTGATCTTTGTACGAAAGGCCCCCATCGCATCATAGTTTTCGAACGCGATCCCCCACGGATCGATGCGTGAATGACAGGAGAGGCAAGCGGGTTTATTGCGGTGATCAAGGATTCGTTCCTTGAGCGTCATCTCTAAAATCCTCGGATCGGTCAAGTCGACTTCCGGGACATTCGGAGGCGGAGGCGGTGGCGGATCGTGCAGAATACGCTCCAGCAGCCAGACACCCCGTTTCAGCGGATGCTAGTCTTTACCGTCTGAGTTCATCGTCAACATCGCGGCAGCCGTTAAGATGCCTCCCCGGTTTTTTTCAGGCGGGACCGGAACCGAGCGGAAATGAGGGCCGTACACGCCAGACACGCCATAGTGCCCAGCCAGACGCTCATTGAGCACCGCATGATCGGAATGCAAAAAGTCCAGCACACTGCGGTTGGACTGGAGGGCTTCCTCAAAAAAGGCGATCGGTTCCTGCCGCATCGCTTCGATCAAAGAACTGTCTTTGACATGCGTCACGCTTTCCATGCCATCCAGACCAAGCCACTGCTGCACGAAATGCTGTGAGAACCGCGCCGCACGTGGGTCTGCCAACATGCGTTCGACCTGAGCGTGCAGGACTTTGGGATCTCGGAGCTGTTGCTGATTGGCGAGCTGCAGCAGCGTTTCGTCCGGAATGCTGGACCAGAGGAAAAAAGAAAGTCGGCTGGCGAGTTCGAAATCGCTGATGGCCTGCGGACCGGCGGGCTGTTTCGCCACTGTTTGTGGCGTCAGGTACAGAAATTCCGGCGTTGCCAGGGCGGTGGCCAAGACTTCCAGCATGGCCTCTTCGAAGGTCGCAAAATCAGGCCGATAGATGGCGAACAGCTCCATGAACTGGTCGACCTCCTGAGGCGTGACGGGGCGACGCCAAACACGTGGCAGGAATCGATTTAGGACTTCACGCCCGTAGAGTGTCTCCTCGTTTTTGTTTTCGCTCTCAATGAAAATATCGAGGTGCGATTGAGGAGGCCACTGCGGGTAATAGGGAGCGCTGATTTCAATATAATCGAGCTGAACTTGCAGCGTCTCTTTACCACTCCGGGTACTGGATTCATTTCGGATGTGCAGAAACTCATCCCGCCGAGGAAATTTCGTTTCCAGCTTGCGGAACGGGTTGCGCTGGATTTCACTCAGCGGAATGTCAAAGTGGATGAACTCGGGTTGATCGGCTGGGGCCGTCACGGGGACATCTCGTTGGCTCACCACCTGAGCAAAGTTCGCGTTGTTGCTGGTGTGGGCACTGAAGATCAATCGCAAGCTGGCGTATTCATCCGGTTCCATGGTGGTTCGTCCGGCGCGGATGCGAACCCGCATCATCCCTTCATCCGGAAGGAAACGATCCAGATTTATTTTCAATTCGTTGGATCGCGGCAAAACAAGAACCACAGGAGAAACTTCCGGGTTTGCATCGACAACGGCATCTGGTTTCGGCTTCGCCGAGCCATTGGAAAAAGCAATCCCTTCCCCCGCGGCTTGATCCAGCAGGTGCGGCCTGTTTCTCTGTTTTCGGTAGTTCTCGTCAGTTGTTTGAAATGGCTTTGCTTTGCCTCCGGTCGCTTTTTTCATCTCCTCCTGCATCGAGATGATATAGGTGACCGGCTTAGGACGCTCACCGATCACGGTCACTCGCTGAAGCGCTTTCAGTGCGAGCTCGCGATAGGTCTCGAACTGCATCGCCGACATCTGCAGCAATTCGGAACTGTTCTTGAACCCGTCCTCGGATGCGGTTTCTGGAGGCAGGCTATCGACCAGCGAGTAAGTCAGTCCGAGCAGGTCCTGCAGTGCATAGTCATATTCGTATTTCGTCATCCGGCGAAACGACGAATGCTCCGAACGGTTGCGCCGGACCACGGACGCCTTGTTCATTTCGGCGCTCAGCCATTCCACCATGTTGCGACGGTCGGCAGCGGCCAGTTCATAGTCTGGTTCGTCCGCCGGTGGCATCTCTGAATTCCCCAGCACTTTATAGACTTCACGCCATCGCTCCACGTCGGGACCTGCTAACAGGTCTGGGTCCAACTTGTCGATGCGAAGATTCCCATGCGACGTTTCGGGACCGTGGCAGGCCAGGCATTTCTGATTGAGGACGGGGGCGATCGATTTCCGAAAGTGATCCAGATTGGCTTGGGGAATTGTCTGGGCGGCTTCGGCATTGCCTGTGGCCTGAACTGCTTGTTCAGTCTCTTTTAAGAAGCTCGATTTCAGGCGTCCCTGAGCTCTCACTTGTTCCCACGTTTGAGGCCCGGGCTCCACGGTCTCCGGTTCCACCGCTAGAAGCGGGCCGATGGTGCCAAGGATCAGTAGGATCGTGATGCTCAATGTCTTCATGGGACGACTTTGGGTACCCAGTCGGTGCCGTGAATGGAGAAACTTGTTTGTGCAAAAACAAACAAGACGATCGGAGGGAGGGAGTTAAGGAGGGGAGGGGTGGCGTGAACAAATCGGCCGCCGAGCACGCCATGGTTATCCAGCTACATCGCCCAACTAAATAACCCAGCTAAATGGCTCAGCTTGCCAGCATCCATTGCCAACACCATCCATTCATTGTAGCAGCGATTGCAACGCGGATTGGCAGTGGCGGCAAAAAAGTGGAGATACCGCCCCGCTGATAAGGCAGGCTTTGCCCGTTTTTGACCTGTATTTCCGGCATGCTTGTCGGGGAGGATCGCTTTCGTCGTCACCAGCGCCATTGCTTCCGCCCCGAGCTTCTCCCGGTCCGCGAGGCTGATTCGTTAACTTCTGGGGGTTCGTGAGCGGGCACGGGGTGGGTGCCGCGAATGGACGCAGCCTCTCGAACATCTTCCTGCTTTGGGGCGGTGAATATTGCTGTTACTCGGCAGGACTACCGCCCACGCGATTCCCCGGAGTCCGATTCCCCAGAGTCCGATTCCCCAGAGTCCGATCAGCGGGTCACCGCAAACCGGCTTGCTCTAAAAGTTTTCCGATTCGCTCGATCTCATCCGCTGACAGCTTCTTCAGCGGCGGACGAACGTGGGCTTGTTGCCATCGTCCCAGCAGCACCAACGCTTCTTTCATTCGGTTGTGCATGTCGAACAAAGGCTCCGCATAGAACGCGCGAACGGTTGGGTAGATCTGATCGTTGATTTCTCGTGCCGCTTGCAGGTCGTTGTTTTGGACGGCTTGGAACAGCGCAACCTGAAGGCTAGCGATAACGCTTCCCGCGCCCGAAAGCAGGCCGTCGCAACCGAGGACCAGCGAACCGAGCAACCACATGCTGTGTGTCGAAAGGACCCGCACCGGTTGATCGAGTGCATGCAGTTCGCGAATGTGACGCTCATGCAAATGTGGGTCGTTGCACCAGTCTTTGATCGCGCGGATGGTCGGGAACTTTGTGCAAAGTTCGAGCAACGTGTCCAGCGGATAGCCGAGTCCGCCGTTGACAGGATACTGAAACAGGATCAGCGACAAGCTGGTTGATTCGGCAATCGCGGCGACGTGAGCGCGGGCGCATTCCGGTCGTTGCTGACCGCCAAGAGCAAGTACGTCAGAGGGGAAGACCAGCAGCGCGTCGGCTCCCGCTTCAGTCGCCATCTTTGCCAGTTGACTCGCTTCCCGCGTGTTGGACGTGTGGACGCCAGCGATCAGCGGCATTTCCTCGCCAAGCTCATCGCGAGCGATTGCGATTCCGCGTCGCTGCTCCTCAAAGCTCAGGGCATGCACTTCGGCGGCGTGTCCGTTGACCGTGATTGCTTGAATCCCGCCAACGCGGGCGAGATCACTCAAGTGGTGACGGTAGGCCGCTTCATCGATTTGCAGACTCGCGTCGAAGGGCATCAAGCAGGCGGGAATGACGCCTTGGGGATCGAAAGGGATGTTGGTTGTCATCGAAGATTCTGTGGTTGTTGTTTGCCGTCGTCGAAACCGGTGGGTGCAAGCGACCTTGCCTGGAACGGTCGGCGGAGAGCGATTGCGGGTCATGCCGTCTGCGATTTTACCGGCGACGGTTTCGTGATACGGTCCTGTCAAAATCGGGCTCAGCGCCTGGCAAGCGTGGCCACGTCCGAACTCACTTCGGCGGCACTCCGTACACACCGTCCTGTTCCGCCACGGGTAAGTTGGGGCGTGAGGCGGCAGGTTTGTCGGTGGCGAACCACTGATTCCCTGAAAACTGGAATGTTTCGGGCGCGGTACCACCTCCGATGTTCAGCTCGATCTGGACGTCGGCACGTCGAAAGGTGATCACGTTGTCGCGAATCTGCACGTTGCGGCAAGGAACGAAACCGGGCTCGCGCGTCTCTTGTAAGATTCGAAAGATCCATTTCGTCGGAAAGCGAATCGTGTTGTTCACGAATTGAGCTCCGTCGACACCGACGAAAGCGGCCGCACAGGGACTGCCTTCGATCGTGTTGTGACGCACGATGATCCGAGCCGCTTCATGCTTGGCTCCCGCTGGCCGAAAGTAAGCTAGGCCTGTCGAGCCTCCGATGTTGAGCGGTCGGTCGCCAGCGTTTTCAAAGCGACATTGCTCGACAATGATATCGCTGCTGCCCCCTTTGAACTGCACCCCCGCACTGGCGCTGAAGCCCGGCTTGCCAACGAACTGACAGCCGGTAATCAACGCGCGATGGCAGCCGACAAAATCGATCCCCTGGCCGCCCCAACCGGTGATCTTGCAGTTGCGAATTGTCAGCCGGTCCAGTCCCGAGCACTTGATGCCATCGTGGTTGCCACGCGGACCGATGTCGCTGACTTCCAGATGCTCCAGCGTGATGCCGGTTGCCGGTTGGTCAAGCTGGCCGCCGTCATCGAGATTCAGGCCGTTGACGCTTTGCCCCGTCATTTTCAAGTGACGCAAGGTCAGCCCATTGCAGCGGGAGAACTGCCACGCCGTGGAACCTCCTTGAAAGACCGGAGGGCGAGTTGCATCGAGCGCCTCGATCGTCAGATCTTGGATTCCCGAGACGTAGTGCTCGCCCGGATAATTGCCCGGAGCAATCTTTAGGACCACGCCGGGCTGGAGGTTACGCAGCGCCGCTTGCAAGCCGCGGGCGTCGCGCACGACGATGGCTTCGTCAGCGGTTGCGGTTTCCGGTAGGGACTGCAGCATTATCGCAACGAGTATCATCGGCGTGAGCATCGCCGTGGCGAGCTGCCTTAAAGATCGACATCCAAACATTTGCAAGGCTCTCGGGAATGGTGTTCGAAGTAGGAGTCCGTTGAAGTCGATGCGGTCGACAGCAAAATAGGGTGGTCAAGCGGCGTGCAGGCACAGCATCTGCAGGCAAAACATCCACTAGCACAGCGCGTCGCCTCAAGTTTTAATCTAACCGACGCGTTGCAAGCACGCATCGGTCATTGCGATGACGCTTTTCTTGGCGGCGACCGAGTGGGTCGGTCGCCACTGCGTTGACTCGTCGTCCAAGGTGGCTTCTACTTTCCTGTTGAGTCCCCCGGGCGGTTGGCGTGGTAGCGTGCGGTAGGTTGCGATGGCCCTGTGCCGAAGGTTTGCCTTGTCCATTCTGGAAAAACTGATTCGATCCTGTTGCGTGATGTTCGGCAGTTGGCTGGGCAATGGCTTCCTGTATCTGTTCCTGGCGTTGACGTTGTGGGTCGTGTTGTATGGTGTTTATCGAGCACGTTTTCGTCACCGCAGAATTGCCGCACGCGATCCCACGGCGGCGCAACTGAAGCGGGAACTGTTGCATTCGCTTCGCAGTATCGGGATCTTTGGCGTCGTCACCGGCGCTGTGATCTATGCCGGTTATTCGGGCATGACGCGGCTGTATTTGAGGATCGACGACTATGGATGGGTATGGTTTGTCGCCAGCGTGGGACTGATGATTCTCATGCACGACACCTATTTCTACTGGACGCATCGCTGGATGCATCATCGACGCGTCTACCGCTGGGTCCACGCGACACACCACCGATCGATCAGCCCCACGCCATGGGCGGCTTATGCCTTCAGCCCCATCGAAGCGTTGATTCAGGCTGGCATTGGTCCTCTGATCGTCTTCACGATCCCGGTCCATCCGGCGGCCTTTGCGATTTTTATGACCTGGCAAATCGCCTTCAATGTATTTGGACATTGCGGCTACGAGATTTTCCCGGCTTGGTTCCTGCGATCGCCATTGGCAGTGGTCTTTAATTCCGTCACCCATCACGCGCTGCATCATGAGAAGTACCGGTCCAACTTTGGCTTGTACTTCAACCTTTGGGATCGTTGCATGGGATCGAATCATGTTGAATACGAGTTGCGGTTCCAGGCCGCCACCGCGGCGCCAACCATGACTGCGGACTCGGCGAAGTAGAGCAGCCGAAGTAGAGCAGCCGGCGCGGTCGAGCGATCCGCACCTTGCTGGCTGGAGTGGAGGGCGTTACCCGATCACTCCGCGCGCCACATTGAAATAGATCACGATTCCCAAGATATCGACAATCCCCGCGACAAACGGATTGCTCATCAACGCCGGATCGAGTCCCAGTCGTTTAAACACCAGCGGCAGTGTCGCGCCACACAGGCATCCCGCCAGCACCACCGACAGCAACGTGATCGGAATGACCAACGCACTGTTTGAATCGGGTGCCACGGCCAACGCGACGGCCCAGCCCAGCAGTGCTAGGAAGCCGCCCAGCAGCAGGCCGACGACGACTTCACGGAGCAGAATCGTCCGCCAATCTTTGACGCCCAAGTCACCGCTGGTCATCGCTGTGATCACCAACGTTGCCGACTGGGTCCCCGAATTCCCCCCCGCGCTAATGATCAGTGGGATGAACAGTACCAGCCACGCATACAGTTGCAATTCTTCATCAAACTGCCGCAGCGCGATCGCGGTCAGCAGAGCGGCAAAGAACAGAATCGTCAGCCAGATACCGCGTTTCCAACTGAGCCGCAGCAGATTGATTCGCAGATAGCCTTCCTCTAAAGGCGCCACCGCGGCGATGCGCTGCGCATCTTCGGTGAGCTCTTCACGGACGACATCGATCACATCATCGTGCGTGATGATGCCCAGTAAGCGGCGGCCTTCGTCGACAACGGGAATCGCCAGCAAGTTGTAGCGTTCGACTTTCTCCGCCACCGATTCCTGATGGTCTTGAGGCTCCGCCGTAATGACATCGGTCTCCATCAAATCTTGCAGGCGAACGTCGGTGCGACCGAGTGACGAAACCAATCGTCGCCCCGACACGATGCCTCGCAATCGTTCGTCATCGTCGACGACATAGATGTAATAGATCGTCTCTAGCTGTTCGGCCTGTTTGCTCAATTCATCGAGCGCCTGCCGCACGGTCAAACGCTCGGCCAGCTTGGCCACTTCGGTCGTCATCAGCGCGCCCGCCGTCCCATCGGCATAGGACTGCAAGCGACGAATATCGCGCCGGTCGGCCGCCGGCAGCAGCGCCAGCAGTTCCGAGACGCGTCTTTCATTCAGCTCTTGCAGCAAGTCGACCCGGTCGTCGGCCGGCATCGCGGTTAGCAAATCGGCGATTTGCTGTGCATCCTGTTGCTCGAGGATCTTCAGTTTGCGATCGAGATCGAAGTATTCAAAAATCTCCGCGCGCAGCGTTGTCGGCGCGTGCATCAGCACCCGCCACGTTTCGTCCGGCGTCAGCCCTTCCATGTACTCGGCGGTACGTCCCGGGTTGAGTGCTTCGCAAAACTCTTCCAGCTCGGCCACGTTTTGCTCGGCCAGCATCTCGCGCAGTTCGGGCAGGAAGAGCGTATTGATCATGCAGTAGCCAACGGATTCAGTGGGAGAGAGCATCAAGTTGCCGGGGGTCGTCGGCGCCATTCTAGCGCCCGGCCGAAGGAGCGTTAAGGACGCCACGAAACCGGGCCGGTGAGCGGTTGCGGCGGCATGGCGTGAGGAAGATGCAACCGGCGTGCCGACGTGCGCCAGCCCACCGTTGGGAGACCCGAAGGGCAGCTCCCTGCCCGCTTTGAAAAATAACACGATCGCGGAAAAAGACCGCCGGTTTGGCTCCGCGAGAACCCGCCGCGGCAGCTTCGACCGTCGAGTGAAAGCTTTTTGGCAAACCAAGTGGGGGGCGAGGCAGCGGAGTCGGTGCTTGATTGGTTCTTGAAATTC
>Ga0209947_1001265_pt1 | contig 15068 bp, 11 predicted proteins | sample SalPonR2_B_D2_MG_FD_185706 | JGI IMG/M metagenome (GOLD analysis project Ga0209947, IMG submission 185706) | Salt pond soil microbial communities from South San Francisco under conditions of wetland restoration - Salt Pond MetaG R2_B_D2_MG... ... | reverse complement strand
TCGGCCTCCGGGTCCGCGCCCGGGTCGAGTTGCAGGTCGATGCGGTAGATGTTGTCCGGCTGCTTGTGCAGCAGCGCCGACTTGCCGGGGTGGAACGGCGGGTCGAACCAGAACCAGCGTTCCGGCGTGTCGCGGTCGCCGAAGGGGCTTTCCTCCATCTCGATATCGCAGATGAGGAACCGCTCCTCGAAGGTCTGGCCGTTGAAATCGAGGCCCATGCGCGTGCGCGTGGGCGAATTCGCGCCATCGCAGGCCAGCATGTAGTCGGCGTCGAGCGTATATGGCCCTTCCGGCGTCTCGACGGTCAGCCGGACGCCCTCGCCCCGGTCCTCGTGACCCGTGACCTTGGACAAGAAGCGGATGTCGATCAGGTCGGGAAACTCCCGCGCGCGGTCGAGCAGGTAGTCCTCGACGTAGTATTGCTGCAGGTTCACGAAAGCCGGGTACTTGTGCCCGTCTTCGGGCAGAAGATCGAAGGCGTAAACCTGCTCGGACCCGTGGAAATTGCGGCCCACCTTCCAGGTGACGCCCTTCTCCAGCATCCGCTCGCCCACGCCGAGCCGGTCGAAGATCTCGAGCGTCCGCTTGGCCCAGCAGATCGCGCGGGAGCCCACGGAGACCACGTTGTTGTCGTCGAGAACCACGCTCGCCACGCCCCGCTGCGCGAGGTCGATGGCCATGGCCAGCCCGATGGGCCCCGCGCCCACGATGGCGACGGGCGCTTCGGTCTTGCCGCCGTCGAGTTCCGGCGGACGGACGAAGGGTTGCTCGGTATAGGCGTAGGCTGTCATCGTCTCCTCCCCCTTGGTCGCGCGTTATCGCGGGTAGTCCCGTGCCGATGGCACGCGACCGTATTCCAGAAAGAAATCGTCCAGCTGCGGCGGATCGACCCCGGCATGCTGAAGCTGCACATGCGCCTGCCCGCGGTGGTGCACCTGATGCTGAAAGAGATGCGGCAGGAGGTCGCCGATCGTCTCGGTCGCGGTCCCCTCGCGGCGCTCCGTCACCACCCGGCGCGAAAGGTCCGCATCGGTCAGGCCGAGGCAGAATTCGAGCAGGCGGACATCAGAGGCGGCCTGCGCGGCGCCCAGCGTTTCGGGGTCGTGGATATCGTCACGGTCAAAGACCGACAGGCCCAGTCCGGCCTCGGTCAGCGCGTCGATGTAGTAGAGATCGACCTCGTAGATGTGGTTCAGCGTGGCCGAGAGCGACGGAAAGAACCCGGGCCGCTCCGCGGTGAAAACCTCCTCGGACAATCCCGCCGTCGCGCCGTAGAGCGTCCGGTTGGCCCATGCGTTGTTGGATGCGCAGGCGACGAAGGGATGGCTCATCTGCCGTTACTCCTGCAGCGCCGCCCACATCTCGGCGTCCCGTTGGGCCGTCCAGATGCGCGGCGTGTCGATGCCGCGCGCCTCGTCATAGGCGCGGGACACGTTGAAAGGCAGGCAATGCTCGTAGATCGCGTAATCGGCGAATTTCGGATCGCAGGCGGCGCGCACGGCCTCCCATGCGTCCTTGAGGCTGCCGCCGCGTGCCGCGACGCGGGCGGCGGGCGCGTAGGTGGAGGCCACGAAATCCCGCGTGTTCTCGATGGCGGCGGTCACCATTTCGGGCCCGACCAGCGCGTCACCGCGACCGGGCGCGATGGCCTTGGGATCGACATCGGCGATCACGTCGAGCGTGCCGCCCCAGTCCTGCAGGTGCCCGTCACCGCAATAGCAGGCCGAGTGGTATTCGACGATGTCACCGGTGAACATGACCTCTGCATCCGGCACCCAGACCACGGCGTCCCCCGCCGTATGGGCACGCCCGGGGCAGAAGATGTCCACGCGGCGATTGCCGAGATAGACCGTCATCGCCTCCGAAAAGGTCGTGGTGGGCCATGTTAGGCCGGGGATTTCCTCATGCCCCTCGAAAAGGCGCGGGAAGCGGGCGAACTCGCTCTCCCAATCCTCCTGTCCGCGCTCGGCCACCATGGCCCGCGCCGTTTCGGACATGATGATCTGCCCCGCGCCATAGGCCGAGGCGCCCAGGACGCGCACGGCGTGGTAATGCGTCAGCATGAGGTGGCTGATGGGCTTGTCCGTCACCGACCGCACGCAGTCGATGACCTTTCGCGCAAGGCGGGGCGTGGCCTGTGCCTCGACGATCATCACGCTCTCGGCGCCGATGATGACGCCGGTGTTCGGGTCGCCCTCGGCGGTGAAGGCATAAAGCCCCGGGCCGATCTCGTCGAAGCTGATGGTCTTCTCGGTCATGTCGCCCGCGCTGGCGAAAGCCTTGCTCATCTCGTCTCTCCCTTGGCGCCGGAACAGCCGGCTCTTCCGTCACGGATTTGCCGGCAAATCCGGCGCGCTCATTTCTTCCCGGGCGTGCCGTCGAACTTCTTTTCCAGCGAGGTCCAGCAGTCGATGTAATCGTCCTGCAAGGGCGCCTCCTTCGCGGCGAACTCCGTCAGGTGCTGCGGAAAGCGCGTCTCGAACATGAAGGACATCGTGTCCTCGAGCTTGTGGGGTTGCAGATCGGCATTCGACGCGCCTTCGAACGCCTCCCGGTCGGGGCCGTGCGGCAGCATCATGTTGTGCAAGGACATGCCCCCCGGCACGAAGCCCTGCGGTTTCGCGTCGTACTGGCCGTAGATGTTGCCCATGAGCTCCGACATGATGTTCTTGTGATACCACGGCGGGCGGAACGTGTCCTCCGCCACCATCCAGCGCTCCCGGAACAGCACGAAGTCGATATTGGCCGTGCCTGGCACGCCGGAGGGCGCGGTCAGCACGGTGAAGATCGACGGGTCGGGATGGTCGAAGAGGATCGCGCCCACCGGGCAGTAGGTCGTGAGGTCGTATTTCACCGGCGCGTAGTTGCCGTGCCAGGCCACCACGTCGAGGGGCGAATGCCCGATCTCGGTCTCGTGGAACTGCCCGCACCATTTCACAGTGACGGTCGAGGGCACCTCCCGGTCCTCGAAGGCCGCGACCGGCGTCTTGAAGTCCCGCCGGTTCGCCATGCAGTTGGCCCCGATCGGCCCGCGCCCCGGAAGCTCGAACTTCTGGCCGTAATTCTCGCAGACGAAGCCGCGCGCGGGACCTTCCACGAGCTCGACGCGATAAAGCAGCCCGCGCGGGACGATGGCGATCTCCTGCGGCTTCAGATCGATGATCCCGAGCTCGGTGAAGAACCTGAGCCTGCCCTCCTGCGGCACGATCAGAAGCTCGCTGTCGGCCGAGTAAAAATAGGCGTCCTCCATCGAGGCGGTGACGAGGTAAATATGGCTGGCCATGCCGACTTGCGTGTTCACATCGCCCGCCGTGGTCATGGTGCGCATCCCTGTCAGCCAGTTCAGCGGCTGGTCGGTGTGCGGCACGGGGTCCCAGCGGTACTGTCCGAGCGAGATCACGTCCTCGGGGATATGGGGGGCGCTTTTCCAGTAGGGCAGGTCGATCCTGCGGTAACGGCGGGAATGCTTGACCGAGGGGCGGATGCGATAGCACCACGTCCGCTCGTTCTGATGCGAGGGCGCGGTGAAGGCGGTACCCGAGAGCTGCTCGCCATAGAGGCCGTAGTTGCATTTCTGGGGCGAGTTCATCCCCTGCGGCAATGCATCGGGGAGCGCCTCCGTCTCGAAGTCGTTTCCGAAGCCCGGCATGTAACCGGGATGGGTGCACTGGCTGCGTTGGTCCTGAACCATCGGGCGCGAAGGGGATTGATCCGTCATCTCGGCCTCTCCTGTTGGCAGACGCGTTTGCGACAGGTGATGTGTATGGTTACTTTTGTAACCAACAAGCCCGGCGGAAGCAAAAACCCATGTCCGAAGATCCGGAATTCGAGCTGACCGAGTTCACGCCCTACCTGCTCAATGCCGCCGCCGAGGCGCAGTCCCTGCGCTTTTCGAGGGTCTACAAGGACCGGTACGGCATGCTGCGGACGGAATGGCGGGTGCTGTTCCATCTGGGCCGCCATGGTGCGATGTCGGCGCGGGAAATCTCGCAGAGGGCGAGCATCCACAAGACCAAGGTCTCGCGCGCCGTCGCGGCGCTGGAACGCAAGCGGTTCCTGCAAAGGCGGCCAAGCGCACAGGACCGGCGGGTCGAGATACTGGAGCTGCGCGGCCCGGGACAGGAGGCCTTCGCCGATCTTTCAAGGGCCGCCGCCGCCCATGAACGCGCCCTTGAAGAACGATTGGGCGCGGGCGCAGTGACCGAGTTGCGCGCCATGCTTCGCACGCTTGCCTCTTAGGGCGGCGACCTTGTCTCACCCGCCGGCGAGCAAGACGTCGATCTCGGCCCGGCTCGGCATCGACGGCGCAGTTCCCGCGCGCGTGACCGAGATCGCGGCCGTCGCCGTGGCGAAACGCAGGGCGTCCTTTCGCGAAAGGCCACGGGCCAGGGCCGCCGCGAAGCCGCCGTTGAAGGCGTCGCCGGCGCCCGTCGTCTCAACCACCGGACCCGCCCGCATCGCCGGAACATGGCCCTCGGCCGTGCCGTCCGACCAGACGCATCCCTGATCCCCAAGTGTCACGATACAAGCCTTGCCGACACCGCGCGATACGATGTGCCGTGCGGCGGCGGCGGCGCTGTCGATGCCAGACACATGAATACCGCTCAGCGCTGCGGCCTCCGTCTCGTTGGGGGTCACGTAATCGCAAAGCGCCAGCATATCGTCGGGAAGGTCAGAGTCCGGTGCGGGATTGAGGATCGTCGCCACACCGTTTGCCCGCGCGATCTCGAGGCCCCGCAGCGCGGCCTCCACCGGTTGCTCCAGTTGCGTGACGAAGACCCGGGCCGCTGCGATATGGCTTTCCTGCCGGTCGATGTCGGCGGGCGAGATCGTGGCGGCGACGCCGGGGCTGATGATGATCGCGTTGTCGCCCGTGGCATCATCGATGAAGATGAAGGCGGAACCGGTCGGATGGTCGCCATGCCGTGTCGCCAGCGCCTCGATCCCGGCCTCGGCCCAGAGCTTCGACGCCATGTCGCCGAAGGCGTCCTCGCCCAGCCGCGTGACGAAGCCCACGCGCGCGCCCGCCTTTGCCGCCGCGACCGCCTGGTTCGACCCCTTGCCACCGGGGCCGAGCGCAAAGGACGTGCCGCGGATCGTTTCTCCCATGCGCGGCATCCGGCTGGCGCGATGCGAGGTGTCGACCATGAAGACGCCGAGTATGACGACATCGAGTGTCATGTCTTTTTCCCATTCCTCATGCAATGCGGACACGTGGCCGCCGAGGCAGCATGTCGCCGCGACCGGGCGCTTGCAACCGCCTGCGCGGCCATGCCCGTTCGGAACGCCGGCGGGCGCGGCCCTGATTGAACGCAGGCCAAGGTCGTGCTTTGAGGAACCGGATCAGAAAACCGGGAGAGACTGGGATGAGGCTGGACGGACCGATCGTCGCCGTCGGCGAATGCATGATCGAACTCAGCGATCTCGACCCGGCGGACGGTCGGGTCCGCCTCGGGTTTGCCGGTGACACTTGCAACACGGCGATCTACCTGTCGCGTCTTCTGGGACCGGACGGACCGCGCGTCAGCTACGCCACGGCGCTGGGTGACGACGCGCTGTCAGCGCGCATGATCGACGCCTTGCGGGCCGAAGGCCTCGACACCGATCTGATCGCGCGTCTGCACGGCAAGCTGCCGGGGATCTATGCCATCGAGGTCGATACGCAAGGCGAGCGGAGCTTCCGCTACTGGCGCGAGGCCTCCGCCGCGCGCGAGATGCTCTCGGACGGCGGAATAGACCCGGAAAAGCTCATGGCCTGTGGGATGCTTTACCTTTCGGGGATCACTCTGGCGATCCTGTCGGACGGCCAGCGGGATCATCTTGTCAAGCAGATGCGGCGCCTCAAGGACGCGGGCCGGCAGGTGGTCTTTGACGGGAACTATCGCCCGAGGCTCTGGACCTCACCCGATGAGGCGCGTCACTGGACGACGCAGGCGCTTGAGGCCTCGACCATCGCGCTGCCGTCCATCGACGACGAACTTGCGCTTTGCGCGGACGCGGATGAGGCGGCGGCCCTCGACAGGCTCGCGGCCTCGGGCCCGTCGGAAATCGTGCTCAAACGCGGCAGTCGCGGCCCGGTCGTTGCCGTCTCCGGAGAGCGGAACGCTCCGCCCTGCCCGGAGGCGGAGCGCATCGTCGACACGACCGCCGCGGGCGACAGTTTCAACGCAGGCTATCTTGCGGCACGCCTGCGCGGGGCCGGGCCGCTCGAGGCCGCGCGGTCGGGCCATGCACTTGCCTGCCAGGTCATCGGGCATGTGGGCGCGATCCTGCCGCGCGGCGTGACGCTGGCGCGCTAGGCCGGGCCGGTCTCGGGCGCGGGCAGGATCGTTCCCACGCAGGTACCAAACCCGATCCGGTAGGGCCCGTTGCACTGGCCCGTCAGCGTGACGGTGTCCCCATCCTCCAGGAATGTCCGCGTGCCCCCGTCCACCGCGATGGGCTCCGTCCCGTTCCAGGTCAGTTCCAGCAGTGAGCCGCAACTGTCCCGTGTGGGGCCCGATATGGTGCCGGACCCCAGAAGATCGCCCGTTTCCATCCTGCAGCCCGACAGGGTGTGATGCGCAAGCTGCTGCGCCGCCGAGTAGTAGAGCCCGCTGGCGTTGGTGCGAAGGATCTGCACCGGGACCCCACCGCTCGGCGCGAGGGTCGCGGTGATCTCGATGTCGAGATTGTTGGGCGTGGCCTCCCGCAGGTAGGGGAGAAGCGGCCTCTCACGCTCGGGCGCATCCCGCCGGAAAGGCTCCAGCGCCGCGCTCGTGACGACCCACGGGCTGATCGTGGTCGCGAAGGCCTTCGACAGGAACGGGCCCAGCGGCTGGTATTCCCACACCTGGATGTCCCGCGCGGACCAGTCGTTGAGCAGAACGTATCCGAAGATGCTGTCCTGCGCCTCCGCCGTGCCGATGGGGCGGCCCATCTGCGTGGGCATGCCCACAAGCGCGCCCAGTTCCACCTCGATGTCCAGTTTTCGCGACGGGCCGACGCTGGGCGCCTCGGCATCCGGCGCCTTCAACTGCCCCAGCGGGCGCGTGACCGGCGTGCCCGAGGCCACGACAGTCGAGGCACGGCCATTGTAGCCGATGGGGATGTGCAGCCAGTTCGGCAAAAGCGCGTTCTGCGGATCGCGGAACATGCTGCCCACATTGGTGGCGTGTTCCCGCGAGGCGTAGAAATCGGTGAAACCGCCGACCCGGACAGGCAGATGCATGTCCACCTTGGACCGTGCGACCAGCGGCAGGTCGGGATCGGTCGCTCGGGCGTCGAGCATCCGCGCAAGTTCGGCCCTCAGCTGTGTCCACTCACTGCGTGGCCGGGCCATGAAGGGGTTGAGACTGCCCCCGGCGAAAACGGGCGCGTCTCCGGACGCGATGCGCCCCTGCGCCTCGAGGGCCGTCAGGTCGAGGATCAGCTCGCCGATGGCCACGCCCACGCGCCTTTCGCCGCCGCTTTCCGAGAACACGCCGAAGGGAAGGTTCTGGATCGGGAAATCGCCATCGGGCGCGTTTGCGCTGTCGATCCAGCTGCGCCTGGCAGGATCGTGGGTTTCATCCAGAACCGGGCCGGTCATCGGGCCGCGGCCTCCGTCCCGCCGAGCGCCGCACCGTAGTAAAGCATCGATACATGCCGCGCCTCGGCGAAGAACAGCCAGCGCTCGACCAGGACGCCCGCCCCGGCCGACAGGAGCGCCAGCGGCAAGGCGATCAGCGACAGGACCGGCACGAGCGCCGCGATCACCACGGCCACGAGCGGCAGGGCGAAAAGCAGCGCCAGCGCCCAGCGGCGGAGACGGCCCGCATGACGCCGCCCGACGGCATAGCCCATCTCGCGCATCACGAAATTGGGTTGCGTGTGTGGCGGGTCCAGCGGGCGAATGGCGGACGCGCCGGGGATACCGATGGCCTGTTCCAGCGTGTAGGGCGCGGGGGCGCCGTCGATGCGCTGCCAATAGGTCCATTTCATGAGTGCTGCGGCCAGAAGCGCCGCCGCCGCGACAAGCAGCAGGGCCTCCGACCGCTGCCCGAAACCCGCGTCGATGGTGGCAAGCAGAAGCGCGCCCGTGGCGGCGGCAAGAGCGATGTAGTTCGCCGGAACCAGCCCGTGGTTCCATTCCGGCACCGTGCGCAGCGAGGCGTAGATCATGCCGGTGCACCAGAGCGTTGCCAGCGCGCCCAAGACCATGAGCGCCGCGAACAGCCCCGCGCCCGGCAGCGCACCGGGAAAAAGGAAGGCGAGGAACAGCGCCCCGACGGGCAGATAGGTGGCCAGTGCCGCCACGCCTTCGCGCGAGAGCCATGAGCTTCGCCACTGGCTGAAGGCCCGCCAGGCCCGTTCGGGATGTCCGAGATGGAAGGTCGATGACAGAAGGCCGAGCGTCACCAGAACGCCGCCCAGCACCAGCGCAGTGACACCGGGTGCCGCGCGGTCCGGGATGCCGTCCAGCAAGGTCCGAAGACCCAGCCAGATCCAGAGCCCATAGCCCGCGCCGGAGGCTGTGGTGAAGAAGATGACGGAATAGGCCGGATGCATGCTTGCCTCAGTCGCTCAGCCGGTCGTCGATCCAGGCGAAGAGCCGCTCCAGCCGGTCGCGGGGCGCGCCGATCCGTTCCTCGGGCACGGGCGCCGGGGTGATGCCGGCCGTCGCGGGATCGCGCGGCGGAAGGTACTTGTTGACCGGCTTGTAGCCGAATTCTTGCAGAAGATCGAAACCGCCCCGTTCGGCCACGTTTCGGGACACGGCACTGTCGGGATCGGCCAGATCGCCGAAGGCGCGCGCACCGGTGGGACAAGCCTTGACGCAGGCGGGTTCGCGGTCTTCCTCCGGCAGGGTCTCGTTGTAGATACGGTCCACGCAGAGCGTGCATTTCTTCATCACGCCGTCGTCATGGTCGTATTCCCGCGCGCCATAGGGGCAGGCCCAGGAACAGAGCTTGCAGCCGATGCAGGTGTCAGGATTGACCAGGACGATCCCGTCCTCGGCGCGCTTGTAGCTGGCGCCCGTGGGGCAGACGGTGACGCAGTCGGGTTCCTCGCAATGCAGGCAGGAGCGCGGGAAATGCACCGTGCGGCCACGGCCATCGATCTCCATCTCGAAACTGTGCACGCGGTTGAGGAAAGCGCCGGAGGGATCGGCGCCGTAAGGATCGTGATCCGTGAGCGGCGCGGAATAGCCGCCGGTGTTCCATTCCTTGCACGACGTCACGCAGGCATGGCAGCCGACGCAGGTGTCGAGGTCGATCACCAGGCCGAGCTTTTTAGGCGTGTCGGCTGGAAGGCTGGTCATGTGCGCTCCACCTCGGGTTTTCCATAGGCGAGTTTCGACGGCGCGTCCGGCAATCCGCCACGACCGAACGCCTCGAAGCTCGGCTCGGTTTCGCCCGCGCCATCGGCCCTTTCGATGGACACGCGAAGGTCGAACCATGCTGCCTGCCCGGTGATGGGGTCGGAGTTCGAATAGCGATAGCCGCCCCCGCCATCAGGAAGAAGTTCTGATATAAGATGGTTGAGCAGGAATCCCTTCTTGGCCTCGGGCGCGTCGTCGTCGAGACCCCAGGCACCCTTGCGCTTGCCGATGGCGTTCCACGTCCAGACCGTATGCGGGTTCACCCCGTCCATCAGGCGGACCTGGCACTTCACCCGCCCGAGATGAGAGGCGATCCAGACCCAGTCGTCGTCCACGACACCGATCCGCGCGCCGAGATCGCGGTGAATGTAGAGCCGGTTCTCCCCCGTGATCTGCCTCAGCCACGCGTTCTGCGAGCCCCAGGAATGGTACATGTGCATCGGGCGCTGCGTGATGGCGTGCAGGGGGAAGGCCGCGCCATCCACCATCTCGCCCTCGAAGGGCGGATACCAGAAGGGCAGCGGGTCGAAATGGGTCTCGATCCGGTCACGGGCACGCTCGGGCGGCTGGCGGTCTCCATGGCCCCGCGCGGCCAGCCGGAAGCGCTGCAACGGTTCACAGTAGAGCTGGAAGATCGTGGGCTCGGGCGACAGCCGGATGCCCTTCTCGATGCCCCAATCGAGATAGCCGCGATTGGCGTGCTTGAAATAGGCGTGTTCCGGCGCGATGGGCTGCACGTGAAAGGCGCCGTTTTCGATGTAGCGCTGCAACTGATCGGGATTGGGTGCGCCGACGCAGGTCTCGGTCCCATCCGCCCCGCGCCAGCCCGAAAGCGGGCCGATGCCCGGCTTGCGCTCGTGGTTGACCATGTAATCGGGGTAGCCGCCGGGATAGGCGGGGCTGCCGTCGTCCTTGATGAACCCCGGCAGGCCCAGCCGCGCGCCAAGGTCGATCAGCACGTCTTGGAACCCGCGCACATCCCGATCGGGCGGGACCACCGGCTGCCGGATCGCGTCGGCGATCATGTCGGGCTCGGATATCGGGCGATCGAGCAATGAGATGCAGTCCCACCGTTCCAGATAGGTGGTATCGGGCAGGATCAGGTCGGCATAGGGCACCGTCTCGGAATAGTAGGCGTCCGAATAGATGATCTTTGGTATCAAATAGTCGCCGCTCTCGTCCCTGGCGGTCAGCGCCTCGAGCGTCCCCGGCACGTTCATCGACGAATTCCACGCCATGTTCGCCATGTAGAGGAACAGGACATCGATGCCGTAAGGGTCCTTCTTCGCCGCGTTGTTCAGCACCATGTGCATCAGCCCGTGGGCCGACATCGGCGCGTCCCATGAAAACCCCTTGTCGAGGCGCGACGGCGTTCCGTCCTCCCCGATCAGAAGGTGCTGCGGCCCGTGCGGGAAGCCCAGATGCGGGCCGCCCAGCGGCATCTCCGGCTGGATGTCCTGCGGCAGACCGTGAGGCAGGAGGTTAGGCGGCGTCTGTTTGGGATAGGGCGGCTTGTAGCGGAAACCGCCGGGGCAATCGATGGAGCCGAGCAGGATCTGCAGCACATGGATCATCCGGCAGGTCTGAAACCCGTTGGAATGGGCCGAGATGCCGCGCATCGCGTGCATGGAGACCGGGCGCCCGATCATCTTGTCGTGCTTGCGGCCCCACGCATCCGTCCATGGCCGGTCGAGCGTGATCTCTTCCTTGAAGGCCACATGGGCCATCTCGGCGGCGATGCGGCGGATCTGGTCGGCCGGGATGCCCGTCGCCCCGGCCACGGCCTCCGGCGTGTAGTCATCGCCCAGGTAGCGCTCGGCCATCAGTTCGAAGACCGGACGCGCGCAGCGCCCGTCGGGCAGGTCCCTTGCACCCGTAAGCGTGACAGACAGGTCGCCCGCCTTCCCGCTCACCAGCCCGCCCGCGTCGCGCGACCAGGCCTGCGGATTGCCCTCCGCGTCCCGCGCGAAAAGCCCGTCCTCGGCCGTTCCCGGCGCGTCGATCACCAGCCAGGGCGCGTTGGTGTAGCGGATCAGGTAATCGAGATCGATCTGCTGCGTCCGGAACAACTCATGGATCAGCGCGCCCACGAAAAGGCCATCCGTTCCCGGCTGCACGCCCACCCATTCGTCGGCGACCGCGTTGTAGCCCGTGCGCACCGGATTGATCGACACGATCTTGGCGCCGCGTTCCTTAAGCTTGCCGATGCCCATCTTGATGGGGTTGGAGGCGTGATCCTCCGCCACGCCGAACAGCAGGAAATACTTCGTATGCTCCCAGTCGGGATCGCCGAATTCCCAGAACGCACCGCCGAAGGTGTAAAGCCCGCCGGCGGCCATGTTCACCGAACAGAACCCGCCATGGGCTGCGAAATTGGGGGTGCCGAACTTCATCGCCCAGAAGCCCGTCAGGCTCTGGCTCTGGTCGCGCCCGGTGAAGAAGGCGAGCCGCTTGGGGTCGGTCTTGCGGACCGTGCCCATCCACTCGGTCGCGAGGCTCAGCGCCTCTTCCCAGCTGATTTCCTGAAACTCGCCCGAGCCCCTTGGCCCAACCCGCTTCATCGGCGCGCGCAACCGCGCGGGGGAGCAGTGCTGCATGATGCCCGACGCGCCCTTGCCGCAGATCACGCCCTTGTTGAGCGGATGATCGCGATTGCCATCAATATAGCGCACGTCGGCCCGCCCGCCTGGCACGTCGCGCAGATGCACGTCGATGCCGCAGCGGCAGGCGCACATGTAGCACGTGGTCTTGGCGACGCGGTCGCCGACCGGCGCGTTCAGATCGATATCGGGCTGCGCTGACATACGGCGCGCCACTCCTCCCCTTGTCGGGCCGCGGGTAAAACGCCCCCCTCGTGTCACGTTAGCGGCGCTTTTCCGAATGCGCGAGGGGGGATTGTTGCGACCTGAGGCTGCCCGGCCTCGAGATGGGCGCGCAGCGCCTTGAGCGCCTGCCGATAGGGCCCGCGATGCCGGTTGCGCAGATGGACGCAGGCATAGACCGGCTGCGCGATGACCGGCGCGCCCGACACGCGCCGGGCCAGTCCCGCGCGCCCCAGTTCCATCGCCGTCTGCAGAAGGACATAGGCGCTGCCCCCGAAGGCGGTGAGCAGCCCGCGCACAACGGCATTCTGCCCGCCAGACACCGCGCCCACCGACAAGGCCGGCAGAAGTGCGGCATGCGCGACCGAGAAGGCCGGCGCGTAATTGGCAAGGATGTAGCTGTCCGCGCGCACCTCCGAGAGGCGCTCGGCCTCGGTCGAGACCATCACATAGGCGATCTCGCCCAGCGTTTCGAAATGCAGGTCGGGCTGTGGTTTCGGCGTGTAGAAGATCGCGAGGTCGAGCGCGCCGTTCGCGACATCGGAACACATCTGCGCGGAATAATCCGCCTCGACGTAAAGCGCGGTCTGCGGCAAGGCGCCTTGCAGGACCCGGACCCACTCGGCCACGCTGTCGCCCAGAAGATCGTGCTGGATGCCGATGCGCGCAGTACGTGCGGCACTTCCCGCACCTTGCGCATCCTGCAGCCCCGCGCGCCATGCCAGCCGCATGGCGCGGGCGTGCGGCTCGAACCTCAGCCCCTCGGTCGTCAGCGCGGTTCCGGCGCGGCTGCGCTCCAGCAGGCGGCAGTTCAGCGCGGTCTCGAGCGCCCTGAGCCGCCCGGAGACAGTCGACTGCGTGACGCCAAGCCGTTCGGCCGTGCGGTTGAAACTGCGCGTGTCGCAGAGGTCGAGGAAGGTTTCGATCTGTTCGATGTTCATGGCCGCACCCTGATCGGAATTCCCGATCTAAACACATTCAACATCGCGATTGAAGCCCGCCCGTACCGTGGGAATAGTCAACCTGAAAAAGATCGTCCGTCACCGTGGGAGGACAGTCATGGCCGACATTCCAGGGCATGCACGCGTGGTCATCATCGGTGGCGGGGTGGTCGGCGTCTCGGCGCTTTATCATCTGGCCAAAGCCGGCTGGACCGACTGCGTTCTTCTTGAAAAGAACGAACTGACGGCGGGCTCGACATGGCATGCGGCCGGCAACGTGCCGACCTTCTCGACCTCCTGGTCGATCATGAACATGCAGCGCTATTCGACCGAGCTTTATCGCGGACTTGGCGACGCGGTCGATTACGCCATGAACTACCATGTGACCGGGTCGATCAGGCTGGGTCATTCGGACGAGCGCATGCAGGAATTCGCACGCGCCCGCGGCATGGGTCTCCACCAGGGGATGAGCCTCGAGGTCCTCGCGCCGGACGAGATCAAGGACAAGTATCCCTTCATCGAGACCCATGACATCAAGGGCGCGCTTTACGATCCTGCCGATGGCGACATCGACCCCGCGCAGCTGACGCAGGCGCTGGCCAAGGGCGCGCGCGATCTGGGCGCCATGATCCAGCGCTTCTGCCCCGCGACGGGGGTCAGCCGCGAGAATGGCGAGTGGATCGTCCACACGGAAAAGGGCGACATCCGTTGCGAGATCGTGGTGAACGCCGCCGGTTACTACGCCCAGCGCGTCGGCGAGTGGTTCAAGCCCTATGGCGGGCGCACGGTGCCGATGATGGTGATGAGCCACCAGTACCTGATCTTCGACGAGGTGCCGGCGGTCCGCGACTGGTCGGAAAAGGTCGGCCACAAGCTGCCGCTGCTGCGCGACGTGGACGTGTCCTACTACCTGAGGCAGGAGAAGAACGGCTTCAACCTCGGCCCGTACGAGCGGACCTGCAAGGCGCACTGGGCCGATCCCTCCGACCCGATGCCGGAGGATTTCAGCTTTCAGCTCTACCCCGACGCGCTGGACCGCCTGTCCGTGCAGATCGAGGACAGCATGGCCCGCGTGCCGGTGCTGGCCGAGGCAGGGCTGGCGAAAACGATCAACGGCCCGATCCCCTACACGCCGGATGGCAACCCGCTTCTGGGGCCCATGCCGGGCGTGCCGAACGCCTTCGAGGCCTGCGTCTTCACCTTCGGCATCGCGCAGGGCGGCGGCGCGGGCAAGGTGCTGGCGGAGTGGATCACCGAAGGCGCGACCGAGTGGGACATGTGGTCCTGCGATCCGCGCCGCTTCACCGGCTATACCGATCACGAGTACTGCGTTCAGAAGGGGATGGAGGTCTACGCCCATGAATACGGCATGCATTTCCCGTGGCACCGCTGGCCCGCCGCGCCGGATCGCAGGGTCTCCCTGGTCCAAGATCTTGTAAAGGAACTTGGCGGTCAGATGGGCGCCTATGCCGGCTGGGAACGCGCGAACTGGTTCGCGAAACCCGGCGACGACACGTCCGAGGAAGCGACACAGACCTGGAACCGAGCCGGCCCGTGGGAGCCGCGCATCCGCGAGGAATGCGAGGCGGTGCGCGACGGCGTGGGCGTGCTGGACCTGCCCGGGTTTTCGCGCTTCCACCTGACCGGCGAGGGCGCGGGCGAATGGCTGCTGGGCAAGATCGCGGGCGGACTGCCCAAACCCGGCCGCATCGCTCTGGCCTATTTCCCGGATCATCGCGGCCGCATCGTCACGGAGATGACCATCGCCTGCAACGGCGAGGATGATTTCACGCTGATCACCGCGGCGACCGCGCAGTGGCACGATTACGAATGGCTGGCGCGCGACCTGCCCGAGGGATTGTCGCTTGACGACCTCACCGGCGATATCTCGACGCTGATCGTGACGGGACCCCAAGCGCGCGACCTCTTCCATCAGGTGGGCACCGAGGCCGACCTGCACTT
>Ga0209947_1001261_pt1 | contig 15083 bp, 14 predicted proteins | sample SalPonR2_B_D2_MG_FD_185706 | JGI IMG/M metagenome (GOLD analysis project Ga0209947, IMG submission 185706) | Salt pond soil microbial communities from South San Francisco under conditions of wetland restoration - Salt Pond MetaG R2_B_D2_MG... ... | reverse complement strand
GCTGATGGCCGTGGGACGCCGCGCCAATACCGACCGCCTCAACCTCGAGGTCGCCGGGATCGAGACCACGAAACGCGGCATCAAGGTTGACGCCTCGATGCGGACCACCAACCGTCGGGTCTATGCTATCGGCGACGTGGCGGGCGGGCTGCAATTCACCCATATGGCGGGCTATCATGCCGGGCTGATCATCCGGCAGGCGCTGCTTGGCCTGCCCGCCAGGGAACGCACCGATCACATCCCCTGGGCCACCTATACCGATCCCGAGATCGCGCATGTCGGCCTCACCGAAGAGGCCGCGCGTAAGGAACACGCGGGCAATCTCGACGTGGTGCGCTTTCACTACACCCACAACGACCGCGCCATCGCCGAGCGCAAAACCAACGGCCTGATCAAGGTAATGGTGGTGCGCGGGCGGCCCGTGGGCGCGTCGATCGCAGGCGCGCAGGCGGGCGAATTGGTCAATCTATGGGCCTTCATCCTCGCCAACGGGCTCAAGATGAAGCACGTCGCCAACATGGTCGCCCCCTACCCAACCTTGGGTGAAATCAACAAGCGCGTGGCCGGGGCCTATTTCTCGCCCAAGCTCTTTGATAACCCTATGATCAAACGCGTGGTCGGTTTCGTGCAACGCTGGTTGCCCTGAGCGGCAGTTAAGGGAGGAACAGCTTGCTCAATTCACTTTCGGGGCGCTTCCTGATCCTGACGGCCATCTTCGTGATGCTGGCCGAAGTCCTGATCTTCGTGCCCTCCATCGCCCGATTTCGCGAGGAATTCCTGCTCACCCGGCTGGAACGGGCGCAGATCGCATCACTGGTGCTGTTGGCCGATGAAGAGGTGAATCCTGACCTCCAAGAGGAGTTGTTGCGCAACGCGGGCGTGTTCAACGTGGTGATGCGACGCGACGAGGCGCGGCAACTGGTGCTGTCGTCGCCCGTTCCACGCCCTATATCTGAAACCTACGACTTGCGCGACGCGCCCGCCTTTACCCTCATCCGCGATGCCATGACCCGGCTGACCACCCCGGAAGATCAGGTGATCCGTGTGATCGGTCAGCCGGTGCGCATGGGCGGGTTGTTGATCGAGGTCACGCTCGAGACAAACGAGCTGCGTGCCGCGATGCTCGACTACGGGCTGCGTATCCTCTGGCTGTCACTGGTGATCTCGGTCTTTACCGCCGTGCTTCTGTTCTGGGCGGTCCAGTACTTTTTGGTGCGTCCCATCCGCCGGGTGGTGGGCAATATGCAGGCCTATGCCGAAGCGCCGGAAGACGCAAACCGGGTGATCGCACCCTCCTCGGGCATCCGCGAACTACGCGAGGCCGAGGAAACGCTGCAAACGCTGCAAACCCAGTTGACCGGCGCGCTCAAGCAAAAAGAGCATCTCGCCCAACTTGGCGGGGCCGTGGCCAAGGTCAGCCACGATCTGCGCAACATCCTCACCTCGGCACAGCTCTTTACCGACCGCATCGAGATGAGCGAAGACCCCGGCGTGAAACGCATGGCACCGAAGTTGGTCAACTCGCTGACCCGCGCGATCCATCTCTGCGAAGCGACGCTCGCCTATGGCAAGGCAGAGGAGCCGGGCCCGACCCTCGCGCAAGTCCGGTTCGCCGATATCGTGGCCGACGTCATTGACAGCGAACGGCTTTCTACAGGCGATGCCGATATCAGTTTTTCCGAGGATGTCCCCGCGGACATGGTGCTGCGCGCCGACGCCGAGCAGCTCTATCGCGTGATCGCCAATCTCGTGAGGAATGCCCGTCAAGCAATTGTGAACACGGGGAAATCCGGTGAGATCAGTGTCATGGCCGACGAAGACGACCGCGCCTGGATCATCCGCGTGGCCGACACCGGCCCGGGCCTGCCTGCCAAGGCGCGCGAACACCTGTTCAAGCCGTTTCAGGGTGGTGCGACCAAGGGCGGAACGGGACTCGGACTGACCATCGCACAGGACCTCGTGCGCGGTCACGGCGGCACGCTCTCGCTTGAACGTAGCGATGAGACGGGCACATCCTTCCGCATCACCCTCTCCAAGGGAAATTTGGTGGATGTGTCATAAATCTTCCAAAACGCCCTTGCATTGCCGGACCGCAGAGTCTAATTCCTGCCCTCGACGGACCGATAGCTCAGCTGGATAGAGTACTTGACTACGAATCAAGGGGTCGGGGGTTCGAATCCTCCTCGGTCCGCCACCGTTTCCCTAAACCGGTAGCGTAAAAACTGAATGTATCCCGCATTTTACGCGGCGATCCTCAGGTTGTTTTCAATTCGCCTAGAGCGATGCAAGCCAAGCATCGAGCGCAGCGTCATCAGGCGCGACAGGTTCCGCCTCACCCTCGCAGAACGTCTGAAACCGCGCCGCGTTGAGGTGATTGACGCCGACCAGAACCGGCACCCCGGCAGTCAGCGCGTCCGCGATCAACCCGCGAAACCCACGCCCCTCCGCCTCATGCTTGCCGAACTTGTTGACGATCACCAGATCGCAGCCCGCGGTCAGACGCGCCTCGCTCTCGGCCACTGCCTGTTCCAGGGCGGCCGGGTCGAGCCTGCAACCCCGCGCTCCCGGCCCAAGGGTCTGCGAAATGCGGATCACCGGCCCGTCGGGCAAGACTTGCACATCCATGTCACAGGGGCGATCCGCATCGCAATTGGAATTGATCTGCACCGTGCCACACAGCCGCAGCCCGCGCGCCTGCGCGCGCATGGCCACTCCGTGCAGCAGCAGATCGGTGTCGCCCCGCCCCTCGGCCATCACATAGGCGATGCGCATGGGCGACCTCCTCAGGCGGTCAGGCGGCTGATGACCACCGTCACTTCGGGCCGCTTGCCGATCTCGTTCTGCGCGCTTTGCCGCGCCACACGGCGCAACCCCTCTTCCAGCTTGTCGTCATCGGTCAGCGTCTTCGCTCCGGCACGCCCCATGAACTGCGAAAGATCCTCTTCCAGCACATCGACCAACGGCGCGCGGCTCTGCCCGGTTTCGGCCAGTCCCATCAATTCGACCCAAGGCTCGCCGAGGGGCTCGTCTTCCTCGTCCATGATGACATTGATCATCACGTGCCCGTTGAGCGCCATGCGAATCCGGTCACGCACAATCCCGTCCATCGCCCCGATCTTGACCGAGCCATCCACATAGGTGCGCCCGGTCTCGACATATTCGGCCACTTTGGGGACATTGCCGCTGAGGTCGATCATCATGCCGTTGACGGCCAGCACGCCCTTGATCCGATTCGCCTCTGCCAGCTTCACATGCTCGCGCAAATGCCGGTGTTCGCCATGCATCGGCACCACGATCTGAGGCTTGATCAGCTTGTGCATGGCATCGAGATCAGGCCGGTTGGCATGGCCCGAGACGTGATAACGATCATCGCCCTCGACCACATCCACCCCGATCTCGGAGAACTTGTTGATGATGTGGATCACTCCGCGCTCATTGCCGGGAATGGTCTTGGAAGAGAAGAGGAATGTGTCGCCCTCCTTGAGCACCATGCCATTGTACTTGCCATTCGCCAGCTGCGCGCTCGCCGCCCGCCGCTCGCCCTGGCTGCCGGTGACGATCAGCATCAGGTTCTCACGCGGGATGTTGCTCGCCTCTTCGGGGCTGACGGTCTTGGGGAAATCCTTGAGAACACCGGTTTCGACCGCCGCCTCGATCATCCGCCGCATCGCCCGGCCCAACAGGCACACCGAGCGCCCGGCGCGCTTGCCCGCCTCAGCCAGTGTCCTGACCCGCGCCACGTTGCTGGCGAAGGTCGTGCAGACGAACATGCCCTTTGAGGCCTGCACCAGATCGGTGATCGGCTGGCCCACCGTGCTCTCGGATCGCCCGTCGTGGTGGCTGAAGACATTGGTCGAGTCGCAAACCAACGCCTTGACCCCCGGCTCCGCAAGGCTCGCCCAGAGGTCATGGTCGAACGGCTCGCCCACGATCGGGTTTTCGTCGATCTTGAAATCGCCGGTATGCACGATGCGCCCGCCGGGGCTGTCGATGACAAGGCCCGAACTTTCGGGGATGGAGTGCGAGATCGGAACGAACCCTACGGTGAACGGACCCGCCTTGACCGTCTCGGGCCACGGAGACGCGGTCTTGACCGCCTTTTCCGAATGGCCGTGCTCTTCCATCTTGCGCCGCGCGATATTGGCGGTGAAGGCGCGGGCATGGATCGGCGCGCCCAGGCGATCGTAGTAATGCGCCACGGCGCCGACGTGATCCTCATGGGCATGGGTGATGAACACCGCCTCCAGATCGTTTTTGCGCGCCTCCAGCCAGGAAATATCAGGCAGGATCAGATCGACCCCCGGCGTACCGTCCATATCCGGGAAGGTCACACCCAGATCCACGAGGATCAGCTTCTCCTTGCCCGGTTTGCCATAGCCGTAGACATAGGCATTCATACCAACTTCACCCGCCCCACCGAGGGGCAGGTAGATCAATCTTTCATTCATGGGGCGTCAGCCCTCCTTGTTATGCGCGTGTATCACGGTCAGACCGTGCATTGTCAGATCATCCACGAACCTGTCGAACATGTCCGTACCCTGCTGGAATAACGGTGCCAGCCCACCTGTTGCGATCACCTTCATGGTGCGGCCACGCTCGGCCTTTATCCGCTCACATATCCCATCAATCAGGCCGACATAACCCCAGAAGACGCCCGATTGCATGCAATCCACCGTATTGGTGCCGATCACCCGATCAGGCTTGGTCACGTCGATATGCGGCAAGGCCGCCGCGGCCTCATGTAGTGCCTGAAGCGACAGGTTCACCCCCGGCGCGATCACGCCGCCGATATAAGCGCCATCATGATCGACCACGTCAAATGTGGTGGCGGTGCCGAAATCCACGATAATCAGATCGCCGCCATAAAGATCATATCCCGCAACCGTGTTGACCAGCCGGTCCGGGCCCACCTGCGTGCCCGCATCCACCCGCACATCCACCGGCAGGCGGCACTCGGGCTTGCCCACCACCAGCGGGCGGCAATTGAAATAGCGGTCAGACAAGACACGCAGGTTGAACACCACCCGCGGCACGGTGGAACTGATCACCACGGCATTGATCTTTGCATTGATCCCGTGATGTGCCAGCAGCGTCTTGAACCAGACGAAATACTGATCGGCGGTGCGCTGATGCTCGGTCGAAGTGCGCAACGTGCACAAAAACCGCGTCCCGTCCCAGATCGAGAACACCGTGTTGGTATTGCCACAATCAATCGCCAGAAGCATGGGGACCGCCCTCCCGCATCAGAAAAACACCTCGGCTGCGGCAATCACCTGCCGCCCCTTTGAGGTCATTAGAACGAGATTGCCCGCCTCGTCCACCGTCTCGAATGTCCCGTGATGGCTGTCGCGCGCGGTGCGCGCGGTGATCGCCTCGCCCAGGCGCGCCGCCCGATCGAGCCAGGCCCGGCGAATGGGCGCGAACCCATAGGTCACGAATTGCGCCTCAAACCGCGCATAGGCCGGGGCCAGAAGGCCCATAAACTCCTCCGGTTCGACCACCACCCCGGTCTCGGACAAAAGCGAGACCGGCCGCAAGGCCCCCTCCTCAACCTCCGCCGGAGCCGGCGCACTACGCAGGTTCACCCCGATCCCGATGGCGAAATGGCTCAGGCTTTGACCCACTCCCGCGCTTTCCAGCAGGATACCCGCCAGCTTGCCGCCATTGAGCAGCACATCATTGGGCCATTTCAGGCTGATCCCCTCGGCACGCCCCGTCGCGGCCACCAGCGCATCATAGAGCGCAAGCGAGGCCACGAAAGACCGCAACGCCACCTTGTCAGGGCTCTCGTTGGGCCGCATCACCAGTGTCGCCGCGAAATTGCCCACCGGGTTGACCCAGGGCCGCCCGCGCCGCCCGCGCGCCGCCGTCTGCTCCAGCGCCAGTATCCATTCAGGGCCGCGCAATCCGGGGGCCAGCCGCGCAGCCTCGGCATTGGTGCTGTCGACCGAGGGCAGCACCCGGCGGCCATAGCCCTCGGGCCAATCGAATTCCGATGCCTGCTTCATCGTTCCGGAAATACTCCCGCCGGAGGCGCGCGCCCGCCTGCGGGCGCCAAAATCAAAGCGACGCGCCCGGCAGGGGCGCGTCACCTTTTTGTCAGACCGTGACCGGTCTCATGTCAGTTTACCAGCGTCGCGGCGGCAGCCTGTGCCATTGTCTCGACCCCGAACATGTTGATGATGCCCAGAAGCATCACCGCCGCCGAGGCCATCAGAAACGCCCATTGCACCGGCGAACGACCGGTTTCCAGCCCCTCGCCCTCTTCGCCGAAATACATGTAGAACACGATGCGCAGGTAGTAGAACGCTCCGATCACCGACGCGACCACACCGGCCACCGCCAGCCAGGCCAGCCCGCCCTCATAGGCCGCGCGCAGCACGTAGAGCTTGCCGAAAAAGCCCAGAAGCGGCGGCACGCCGGCGAGGCTGAACAAGAGGATCAGCATCGCAAGCGCGCGGCCCGGCTGTGCTTTGGAATACATGTTGAGCGCGCGTATATCCGTCACCGGCTGCCCGTCGCGCTCCATCGACAGGATGAAGGCAAAGGTGCCCACGTTCATCGTGACATAGATCGCCATGTAGATCAGCATCGCCTGCACACCGAACACCGTGCCCGCCGCCAGTCCCATCAGCGCATAGCCCATATGCGCGATCGAGGAATAGGCCATCAGCCGCTTGATATCGGTTTGGCCGATCGCGGCAATAGCTCCGAGAAACATCGACAGCAGGCTCAGTACCGCGAGCACCTGTTGCCAGTCGCCCACCACGTCGCCAAAGGCGTCATGCACCACACGCGCGACCAGCGCCATCGCCGCCACCTTGGGGGCGGTCGCAAAGAACGCGGTGATCGGTGTCGGTGCCCCCTCATAGACATCGGGCGTCCACATGTGGAACGGCACGGCGGAAATCTTGAACGCCAGACCGGCCAACACAAAGACCAGCCCCAGCAACAGGCCAATCGGTGCCTGCCCCTCCGCCGCGTCGATGATCCCCGAAAACAGCGTGGTGCCCGCATAGCCATAGGTCAGCGACGCGCCGTAGAGCAGCAGACCCGACGAGAGCGCGCCCAGCACGAAATACTTGAGCCCCGCCTCGGTCGATTTGGCACTGTCGCGGCGCAGGGACGCTACGACGTAAAGCGCCAGCGATTGGAGCTCCAGCCCCATGTAGAGCGCCATCAGGTCGCCCGCGCTGACCATCACCATCATGCCCACGACCGCAAGCGCCACCAGGAGCGGATATTCGAAACGCAGGATATCCCGGCGCGCCATGTATTCCTGCCCCAGCACCAGCACCGCGCCTGCCGACAGCAGGATCGTCACCTTGGCAAAGCGGGCGAAGCCGTCATCGTTGAACATGCCATCAAAGGCGGTGCGCGTCCCGCCGCCCGACGAGGCTCCGATCCACAGGGCCATGACAGCAAAGAGCGCCGCCGTGAGCCAGACCAGCATCCCCGCCATCTTGTCCTTGCCGGTATAGGCGCCGAACAACAGCGCCGCGATGGCATAGACGGAAATCACGATCTCCGGCAGGATTACATTCAGATCAGCCTGCATGTCTCAGGGCCTCCGGTTCAGTGGTCCGCGACGGCGACCTGGCTGCTGGCCTGTGCCACCGCCTGTGCCGTCTCTACGTTGGAAATCAGCGCCTCGACCGAGGGGCCGGTGATATCGGTGACCAGCCGGGGATAAACCCCGAGCAGCAGCGTCATCACCACCAGCGGCGCAAAGATCGCGCGCTCGCGTTTGGTCATGTCAGTGATGGTGCGCAGGCTCTCCTTGATGAGATCGCCAAACACCACCCGCCGATAGAGCCAGAGCGCATAGGCCGCCGACAGGATCACCCCCGTGGTCGCGACCGCTGCTACCCATGTATTGACCTGGAACACGCCTACAAGCGTCAGGAACTCGCCGATGAAGCCAGAGGTGCCCGGCAGCCCGACATTGGCCATGGTGAAGAACATGAAGATCAGCGCATAGGCCGGCATCCGGTTCACGAGGCCACCATAGGCGTCGATCTCACGGGTGTGCATCCGGTCATAGATCACGCCGACGCAGAGAAAGAGCGCGCCCGAGATGAAACCGTGGCTGATCATCTGGAAGATCGCCCCATCCAGCCCCTGCTGATTGGCCGCGAAAATCCCCATCGTGACATAACCCATGTGTGCGACCGACGAATAGGCGATCAGCTTCTTCATGTCCTCTTGGGCCAGTGCCACCAGCGAGGTATAGACGATGGCAATCGCCGACATCCACAGAACCAGCGGCGTCAGAACTTCGGAGCCCACCGGAAACATCGGCAATGAGAAGCGCAGAAAGCCATAGCCGCCCATCTTCAACAGGATCGCGGCCAGCACGACCGAGCCCGCCGTAGGGGCCTGAACGTGGGCATCGGGCAGCCAAGTATGCACCGGCCACATCGGCATTTTCACTGCGAAAGAGGCGAAGAACGCGAGGAACATCAGCGTCTGCATGCCGCCCACGATATGAATGCCAAGCAGCGAGAAACTGTCCGAGGCGAACTCATGCCGCAGGAGCGACGGGATATCGGTGGTGCCCGCATCCGAGAACATCGCCACCATCGCCACAAGCATCAGCACCGACCCGAGGAAGGTGTAGAGGAAGAACTTGAACGAGGCGTAAATCCGTTCCTTGCCGCCCCAGATGCCGATGATCAGGAACATCGGAATGAGCCCCGCCTCGAAGAAGAGGTAAAAGAGCACCAGATCGAGCGCCATGAACACGCCCAGCATCAGCGTTTCAAGAATGAGAAACGCGATCATGTATTCCTTGACGCGGGTTTTGACGTTCCACGACGCCGCGATGGTCAGCGGCATCATGAAGGTCGTCAGCAACACGAACAGAACGCTGATCCCGTCGACACCCATCTTGTATTTCAGACCCAGGAGCCAGTCCTGCTCCTCGACGAACTGAAACCCGGTATTCGACGGGTCGAAATCGAAAAGGATGAACAGCGACACGACAAAGGTCAGCGTGGTCGCGATCATCGCCACCCATTTGGCGTTCTTTTGCGCCGCCTCATCCTCGCCACGCAAGAAGATCGCGAGGATCGCCGCCGCCACCGCCGGGATGAAGGTCACAATGGAAAGCAGGTTGTCCATCAGTTGGCCCCCCCGAAGATCGTCATCCACGTGACCAGGATCGCGATCCCGACCACCATGGCAAAGGCATAGGTGAAGATGTAGCCCGACTGCGCCCGGCCCGCGAGCCGCGTGAGCCGCGGAATAAGCCCCATGGCAACGCCGTTAAGCGAGCCGTCGATCACGTCACCATCGCCGCGTTTCCATAGCAGCTGCCCGAGCGCCCTGGCCGGGCGGACAAAGAGGAAATCGTAGATCTCGTCGAAATACCACTTGTTGAGCAGGAACAGGTAAAGCGGGCGGTTGGTCTCGGCCACGCGGCGTGGCATCGCCGGATCCCAGATATAAAACCACAGCGCCGTAATCAGGCCGATCAGCATCGCGACAAACGGCGACAGCTTGACCCATGTCGGCACGTAATGCGCCTCGTGCAGCACGGTGTTCTCGGGGGCCATGTAGATCGCCGCCTCGCCCGGTCCGCTCTCCATCACGTAATGCAGTTCCGACGCCTTGGGGCTGCGCTCGGCCACGGCCTCGACCATTTCCGCCGCGGGCTCGCCATAGCTGCCGCCGAAGAACTTGATCACCTCGTTTGGCTTGCCGAAAAAGCTGCCATACCAGATCGCCCCGGCAAAGACCGCGCCAAGCGCCAGCACGCCAAGCGGGATCAGCATCACATTGGGGCTTTCATGGGCATGCTCATGGGTGTGCTTGTCGCCACGAGCCTTGCCCCAGAAGGTAAGGAACATCAGCCGCCAGCTGTAGAACGACGTGAACAGCGCCGCGATCACCAGCATCCAGAAGGCATAACCGCCCCCGCTGCCGACATAGGCGCTCTCGATCACCGCGTCCTTGGAGGCGAAACCGGCAAATCCGATCCAGCCGGTGAGCGGAATGCCCACCCCCGTGATCGCCAGCGTGCCGATCAGCATGGCGTAGAACGTATAGGGCATCTTCTTGCGCAGACCGCCATAGTTGCGCATGTCCTGCTCGTGATGCATGCCGTGGATCACCGAACCGGCCCCGAGAAACAGCATCGCCTTGAAGAACGCATGCGTGAAGAGGTGGAACATCGCCACCGAATAGACGCCCACACCCGCCGCCACGAACATGTAACCAAGCTGTGAGCAGGTCGAATAGGCGATCACCCGCTTTATGTCGTTCTGCACGAGGCCCACGGTCGCGGCAAAGAATGCCGTCGAGGCCCCGAGGAACACGACGAAGTTCATCGCCTCCGGCGCGTATTCCATAAGCGGCGACATGCGGCAGACCAGAAACACGCCCGCCGTCACCATGGTCGCGGCGTGGATGAGCGCCGAGACCGGCGTCGGGCCTTCCATCGCGTCAGGCAGCCATGTGTGCAGGAAAAGCTGCGCCGATTTGCCCATGGCCCCGATGAACAGCAGAAACGCGATCAGGTTGGCCGCGTTCCACTCGGTCCAAAGGAAGGTCAGCTGCGTCTCGGCCAGTTCGGGTGCAGCGGCGAACACATCGTCGAGCTTGATCGAATCGACGAGGAAATAGAGCGCCATGATGCCCAAAGCAAAGCCGAAATCGCCCACACGGTTGACCACGAAGGCCTTGATCGCGGCGGCATTGGCGCTTGGCTTGCGGTAGTAGAACCCGATCAGCAGGTACGAGGCGACGCCGACGCCCTCCCAGCCGAAGAACATCTGAAGCAGGTTGTCCGAGGTCACCAGCATCAGCATCGAGAAGGTGAAGAACGACAAATACGCAAAGAATCGCGGCCGGTAGCTCTCGTTGTCGCGGAAATTCTCGTCATGCGCCATGTAGCCGACGGAATAGAGATGCACGAGCGCCGAGACGGTGGTGATCACGATCAGCATGATCGCCGTCAGCCGGTCCATCCGGATGGCCCATGCAGTATCTAGCGTGCCCGACTGCACCCAGTCGAGAATATGGATCTGCTCGGTCACCCCGTCATGGCCCAGAAACAGGATCCAGCTCAACAGCGCCGAGAGAAAGAGCAGCCCCGTGGTCACCCATTGCGCGCCCTGATCGCCAATGATGCGCCAGCCGAAACCCGCGATGAGCGCGCCCACGAGAGGCGCGAAGAGGAGGATGGTTTCCATGGCTTCAGCCTTTCATCACGTTGACGTCTTCGACGGCGATGGTGCCTCGATTGCGGAAGAAACAGACGAGAATCGCAAGGCCGATGGCGGCCTCGGCGGCGGCGACGGTCAGCACGAAAAGCGTGAACACCTGACCCACCAGATCACCCAGAAATGACGAAAACGCGACGAGGTTGATATTGACCGACAAGAGCATCAGCTCGATCGACATCAGCAGGATGATCACGTTCTTGCGGTTCAGAAACAGGCCGAAAATGCCTATCACGAACAAGGCCGCCGCCACCGTGAGATAATGTTCAAGTCCGATCATGTCTGTCCCTCTTCGGTCTATCCGCCGAAATATCCGTTTGCGACGAGAACAGCTGTGACAATTCCGATCGCTACGGTTGTCCAGGTTCCCGCATTCATTCCTAGAGCCCCTGCCCCGGCTTCACATCCCGCAACTCCATCGCCTTGGCGGGGTCGCGATACATCTGCGCCAGCACATCCTGCCGCTTGACATCCGTGCGGTGCCGAAGCGTGAGCACAATAGCCCCGATCATCGCCACCAACAGGATCAGCCCCGAAAGCTGGAACAGGATGAAGTACTTGTCATAAAGCAGCATTCCCAGGGCGGCGGTATTCTCCACCCCCTCGGGCGTGACCGAGCGGCGCGCCGCCTCGGCTCCGTCGGCCATGGTCCAATTGCCGAAGGCGAGGCCAAACTGCATCAGCAGTATCACCCCGATCAGCAGCGCCAGTGGCATGTATTTCGCCATCTCCGCCTTCAACTCGGCGAAATCAACGTCGAGCATCATCACCACGAAGAGAAACAGCACCGCGACCGCGCCCACGTAGACGATGATCAGCAGCATCGCCACGAACTCCGCGCCGAGCAGAACAAAAAGCCCCGCCGCGCTGATGAACGACAGGATCAGCCAGAGCACCGAATGCACCGGGTTGCGGCTGATCACGGTGAACAGCCCACCGGTCAGGAGCGCCACGGCAAAGAGGTAAAAGGACATCGCCGCAATCGTCATTTGTCTGATCCTTTCTCGTCTTCGCCGTCCATCACCTCGCGCGCGAAATCCATCGCGCGGGTCATCGAGGGGATACCGGCAAACATCGCCATCTGCGCGATGGTCTCGGCAATCTCATCCTTGGTCGCACCGGCTTCGAGTGCATGGCGCACGGTCATGCGGATCTGCGTATCGCTCTGAGCACCCAGCATCGTCAACCCCGCGAGCGTGATCAACAGCCGCGTCTTGGCATCGAGCCCTTCCTTGTTGATGCCCTTGCCAAAGCTCATTTCCATGAATTCCTTGGGCATCGTCGGCCAGAGCGCCTCGAACCCCTTGGGCGAAAAGCTCTCAAGCGCGGGGTTCATCGCCTTGGCCATTTCCTGCGCCTGACGCATCATCATCTCGAAGGGGTTGGTTGGATCGCTCATCTGTAGGGTGCATCCAGTTCTAGGTTATGGGCGATCTCCGCCTCCCACCGGTCGCCGTTCTCCAACAATTTCGCCTTGTCGTAGAACAGCTCCTCGCGGGTCTCTGCGGCAAACTCGAAATTCGGCCCCTCGACGATGGCGTCGACCGGGCATGCCTCCTGACAGAAGCCGCAATAGATGCATTTCGTCATGTCGATGTCATAGCGCGTGGTTCGGCGGCTGCCGTCGTCGCGCGGCTCGGCGTCGATCGTGATCGCCTGCGCCGGGCAGATCGCCTCGCACAGCTTGCAGGCGATGCAGCGTTCTTCACCATTGGGATAGCGGCGCAGCGCGTGCTCGCCGCGAAACCGCGGGGACAGCGGGCCTTTCTCGTGCGGATAGTTCAACGTCGCCTTGGGGGCGAAGAAGTACTTCAGGCCCAGCTTGAACCCCTTGAAGAAGTCGGTCAGCAGGAAATACCCCGCCGCGCGTCCGTAATCGATCTGCGTCATGGATCAGCCTCCAATCGCCCAACGGGCCCAGAACCCGCCGAACACTTCGAATTTCGCAAGGAACGCCACGATCACGACCCAGCCGATCGACATGGGCAGGAACACTTTCCAGCCGATGCGCATCAACTGGTCATAGCGATAGCGCGGGGTGATCGCCTTGACCATGGCGAAGATGAAGAAGAAGAACGCCATCTTGCCGACCATCCACACCACGCCATCGGGCAGGCCGGGAATGGGCGACAGCCAGCCGCCGAAGAACAACAGCGAGGTCAGTGCACACATCAGGAAGATGGCGATATATTCCCCGGCCATGAACAGCAGGAAGGGCGTCGACGAATATTCCACCTGATAGCCCGCCACCAGTTCCGATTCGGCCTCCGGCAGATCGAAGGGCGGGCGGTTGGTCTCGGCGAGCGCACTGATGAAGAACAGGAAGACCATCGGCAGATGCGGCAGCCAGTACCAGCCGAAAAACCCATAGGCCGTATCCTGCGCCGCCACGATGGCCCCGAAATTGAGCGAGCCGGTAGAGATGATCACCCCGATGATGATGAGGCCGATGCTGACCTCGTAGGAAATCATCTGTGCGGCAGAGCGCAAGCTGCCAAGGAACGGATATTTGGAGTTCGACGCCCAGCCCCCCATGATCACGCCGTAGACCTCCAGCGAGGAGACGGCGAAGACGAAGAGTACGGCCACGTTGATGTCCGACAGCACCCAGCCCTCGTTGAGCGGGATGACCGCCCAGGCAAGGATCGCCAGCACGAAACTCGTCATCGGGGCCAGCATGAAAACCGCCTTGTCCGCCCCCGCCGGCACGACGATCTCTTTCACCACGTATTTCAACGCGTCCGCAATCGTCTGCAGCAGGCCCCAGACACCGACGACGTTAGGGCCGCGCCGCATTTGCACGGCGGCCCAGACCTTGCGGTCGCCGTAGACCAGGAACAGCAGCGACACCATCACGAAGCCCACCACCGCAAGGCATTGTGCAACGATGATCACCAGGGTCCCGAGTGGGGTAGTCAAGAATTCAGCCATCAGGTCCTCACACCATCGGTATTCCGTTTTCCGCGCAATTCGCGGCCGTGACTTCGGCGTCGATCGTCTTCAGGCCACGGGGCAGCGCCGCCGAGACCGTATAAACCGCATCGCCCTGCCAGATGCCACCCTCTTCGCTCACATTCGTGCGCACGTGACGCGCAAAACCGTAACCCCGGATCAGCGTGTACTGCGCGGCGGCACATTCGGCGTAACGGTCCACGTCCTCTGCATCCCGCGCACCGCGCATGGTGACGTGGAAATTCACCAGATCACCGGCCAGCAGCCGCGTCTCCACGCCCTGATAGTCGGGCTGAAACGCCGATGGCGTGCCCGGCCCGGCGCAGCCCGAAAGGGCCAGCGCCAGAGGCGTTATGATCGCGGCGGCCATTCTCACTCTGCCGCCAGCGGCTGATTGGCGCGCGCCTTGGCATTGGCACTCAGTTCCGCCATCAATTCGCTCGACCGTGCGATCGGATTTGTCAGGTAGAAGTCCTTGATCGCCAGCCGGAAATCGGCCTTGCCCAGCTTGGCCTTGGGCAGCGGCTGCCAGTCGTTCTCCGGCACCTGATCGATTTTCTTGAGATGCGGCACATCCTTGACCAGCGCCTGACGCAGCTGCGCGACGCTGTCATAGGGCAGTGTCGCACCCAACTCGCCCGAAAGCGCGCGCAGGATCGCCCAGTTTTCCTTGGCCTCGCCCGGCGCAAAGCCTGCACGCAGCGCCAGTTGCGGGCGGCCTTCGGTATTGACGAACAGGCCCTGTTCCTCGGTATAGGCAGCGCCCGGCAGGATCACATCGGCACGATGCGCGCCCCGGTCGCCGTGGCTGCCCTGATAAATCACGAACGGGCCATCAGCGATCTCGACCTCGTCGGCACCGAGATTGTAGATCACGTCCGCGCCATCGATGGCGACATCCAGCCC
>Ga0209947_1001259_pt1 | contig 15097 bp, 16 predicted proteins | sample SalPonR2_B_D2_MG_FD_185706 | JGI IMG/M metagenome (GOLD analysis project Ga0209947, IMG submission 185706) | Salt pond soil microbial communities from South San Francisco under conditions of wetland restoration - Salt Pond MetaG R2_B_D2_MG... ... | reverse complement strand
TGCTGACAAGGCGAGGCATCTATGGGTACGAGGAATAACCAAGTTCTACAGTTTTTATTTGCCTTATTATCGCTTTTCATGCTCCTTGGTCTGCTCAATTCCTGCCAAAGCGTCGGCCGGGGGCCGCGGGAGACCCTCCCGGAGAAGGTTCGGCCTCGTGGGGCCCCGCGGAACATCGACAAGGCCGTCAAGGAGAATCCCCGCGAGAACCTGCCGCATCTGATTGAGTATATCCGGGAGAATTCCGAAACCGAATCGGAAAAGTTCCGCTATGCCCACGACTGGGTCGCCCAAAATGTGGCCTACGATGTGGGGGCCTTGCGTGGAAAGAGCCGCAAAGTGACCGATGCCTATGGTGTTTTGCAGTACGGCAAGTCGGTCTGTGCCGGCTACTCCAATGCGTTGCAGCTGTTGTGCGATCAATTGGGCCTTGAGTGTGTGACCATCTCGGGCTACGGCCGCGGGGCGAGCTTTGATCCGTACGGCGAAGAACAGATGGAGGGGCCCAAATCAAACCACGCCTGGAATGCGGTCAAGCTGGAGGGCAAGTGGTATCTGGTAGATGTCACCTGGAACTCGGGCTACGTGCGGAATGGAAAATTCGAACCAAATTTCAACCACCATTATTATAAAATACCCCCTCGCCAGTTTGCCTATCGCCATTTACCGCTGGAGGAACAATGGCAGCTCCTGGATGAGCCCCTGGATTTTAAAAGTTTTATCGCCCAGCCGCTTCTGCGGGGCCGCTTTTTTACCTATGGATTTAGCCTGAGCGAAAACTACCAAAAAATTACCCCGGTGGAGGGCAGCGAATACCAGCTGCAGTTCAGGGGTGGAAAAGAAATGCTGATGTCCGCCCGTTTAGAGCCATATGCAAACCAGGGCAGTGAAATAGAAGGCTACGATATGGTTTCCAGGGACGGTGAAGGCGTACATGCGGTACGAGTTCGCTTTCCCGAGCCGGGTAAATACAGGCTGAAGGTGTTTGCCAAACATCAGAGTGAGCGAGGCAGCTACAGGTCCCTAGGCAGCTTCTACTTCGAGGCTGAAAACGCGGCCGGAGTCGAAGATCAAGCCCAGGACGGAAGCCGCGAGGTCCCGCCCTTTCCGAAGGTGTACGGGCGTTTCAAAGAAGCCGGTATCAGTAACCTCCAGCCGGACGAAGGAGTGCTTCCCCGGGGTGAGCGCCGGCGTTTCTCCTTCTCGACCAATGAGCGGGCTGAGTACTATTTGTACGCCGGCAACTACGGCCGTTTCCCTTTCGAACTAAACAAGGAGTCCGGGCTGTACGAATTAGAAACCAGCCTGCAGGGCAGCGAAGTCCATCTTTCGAAGAAGGTGAACAACCGTTTCTATCATCTTGCCAAATATCAGCTGGAGTAGGGGCCTCTGTGGTGGTGGACATTTCGGAGCCGGTAAAGGTTCCGTGTTTGACAACAGAGGGTTTTGAATAGATACTACATATAAAAGTAACTGGAGTACGTGATGTTGAAGATTAGCGTCTCTGATTTAAAAGAATCCAACCTCTTTCTTAACGATTTGTATCAGAATGTGACCTCAGCGATTTTTCTCGCAGACAGTGATGCCAGAATTTACAACTTTAATGATGCCTTTCGGACCCTGTTTTACAAACAGGAAGATCAGCTCCTGAAAGAGCTGTGCGGAAATGCCATGGGCTGTGTGTATTCGGTGGAGGAGGGAAAGGACTGCGGCAGCACTTCAAACTGTAAAAAGTGTATTTTACGTGAATGTATCATAAAATCATTTACCGAAAAAGTGCCGGTCTATAAAGAACAGATGACCCGCAGGTTTTATATCAACGATGAGGTAATAGAGAAGCACTTTATCTTTACCACTAAATATATCACCTATCAGGGTGCGGAGATGATTCTGGTGATTGTTGATGATATTACAGAGCTTGAGGAGCAACGCCGTGAAATCGAACGGCACAATGATGTGCTGCTGAGCATTTTGAATAATCGGGTCAAAGAGTATTCCCATCTGCGAAAACAGCTTTCAAGTGATACCGTTTCTTCCGATGTAATGCGGCAGGAGCTTCAGCACCGTATGGGCAACAGCCTGCAGCTCATTACCTCCCTGGTGAGCCTGCACTCACGGGACTCGAAAAATGGATACTCTGACCGTCAATTCATGAAAATAATAGAAAGCATTCAGATCATTAAGCTGATGTACAACAATATTATTAATGAAACCGGCAGCGCCCTCAAAGTAAATTTGCACACATATATCAACTCAATAGTTTCCTCTCTGCGGGGGGCTGGAGGGATGCTCTTTGGACATATCGATTTTCGGCTGGATGTACAGGCGCTGCAGCTGGGGATTGACGGTGCGCTGCCTCTGGGAATGATTCTGTACGAGGTACTTTCCAATGCAGTTATACCCCGCGAGGAGTCTATTGGGAAAGGGACCGTTTTGATTCAACTGAATAAGACCGGCGAAAACCAATGTACCCTTTCGGTGATCGACGAAGGAAGGGCAATCTCTACCCGGCGATTTCAGCAAAGCGGGCTCGGTCTCGAACTGGTCTACATTCTCTGCGACCAGATTCGCGGTCGCTGCAACATAGAGACGGATGGAGCTATCCAAATAATTTTTGACAGCGCCGCCGCCGAGGAAAAGTGCGCCTAGCGTTCCGCGGCTATGCAAAGTGCGGCAACGCCGCATTTGCCGAAGGCCAAGCCCATAGGGCGCAGCGCATATTTCTTGTTAAATGAATTTTCTTTGCCGAACTTCGCTAGTCAAGCAAATCCTCTGCAGTAATAAATTCTTGATCTTTTTTGTTTTCAATATTTTCCTCTATAAACTTAATATCTTGTATGTCTTCATATAGCTCATACATAGATTTTTTGAATAGAGTAGATTTATCTTCATGAAAATATTCAGATAAGAAAGACAGAATTCTCTCTTCATCTTTATTTAATCGTACACTTACAACGGCCATTTCTTGTATACCTCCGATCGATTAGATATCGCATGGACATAAAAATCTTGTTCAGAAATAGAGAAAATTGCTCTGTATTTTCCCTTACGCAATCTATAGTACTCATTAGATGCACTAGTTTTTAGTTGCTTGATATCGAAAAGGTTTAAGTCTTTTGTCTGGTCAAGAGATTGAAATGCGTGTATGAATATCTTTACAATCTCTTTAGGAATTGCACCCTTCTTAATATCTTTGTCATAAAAGACCATGACTACATTGTACTACATTATATACATTAAATCAAAGCAAAGCTATTTCATTTAACACACACTTTGCGAACACCCGTACAGTTGTGTATGCTCGCGCTCATTGCGGTTGGTTTTCTTACCTGCCGGAACTCCGTACAGCACACCCGGGAAGATCAGCCCTTTGTGCAGCGGCGGGAGGTCAGCCCGGCGGAGGCGCATCTTGCCCTGGATTTGGCACTGGAGAAGCAGCATGCCGAATATGTGTGGGGCGGCAACGGCCCGGAGGTGTTCGACTGTTCCGGTTTGATTGTGTGGGCTTACCATCAGGCTTTCGGCCGGCTCAAAGTGTGTGTGGAGTGAATACAGCACCTAACGTTCACTTGAGTTTCCTGGTGCTGTCCTTATATAGCCTCCTCTCTTTATCCTTGCACGCTCTCTATTTGCTTGTAGTGCTTGTTTTAGAATATTTTAGTTTCACTTTCAGCATTTGGAGGATGATAACTATACAGCTTGATTCCGGCGATTAGATTTCCTTCAAGCTTTTAAGATACCGGATATCCTCTTCATCGGTCCAGCTTTTGTCTGATCGTTGTTCTTTGAGGGTTATAAGATCGTCAACTGAAGCAACCCGGAAGGAGATGTCCTGCAATTCTATTATCCGGGAGTTTTCTTTTAGCCTCATAATAGGTATTCCAAGTTCGAATAGGATATCGATCTGAGATGCTATGTCGACAGAATTCATTTGGACTTCAGAATGTTGCGGTACAGAGTACAGTGATACAAAGCTGATCGAACCCGATTTTGTTCGTTCTACCCATCGTTCGGCGTGTTCCCCATTTAACGCTAGGGTGATGGCGTTCTCTTTTAACTTAGTTATAAGGTAGTATGAATTTTTGTACATGAGCGGGATGATTTTATCTAAGTCGAGGGTTTTTGCGGCGATATCAATATCATGGGTAACCCTGGGGCTGTTGTAGAGTCGCAGGGCAACTCCACCTACAACCACAAAATCGATATTGTGCTCGATAAATAATTTAAGAATTTCTTTGTGCGTCATCTTTTCGCTTTCGTCTGAAGGACTCAATTATATATATACGTCCGTACTCAGGGTTTAGTTCGAGGATACTACGGGACTCTCTTTCGAGGGACTCCAGCTTTTGCTCCGGACTCTGATGTTTCAGGATGCTGTGTTGTATATCCCGTCCGAGGGGCGCCGCATCGTTTTCCATATGTATATTGTACGCTCCTCGTACCTTTTAGTCAAAGAAAGAAGCGGTGCTACAGCAATTCGCAATGTGAAAATTTTGTGTAAGATAAGTAATTTATCTTAAAGATGTTGGGGGTATTAGTTGTGCCAACCTGGTAAAGGCCAAGGTGTTTTTCTCGGGAACAACCCGGCCTCTAAATGGTCACTCAAAAATGTAGACTACCTTGAGAAAAAGGATTGGAAAATTACTCAGTCGTTGAGTAAAGTTTAGACTCGCTGATCGAGACAGTACTGTCAAGAGATGTGCTGCAGCTGCAGAGTATAGCCAAGCCGGCGCTTCTTCGGCACTTGTTTATGCTGGCCACCGCCTATCCAGCGCAGATCCGCTCCTATAACAAGATGCTCGGGCAGCTGACTGATGCCGGCAACATCACCACTCTGTTCCACTATGTACGCCTGTTACATACGGCATTTCTACTTTCAGGGCTTGAGCTGTTCAAAATTGGCCAGAGGCCTAAACGCGGCAGTAGTCCTAAACTGGTCCTGTGGAACAATGCTCTATCGAACGCCGTATCGGGTAAGGGATTTGAAAATGCGAAAAGTGATTCCGAAGAGTGGGGCCGCTTAGTCGATAATGCGGTCGGCTCCGCCCTGCTCAACCAACTGCAGGGTGCCCCGTACGAGCTCTACCCGGATGCCAAGCCGTGTATCATCGGGGGCAGCGGTATGCCGCTGGAAGAGTTCTTTCGCACCCCACTGGCTGATTTGTTCGGCCCTGCTAATTGAACGGATTGACGAGTTCTATGTCAGTTTTTTCGAAGTCTTTAGTGTTTCGAGTTGCCAGCTTACAATTCCCGGCACGGCAGATTGCCGCGATTTGGGCATCCGGCATTGAAATCGGCCGCCCACTCTTTTCGCGCCGGATCACTATATCGGCATATTCTACCGCCGCCGCCTCATCGAAAGAGAATATCCGTCCATTAAAATCTTCTTCAAACATTGCACGGGCCGCTTCCAACAGCTGGTGCTTTCTTCTACCTTCGCTCAAGGCGGCGATACCATAGAGAATTTCGGCCACCGTGACCGATGTTATTCCAAAAATCTGTGGTTCGACAGAGTCCATCCATTCTATTACCCGAGTGCTCGGATTAGGCCGCATGAGTTCTGATAGAATATTGGTGTCTACCAGTGTCATTACACTATCTCCGGCTTGCGCGGGTCCTGTTTTCTATTCTGTTCAGGCAAGCTGATGCCGCCGGCTTCTTTGAACCGCCTGTGTATGCGTCTCCCTATTCCCCCGGCGGTTTCGGTTTTCTGAACAGCGTCTTGAAGGATAAGCCGTACCTCTTCCTCCATTGATCGGTTGTGAGAAGCTGCTTGCACTCTCAGACGTTGTTTTACCGAGTCGTCGAGATTACGTATGGTTATAGTTGCCATGGTACACTCCTTGTGATTGCAATGCAGTCGTTGCTTACAAATTATGAGATATCATTTATATTGTCAAGTTAACTTAGATAGCTGATGTCCTGCTCATCGGTCCAGCTTTTATCCGATCGCTGTTCTTTGAGCTGGATCAGGTCGTCGATTGCCGCGACCCGGAAGGAGATATCCTGCAGTTGGATGAGCCGGGCATTTTCTTTCAAGCGCATAATAGGAATGCCGAGTTCGAACAGGATATCCACCTGAGATGAGATGTCAACGGTCTGCATGTAAACCTCGGATTGCTGCGGTTCGGAGTGCAGGGCTACGAAGCTGAGGGAGCCCGATTTTGTTTGTTTGACCCACTTTCCGGCCAGGTCCGCAGTCAAAGTGATTGTGATGGTATCAGATTTCACTCGTGTTATGAGGTAGTACGAATTTTCGTACATGAGCGCAATGATTTTATCCAAGTCGAGGGATTTAACGGCCAGATCGATATCATGAGTAACCCGCGGGCTGTTATAGAGACGCAGGGCCACCCCGCCCACTACTACAAAATCAATGTCGTGTTTCGCAAATAATTTAAGGAGTTTTTTTTCGAACCGACCTGTCCTTCTAAGTAAAGAATAAATGTATTGACGAAAATTAAATAACTAATTAAGGGCTTGCTGAAAAAATATTTTTTTACGTTGTTCTTCACGATATTCCTGGAATAGAATTTCATTCGCTTTTTGGAGTAATTCACCGTCCAAACGCTTTCTGAAATAAACCATCCTGGTTGCTTGGGCGAGCAATCCGAAGGATTGCGACCAGACATTGAGGGATCAAAAGGGGCTTCATCTTTGTACCCTTCCTGTCCAATGAACACTTTTTCTTTTCATTAGAAATGCGGTACAATAAGTCACGGAGGCAACATGAAATTTCAAAAAGTACGGCTCGACCGTTTAAACTTCACCGGCACACCGGTCAGGCTAAAGCGCAGTGAGCAATCAATGGAACAGCTGAAAACCTCGCTTAAGGCCACCGAGGGGCCTATTGATCCAATTATTGCCCGAGACCTTGGGGGCTCGGAGTTTGTGGTGGTGGCAGGAGAGTCGCGGGTGCAGGCGATGATTGAGCTGGGGTATCCCCTGAACTACGAGGTTCCCTGTCTGGTGGGGGTGTTTGACGATAAGACGGCGTTGGAGTATGGTCTGATCGAAAACTACGTGCGGAATCCCCTTACCCCCTACGAAGAGGCCTTGGTTATTCGTTCTTTGGTGGAGTACTACAATTTGACTCAGCGAGAGGTTGCGGCAAAGCTTGGCAAGACGGAGCAGTATATCTCCCATGTACTGTCGGTGTTCAATCTGATTGATGATGTGAAACAGGCCCTGCATGAGGGGAAGATTACCCTTGGACACGCCCGTGAACTCTACGTGTTGCGGAATTCGAAGGCGAATCAAAGGCTCATGCTGAAAGAGATCATCAGTCGCGGTTTAAATGTAAAGGCTACGAGGACCCGAATACGGGAGTTCCTGGGCGAGGGAAAGGAGTGGATTATTGAACCGGGTGAGGTGTGGTTGTCAAAGCGGGCAAAAGTGGTTATTAATCCCGCCCGCGAAGGGTACAAGGTTGATTTTTCCTTTTCCAACACCGAGGAGTTTGAACAGGTCGTGGCGTTTTTGCGGGGAAGGATGAAGTCTAAAAAAGAGGGGTAACGGGCTGAGGGGATAAAACTTGGGATAAAAACTTGCGTTGACGCAAGTCAAAAAAATACTATATAGAAAAACGATTGAAGCGGTGTTTCTCTAAATGGAAAGTAAAGGGTGGAATGTAGAATGGCGGTTCATCATACCGAGGGTCCTTCGGTTTTTAGTTACTGGAAAGATTATCTGTTGATTTTTCTCGGCTGCCTGATTGCGGCTTTCAGTTTTAACATGTTTCTTACCCCCAACAGGATCGCTCCGGGCGGTGTGGGGGGAATAGGAATTATTCTGTATCACCTGTGGGAGTTTCCGGTTGGTGTTACTATGCTGGTGTTGAACCTGCCGCTTTTTATTACCGGAATAGTGATTCATGGTACACACTTTGGGTTCAAGACGCTGGCGGCAACAGTTTTGCTCTCGGTACTGATCGATTCTACGGTCCAACTGCCTCTTTTAACTGAGGATTTGTTGTTGGCGGCGGTGCTGGGCGGGGCTTTGCTGGGTTTGGGGCTTGGACTGGTGTTTTCACGGAACTCTACTACCGGGGGCACAGACCTGATGGCGAAGCTTCTCTCGCATTTTGTTCCTTTCGTAAGCCTCGGTAAACTGCTCTTCTTTATTGATGTCTGCGTGGTGGCCGCCGCGGCGTTGGTGTTTCAAAATATTGAGCTGGGGTTGTACGCGGGGATTTCCATTTTTGTAGGGGCCCGGGTGATTGATCTTGTGCTGGAAGGGGTTGATTACGCGAAGCTGGTAATTATTATTAGCGACAGGGCCGAGGAGATAAGCGCCGGACTTTTGGATGAGCTGGAACGTGGGGTGACAGGGCTAAACGGGCAGGGGATGTATACAAGGAAATCTAAGAACGTACTTCTGTGCATCAGCCGGCCCCGGGAGATGCCGAAGTTGAAGCAGATTATCAGAGCGGCTGATCCGGAGGCCTTTGTGGTGGTCTCGGATGTGCGGGAGGCCCAGGGTGAGGGTTTCAAAGCGGTTGAGTAGGCAGTCGGTTACCGACTGCGCTGGTGTGTATGCTGTGAATGGGCCGGCGAAGCCAGGCTGCAAGCAAAGTTAGTCTACAAGCGAAGCCAGGCAGTCGGCTCAGCGGGAATCGGACACCAGGACCACCACTGAGTGGGCGGCGACTTTGTATTCCAGCTGATTTTCCAGAGTCTCGCTTTTACCCTGTTGATAGATGTCCGGGACGGAGGCGGTGTCGATTTTCCGGCGCCAGAGTTTGCCGGAGAGGGGCGGCGCTATTTTAAAGTGTATTGATTTGGGGCCGGCATTAAACATGATGTAAAAATCGTTGTCGTCTCGTTCGGCCTGGGTTTCGGCCTTGCTCCCGTCTATGAGGATGGCCAGAAGGTTGCTCTTTCTATTCCAATGTACGTCCTTGCCCTTTTCAGTGTACCAGGTAATGTCGGATATTCCGTTCTGATCGCTGTCTTCTCCTGAGTAGAACTCCGAACGCTTGAATGCGGGGTGCCGTTTTCTGAAATGGAGGAGCTGCCGGCAGAACTCGGAAAGGCCTGTGTGTTTTTTTGCCAGGGACCAGTCGATCCAGGAAATCTCGTTGTCCTGACAATAGGCGTTGTTGTTCCCCTGCTGAGTGCGGCGGAACTCATCCCCGGCGAGGAGCATTGGAGTGCCGGCGGAGAGAAGCAGAGAGGTGAAAAAGTTTTTTACCATACGGGTACGGAGTCTCTCTATTTTTGTTTTTTCCGAGGGGCCCTCTACACCAAAGTTCATGGAAAAGTTCGCACCATGCCCGTCACGGTTATCTTCCCCGTTCATTTCGTTGTGTTTTTGGGTGTAGCTGACCAGATCGTTCATGGTAAAACCGTCGTGGGCGGTAATGTAATTGATGCTGTGAAAGGGTTTTCTCCCGTCCGAGAGGTACAGATCTGAGCTCCCGGAGAAGCGCATAGCAAGCTTGGACACCATCCCGGGTTCATTGAGCCAGAAACGTCGTATATCATCACGGAAGCGGTCGTTCCATTCGGCCCAGCGTCCTCCTGGAAAGTTGCCCACCTGATAGGCCCCTCCGGCGTCCCATGCTTCGGCTATTAGCTTGGTGTCTCTCAAAATCGGGTCTTCGGCGATTCGCTCGATGATAGGCGGGTTTTCAAGGAGGTTTCCCTTGCCGTCCCGTCCCAATATCGAGCCCAGGTCAAAACGGAAGCCGTCTACATGCATTTCCATTACCCAATAGCGGAGGCTATCGAGGATGAAGTTTCGTAGAATCGGATGGTTGCAGTTCATGGTGTTGCCGCAGCCGGAGAAATTCATGTATCCCCGTTTAGTTTCATCAAGAATATAGTAGATACTGTTATCCAGCCCCCGAAAGGAGATGGTCGGCCCCTCTTCGTTCCCTTCGGCGGTGTGGTTAAATACAATATCGAGGATAACCTCTATCCCCTCTTTATGGAGTTCCCGCACCATCTCCTTAAACTCACTTACCTGGCCGCCCTTCTGATGTGATTCCGCATAGAAGGAGGCGGGGGCAAAAAAGCCGATGGTGCTGTAGCCCCAGTAGTTGGTAAGCAGAGCGCCGGTGAGGGGAGAGGTGCGAATTAGTTCGTGGGGATTGAACTCCTGTAACGGCAGCAACTCGAGGCTTGTGATTCCCATCTTCTTGAACCATGGAATACGCTCGATCAAGCCGCGGTAGGTTCCCGGGTGTTCTACCCGGGAAGAGGGGTGGCGGGTAAGGCCTGCAAGATGGGCCTCGTAGATGATGCACTCCTTGAGGGGATAGTTCAAGGGCGTGTCGCCCTGCCAGTCGAAGTAGTCATTTACTACCACACATTTTGGTATGAGCTCCTTTTTCCATTTAAGCCAGGGCCTTTTCTGGGTCAGCGCTTTTGCATAAGGGTCGAGGAGCCATGCATCCGGCTGAAAGCGGTGGCCCTGGTCTGGATCGTGGGGGCCGTCAACCTGATAGAGGTATAGCTGGCCTGTCTCTAATCCGTGTATGTGGATATGCCAAATATCGCCGGTGCGGTTGTGAACCGGATCCAAAGTATGGACGGCGGTAGGGTTGGTGTCTTCCGGTGTATCAAAGAGCAGCACCCTCACCGATTCGGCATGTCGAGAGAAAATATTAAATTGAACACCCCTTCCCGTGAGGTAGGCGCCAAAGGGTATCGGATGGCCGGGTTCGGTTTTATGCATGTATGTCCCCAGTATCCTTGGGGGGATGCCAAAACCCTTCGTGGGCTTTTTTTGCCTCCTCTTCAAGGAGGGGGCCGTCGATTTCTATTGTACGCTGCCCCCGGGCAAATACTTCCCGGCTCGGCAGCTGGAGGGTAGGGTTTTCAGGGTCGTCGCCGGTGAGTTCGTACAGGCTTGCTTCGCTGAGGCCGTAGGTCATGCCGCCGATGCCGCTCCAGTAGATGGCCCCGCTGCACATTGCACAGGGCTCGGCGCTGGAGTAGAGGGTGCATTTAGAGAGAAATGGGCGGTCGTATTTTTTTGAGGCCTTGCGGACAAGATTGGTTTCAGCGTGCCCGGTGCAGTCATGTTCGGTTGATACGGTGTTGCCGGCGCTCATAAGGACCTGCCCGGCGGGGCCTACAAGAATAGCGCCGAAGGGATGGTTGCCTTCTTCCCGGGAGCGGAGGGAAACTTTTATTGCCTCTCTAATATACTCTTCCTTTTTCTTCATTGGTACTCTTACTCCTTTCTTTCTATGTACACTAAAACAAACTTCAGCAAAACACAACTGCGGGCAGAATCAAGGGTAAGGCTGTGGGTAAGGCTGCGGGCACACCCGAAGTTAAGACTGCTGTTCTGCCTGGGTTCTGCCTGCTGAAATTTTACTTGACTTGAGCTAATTCAAAGACTACAATACAACTCATATTATAATGTAAGATGTATGACAACATCTATAACATATCATACATCTAAAGCAAAACTGGGGTTTTTGTATGGAAATTTCACCTGTTCCTAATTTATCCGTAAAAAAAGAAGTACGGAAAACATTGATTCAGCTTATTCGGGAACTTGATAGTAAGGGTAATTCTCTTTTACCGGGTGAATATGAACTATCCGACAGGCTTGGTGTAAGCAGGGTGACCCTCCGAGATGTGATGCAGGAGTTACAGCAGGAGGGGATGATTTTTAAGATCCAGGGGAAGGGAACGTTGATAAACCATGACGCGCTGCGAATAAAAGTGCCCCTGAGTCCTGCTGTAGAGTTTGAGAATGCAATAGTCAATAGCGGCTACGATGCCGGGGTAGAACTTATAGAGGTGAGCATTTCAGAAGCAGGGGAAGAGTTTGCAGAGACCTTAAGAGTAGAGCCCTATGAGTATGTTGTGCGGGTGAAGAAGGTTTTTCTCGCAGACTCTTGTCCGGCAATTTTTTGTCGTGATGTGTTTCCACGAAAACTAATTGAGGGCGAGGTAGATAAGGGGGCCCTGCGGAACTCTACTTTTGAGTATCTGCTTAAAAACGGAGGGGTGGTTGTGTCCCACGATATTGTGGAGTTTTCCGCCACCGATGCAAAGGTCGCAAAAGAGTACATCGATACATCGGCCTATACAGTGCACAAGCCGCTTCTTTATTTACAATCGGTCTACTACACCACAAAGAATAATCCCGTGCTTGCAGTGGATGCATATTTTGATACCGAATACATAAAAATGAGTACCATCCGACAGCAGGATGTGTATAGAAATCAGGGGTTCTAATGGAATACAAGAGTCTTGTTCGCTTTTACTTGAATGGAGAGAGAAAGGAAATACCCGTTGGACCGAATGAAACCGTGCTGCAGATGCTGCACACTCGATTTTCGCTCAGCGGTACCAAGAAGGGGTGTGAAGAAGGAGACTGCGGGGCCTGCACGGTTGTAGTGGGTAAGTGGAGGGGTGACAGCTTTTTCTATGAAGCGGTGGCTTCCTGTATCTACCCTGCGGCGAAGCTTGATAAGACTCACCTTATTACGGTGGAAGGTCTCGGCGGTCCGGATAAGCTTCATGTGGTACAGAAGGAGCTGGTCGAAAACAACGGCATCCAGTGTGGTTTCTGTACACCAGGCATGGTGATGTCTCTATTTGCATTGTTTGCTGCTTTGCCTAACCCCACGGACAAAGAGATTTCCCTTGCCCTTGAAGGAAACATCTGCCGCTGTACCGGGTATGAGGGTATCGGAAGGGCAGCGGAAGCTGTAAGGGGTGAAATAAAAAGCCGGAATGTCGCTATTGTTCCCGAGGGGTTTAAGGAGATAGAGGCGGAACTTAAAAATATGGAAGCCCTCCATCTTAAAGTAACGGCAGGCCCCACGGGTGTTCCTCAGACAGAAAAGTATTATCTGCCTAAGAGCTTGTCGGAATGCAAGGATATTCTATCTAAAGGCCGGAAAGAGACGTCCGGAGGGGCGTCGGGCACCTACACCTTTTTATCCGGAGGGACCGATATTGGTGTGAGTGTGAACATGCGAAAGGAGATACCCGGCAAGATCATTGATCTCAGTTCCATTGAAGAGCTCAGCGGAATTGAAATAGGTGAGGCTTCGCTGACTATCGGGGCACTGACTACCATGTCGGTGATACGAGAGGACCAGAGACTGTTTTCGGTAATGCCGATCTTTCGGGAGGTTGCAAGCAAGGTTGCTTCACAGCAGATACGAAATGTTGCTACCCTCGCCGGTAATATAGCCAATGCGTCTCCAATCGGCGATTTCAATGTGCTCCTGCTCGGCCTTAATGCAAATCTTGTACTGTGGTCTCTGGAGGGTGAGCGGACCCTCCAGATTCAGGACTTTTTTGTTGAATATCGTAAAACGGCCATAAAAGAAAATGAATTGATTAAAAGCATTCAAGTTCCTTTAGATACAGATTTTGTCTCCTTCCTAAAAAGCTCCAAACGGAGGGCGGTGGATATTGCCACGGTGAACTCGGCTTTCAGCGTGAAAAAGAGGGGAAATTTGTTAAGTGAATGCCTGTTTTCGGTGGGTGGAGTAGCTCCTGTACCACTGCTGCTGAAAGAGACTGCGGAGGGTATGAAGGGAGTTTCCCCCTTCGAAATTGATATTGAAAAGGTCTCAGAGAGGGCTCTCCGTGAGATTACACCGATTGATGATGTAAGGGGGAGTGCGGAATTTCGGAGCACCCTGGTGAAGAACCAGCTGAAGAAGCATCTTGCGCGATTACTCGAGAGAGAAGAGGGATAGGGCTTATGGCGGACACATACAGGCAGGCGATTAGAGAGGACGCACAAATTACCACACAGCTCAGTGTTGAGGAGATGGTTATCGGTAAAGCTAAATATACCGCCGATGCTGTTCCTTCAAGGGACCTGCTATACGCGTATCCTATTGCATCTCCTGTTGCCCACGGCGTTATCAGAAACATTGATCTCAGCAAAGCGAAAGAGGTAGATGGAGTAGCGGGGGTTTTTACGGCTGCTGATATTCCCGGTCAAAACGGCATAGGTGTGGAGGAGCGGGAAGAGGAACCCCTCTTTACGGAGGAGGAACTAAATTATATCGGCCAGCCGATCGGCATGGTAGTAGCATCCTCGGAAGAAACCGCCCGTTATGCGGCCTCTCTTGTGGATATTGAGTATTCGGAGCTGGAACCCATTCTTACTATCGACCAGGCTCTGGAGAAAAATTCCCTCCTCGACGAGCCTCTGGTGGTTGAGCGAGGGGATATTGAGGCCGGTTTTCGTGAATCCGCCCATATTATTGAGGGAGTGTTGGAGTCCGGGGCACAGGACCATGTCTATTTAGAGACTAACCGGGCTGTAGCAGTCCCCGAATACGGCCGGGGAATAAAAGTCTACTCCGCCACCCAGGGAGTTACCGATGTGCAAGGGGTCTGCGCCAATGTGCTTGGAGTTTCCCATTCGGAAGTAGAAGTTGAGCTGCTGCGTGTCGGTGGTGCCTTTGGAGGAAAAGAGCGGGGTGGAACGATGTGGGCGGCTATGGCGGCCCTTGCGTGTAGCCTCACCGGGCGGGTCGTATCTCTGATACTCTCCCGGCAGGATGATTTTAGGTGGACCGGTAAGCGACATCCCTTCAAAACAGAGTACAAAGTGGGGTTCGACTCAAAGGGAAAAATACAGGCCTACTATGTAGAGCTTAATGCAAACGGAGGGGCCTACAAGGATTTTACAATACCGATTGTCGAGCGGGCTATGCTCGGGATCGACGGTCCCTACAAATACGATAATGTAAAAATTATCGGCCGTGGATGCAAGACTCACCTGCCTGAAAACACCGCTTTCCGGGGCTTTGGGGCCCCCCAGGCCGCCTTTGTAAGGGAGTATGTAATCGAGGAGATTGCCGCTTTTCTAAAGAAAGAGCGTCACGAGGTGGAGCGAATCAATTTCTACAAAGAGGGTAGTGTCACACCCTACGGACAGAGGGTCTATGAGGTGAGTTCGGAAAAGCTTCTCGATAATCTTCTGGATGTGTCGGACTATGCCCGGCTGAAACAAGAGGACAGGGTGTTTAATTCGAACAATGAGTACCTTAAACGGGGTTTGGGGTTTCTGCCCATCAAGTACGGTATAGCTTTTACCGCCACCTTTCTCAACCAGGGGAATGCCCTGGTGTGGGTATATGCCGACGGGAGTATCAGCC
>Ga0209947_1001252_pt1 | contig 15159 bp, 9 predicted proteins | sample SalPonR2_B_D2_MG_FD_185706 | JGI IMG/M metagenome (GOLD analysis project Ga0209947, IMG submission 185706) | Salt pond soil microbial communities from South San Francisco under conditions of wetland restoration - Salt Pond MetaG R2_B_D2_MG... ... | reverse complement strand
TTTTTCATCGCTCAGGTGAGGAGGATTATCTTGTAAATAAGGAAACACCTGCCGCTCATACTCTTGCTGCTCAGGACTGCCGAAACGAATTTGAGGAATGAGTATTTGCTGTTCCTCAGGCACCAGCGGCAGAGGTGCCGCATAGCGTCCGGAGAAGGTATAGATCTCATGCCCCATATGTTTAAGAAGACGAATCCACTTTTCTACTTCCAGCGAAACACCGTCGACATCGCCTAATTTTCCGCACACAATACCAATTCTAAAGGTATCCGGCACCTGTTTGGACATGGGCTCTCCTGGTTTAATGCTTGATCGATGAGTAGAGCGGCCCCATTTGACCCCGCCAGCGGGGATTCTTAGAGGACATATCTTCAGTATATAGAGGAGGGCTCAACAGAGCCTCTTCTCGGCCCATAATTTTTAGAACATAGTTACAGACCCAGCGCGAAAGCTGCAGTACCACCATTTTGTGACGTAAACGACCTTGTACATCCCGGTTTAGAATATCTGGGATGGTACTTGTTGTCACAATCTCATCTAAAGTAAGGGCGTTCAGATTCACTCGACATTCACGACTGGAGTAAAAATGTGTAACAAAAAATACTACCCTATTTGCGCCGGCCTCTTTTAACAGGTTACAGGCCTCCATAATCGTATTACCGGTACGCACCATATCATCGATTACTGCAACATCTTTGCCCCTGATCTCATCTACGCTAATTTCTGAATTTGGCGAAATTTTTATTTCCACCTTACGCTCGTCAGAACGTTCTTTATTCATATATACAATTGGGATACTATCCTGCTGCAGCTCTTCACGTACTTTTTTCACAAAACTGAGAGCCCCCTTATCGGGAGCACACAAGACCAGTGAATCCTCACTGACTACATCTGAATCCTGCATATAACTTGCAAATAGATCAGCCGGCTGCAGGTTATGAAAACAGCCCGAAAAACGGTTAAGAAAGATTTTCTCCACCGAAGCCGAATGATTGTGCACCGTAATAACCTCGTCAACTCCCGCCTCAAACAGCAAATCTGCATATAAGCGCGCAGAGAACGGTTGTCCGTCGAACTTTTTTTGATCTTCGATTGTGCGATCGCGGGTCTCATCTCCTTGATCAAGCCGTGGGCCGCGATCCTGAGCACTGTAAAACATGTTCGGCTCAAACAGAACTACTCGGTCAGCGCCGTTATCTTTGGATGCACGGGCTATCAGAAAGTTACGCATGGCCAGCTCGTCCCGAGTATTCCAGCCCTGGTTTGTACTGACCAGTAGCACCGTTTTTCCTTTTAGCTTATACCCAATATTGTCCCAATTCTCTTCATCTATGATAAAGCGGGGACAAAACTCGGTATTCAGAAAACTCTTCAGTGAAATTAAGTCGGAATAGTCTTCGTGCTGTCGCAGGTGATGCGCTACATCTTCCACAACAGGATTATCCGCCACTGAGCCGACTATGATTACATTGTCCATCAATAAAACTCCCAACGATCGTTAAGATTTCACCCTATTCTATATTGTTTATTAGACATTGAGAAGAATCTTTCGCCATGCAAATCTATTTTTATGGAAAATATGCAGTATCTTACCGTTAAGATATTGTGATATTTTCTAAGGGTTTGAAGCGAGTTGCCTGCTTGAAGATTTTGCTGCTTTCACGTATCCTAGAAAGCTATGGAAAATTCACAACCCGAAGTTGGTCCTCTGATAGTACAAGGTGATAATTCAATTCTGCTGGATGTACACAATCCGCAAGCTGAAGAAGCCCGAGCAGATCTCGGCCTGTTTGCAGAACTGGAGAAATCACCGGAGCACATGCATACATACCGCATTACCCCCCTATCCCTTTGGAATGCGGCCTCAGCCGGCTATACTGCGGATGACATTTCCGAACGAATCCGGCAGTGGTCACGCTTCAGTATGCCGGAAAACGTAGATTACTTTATCGGTGACACCATCAGCCGCTTCGGGAAGCTGATCTTAAAAGAAGGCAAAGACCCGGACACTCTGGAGCTTCACATCACCGATCCGCTTATTCAGGCGGAACTGCAGGAATACAACCGCCTTAAAAAGTACCTTACCCCCACGGAAAACGGCTTTCTCCTTGACTTGGTAAACCGCGGTACTATCAAAAGCGAGCTTATTAAAATCTCATACCCAGTCAAAGATGAAGCCCCCCTCAAAGAGGGAGCTCCGCTTACCGTCAATTTGCTGCCTAAAACCCGGGACGGATACGACTTCACTGTTCGGGGTTACCAGGAAGAAGCGGCCAGGGCTTTTTACGGAAACGGCCGGCCAGGAACCGGTTTCGGTACAATAGTCCTGCCCTGTGGCTCAGGCAAAACCATAGTTGGTATGCGGGCCATCTCGCTGGCCGGAACTTACACCCTGATTCTGGCACCTAACACCGCCGCGGTACACCAGTGGATAGACGAGATAGTAGATAAAACAGACTTGCCCCGAGATCAGATCGGTGAATATACCGGAGAGAAAAAAGAGTTCCGCCCCATAACAGTGGGAACTTACCAGATACTTACCTGGAGGCCCGATAAAGAGGGGATTTTTCCACACTTTAACCTTTTTCGAAACTATCCATGGGGATTGATAATTTACGATGAGGTTCACCTTTTGCCGGCACCAATTTTCCGTGTCACCGCAGAAATTCAGGCGATTCGCAGACTAGGCCTCACAGCAACCCTAGTCCGTGAAGACGGGCGTGAGGACGAAGTATTCTCTTTGGTCGGTCCTAAGAAATACGATGTCCCTTGGAAAGAACTCGAATCTAAGGGCTGGATAGCTGAGGCTATTTGCCATGAGATCCGTGTCCCACTGCCCCAGGCCAGCTCTATACCCTATGCCACCGCCGATAAGCGAGGGAAATATCGCATCGCCGCTGAAAACCCCGGCAAAGACAATATCACACTACAACTGGTTCAGAACCATCACGAGGACCACATTCTGGTAATAGGACAGTATATTCAACAGCTAACCAAGGTAGCCAAGGCACTGGATGCTCCATTAATCACCGGAAAAACTCCTAATAGGAAGCGCGAAGAAATCTATGCGGCTTTTAGGCGGGGCGATGAACGGGTGATTGTAGTGTCCAAGGTGGCCAACTTTGCCATTGACCTGCCGGATGCCTCGGTGGCTATCCAGATTTCCGGCACCTTCGGAAGCCGTCAGGAAGAAGCACAGCGGCTCGGCCGCATCCTGCGGCCAAAAGAAAACAATTCATATTTTTATACTATCGTGACACAACATACCGTAGAAGAACAATTTGCAATGAACCGACAGAAGTTTTTAACTGAACAAGGCTATAAATATCACATAGATTTTTGGGGCAACTAATGACGAAATCTCCAACGCGACAACAGATTGATGAATGGAAAAGGTGCCTTTTAGACCTTCCGGACGAACTTTTTTTCTCTATTATGAAGCTCTATCTGGGCGATCTTAAAACACCTTTCCACAAACCACGTTTGGTCGATCGGATCATACATCTTTTTTCGAAAGAGGATACCATTCAGCGTGCGGTAGCACTCATCGACCAACAGGATGCACTCATACTCACGGCGGTGGAGCTACTAGATCGTCCCACCCCCCAGCAGATATACCAATTGCTGCAGGACAGTTACGATTATTTCAATTTTCATAACCACCTCATGAACTTACAGGAGCGTTTGATCATTTTCTCTTGTTCCGATAATCCTCTCCTGCACATAAATCCGTTTCTTCACTACGATATCCGGGAGGGTGTTCTTTCTCCCGCAGAACTCTTCCCCCCAGCCACACCACAAAAGGTAGACAGCGGCCCCCCTATCTTAGCTACCGAAGAGACCCTCTGGTGCATTGCCGCTCAGTTAAAAAACTATCCTGAACCCCTAAAAGCGGATGGTACTCTGAAAAAGAAAGTGAGTGATGAGCTTAAATCCGTCTTTTCAACACTTGCCGAAGATAATCAGCCAAACCAATTCTATTTGCTCATAAATGCACTCCTTAAGCTTGGGATTCTGGAAAAAGACCGGAATTCATTGCAGCTTGTTTTTGATAAGGGAATTAAATTTGGCAATAAAACACGCGCAGAACGTCTTTCATATTTATGGGCAGCAGTCTGCATTAGTTCAGATGAATCGGTGGAAGATTTTTCGGCTTCAAGTCTTTCTATTAATCAATTAGCCCACATCGCCGCCAGTATTGAAAGCCTGTTTGCCACTATGCCACCGGACTATCTGTTTGAAAGGACCAGTGTCGAGCGAATGCTAATTGCAGCCGAACCTGTAACCAGCGAAAAGCCGATAGCAGAGTTGATTGCTCCTGCCCAGCTAATCGAACGCCTGCAGCACATCAGAGCCCTTATCGGCAGCTCCCGAGGAATATCCCGGAACCCTTCTATAGCCGATCTTCTTAACGATCAGGAAGAGAATACCCCCTTGTTGGTACATCCTGATTTTACTATCACCGTAAAACCCCCCTTGCCCTTCGAGGTCGGACTATTTATCTCATCGGTGATGCAGCTGAAATCTTTCACTGCGTACCCTCAGTTCGAATTGACCCGTACCTCATATCTGCACGGTCGCAGCCGCTTTGACTTTAACACCATACAACAGCGCTTGAACGAGCTCTCTGCTACACCACTCCCGCAGAACATACGCTTCTCCCTTGAGTCCTGGGAGAGCCACTATACCTCTGTCGTCATGATTGAAGGTATAACCCTGTCTTTAGCTGATCACTGGGATCACATGGTTCGTAATCATCCTGATTTTGCCGGGTATATACTTCGTGATTTTGGCAACGGTATCTATGTCATGGATGCTTCACACCGCAAAAACTGGCAGGCTCTTCTCCAGGATATTGGAATTATTCCTCTTCCCCCCATTGAATCGAAAGCTTCTAGCCAGAAGGATACTAGCACCTCCGCCACAGCCCAACAGTTTCCATCTCTACCTACCCCCAGTTCGGAGGAACTATCAAGGGTTAATTCATTTTATAGTTCAGGTCCACCCAAGGGAACCTCGGATGCCGATCAAAAAGTAATTCAGGAGCTACAAAGTGAACTGGAACATCTTTCCAATGCAAATTCGAATCAGAAAAAAGAGCTTGCCACTCAAATAGAAAAGAAGCTTTTTCTATTTCCCTCACAGCTGCACCACACTCAAATCAGCCCTTCCGTAAATGAAGCCAGAGGCATAAATTACAGCGGAAAGGTAAGGATCATTCAGCAGGCACTTCAGTCTGAATGGGATTTACTTGAAATAGTTGAACGTACGGCTTCAGGAAAACCCTTACGTCACCTGATTAGACCTCAGGAGTTGCAGAAATCCGGAAACGACCTTTTACTGCGGGGAAAAAAACTTCCAACAAATGAAGAGTTGGAAGTCTGGGTACAAAAAATCGGGTACATTAAAAAATGGAAGGGCTCTCTTTTTATTCAACCTCAAGATTATAAGCAGAGCTAAACTGTTGAAACTGCAGCTGTGCCTGAGCATGGAGCATTTCACGGCCGCTGATAGTTTGGCAGCCGGCATCCTCCGCCCGCTGTAAAAAGCGGGTCCGCTCAGGAGCGTATATCAACTCGTATACTATCTCTGACCCCTTAAACTGGTATGCCGGCAGAGGGTCAGTTTCAGTATTTGGCTCCATTCCGGCACTGGTGGTCTGAACAATTAGTTGAAATTTTCCCGGAGTAATTTGGCTGTGTATCGACTGCCGGGTCACTCCAAATTCCGCGGCCAAACCTGCAGCCTTTTCATCGGTACGGTTTACGATGCTCACCGATAGCCCCGCCTGAACGAGTGCATATACCACGGTGCGGGCAACCCCTCCGGCCCCAATTACAAGCGCATGTTTTCCCCCTGACAGTACATCAGTTCCCTTTAGCGGTGTTAAAAAGCCCTCGTAATCTGTATTGCTGCCAATCCAGCCCTCGGAGGTTCGAATTACGGTGTTGCATGAGCCAATTCTCTTCACCGCATCCTCAACCCGGTCAATGTGTTGAATAATTTTCTGTTTGTGGGGTACTGTAACGGAAAATCCCCGTACCCCAAGCTGTTTGGCTATTCTCATAAATAGACCGACATCATCTACCTGAAAAGGCACATAAATGGCGTCCATCCTCACCTCGGCGAACCAGGGGTTATGCAGCTGCGGACTTTTACTGTGCAGCACCGGATTTCCAATTATGCCGAAATACACGCTGCGGGAGTTCTGCTTCGACACCCGGTACACCTCTTCTAACTCCTGCGGACTGGTTTGTCCCGGGGCTCCGGTTCGCTCCCCGACCGAACAGAAAGACAAAATGGAACCGCACAACTGCGGTGCTACTCGACTAAAAAAGCCGAAAGCCCCCATTCCAAGCACAATCTTGTCTCTGATATGGGAGGTCTCATCGGCCATTTGTAGGAGTTCAAGTACGTCCCTCGATGAGTTTGGGTAACAAGCCATTTTGGGAATCTCCCCTGCCGCAGCACTTTCTTCTATCATTTCTTTCATGGAGTGTGGAACACCCTTAAAATCGTGGAGCGAACGAATCACCCTAATGCCCAACTCTGCCGCTCTTTTTTCTACACCGGGAGCGGTTACCCCCCATTCAAGATCGACATGGCTGATTCCAGGACACAGAAGCTGCTCCAACAAGTGCAGGCGTTCAGCCTCGCTCAACGCCGTTTGTTTGCCGCCATCTTCTTCGCGGCGAAAAGAAAGAATAACTACGGAAAGAGAGGCTTCGCGGGCGACCTCAAGGATCGAGGCAACACAGCCTTCGTTTTTGTGAGAACAGAGATCCAGGCGTATCTCGACAGCATCGATCCATTGAGAGTTATCTCGGATATTTCGCAGTTTCTTCGTGTCGGAATCTGAAGTAAGTGTTAAACAGCGAAGCATACATTCACTCCCTATTGTGTGCGATTTTGCAGGTCACGCATTCTGCGCTTTAACGCTTGATCTTCAGGATTAAGAGCTATCGCCTGACGAAGATATCGGATAGCTTTATTGTATTCACCTGTCGATTCATACAGCTTGGCAATTTCAACCAGCGCATTGATATTCTGCATATTTTCCAGCAGTGAAGACTGCAGGTACTGCAATTTACTCTGCCGGTCCTGAACCAACCGAGCCCGAAAATAGAGCAATACACTTCTGACTTCCGATCGAATAGACTCGTTCACCCGGCGATCAACGTACTCCACAGCTTCCTGCTGATAACCGCTGTCCAGCAACTGATTTAGATACGTGCGAACAGCAATCGGATCATCGGGAAATTCTTCGGATAAGCTGCGGGCGTAACGAACTGCAGTCTGCGGTCGTTCTAGCGCATTGTACACTTTCACCGCTTTCCGCAGCAGTGAAACTGTTTGCCGAACATCAAGAAGTACTTTTAGGTAGTCCACGGCCACCGACCAGCGTTCAAGCTCTATCGCTGTATCAAGCAAAGATGATACTATTGAAAGGTTTTCAGGCTCCTCCTCCAGACGCCGTTGGAAATGCTCAAAGGCCTCTTCCTGTCGACCTATTTTAATAAGAAGCTCTCCATAAAGAGATGAAAAACGCTGAAAGTCGGGATACTTTAGCATACCTCTTTCCGCCAGAACCAAGGCCTCCTCATGTCGATCATTTCGGATCATGGATTGCACTTTCACCAGCAAGGTCTCAGGGGTTTCTCCGTACCTCTGTTCAACCACCGTGGCTATACGCCCGGCCTGCTCATATCTTCCCTGCAGTTCGAGTAGCTGCGCACGCTTCTGCAGGAAAATAGTTTGATCGGGAAATTGGATAATGGCATTTGAAAGCAGCCTATCCGCTGTTTCAAGGTCACGGGCCTGCAAATACACATTAATCGCCCATTGAAGCACATACCGCTTTTCGGGAAATTCAAGTTGCAGCTGTTCTACATGGGGTAGTGCAGCTTCTGGATTACCTTGTGCATAGAAAATCCTGACTAGGCCTAGCCGTGCAGGATAACATGAATCATCGTTTTCCAGTACCCGTCGATATAATTCCTGGGCTTCCTGGTACTCTCTGCTAAATTCCAGATAATACCCATGCAGATAGAGCGCCAGCATTGAATTCGGATTGATCTGAACTACATAGGTGGTCACTTCGCCTGCCCGTTCCCGCTGCTCTGTGGAGCTGCTGGTAAGCACCGCAACTGCCGAGGTCAGAGATGAGAGGAAGGTCGTTTCCTCCTGAGAAATATCCGGCACTCGCCCCCGGCTTACAGCCTCAAACAAGCGAGGATAGATGCTACCGCTTGGAGGCCGGTTCGGTTCTGCGCCGTATTCCAGATAGGGATACACAAAGTGATAAAGGCGGTTAGCCACAAAGGCCAGCTCTGCTCCTGTCTCGCTGTTGTGTAAGTTATATGAGTAGAGTGTGTTCAAAGCTATATCTAGCGAACGGGGAGTACCCAGTGTGATATTCGAGCGTACATCCTCTAGCCTAGCTCCCCTCTGCTGTATATCTCGCCGGAGGTCGGTATCGACCTCTTGGGGTGCTGCATCACCTGCGCAGCCGAATACAAACAGCAACCATACAGCGCCTGTCAACGCAATCCCAATTCCTTTAAGGATCCCGGCTCGCCTCATTCTTTTATTCTGCTTAATCCATGTGAGCAATTAGAGCATCAGCAAATTCACTGCTGGAAACCTTTGTAGAACCTTCCATCATGCGGGCAAAGTCGTAGGTTACCTGCTTGTCCCTTATTGCACCGGTCATTCCTCTTTCAATTAAATCAGCCACTTCATTCCAGCCCAAATATTCAAACATTAGCCGTCCGGAAAGAATCAGGGAACTGGGATTGACCTTGTCTTGTCCTGCATATTTTGGAGCAGTACCGTGGGTAGCCTCAAAAATTGCATGTCCAGTTTCAGAGTTGATATTTGCACCCGGTGCAATTCCAATGCCGCCCACCTGCGCTGCAAGGGCATCGGACATGTAATCGCCGTTCAGATTCATGGTGGCAATTACTTCAAACTCATCTGCACGGGTAAGGATTTGCTGCAGAAATGCATCTGCAATTGCATCTTTTATTAGGATTTTTCCCTCGGGCACATTACCATCGCACTCTTCCCAGCTTACTACCTGGTCTGCATACTCCCGTTTTGCCAACTCATAACCCCATTCGCGAAAGGCCCCTTCGGTATATTTCATAATGTTTCCCTTATGCACCAGGGTCACGCTTTTGCTTCCATGTTCGATCGCATATTCAATAGCCGCGCGCACCAATCGCTCGGTGCCGGTTCGGCTAATGGGTTTAATTCCAATTCCGGAATCGGAACGTATTTCCCACCCAAACTCTTCTTTTAAGAATTTAATTAGCGTTGCGGTTTGTGTTTCTCCGGCCTTCAATTCCAATCCCGCATAGACATCTTCAGTATTCTCACGGAATACCACCATATCGACCTTCTCCGGCTGCTTTACCGGTGAGGGAATACCAGGATAGTGTTTTACCGGGCGTAAACACACATACAGGTCAAGCTGCTGCCGCAGAGAAACATTTAAACTGCGAAACCCGCCGCCTACGGGTGTTGTAAGTGGTCCTTTAATCGCAACTAGGTACTCACGGATAGTATCGAGGGTATCCTTCGGTAGCCACTCACCGGTTTTATTGTAGCCTTTTTCACCTGCATACACTTCTTTCCACTGCACTCTACGCTTTCCGCCATAAGCTTTTTCTACAGCTGCATCAAAAACCTTGCGTGATGCCGGCCAGATATCTACGCCAATACCGTCACCTTCTATATATGGAACTACCGGTTCATCGGGAACCTGCAATCCTTGTTCAGTTTTTAATATTTTATCGTTCACTTGTATCCCCCTTCACTGAAAAGTGAGTGTATCAAAACCTGCCCTTCTTGCAAACCCTTAGAGGCTATGTTACTATCGCTATACTACAATGAAAAAGCTTAGGTTATCCGTCACCCCAATAATAACAGTACTTTTAGCAACAACATTTTTATTAGGATGCCCTACATCCCGGACAGTTGTGTCTCCATCTAACAGCTATTTTATTGTCGGCACTTCTGAGCAACAAAAAGAGCTAAGGCTTTTATTTCATGATCTCGATACCCAGACGGAAAACCCTGAAAGCCGGTTCATAATAATTCAGGAAATCACTAAAAAATTACGTACAGCCGAAAGGCCGAACCTACTCAACCTATTTCTAACTACCTATGTGGAAAATCACAAAACAGATCCATTCAACGGGTATTACCTGTTGATTGTAGCTCAGAATTATTTAAGTGAGGGAGCCGAACCTTTTGCGGTTCAGTACTTCGAACGCATATTAAAAAACCATACTGACCTTGAAGTGAATGGAACCACCGTCCACTTCATCTGTCTGAAAAATATCATCCGCCTAGTGGATGAACCTGAATTAAAAGTAGATTACTATAAAAAATTGATCTCCCAATTCAGTGATAAAATTGACAAGGGTTCTACTTATTATTTTCTTGCAAAAACCTATGAAGAATTAGGTGAATGGGATCTCGCAATACAAGCCTATCGGAATTTCCTTGGTCATCCTGAGGCCAAAGTTGCCGGAGTTCCCCATGCACATGAACAAGTACGCTCAATGATAGAGTTTTATGACTACCCCAACAAAAACTGGACCATGGAAAGCCTGGATGACCTTGTAAAAACACTTAAATACGCAATGTGGACTCGTAACACCCGCACTCTCACCCGCTACCGTGCGAAGGTTAATTTCTTCGCCATTTCTTGGGAGGAAGCGCCTACCGAGGCAAATCAGAACTTTCTCTCCGGTTTAGGTGGTTTTATGGGACAGAGGATTCACTATAACAGAGAACTCGATCGTGATTCCAACACCCGCGAGGCGTATCTCCGAACATGGGGATGGTCATATCGTATTAAAACTTGGTATCTCTACTTTCGCCGGGTGCATTTTCCAGCCGATCCGGAGATTCATGGCCAATGGGAATGGGCGGGTATATACTTTGGTGAAAAACCGTTTACCGGAACTGATACACCTTAAGGATAGTGCTTACAAAGTCGATAAGAGAAATGAGATGAATACACTAACCAGACTCGCTGTTGTTTCTCTGTTATTCGGCTTCCTATTTTGTAGTACCGGATTAAATGCATTTGGCAACTCTCTTGCAACCGGATACGGAGCAGTAGAAAGCAGCAGCCGGATAGACTGGCAAAATGGTACATTTATTCTTACAGTCAACTACCGCCCCAATCAGACAGAAAAACCTTTGCCTGGACAGCGCTCTACGGCGGAGGCTACCATTAGCCGTCATCTTCCCACTTTGTTTATAGAAGAGATTTCAAAGGTAAAGATCGACTCCCGCACAAGCATAGCTGAGGCTATTGTGGAGTGGCCAACTTTAGCCACCGAATTCCAGAAGCTGGCAACCACTGGAAAAATTGTCTCTTCTTATTTCACCGATGATTTTTCTGAGTTCCGGCGCATCTACCACTATAACATCTATCCCCAGATCGCCTCATTATTTATCATACATACCCGAAGCAGCTCGCAGACAGAAGAGCTCACATATGTGGCCGGCGGCCGCTATTCCGGTATTGTAATATATGTAAATGACCCTTTAAAAATTTTCGAAACCCACACTAAGGGCAGCCTCGAACCGGCAATCTTTCCCAGAGTGTATAATGAAAATACTGTTCTTCTGATTGATATGCGAATGATAGACCCGGAGGTCTTGAAAGTAAAAGGGATGCTTCGCTATTATCACACATCCCAGTTAGACGCAATTCAATCGCGAGTGGGCGAAGTGCCTATGTACGTGCATGCAACTGCTCTGTTTGGTGTGCATTCTACCGACCTGATTGTCAGCCAACGGGCAGCCCGAAAAATCAAAGCGAGCCGTCATACCCTCTCACTTATTAAGGAAGGAAAGATAGCAATAGTCTCAGAAACCAGACTGCGTTGACTTTACCCCCCTTTCCGGGCTATATATCGTAAAGGGAGGTTTCAATGGGTTGTAGGCAAAATAAATTTATAAAATACTATATATCTCTTCTTTTCATTGTGGGAACTTTGCTGTTTAGCACATGTTCAGGAGGTTCAATTGGTTATGGCGTGGTACTTCTTTCGCCTGACACTAATGCTATCGAAACCGGGGCTCTCGTAGAAATCAAAAAGGAGTCCGATATTAGTGATACGTACACCGTGGGCTACCCCGATTCTCAGGAAACCTATGAAATCGACAGATGGCGCGTTGAGTATTTTGAGGAGAGAAGCGCCGCTGCATCACGTGCTGAAGAATATAAGCAGTATAAAAATCTATTTGCCCGAAATTTGCGGGATGGTCTGGCTGTCCGGGAACAACCGGCTATAAGTGCCGATCGGGTATATAAACTACGTAAAAATCAAGAGTTAAAAATAATTGAGAAGACTGATACACAAGAACAAATCGGAGGTCATGACGGGGTCTGGTATAAGGTAATGACGAAGGACGGAACCCAAGGATACTCCTTTGATTATTATCTAAATGTCTTTGATATCACCGCCAAGCCTGAAGAACAGCAGGGGCCCGACCTAACCACACTCCGCGAAACCCTTGCAAAAAGCTTTCATCCCGAGAGTTTTAAGGAAATGCAGGAGAAACAGCAAATTGATTTGGAACGCTTCAGCTCTGACTACGGTTTATTCAGTGATATGGATAAGCAGTCTATTAGCATCCGTCTTTATAACATGACTCACTCTTTTGAATATGATGAGGTAAAACGAATCAATGAAAAGCGCTATGCATTCATACCCAGTGAACTTGAGATAATTATTCACTCTGAGGATAGGATTCAGGCAATATTCAGCCAAGAAGATAAAACCTATGATCCAGTTTTTATCCACATGACGAATGAAAAAGTCGCGGAAATACGCGAGATGGAACAGAAACGGCGTGCAGAACAGTATGATGAACTAGTAGAAAGCGGCCCCCTGTTCACCAGCAATGCGTACGGAGAAATTGAGTTTATGGAAGATAGGCAATTCGTATGGCGCCGTATAGAGCGATTGGTACCATCAATAGTTCCGTACAGCTCTTATCGTGAAGGTAGTCTAAGTATGGAATATTTCTTATCTAGTGAGCTCAGGCCCAACTATACAGGAGTATTAGCATTTGTATTTGACCAAGGCCCTGACTCTCCGGTCTTCTTTCTATATACACTAGAGCAGAATGCACTCCGGCTTGAATATATACCGGCACGCAACATTGAAGATAAAGTTGTACAACAACGTAGCTCTTCCCGACTCATCATGGCTTTTTTCGGCCAATCTCCAAGCTCGTTCTAAATAAATATGAAAACAATTCAAGCATCGGATATACAACTCGCGTTTAGCGATCGTACCGTTTTAAAAAACGTCCAACTCACCCTCACTACAAAAAGCCGTGCGGCCCTTACCGGAGGAAACGGAAGCGGTAAGTCAACATTGATGAAAATCATCAGTGGCGATATGCACCCCGACATGGGGACCATTGCAGTTCAGAAGGGAACTAGGGCTTCCTACTTACCCCAGAGTGGTAAAAAGTTTTCCGGTGCATCCCTCTATCAGGAGGCCGAAACCGCTTTTTCCGAACTCCACCAGCTGGTAGATGAAAAAGAGCAGATTGGAAACCAACTCAGCAAGGTAACCAGTGAGGATAAATATACCCGTAATCTGCTTGAGCGGCAGCACGACATCGAAGAACGCCTTCTGACAAGCGATTATTACAATCGGGAAAAAGAGATTGAGCAGGTATTAATCGGTCTGGGTTTTACACGAGCTGGTTTCCAGAAAAGCTGTGAACAGTTTTCCGGAGGCTGGCAAATGCGTATTGCCCTCGCAAAGATACTGCTCGAACACCCCGACATTCTGTTGCTGGATGAACCGACCAACTACCTCGACCTGGAAGCCCGCAACTGGCTGGAAGATTTTCTGCGAAACTACCAGGGGGGCTTCCTAATCGTATCTCACGACCGCTTCTTTCTTGATAGTACAGTCGACGAAACCTACGAGCTCTTTATGGGCAGTCTGCGCCGATATCCAGGTAACTACTCGGCCTACCAAAAACGCAGGGAACAGGAGATTGTAGAACTTCAGCAGCAATACGAACGGCAGCAGGAAGAGATATCCCGGGTCAACGCCTTTGTACAAAAGTTCCGCTATAACGCCTCAAAAGCTAGCCAGGTGCAAAGCCGCATTAAATATCTTGAGAAGCTTGAGCCGATTGAACTGCCCCAGCATATGCAGAAAATACATTTCTCTTTTCCCCCTGCCCCTCATTCAGGCAAAAAAGTACTCGAGTTAAAGGAAATCAGTAAATCCTACGGTCCCAACACGGTGTTGAACAGTCTTTCGCTAGAAGTACAGCGGGGAGAGAAACTGGTGGTAACCGGTGTAAACGGCGCCGGAAAATCGACACTCCTGAGAATAATTGCCGGTGTAGATTCCCAGTATCAAGGGGAAGTCCATTATGGGGCTGGAGTAACCGCCGGTTATTTCTCGCAGGAACAGCGTGAATTGGAAGAGAGTCCACGTTCTATTATCGATCTCTTTGAGGCCGAGGCACCCACAGAGTTGGTCCCCAAACTGCGCAACCTATTAGGAGCATTTCTCTTTCAGGGTGACGATATATACAAACCCATCAAGGTGCTCAGCGGAGGAGAACGCAGCCGTATAGCGCTGCTGCGGCTGCTTCTGCAGCCGCATAATTTGCTGATCCTCGATGAGCCGACCAACCATTTGGATATTCACTCCAAGGACGTACTCCTCGAAGCCCTCAAGAAGTACGCCGGCACTTTGGTATTCGTATCCCACGACCGCTACTTTATTGAACACCTGGCGACTCGGGTGCTGGAGCTGGGTACTGAAGGGCCCCGCAACTTTCCTGGTGATTATCAGTACTATCTATATCGACTTGAACAAGAAGCGGCCCAGGGCGAACCTGCGGGTCCCTCCGGTTCATCGACGGAGGTTGAATCTTATTCGGCTGTTCCGGAAGCAGCAGAGACGGCCTCTTCCGGTCCGAGTAATATCGGTTACGAAGAGCTCAAGCAGCAGAAAAAGCGCCTTCGAAAACTGGAAGCGGAAGAGCAGAAGTTAGTTGGGATGATGGATAAGCTCGAGCAGGAACACAATCGCATTCAGGCAGACATGGCCCTTCCCGAAGTATATTCGCAGGCAGAAAAAATTACGC
>Ga0209947_1001250_pt1 | contig 15192 bp, 13 predicted proteins | sample SalPonR2_B_D2_MG_FD_185706 | JGI IMG/M metagenome (GOLD analysis project Ga0209947, IMG submission 185706) | Salt pond soil microbial communities from South San Francisco under conditions of wetland restoration - Salt Pond MetaG R2_B_D2_MG... ... | reverse complement strand
TTCGAATTTATGGATAAATTAGGAGTTAATTATTTTTGCTTTCATGATAGAGATATAGCACCTGCTGGTAAGTCTCTTAAAGAATCAAACTATAATTTAGATACTATAAAAGATGTTGTAAAAAAATTAATGGAAAAAAAGAATATTAAATTATTATGGGGAACAGCAAAACTTTTTGAACATCCTAGATATGCCAATGGTGCTGCCACTTCTCCTGACTCTGAAGTGTTTGCCTATGCAGCTGCTCAGGTTAAAAAGGCTTTAGAAGTAACTAACTATCTTGGAGGAAAGAACTATGTTTTTTGGGGTGGGCGTGAAGGATATGAAACACTGTTAAATACCAATATGAGTTTAGAACAAGATAATATGGCTCGTTTTTTATCAATGGCAGTTGATCATGCTGAAAAGATTGGCTTTAATGGCCAGTTTTTAATTGAACCTAAACCTATGGAACCAACTAAACATCAATATGATTTTGATGTAGCTAATGTTTTAAGTTTCTTAAGAAAGTATGATTTAGATGATTATTTTAAAGTTAATATTGAAGCAAATCATGCAACATTGGCTGGGCATACTTTTCAACATGAATTAAGGCTTGCACGTGTTAATAATTCATTAGGTAGTATTGATATAAACCAAGGTGATCCACAACTGGGTTGGGATACAGATCAATTTCCTTCTAATATCTATATGACAACACTAGCAATGTATGAAATAATAAAAAATAACGGAATAAGTCCAGGAGGTCTAAATTTTGATGCTAAAGTAAGAAGATCTTCTATTGAACCTATTGATATTATGTATGGTCATATATTAGGCATGGATACTTATGCTAGAGGACTAAAAATAGCAAATGAATTAATAAAAGATAGAGCTTTAGAAAATTTTATTGAAAAACGGTATAAAAGCTATAATAAAGGATTAGGTCTGAGAATAAAAGATGGTAAAGAAGATTTTGCTTCTTTGGAAAAATATGTTTTAGATGAATATACTGAAGACAAAAGAAGTTCAGGCAGACAGGAAATGCTAGAGTTGATTTTAAACCAATATATATTTGAAACTAGATAATTAAAAAGGAAAGAAGGATTGTTATGTCTTATCTATTAGGTATTGATATCGGTACTAGCAATGTAAAAGTATTAATAATATCTTCTAATGGAAAGTTGGTTGCTACCGAGGAGAAATCTTATCCTCTCTATTCTCCAAATCAAGGTTGGTCTGAGCAAGATCCTCATGATTGGTGGAACTCTACAAAAGCTGCAATAAAAACTATTATATCAAAAAACAAAATAGATTCTTCCAATATTTTTAGTTTAAGTCTTTCTGGACAGATGCATAGTTTGGTATTGTTAAATAAAAAAAAAGAGGTAATACGGCGAGCGATTTTATGGAATGACACTAGGACTTCCCAACAGTGTAAAGATATTTTGCAAAGAGTAGGGGGATTAGAAGAACTTATAAAGTTAGTTTCTAATCCTGCTTTAGAAGGATTTACAGCCCCTAAAATATTATGGATTAGAGATAATGAACCGGAGAACTATAAAAAAATTAAACATATATTACTACCTAAAGATTACATAAGATATAAGTTAACTAACGAAATAAAAAGTGAAGTATCGGATAATGCTGGAACTCTTCTATTTGATGTAGAGAACAAAAAATGGTCAAAAGAAATGCTAAAGATTCTTAATATAGATAAAGAATTATTACCAGAAGTTATTAAATCTACTGAAGTTGCTGGTTATATTACAAAAAAAGCAGCAGTAGATACTGGTTTAAAAGTAGGGACTTCAGTAATTGCTGGTGGTGCTGATAATGCCTGTGGAGCTGTGGGAAGCGGTATAATTAAAAATGGAAGGGTAATGATTAGCATTGGAACTTCAGGGGTCGTTTTAGCTCAAAGTAATGAAGCAATTCCAGATTACAAAGGAAGAATACATCTTTTTAATCACGCGAATCCGGGTAAATATTATAATATGGGGGTAATGTTGTCTGCAGCAGGATCATTTAATTGGTTAATGAACAATATGTATGATAATAATTATGATATTCAAACATTAAATAAATTAGCAGCAGAATCTAAACCAGGCAGCGGTAAATTAATATTTTTACCATATTTAATTGGAGAACGTACGCCCCATGCTGATTCAAATGCTCGTGGAGTATTTTTTGGTATATCAAACAATCATAAGATTAATCATTTTGTGAGAGCTGTAATGGAAGGTGTAGTATTTGGCTTAAAAGATTCTCTAAATCTTATTAAAGAGAAGGGAGTAAATATAGATCAAATAAGAGTCATTGGAGGAGGAGCTAAAAGTAGATTATGGTGCCAAATTCTTGCAGATGTTATCAAAGAAAAAGTAGTACTGATTAATTTTGAAGAAGGCCCTGCCTTCGGAGCTGCGCTAATTGCAGGAGTGGGAGCAGGTATATTTTCAGATTTTGGACAAGCTGAAAAAAACTTTATAAGGATTAATGATAAAATCAGACCTAATACTAATAATTATAATGTTTATGATCATAATTATAGTATTTATACCGGGCTTTATAACAGCTTGAAAGAAGATTTTAAAGATAATATTTAATTAATGATCTTTTTGCGGATCATTTTTTAATGAATAAATGAGATAGAATTATTTCCATAAATAGTTGATATTTTACAATAATAATTTTCCAGTTGAAAACAACAGTTTGGGAAATTTTTAAAAGACTATAAATATATAGAAATTCTCATTGTAGCAATTGCTTATAATATCTTCAATTGTTATTATTACCTTCAAATATAGTAAAAATAGCATCAGAGATGTTATAAAGAAACTTTATTAATATATCAGTTTATATATTTTAAAAAGCCAAGCGTAAATATATGATGTTTCTTTCTTAATTAGATCATATATAAGAAATAGTTAGAATTATTAAAGATAGGCTTTACATTTATATTTTCAAGCTGTGTTATTACGGAATATAGCTCGAAAATATTTTTGTCAGTATTAGATAATACAAAAACAAGATTTTAGGGAGATCAATACCCTAAAAGGTTGTAATTTAAGTAAAGTTTTCTATGAGTTTAAATTAATAGTTCAAATTAAAAGTTATGTGTTGGGATCTCATTATTTTATCTAAATTTGGTGTTTGTATTTATTTGTTGCTGTTACTTTCCGAATTCAGGTAAAAAGTAGGGTGTTCATCTTATAAGCTATTATTAGATATGATAGGAATTTTTTAAAAGCATTATCAGAGAATTGATAAAAGAATGGTTGTTTAAAGTTATATACTAAATTGGTTGTATGACATTGTAAAAATCAGCAGGAATCCGGACTATTTTATTTGAAAATATTTAATTGTTGCTAATTGACTTACCACATATTTAATATAAATAGCTGTTCAATTATTTAGGTTTTAATAATATCTTAAATTTTCAAATATTATTGAAATGTTTAACATACAAAAATATATATTCATATTACTGTTATAAAAAGTGTATTTTATCTAATTAACAGGTCTAGTGCTCTTAGCATAAAGAAAAATCTTGTTAAATATATTGGCTAAATTAAATTTATATTCTATGTTTTTTTTATCAGTTAAAACAATCATAAAAATATTGATATCTTCAGTATAAGTTCAGACTTAAAGATTTGTCATATTTAATAATAGTTTTGCATATAGATGTCGTTACTTTTGCTATTTTTAAGGAGATTTTAGGATTATTAACAACAGCTAATATTTTTCGGGTTAATTAATCAAGGCTATTTATAAATCCTAGATTTTGATAAGGAAACCAATATTTTTGCTTTTAAAGTATGGGGTGTTTTATATTTTACTGAAAGCGAAATAATTTATTATAAAAAAATTTCTTTTAATTCATAATAACTTCATATTTGTCTGTTAAGGTATAAATAGAATAAAAAATAATCCGAGGAGCTGATAAAAAATGAAAAAAGTAACGACTTTAGTATTAGTATTTGCTGTATTGTTGGTGGGAGTGAGTTTCAGTGTATTTGCAATAGGAAATGTAGATGGTCAAAATAATGGAGATTGTGTTGTTAAAGAAAACTTATATTTAACTGAAGAACAAGAAGGAGATTTAATAGAGGCAAGAGAAGTTTTTGAAGAAAAAAGAGACTCTATTCAGGAAGAGATAAGAGACTTACATCGTTCAGATGATGACAATCAGGCAGAGATCGATGAATTAAGAACTGAATTAGAAGAACTTAGAGAAGAACATATGAGTGATGTTGAGTCAATTTTAACAGATGAACAGTTTGCTCAATTAGATCAACAAAGAAAAGTCAACATGTATCAAGGAAGTCAGGGACAGAAAGAACAGGCTGGAAATGTTCAAAATAAAGGTCAGGGCAATAGAAATACAGGCAACCAGGAAAGAGGCGCTAAGCAAAGAAGAAATAAATAATTGAGTAAATCAATTAAAGATATCAATTGATAAATTCAAGAATATGAAGTCCCTATTTCACTTTGTGAAGTAGGGCTTTACTTTTTTTACCTCATAAATAAAAAAGATAATAGAGTAATTTACAATAACATGTCAATTAAATGAAAAGCTTTTTGGAAAAAACTTAATCATAAATATTTTATTTGATCTAATAATTAAAACAAACGCTTTTTACATTAAATGTTTTTACAAAAGATTGAAATAAACCCAAAACCACTATACATTTTTAGTCTTTGATGTTTTAAAGGATAATCTTTTAACAAGGACTTTTATTCTATAATTTCAAATTGATTTTTATGTTTTTAACAAGATGGTGATAAGATAAGAAATAATAAATATGTGAGAAAAAGACGTCTAAAATATTAGCTAATGTATAAGTTAATTAAAAAATTATTTTACAATATTTAATATTAAGATGAAACTGCTTTACATATAAATAATACTATGATATATTTATAAAAAAATAATAGGAAGAATTTATTTGAATTATATAGATAAAAAAAGTGGTCTTTGTTTTTAGAAAGGAAGAGATAGCCATGGGATATGAATTAAATTTAATGTACTTTATTTTAACATTACTTCCAATAATAGCAGTTTTAACATTAATCATGGTTTTGAAATGGAGTGGAGGTAAGTCAGGTGCTTTTAGTTGGTTTTTGGCGATCATAATCGGTTATTTTGTGTTTGGTGCTGATTTACAGTTAATTGCTGTTGCTTCTCTTAAGGGTTTATGGACTACGATATTTATCTTATATATCATATGGGGTGCGATGGCTTTATATAATATTGTGAATAAAATTGACGGTTTTACAGTAATTGCTCATACTTTTACAGGATTAACTGGTAATACAAAAGTACTTCAATTACTTGTAATAAGCTGGGGCTTTGTGGCACTATTGCAAGGAGTAGCAGGTTTTGGCACACCGGTAGCTGTGGCAGCTCCTCTTTTAGTTGGTTTGGGCTTTAATCCTATAATTGCGACTAGTTCTGCTCTTTTAGGCAGAGCCTGGGCAGTTACCTTCGGTTCTCTCGGATCATCTTATGGCGCTTTATTAAAGATGACTAACCTTGATCCGGGCGGATTATCTTTTTGGAGCAGTATATTTTTAACCATCGTTTGTATTGTAACGGGTTTAAGTATTTCATATCTGTATAACGGTAAAAAGGGATTAAAAAAAGGGGCACCTGCTTCACTTGCCATTGCAGGTGGTATGGGATGTACATTAATTATAGTAGCGAACCTTGTATTACCTTATATAGCTTCCTTGGTATCTGGTTTAGTAGGAATGATTATCGGCACATTGATTTTGCCAAGGACCGGTTGGTATAATAATCATTTAGCTAAAAGCAGAGAGAAAGTTCATAATATGAGTTTTTATACTGCATTCGCTCCTTATTTAATATTATTAATTTTAGCCTTTGGTATTTATTTGACTCCAATTAAATCCATTTTATCCGGTTTCAAAGTTGGTCTTCCATTTCCAAGAACTGAGACGACAATGGGTGTAGTTAATCAGGCTACTTCCTCTTATTCACCCATCTCTATTTTTACGACACCGGGCACAATGGTTTTTTTGTCTGTGTTGATATCACTAATTTATTTTAAATTAAAGGGTTTGTGGAAAAAAAACTATGGTATAGAGGTCTTTAATTCTTTGTTAAAACAGGCTATACCATCAACAGTGACAGTTATGACGATGAGTATGATGTCTGTAGTTATGATGGAAACTGGGATGACTGCTCTGTTAGCGAAGGAGACAGCGAATATTGCAAGTGGAGTATTCCCAATTGCTTCCCCTTTCATTGGTATCCTTGGTGCTTTTATGACAGGTAGCAATACTTCTTCAAACATTGTTTTTGCAGCTTTTCAAAGAGATGTAGCTATGTTTTTGGGTATTAATAGTCTGGTTATTTCTGCCTTACAGACAACTGGTGGTGCAATAGGCACTGCTATTTCACCGATGAGTGTTGCCCTGGGAACTGGAGTTACAAATATTGCTGGTAGAGAAGGAGAGATAATCAAAAGGATCATTATCTATGTAATAATCATGGGTCTTTCGGTTGGTATACCTGCTTATGTTTTGCTTTACTATTTTGGGGTTTAAAAAAGTACTATAAGGTTGCAGAAAAATACAACATTAAGGATGAAATATCATGAACAATAATTTTTTTAACATTATTGATATTATAAATAAGAAGGATAAAAAAAATGGGTTATTATGGTCGATAATTATCACATGGTTAAACTTTCCATTTTTATATTGGGGAGTTTCAACAGATAATCCTATTATAATTGGTTTGGGAATAATTATTGCAGCTGTAGGGATTGGATTTACCCTTTATTTTGGATAAAAAATTGATATAGGTTTTATTTAATTTTTAATATTTTTTGAAAGGAGGTAGATTAATCATTGATAAAATAGATAATAATATACTAAATGAATTGGAAGAGAATGGAAGGATAAGTTATGCAGAACTGGGTAGAAAGTTTAACTTAACAAGGGCAAGTATTAGAGAAAGAATAGTAAAACTAGAAAAAAAGGGTGTAATTGAAAAATATACAGTGGTGATTAACCCGGAAAAGGTTAATAAAGGGCTCTCTGCTTTTTTTGAAATAGATGTTGAACCTCATCATCTGGATAAAGTGGCAAGTAAACTTGCTGAAGAAGATAGGGTTTACAGCCTATATTTAATGACAGGTGTAAGCACATTACATATGCATTCGCTACTTAAAGATAACGATGAACTTGAAGAATTTATGATAAACAAGATCTATTCACAAAAAGGCATCACTAGAGTCAGGAGTAATATTATATTAAAAAGATATAAAAGCCGCGAAGGAGGCTTAAGGCTATAATAATATATACAGTTTTTTATATAAAGAATGTTTGTATAAGCCGATAGCTAAAATTTATTGATAAGTATCTTTAATATTATTTCAGATATTTAACTATTGTTTTAAAGCATGAAATGAAAACAACTAACTGGAGATGAAAAAATTGAAGCATAATTATTTAAGAAATCCTTATTCATCAAGACAGGTTACAAAATTTAGTAAAAAAGCTATGGTTGCAACATCCCAACCTCTTGCAGCACAAACAGGACTGGATATGATTAAAAAAGGCGGCAATGCTGTGGATGCTGCTATTGCAACTGCAGCATGCCTTACAGTTGTAGAGCCGACATCCAATGGTATCGGAGGCGATGCTTTTGCAATTGTTTGGTTTAATAATAAGATGCATGGATTAAATGCTAGTGGGTATTCACCTCAAAATATTTCTATTAAGAAGGTAAAAGATAGAGGCTATAAAAAAATGCCTAAAACCGGTTGGATTCCGGTGACTGTCCCCGGGGCTCCTTCTGCCTGGGCGGCACTATCAGAGAAATTCGGGAATTTAAGTTTCGAAGAGGTATTAGAACCTGCTATTAATTATGCAAAAGAAGGTTATCCTGTTTCACCTACTTTAAGTAAATACTGGGAAAGGGCATTTAACAAGTATAATTTTATATTAAAAGGGGAGGAATTCGAACCTTGGTTTGATACCTTTACTATAAAAGGTAAGCCTCCTGAAAGTGGTCAGGTATGGAGTTCTAAAGACCATGCAGAGTCTTTAAAATCCATAGCTAAGACCAATAGTAAATCTTTTTATAAGGGTGAAATAGCTGAAAGGATAATAAATTTTTCAAAAGAGTACGGTGGATTTTTTGTAAAAGATGATTTGATGTCATATTCACCACAGTGGGTTAATCCTGTTAGTGTTAAATATAGGGATTATGATGTCTGGGAATTACCCCCGAATGGACAGGGATTGGTTGCTTTATTGGCTTTGAATATAATGAACGGTTATCGATTAAATTTCAAAGAATCAGTTGATACTTACCATAAACAAATAGAGGCCTTAAAATTAGCATTTGCAGATGGAAAAAAATACATAACCGAGCCAAAAAAGATACAATTTAAAATTGCAGAAATGCTTGCGAAGTCCTATGCGGAGCAAAGACGTAGTCTAATTACTGATCAAGCCCTAGAGCCAACACCGGGTTCTTTTAAGGACAGCGGAACCGTATATCTTTCTACAGCTGATCAAGAGGGGAATATGGTTTCTTATATACAGAGTAATTATATGGGCTTTGGTTCTGGTTTAGTTGTTCCAAATACGGGTATTACCTTACAGAATAGGGGAAATAGTTTTTCATTAGATCAAGATAATCATAATAGATTAGAACCTAAAAAGAGACCTTATCATACTATAATACCAGGATTTTTGACTAAAGATAAAAATGCTGTAGGGCCCTTTGGTGTGATGGGTGGATACATGCAGCCCCAGGGCCATCTCCAGGTTATTATGAACTTAATAGACTTTAATCTTAATCCCCAGGCAGCTCTTGATGCTCCCCGGTGGATGTGGTTAGAAGGCAAAAAACTGATAGTAGAACATGATTTTCCCAAACATATAATTAATTCTCTTATCAGAAAAGGACATAATATAAAGATAGCTGTTGATTCAGGCAAATTCGGCAGGGGGCAGATTATATATAGAGATAATGTAAATGGCACATATGCAGGTGGGACAGAAAAAAGAACTGATGGACATATTGCACTCTGGTAAAAATTTATACGTATATAATAAGATTAATTAAAGACAATAAATATTTCTTACTCTAGAATAAAAGACAAAAAATTTATGATGTAATTACAATAAATTTAAAGATATATTAACGCGAAATCTAGTCTTTCTATGTTCTTAAATAAAAAGGAGATTTATAATATATCTTTAATTATATATGTAGGTATATTAATTAAAATTTGTGGGAAATGAAGAGTATTGGACATAATATCTTTGTGAGTAATTTTCATAAAAAAATTCAATCTATTAATTAAATTATACCGATAATAATTTAAGGAGGGGTATTATGGAAAAGCTTCTAGTGGCAGTTGATGGTTCTAAAAGTTCAATGAAAGCAGCTGAAAAGGCAGCAGAACTTAATAAGTCATTAAAATATGAAGTTACTATTATTACTGTTATGGAAACCAGGGACATTGAAATAAAAAATATTGATACTTACACACCTAATACAACTACTGAAGAGCTAAGAAATTTAAATAAGGAGCATTTAGCGGAAAGAGGAGAAGAAATTTTAGAAAAAGCAGCTGATTTTTTTAAGTCTGACAAAGTTAAAAAGGTTGTAAAATTTGGGAATCCAGCTTATATTATATGTGATTATGCTGAAGAAAAGTCAATTGATATAATTATTCTAGCTGATAAAGGTATCGGAGGGGTCAAAAGATTTTTCCTCGGAAGTATTAGTGATAAGGTAATGAGACACTCTAAGAGCTCAGTTTTGATTGTTAGGTAATTTTTGTTTTTAAATAAATTATATCGAGAAATGCTTTAAATAAGTATTTGGATATGGTTTTATAATTATGGAATACTGACATAAATTAAAATCAAGATATGGACTTCACCTTTTTATAGATTATCTACTTTGGTTTTAAAAATAAGATGGGGTTCATATCTAATTTATTTATTCTTTTTAAATAAATTAGATAATAATCGGTTATTATAAGTTGTAAGAGCATAAATTAAATAATTATTAAATAAATTTCTGAAAAGAGCTAAATAATAGTTTTCGGATTTATTATTCACGTTTAGTTTGTAATATAATAGTAGATAATCTATATCATAATTTCATTTCACAAAACAAAGCATATTAACTATTTATATGTTTTATAAATTGTGTTTATCTATTATTTATAAATTATTTTTACATTTATTTAGAATATTTCAATTATATAATTAATTCTGTGGAGGTAATAATATGTCATTAAAAGCAGCTCTCGCAACAGATAATCAAAAACAATTTATGGATAGACATTTTGGTGATGCAAAATATTATATGATTTTCAAAATTGATAAACATGGGGCAGAATTGATTAATGAAATAGTAAATACGAGTGGCGAAGAAAGAAGACATGCTGATCCCCAAAAAGCTAAAAGTATAATAGATCTTCTTAAAGATGAAGATGTAATGGCGGGGGTTTCTAAAAAATTTGGGCCTAACATTATGAGAATAAAAAAATACTTGGTACCTATAATTATCAATGAACAAAATATAGAAGATGGTATTTTATGCCTAATAGATAATTATGATAAGATTATGGCAGTTTATGAAAAAGGAGCAGACCGAAATCATATAGTTTTGAAATAAAAGCTGGTTTTATATCTTTCTTTACAAAAAATTGATAATTTTGATTTTTTAAAAGATATGATGACTATTATAAAGTGAGGCTTGATATGAAAAAAAATATAGGAATTGTTATTATGACTTTAGTTTTGATTTTCTTAACTGCATGTACTGGGTTGGCAATATCATATAAATCAATGGAAGTTAATCAAATAAAAGAGATTCAGCTATTAGAAAACCCTTCAACAGGTTATAAATGGCACTTAGAAATCAGTGATCAAACAGTGATCACAAAAATATCTGATCAGTTAGAAGAAGTAAATCAAGAGCAAGGCTTATTGGGTGCACCAGAAATTCACAGCTGGAGATTTAAAGCCCAAAAAAAAGGTTATAGCATTTTGAGATACAAACTATTAGCGCCAAGTGATGATGAAATTATCAAAGAAGAAAGAATAATTTTATTAGTGGTTGATATGCCGGTTATAGAACTATTTGAGGATGAGGTTTATCAAATAAATCTGACAAATGATTTATTAAAGTTTCAAATGTGGGAACTAGAAATTGAAAATTACGATGTTATTCAATTGATTAATAGTAATAATAGTTCTAGTGGTAATCTCAGCAATATGGAGGTCATAAAGGAAAATAATATGGGAATTATCAGCTGGGATCTGCATGCTGCAAATGAAGGTTTCAGCCTACTAAAATTTCAACTGAAAAATGTCTTCACAGACAAAATCGATGATATAAAAAATTACATCATAATCGTAAAGTAAAAAATCTCTAGAGGCTCAAGGATTGTATACTGATTGTTATTATAAAACACTTTACTTGTTAAAATGTTGAGTTAAATTTTTTTTTAAAAAAGATATATTATGTTTGCTTATTCTATAGAAACAAAATCAGGATTTAGTTCATTTTCCTTTAATTAATTTTGTGAAACAACTATAAAGGAGTTGACGATTTTTTCTAACGTCGAGTTCAAAATTAAAGCATTTAGTGAAAAGGTTACTAAAACTGTCGTTAAGACAAGAGATTTTGAATTAGTAATTAATGAACCTAAAAAGCTGGGAGATACTACTCAGGGTTTCAACCCGGTAGAATTCATTTTGGCGGCTTTTGTTGGATTTTTAAAAGTAGTGGAACATTCACTTGTTAAAGAAATGGATATTGAAATAAATAAAATAGAATTTAAGATTGAAGGAAAACTTAATCCAGTAAAGTTTATAGGAAAAAATGAAGAGGCGAGAGCTGGATATAAGGAAATAAATATAGATATTGATTCTGATTATGATCAGGATACTATCAATAAATGGTTAGAAACCTTTGAATCAAGATGTCTGGCAAGTGATAATCTTGGTAATGATACATCTAGCAAAGTAAATATAAGTTAAATAATATGATATATTTAATTTTATTCCCTTTATTATTGAAAGATATTCGAGGGATTTTTTTAATAGTCTAGCAAAATATATCTTCGGCTTTCTTTGATATAGTAACTTTTTTTAAATACAATTACTTTAAGGTGTTCATTATTGTTTTAAATAGTCTTTCTTTAAGCTTTAATATATTTACTTCCATTTTTAAAAAAGTCTTAAAAAAAAGTTGAGTTAATTTCAATGGATAATTTATTAATATTATCTAAATAATAACTAATATCAATTATAATTTGATATAATAAAAAGGATATTTATAGTTAATATTTAATTATATAAATATAGGTTTTGCTTTGCACAACTAAAAACAGAGAAATTGATATTACAATATTTTATCAAAAGAATAATATTATATAATATCCTTGCAATAATAGACAAGGCCTATAAAAATAAGGAGGGATATTATGAATAAAATTCTACTTACAGTCGATGGTTCTGATAGTTCTAAGAAAGCAGCTAAGGAAACGGCAGATTTGGCAAAGACATTGAAATCAGAAGTTACTATTATAACTGTGGCAAATCTCAAATTTGATAATGTTAGTTTAGACAATGCTGAGCCATATTTATCTAAAGAACAGATGGAAGAACTAAAAGAAGGAAACCGCAAAGAATTATTTGATAGAAGAAAAAAAACATTAGATGAGGTAGCAGAATATTTTAATGAAGATGAATTGACATTGAACAAGGTTGTAGAGTACGGTGATAATGTGGCAGATGTTATCTGTAACTATGCTGAGGATAATGACTTTGATTTAATTGTTCTTGCTGATAAAGGAGAAGGCGAAGTAAAAAGATTCTTTTTGGGCAGTATCAGCGGCAAGGTTGTCAGACATGCCAAAGTTTCTGTTTTGATTATCAAATAAAAAAATAGACTTTTAAATGTGTAATAATTGTCCTTTAAATTCCTAAAAATAAAATAAGTTAACATTTTTATAAACAATTTACAAAAAGGGCAATAATTTGTTAGGTATTGCCCTTTTTTTAGTTGTTTGATAGGCATGCACTTAATTTATAGGGTGAAAGTCCTGAATTCCGAACACGATTTAAAAATTAGCTGAAGCCAAGGGTGTTGTGGGCGACCACGAATCTGAAGGAAGTCTAAAGCAAAATTTCGGTCCGAGGTACTTAAATTACATTTGAGGCTGACTATAACTGGATGAGTTTGCAACACAAAACAAAATCCTTATCGTGATCGTGCGAAAGTTATTATAGTAAATGTGGCGGATATATGAAATGAAAGATTAAGTGCTTAACCTGTGAGATCTCATGGACACATTATATATGTGGTTGAAATAAGATTTATCATGAGAAGTCAGTGCCTGTCATAGTACTGATACGTCATTAGAAATATTGACTTTGGAAGGACAGGACGATAATAATTTATTTAGTGGTTAACTTCATAGAGCATGAAGAACACAGCCAACCTTTAATTAGGGTTTCTTAATTGAAAAGGGAATGGAATTTCCCAATAAATATTAAGAGTGTGGAGTGTAATATGGGAGTTAATACAATCGAAAGATTTATAGATAATTATTGAACCATTGTATATAAGATACTGGGGTTCCCCCATTAAATTAGACACATAGTTTAGACTGTTTACTCTCTTTTTCGTAGTCTTTTGGACTTTTATAATTTAGAGTAGAATGCATTCTTATTCTGTTGTAATAAACTGCAATATATTGGAAAATATCTTGTCTTGCTTGTTTTCTATTTTTATACTTATTGTGATAAATTAATTCAGTTTTTATTGTGGAGAAAAAGCTTTCTGCTACTGCATTATCCCAGCAGTCTCCTTTGCGGCTCATTGATGATCTCATAGTGTTTTTCCATAGTTCCTTTTGAAAGTCATGACTTGCATACTGGGTGCCTCTATCTGAGTGAAAAATTAAACCTTTATCTGGTTTTCTATTTTTAATTCCCATGTTTAAAGCATCTATAACCAAATGCTTGGTCATTCTTTTATTTATCGACCAGCCAACTACTTTACGAGAATAGAGGTCTATAACAACAGCTAGATATAACCATCCTTCTTTAGTTGATATATATGTGATGTCTGATACCCAGACTTTGTTAGGTTGAGTTACATTGAATTTTCTGTTTAATAAATTTTTCTTTAAAGGTAAATTGTGATTGGAATCAGTTGTCTTTTTGAATTTCCTTTTTTGGATTGCTTTAAGTCCCCTTATATTCATTAATTTTTCAATCCGTTTTATATTATAATTATAGCCTTCTTTTTTTAATTGACGGTATATCCTGGGACTACCATAGCGTCCTTTATGTTGCCAGTATATTTCAGTTATTTTAATCTTTAATTTTTCATTTTCAAGCTGTCTTTGGCTGGGTTCTCTATTTAACCAGTCATAATATCCTGAACGGGAGACTTCAAGTACCTGGCACATCTTTGTCACAGGAAACTCATCACTGTGGTCCCGTATAAAACCGTATATTATTTCGGTTTTTTCGAAAAGATGGCCACTGCTTTTTTTAATATATCACGCTCTAATTTAACTTCTTTAAATTTATCTTTTAGTTCTTTTATTTTTTGTTGTTCAGGTGTTAATTTTTGATTTCCGTTACCCGGAAAAGCAAGATTACCTTTTTGTTTATATTCTCTACGCCAGCGAGTTAGATTACCATAGTTTATGCCTAGATCTTCAGCAATTTCTTTTATAGTTTTATCAGAATTAATACTAAGTTCAACTGCATCTTTTTTGAATTCTTCAGTGTACGATCTTCTTTTTCTCATTTGTGCACCTCCTGAGTTTAATTATATACCTTAACTCAGTGTCCGGCAAATCGGGGGAGGGTCAATACTTATGTACATTGGTATGAGAGGAAGGTAGATGAATTAATCATCGGCCTCCTACCCGATTTTTTATGGTTTTATGGTTTAATAATCTTTTGTTAATAAAAAGCAGAATAATTTAAAATAGTTAGTACTAAAATCATAAAAAAAATAATATTTATTTTACTAAGATCAATAAATATTACAATATAATTAAATCTATTAAATGAATAAATAGAGGATGAAACAAATGCAATATTATGAATTTTTAAAAAAGAAAAGATATTTTTTTATAATAACAATAATAATAGTTTTATTTGCTGTTTTTATTTTTT
>Ga0209947_1001248_pt1 | contig 15196 bp, 7 predicted proteins | sample SalPonR2_B_D2_MG_FD_185706 | JGI IMG/M metagenome (GOLD analysis project Ga0209947, IMG submission 185706) | Salt pond soil microbial communities from South San Francisco under conditions of wetland restoration - Salt Pond MetaG R2_B_D2_MG... ... | reverse complement strand
CGGTCGACACCCAGACAATCCGCGAAGAAAACGTCGTTTTTCCGTTGCCACGACCGCTGCGTCATCTGGCAAAGTAAACTACACCGTGGCTTGGTGACTCCCTTACGCGGTCACGCTATTTCCCCCCTTCACCCCTCCATTGCACGGAATCTTCAATGAAATCGGTTGTTCGCCTGATCGGCTGCGGTTTGCTGATCGCTTGTTGCTCTTTTCAAGTCCACGCCAAATCGCCTGCGCGGCCTGCGGATGATTCCGCGGCCAATGGCGGCTGGGAAACCTTGTTCGACGGGATGTCGACCGACCAGTGGCGCAACTACAAAAAAGAAACGCTCTCGTCGGGCTGGAAAGTCAAAGATGGTGCCCTGGTGCGCAGCGAAAAAGGGGCCGGTGATATCGTCACCAAGCAGAAGTATGACGCTTTTGAGTTGTCGCTTGAGTATCGCATCTCTTCCGGTGGAAACAGTGGCTTGATGTTCCACGTCGTTGAGGGGGACGGCCCGCCCTGGCGCACCGGTCCTGAGATTCAGATCCAAGACAACGTCGATGGCCACGATCCGCAAAAATCAGGGTGGCTGTATCAGTTGTACAAACCGGCTTCCAAAGATGGATCCGATGTGTCGATCGTCGATGCGACCAAGCCCGCCGGTCAGTGGAACCAAATGACGGTGCGGATTTCTCCCCAGGGCAGCAAGGTTTCCGTCAACGGTGTCGACTACTACGAGTTCACCAAGGGAACCGATGAGTGGAACAAGCGAGTCGCTGCCAGCAAGTTCGCTGCCTTTGAGGGCTTTGGAAAGGCGGCCACGGGGCACATCTGTTTGCAGGATCACGGCAATGAAGTCGCGTTCCGCAACATCAAGGTGCGTCGTCTGACACCTGCGCAGGACTGATCGACACGTCGAAAGGACGGTCCAGTCCTTCCACAAGCAACCATTCTTGGCCCGCCCTCAGCGGGCCAAAGGTTTCTGTTTTGCCGGTCGGCCACTGCACGGTCAGTTGGTCGACCTCGGTCGCATCGCCCAGCCCAAAGCGAAACTGTTTCTCGTTGCTGCACATATAGCCATCGCCGGCGAGTTGCACCGCCGTCAGCGTTCGCTCGCCAATCGTGGCGGTGATGCGTGTGCCGATGGCATCGCGCTGGCCAGTGCGGCTCTTGACGGTCAAGCGAAGCGAGTTACCCGCCCCTGGGCTGTCACAGATGAGCAGCGAAATCGGTTCGTAAAGATGGGTGATCGCTACATCGATCAGGCCATCACGATTGGCGTCGAGGGTTACCAGAGCGCGGCCCAAGTGATCGTTGCGGAAGTACTCGCCCAAATCTTGGCGATCCCATTCCCACCACGAACCGATGCGGTCATAGGCAAACAGTTGTGGCGGCATCTTGTACAGAATGTTTTGATGCGTCAAATCATCAACGTGGCCATTGGTGACGATCCATTCCTGGCGCCCATCATTGTTGAAGTCTGCCAGTTCGCAACCGAAACCGAGCATCGGCATGGACGGTTTTGCGAAACCCGCACGGGCACTACGATCGGCCCACAATCCAGGGCTGACCTGTTCGTAGTAGGTGTTGTGGTCGCTTTCAAAGTGAGTCAGCAAGATATCGAGGTCGCCATCCTCATCGGCATCTCCGGCGGCCATCCCCATCGAAGCTTGCGAAAGCGACTTGCCACTGAAAGCGAGCCCACTGATCGCGGCACGTTCCTGCAGGCTAAATGCGGAGGCCGATGGGGATGCGTTGGCCGACGCGGATGTTGAGAGCTGGGCGGACCAGAGGTGGTTGCCTGTCATGTCATTGGCCACATAAACATCCAGCCCCGCTTCGGCGTCGAGCGGACCGACGATCACGCCCAAGCCGCGACCGGCCGTGGTGGGCGTGAACCACGCATCGGTGACATCTTCAAACGTCCCATCACCCCGGCCTCGCAAGACGCGATCGGGTTCGGCATCGAATTCCAGGGGAGGGCAGGTGGCGATGCGAGCTTTCCCACACCGCACTTGATAGGGTTGGTTGCCGGCGCAGTACTGCGTCAGAAACAGGTCTGCAATGCCGTCGGCGTCCAGATCGGCAATCGCCGCCGAGGTGGTCCAAGTGGCCCGCTGCCCGGAGGTTCCCAAGGCTTCTTCAGTGACATCGCTAAAGGTGCCGTCTCCATTGTTTCGGTACAGCCGATCGACACCGATGTTGGCGTCAAAAATGTCTGGAAAGCCGTCGTCGTTGTAGTCGCCAACGCAGATACCTTGACCGAAGCCGTGGTCGGCTAAGCCCGCCGATGTGGTGACGTCGTGGAATTGCCCCGCCCAGTTTTGAAACAACCGGTTGATGCCGGAGTCCTGTTTCAGCGGTTGCCCGTCTAGCATCGCTGCCGACAGATCGGGCCAGCCATCGAGGTCGAAGTCGATCACGCCGATCCCCCCACCGACACTTTGGTAAATCCAATGCCCTTCGCTCAGCGCCTCGGGAGCGATCGCGCAAGTATGGTTCAAGCCCCGCTCGGCCGCCTCGTCTTGAAACTGAAAAGGTCGGCTCGTCGCAGGCTCTCGCGCGATGGCGTCGGGTACGGGTGACGAATTCGACGCCGGTCCAGACCACTCGGGCAGCGGAAGTTTTTCCAGATCCAGGGCCAACGCGATGTTGCCGGTGGCTTGCTGCCAATCGCTGGCAGGATTCAATTGCTGGCGGATTCGAAGCTGAAATTCCCGCGCATCGGCAACCGCTGCTTGTCGCAGTGACAGTGCCCATTGGCTCCAGCCTTCGGCTTCCCAGAGCCGCCCAAGTTCGGCCATTTTTCTGGCCACGCGAAGCGCGTCGGCTTGCGATTGGCCGCCACGTTCAAAAAATGTGTCGACCAAGTCACGCATCTCGCTCAGTTGGTCGACTCGCTCAGCCACTTGTTGGGCCTCGCCTGTGCGTCCGATTTGCCGCAGTCCCACCATCAGTTGGACGAGCGTTTCGCCGTTGCTCGACTGTTCAGCCTTGGCCGCTTCCCAGAACGCGCGAACCGCTTGCTCGGGCCGCTGTTGCCGATCAGCCCAAGTGCCCGCGTGCCGCCAAAATGCTGAGTGCTGTTTTGCTTCCGGTGACAGTTGTGCATGCCACTGTGCGACCGCCTGCGTCTCGTTCAGTTCGATCAACGCGCGACCAAACAAGAGCGAGGCTGGGACGAAGTCGGGATGTTGGTCGATGACCGGCTGCAGACGGATGGCGACGGCTTGCCAGTCATTTCGAGCGGCTTCGGCAAGCGCCAAGGAATAATGCGGACGGAGGTCCGATGGATAACGATCCAGTGCCGTTTGGCACAGACGCCGATCGGGCTTCGTACGGGCGGGAGCGGCCAGGACGGTCAGTGTTTCCGGGCTCGCTTCGCCGTGCTGTACCAGCCAACGCACGTGCGGAAGGGCGACGTCGGCGATCCCCAAAATCGCCGCCAAGCCCGCGATGTCGCGTCGTACTTGACGGGACTCGGGATAGTGCCGCGCCGTCAATTCCAACACTTCGAGAGCTTCGAAAGGCCGTCCGAGCGCTGTCCAGTGGCGAGCCAGTTTTTCGAGCAAGGCTTGTGTGGGACGTCCCGTGTCGGGAATCGCGCGGGCGAAATATTGGCACGCTCGTTCCGTCGCGTCTTGCCGCAGCGCAACGTCGCCGGCCAACTCCCACACCGCGAAGTCTTTCGGCGACGCCTCTAGGTAACGCAGCAAATGCTGCTCGGCTTCTGGCCAACGCGCCGTCCGCAGTGCCGCTTCGGCTGCTTCTCGCGCACTCGGTTCAACGACCGGGGCGGTCGCCTGGTCGCCATCAGTCGGAGTGTCCAGCGATCCGCCGTCGGTTGAAGAGCGACCGCAGCCACCAGTGACAATGGCAATCCAAGTCGCTGCAAAGATGCACGCCATGTTTGCTCTTGTTCGTCTCATCGACGGCAAGTCGTAGCGCGTATTGCATTCAAAAAGACGTTGGGAAATGGGAAGCAGTGGGAACGGCACCGAAAACATCAACCGGGTTGGGGGAGGGGGCCAGTGGCAGACCAGGGCGTATAGGCGGCGACTTGCGTTTTGGCCTATCCGTGGGGACTCAGCACGATCAGCTCCGCTTGGCCTTCCACCAACAGGTATCGGGCATTCGGAGCCGGTTGCTCAAAGGCTTGCACGTCGCCACTTGGCCACGTCACCGTCACGCTGTCGATCCGTTGTTGATCACCCAGCCCAAAGGAAACCAGCGGTTCGCTGGAGCCCATGTATCCGCCACCACCGATTCGCCATCCATGCCACTCTTGGTCACCGGAGACGACGCGGACCGCTGCGCCGATTGCATCACGTTCGCTGCGAGTGCCGACCAAACTTAATTGTAGCCAATTGCCGCCGGGGGAGCGGTTCTCGAGCAATGCCACCGGGTGGTCCAAGTGCGTTGCCAGCAGGTCGGTGCGACCGTCCGCATTCCAGTCGCAAGTCGCCAGCGAACGTCCCAGTTGAGGACGCCGCCAATAATCATGGTCCGCAGCTTCGGGGGGCGGAGATGCCGCTTGTTCGATAAAGCGGTTCGCTTGGCCGCGAAACAATTGCGGTCGCATTTGAAACGGGACATCCTGGGCGCGTGCGTCGTAGACATGGCCGTTCAAGACCGCCAGATCAATATGCCCATCGTTGTTAAAATCGGCGGCCTGCGTTCCAAACCCAAGCACGTTGAAGGAAGGTTCTTGCAAACCAAACCGTAAGACCTGATCGGAAAACATCCCCGAACGGCTCTGCAGGAAGAGGTTTGCAGCGTCGGCGTGAAAGTTCGTGATGTGTAAATCGAGCGTCCCGTTGTGGTCGAGGTCGGCCGCCGCGACCCCCATGCAGGCTTGCGACAACCCTGTTGCTCCGATCGCACAGCCCCGCAGTCCCGCCTGTTCACGCAGGCTAAACCGAGGGTCGTCGGTCTTGGCCAAGTCATTGGCAACACTGACCCAGTACTGATTGTTCGAAACATCATTGGCGACAAATAAGTCGTTGCCTGCCTCTCGATCAAAGTTGGCAATCACCGCGGTAAATCCATAGTTCTTATCTGCTTTGCCGATAACATCCCACGGTTGGAACGTGCCATCTTCGTTCATCCTGAGGATGCGATCGACGGCCGGCGTATAGTCACGCGGGCCACAGGCATCGGATTGAATGTCGCACATCGTTGAGAACGCGCTGGGATCGTCGATGTAGTTGACTTCGACGATCTCCGGTAGATGATCGCCATTCAAATCTCCCGTGGAAATACTCGACGTCCAGTTCGCTGCTGAGCCAAAGGCCGGAGCTTCACGAAACGTGCCGTCCCCTTGATTGAGCAACAGGTGGTTGACGCCAACGTTCGCCAGCAACAGGTCGGCAAAACCATCCTGGTTGAGGTCGGCGACACACACGCCTTGGCCATAACCACGATCCTCAACGCCCGCCAGCGAGGTAACTTCGCGAAACTGTTGGGTGTCTTGTAAACGAAACAATTGATTGCTGGTCGAACCGGTCGCATCATTCGGAGGACCGCCCGACTGCATCACATACACATCGCAGCGACCATCCAGGTCATAGTCCAAAGCGGCGATGCCAGCACCGTTGATTTGGTAAAGGTAGTGGTCGCGATCGGTGATGCCACGTCCGCTGTCGTAGTGTGAAACCAGTCCGGCGGAGGCGGCAACGTCTGGCAAGAAAAGCTTTTCCGATTCGTCGGCAGCCAGCGTTGGCGGAGTAGCCGATACCGGGCCCAGGGTCGATCGATCGGGCAACGGCCAACGCTCCAGTTCCAGCCCCAACCACTCATCAATGTTCGTCGCCTGCGGCACGGTGCCGTATCGGCTGCGATAATCCGCTCGCAGCTTGGCAACTTCGATCTGCCGTGTCTCCAAGCCACCCTGCTCGCGCATTCGATTCACGCGCCAGGAAAACGCTTCCCAGGGACGACCAAGCGTCTCCAGGCGTTGGGCAATCTCCCGCTGTTGGTCTGCGTCGGCGATGGCCGCCACGCGATAGATGAAATCGAGATCGGCGAGGCGTGACTTCAGCCGTTGCAGTGACGCGGAGGTTTCCAGCGTATCCAATGCAGTCAGCATCGCGCGCAAGCTTTGTCGACCCGTTTGGTCACGCCGTAGCGATTCGCCGAACGCTCGGATCGCTTCGGGATGCCGTTTCAATTGCACCAGCCAGTGACCCATCGCCGTCCAAAATTCCGGCTCGGATTCGATGCCCGCGGGAACCCCGTCCAGCCAATCAGGCAGCGCTTCCCAGTCTCCCGCTTCCGCTAAGACGCGGCCCCGCAAGGCGGCGACCGCAGGTTCCTCTGGCAACGCCACGGCCAACGGATCCAGCACGGTGCGTGCTTGTGCGGTCTGCTTGCTCGCATGCAGTTGGCGCGCCGTGGCCAGTGCAAACAGCGTCGTCGCCGTCGAGCCCTTTTGGCCGCCGCGGGCAGCATAGTCACCGCTGGCAAAGGGTTCCGTCGAGTCGACCAGGCTGAGCAATTCCAGATGCGACAGAGGGGTCAGATAAGTGACCGCACGCATGTGCTCATTGGCAAGGTGGCGACGTCCTTGCTCGTTATACAGTTTGGCCAAGCCTCGCCGTACTCCCACGTCGTCGGGTTGAAGGACAACCAATTGCTGCAATGCGTTTTCCAAGCCCTCGTAGTCACCGGCTTGCAATTGCCAGCCGCAGGCCTGCTTTAGCATCGCCGGCCGATACGTCGTGGGAATGTGGGCGGCGGCCGAAACCAACGCGGTGGCCGCTTTCTTTGGTTCGTTTTGAGCCGCATAAAGGTTTGCGGCCAACATCAAGGCTTCCGGATTTTGAGGGGCTTCGACGAGCAACGTTTCCAGTTGCTCGCTGGCTCTCTGCAGTTGGCCCGCTCCAGCCAATTGCTGAACTTCGTTCATTCGCGCCGCGATTGAACGGTCTCCCGACGAAGCCGCAGTATCCTGCTGGGCGGAGAGCGCTGGAGCACTCTCCGCGGGAATCACTGGAGGATCGCTAGACGACCGGTTGCACCCGAGCATCGTTGCGGCGAACAAGAAAGTCAGCAACCAACGCGAATGGCTCATTGGTCGTCTCCCAAAACGAATAGCGTGATCTGGTTTTCGACGGCCAATAGGCCGCTATTCACGGGCACCTTGGCAAAGGACGAAGTCTCTCCGCTCGGCCATTCAACAATCAATTCGTCAAGTTGTTGGACGTCGCCCACGCCGATCTCGACGGTTGGTTCATTTGTGCAAAGAAAGCCGTCTCCACCAGTCACCCAAGCGGTCCAGCGTTGGTCTTCAAAGCGGGCGGTGACGCGAGCTCCGATCGCCTCACGTTCGGAAGTTTGGCCGACGAGTTGAACCCGCACGCAGTTGCCTCCCTCGGATCGGTTTTCCAGCAACGCCACGGGAGCATCCAAGTGATTGCCGACGAGGTCTGCGCGGTGGTCTCCGTTCCAGTCCAGGACCGCCAGCGTGCGGCCGAGCGTCGGGGTCGACCAATACGAATCCCCCGACTTGTTAGGGGCGACGGAGTCAAATCCAGAAGGACTTCCACGGAACAGTTGAGGACGCATGCGAAAGGGAAACCCTTGCGCCGAGCGGTCCATCACATGGCCGTTCAGCACGGCCAAGTCCAGCCAGCCGTCGCGATCGAAATCGACCGCTTGGGTGCCAAAGCCGACTTCGGGTAAGGAGGCTTTATACAAACCGAAGTTCGTGGTCTTGTTCACAAATAAGCCGGCCGGTTCTTGAAGGTACAAGTCGACCGGTTGGTTGGCAAAGTTCGTGATGTGCAGGTCAATTAATTGGTTGCCGTCAAAGTCCCCCCAGGCGATGCCCATGCAGCCTTGCCGATCTCCCAGTAATCCGGTGGCACAGCCGCGCAGCGCCGCTTGATCCTCCAGAGCTAGGTCCGCCACGGGAGATGCCAAGCCGCCACGGCACCACAGTTGGTTGTCGTTGGAGTCATTCGCAATGAACAAGTCATTACCCGGGACGCCGTCCAAGTCGGTGATCAGTCCCGCAAAACCGTACGCTCGTCGCTGCTCCAGCGTGTCGCTCAGGCGACTATGCAACGTGCCATCGGTTTGCAGTTGAAAGAATCGGTCGGCCGCCGGACGGAACGCGCGCGGCTGGCAATCGGATTGTCCAGGACGACAGGGTGTCTGCAGAGCGTGCGCGTCATCGACGTAGTTGATCTCGATCACCTCGGGTAATCCGTCGCCAGTCAAGTCGCCACAGGCAATCGAGGTCGTCCAGAATCCCGGTTCGTTCGTCAAAGCATTGGACTGACTCTTAAAGGTGCCGTCACCATTGTTCAGGAACACGCGATTGGGGCCCACGTTGGCCACGATCAAGTCAGCGAAGCCATCTTGATTGAGGTCGGCGACACACACGCCTTGGCCGTAACCACGATCGTCGGCCTTCGCCGATTTCGAAACCGATTCGAAACGTTGGCCGCCCAGGTTCCGAAACAGCTCGTTCGGTTGAGAACCATTCCTGGCAAAAGCATCGCCGCCCGCTTGCGTCAAATACAAATCAACCCAGCCATCTAGGTCGTAGTCGATTGCTCCGATTCCGCCGCCGGTCATCTGATGCAGGTAGGTTTCTTCTAAGCCTTGGGACCCGTTGTCATAAGTAAATGACAAGCCCACCGATGCGGCGACATCGACCAGTTCGATCGCCGCGCGCTTCGCGTCGTCGACTGCTTGGTCCGGCGCACCGGACCAGTCGATCGGATTGGGTAGCGGGTAACGTCGATAGTCCACTCGGGCCAGTGATTCACGAGCCGGTGACTCAGACGCTAGCGACTCCGTGGCATCTGGTTCATTGGCTTTCTGCTGGGCTGCCAGATTTTCCCAAGCCAGCGACTCATCGATCCGACCGAGTTGCTCTAGTAACGTGCTCATCCGCTGAAGTTTGCTCGTCGGCAGGTCGCTGCGTGAAAAAGCTTCCGCAATTTCGCTCGCTTCTTGTAGGTGCTCATAGCGAGCAAACGCAAGTGTCGACGGTGCGGACTCTCCGGCGGCTTGCAACGATTGGGCCAGTGCCAGTTGAGACCACCGATCGGTCGGGTCTCGCGCCAGGGCTTCTCCGAAACAGCGAGCCGCGGTTTCCCAGCGGCCGTGTCGACGTTCCCAGGCTCCCATGGCACTCCAATACTCCGCTTCGCCTTCGATGCCGGTGGGTAGAGATGCCTGCCATTGGAGAAACCGCTCGTCTTCACCCAGTTCTTCGTACAGCTTGCCGAGGAAAGCCAGCACCGGTAACGATTCGGGAAACGTGCGCGCTTGCCGTTCCGCCAGTTCTTTCGCTTCGGTTAAACGACCATCGATCCGCATCGCTTTGGCGATGCCTAAACCAAACCGAGACCGACGATCGGCGCTCAAGGTCTGGTCATCGATATAGGGATCGCCAAGCGTGATCAGCCAAAACAGCTCTTCGCTGGTCGCTTGATCTCGCTTGGCCAACTCCCGCAGATGGACCGCTGCTTCGATGCGGCGTCCTTGTTGATTGAGTAACTCGGCTAAGTTGCGATGAACCTCTGTCGGATCAATCGCAGCGGTCTGCAACAGACTACGCCAAGTCTGCTCGGCCTGTTCGACTTGTCCGGTTCGCAGCATCCATTCACCCGCCCGTCCGCGAGCGATGGATCCAAACGGAGCCTCCTCAGGCGGAGTCGACAATGCCGTTTCGATCGCTGTACGGAAGTCGCCGCGACCGGCTTGGCATTCCGCCAGCAGCAGCAGCGCCTCGGCGTGCCGCGGGTGCTGGGCAAGGATTGGCTGAAGCGACAACTCCGCGGCGGCAAACTCCTGGGACAATACTCCTTGCCTTGCCACGGCAAGCCGCTCCGAATCGGTGGACGGGGCGTCAGGTAGCTTGGCAGCGTCGTTCCGCGCGCTGCGCGCCCGCAGGCGTTCCAGTTCCGCGCTGCGGTCATCTCCGGTGCAACCAGTGGAAACAAGGCAAGCCAGTAAAGCGAGCAACAAGCATTTGCTGTGGTTGAAATTCATAGACACAATCATGCGTCTCGATTTGCGGTAGGGAGACAAGACATCGCGACGCCCCGTGAGGAGAGCCGTCGCCACGGGAGGTAAGCAAGAGGTTCGATCGACGGCAAACCGTCGGGTGCGAGAAGCGGGATGCTCTAGTTTAGCGAATTTGGAAATCGGAGTCGGGCGAAGGGCTCGCTTTTTCAAAACGTTGCATACTTCCTCCTGCCGTCTTCGGATCGCCAGGTGTTGACGACCTCTCGGGGAGCATACAGAATCCAAAGCTTAGCTGGCTCCCAAATCGTTCCCTCAAGTCAACCTGTTTGGAGTTTTTCCTATGCGTAAGAGTTTCATGGTCGCCTTTGTTGTCCTTGCCATGGCAAGCTTCTCTGGTTGCGGCGCTTCTACCGGTACCACCGATCCTGGCGACGTCCCAGCGATAACGCCAGAAGAAGAGCAGGCAGCACAGGAATATGAGGAGTCGATGGAGATCGATCCCGCAACCGGTTCGCCCAAAGGTATGAACTGAGTTTCTCTCTACTGCTTTCAAGATCATTCTCGGAAACGCCGGGGCTCCCTTCGAGCCCGGCGTTTTTTCGTGCCTCCTCTTCTTGCTTGAAACACGCATCTCTCGCTCAAAGCACCGTTTCTGTGGGTCCTAGCTGCCGCTGGGAGAATCGAAATGTCAGGCCCGACAGGCAGGCGAAACAAAGTTGGCTGTCAGGTGCGGGCGGGGCCGAACCGGCGGCCGGGGTTTTGTCAGGCATTTTTTGTTCTGACTTCCAGGCAGCGTTCTGAAAATGAGAAAAATCTCGGTCTTGGGGATCTAGGGCTCGTAAGGCTTTTTTAAGGGGAATTTTGTTGACACTGGTTTGTCAGTCCCATAGATTCCGACCAGGCCGGATCGGGCATTCTCATTTTTCCCTTTTCCGAACGGTTCTCTATTTTCTATTTTTACTGAGGTAATGCTCTGTTTTCATCGAGTTTCGAGCGGCGTCGCGCTTTCACGCTAGTGGAATTGCTTGTCGTGATTGCCATTATAGGGGTCTTGGTTGGCTTGCTGCTGCCAGCCGTTCAAGCAGCTCGTGAGGCCGCGCGACGCATGCAGTGCGGCAACAATGTGAAGCAGATCGGGCTTGGTCTGCACAACTATCATTCGGCTTATCAAATGTTCCCGATGAACGCGGGGGGGACCGACGATCGCGGCGGGGCAAACGGCAACCGATTGTGGCTCAGTTGGCGTGTCGGCATTCTGCCTTTCATCGAGCACCAGCCGCTGTGGGAGCAGATTAGCAATCCTTTCGGTTTCAACCGCAACGGGTCCGTTCGCAATCCACCCTACCCGGCGATGGGCCCCAATCCTTGGGACACCAATTACCGTCCTTGGTTGACGCAGGTGAACACCTTCCGATGTCCTAGCGATCCTACAGTGATCACATCGAACTCGGCCCAAGTTGCATTCTCCAATTACGCAGCCTGTGCGGGCGATGCTTTTTTCGAGCAGCATCACTCGGGCGTCGATGGCAACGGCAATTCAAGTGGTGATGGGACTTGGGGGGACCAGGCTGGCTCGCGCTGGGCTCGCGGCGTTTTCCGCGCACGTCACTTCACTCGTTTCCGCGATATCTTGGATGGAACGGCTAACACGATTGCGGTTGGAGAAAACGTCGTGTATGCCGGGACTCGAGAAGTGGTCGGAGGGATCGTACGCGCTGCAAATGATGGCGAATTGCTCAATACAGCCCCGCAAGACTGGGCTCCGATGGTGCTCGATCCCTTGCGTCCGGGGTTCTACGCCGAGACGGCAACGATTGATGGTACGGTGCATCACCATCAAGGACGCCGTTGGTCGGATGGGCGACCCTATTCCTCTGTCTTTCATACCATTCGTCCACCGAACAGTTACAGCATCGAGCGAGGCCACGGTAACTTCGGAATCATCACTTCAGGAAGTCGCCACCAGGGAGGTGCACACATGCTGATGGCTGACGGGGCCGTTCGGTTCGTCTCCGATACCATCGAGGCCGGCAATCAAGCCCAGACTCCATGGGGGAGCAACGCCGGAACCCGCAATGTCGATGGTGGCAAACAAAGCCCATACGGTCTGTGGGGAGCACTTGGTACCAAGGCCAGCAAGGAAACGCAAACGCTCGAATAAGTCGTCGGATTACTAAAAGCTTCAGGGCGGGGGAGGGCTTTTTGCGCTCCTTTGCACCTTGGAGAGGTGTGCGAATGCTCAAGGGGCCGTTCGCGTTGGGGAGGTGTTGCTTTATGTGAATCCTTTCGCTCAGTTTTTTTTCTGCGACCCGTATGGAAGATCCAGTGCCCTACAGGCACGCCTTGACGCCTTTAATGGACAAGGGGGTCTTGTCTAGCTCCGCACCAGAAAGGGGGGGGCTCCGTGTCTGTGTGTCTTCTAAGGGCGCATATTTGTTGACAATAGCAGAATTACGGCATACTCTGATTCCTATACGCCGAGTTGTTGATGCTCCGGCAGCGCTCTTTTCGTGCTCATTTTTTTTAGGGATCTTGTATGCGATACTCTTTTCAGGGGAGTCGGCGCGCTTTTACGCTCGTTGAACTTCTAGTTGTCATTGCCATTATTGGTGTTTTGGTTGGCTTGTTGTTGCCGGCCGTTCAAGCCGCGCGCGAAGCCGCGCGTCGAATGCAGTGCGGTAACAACGTCAAGCAAATTGGGCTTGGGCTGCACAATTATCATTCGGCTTACCAAAGGTTCCCGATGAACGCGGGTGGGACCGACAATATGGGCGGGGCTCCAGGTAACAGTATGTGGCTCAGTTGGCGAATTGGGATTCTCCCGTTCATCGAGCAGCAACCGTTGTGGGAGCAGATCAGCAATCCTTTCGGTTTCAACCGAGATGGAAGCGTTCGCAATCCGCCCTACCCGGCAATGGGCCCGCGTCCCTGGGATACCAACTATCGTCCTTGGTTGACGCAAGTGAACACTTTTCGCTGCCCCAGCGATCCCTCGGTGGTCACAACGAATTCGGCTGAGGTCGCGTTCTCGAACTACGCCGCTTGTGCGGGCGATGCATTTTTCGAGCAGCATCACTCGGGCGTTGACGACAATGGCAACTCCTCCGGCGACGGAACTTGGGGTGACCAAGCTGGTTCGCGTTGGGCTCGCGGTGTTTTCCGTGCCCGTCACTTCACTCGCTTCCGGGACATTCTCGACGGAACGGCCAATACGATCGCGGTTGGCGAAAACGTCGTTTACGCTGGTACTCGTGAAGTCGCCGGGGGGATCGCCCGGGCCGCAAACGACGGTGAATTGCTAGGAACGGCACCTCAGGATTGGGCTCCAATGGTGCTCGATCCCCTCCGACCCGGTTTTTACGCTCAAACGGCAAACATCGACGGCACGGTACATCACCATCAAGGCCGTCGCTGGTCAGATGGTCGTCCCTATTCGTCGGTATTCCACACGATTCGGCCACCCAACAGTTACAGTATCGAGCGTGGCCACGGTAACTTCGGCATGATCACTTCGGGCAGTCGGCACCAAGGGGGTGCGCACATGCTGATGGCTGATGGTGCAGTGAAGTTTATCTCGGACACCATCGAGGCGGGCAACCAAGCCCAAACCCCTTGGGGCAACAACGCCGGCACACGCAATGTCGACGGTGGCAAGCAAAGCCCATATGGCCTGTGGGGTGCTCTGGGCACCAAGGCTAGCAAGGAAACGCAAACGCTTGAATAATGCCTTACGCAGCGTTTAAGCAGCGATTTGCAAAGGGAGGCGTGACCGATCATGCCTCCCTTTGTTTTTGTTTGACCTCCCTGGAAATCAATCGCCCTTCGGTTATATTTCTAAAACTGGAAACCAAGTTTCCAAGCCTCCGTAGCTCAACTGGATAGAGCACTGGTCTTCGGAACCAGGGGTTAGGGGTTCGAATCCCTTCGGGGGTACTGCATAAAAACCCAGTGTTTTGCAGGCCGGAACGCTTCCGAGCGTTACCACCCAAGTGGTGTGCGGCCCCGTTTCAAACCGGATGTTCTACCGAAAAACTCGGCAGAGCGTCCCTACGGGGAGTCACCACGATGGCCAGGCCAAAAGCCAAAGCACCCGCGCGCCGCTGTCACCTAAGCGGTCAAAGCGTCGTCACGATTGCGGGACGTGACATCTATCTCGGCAAGCACGATTCACCCGAATCGATTGCTCGATATGCCGTCTTGATCGGCATCTACCAACAGAACGGTCTGTCGCTGCCGGACGACTTCGATGCTGCCGAACTGGACGAACGAGCCGCCGCGATGCTGGGACAAGCCGCACCGGCTGCCGTGGCAAGCCAACAGACCAAGCAGGCATTCCTAGTCCGCCACGTCACAGCCAGCTATCGGGAGCACATCAAAACCAAGTATGCCAACAGCCCCGACGAACTTTATCGGCTGAACCAAATTTGCGACGAACTGGACCACCACGATGGTGACGTTGAAGCCGACCAGTACGGGCCGATCCGGTTGCAGGCACAACGACAACGGTGGGTCGATGCAGGCAAAGCCAGGGTCTACGTCAATCGGCTAACCCGCTGCGTGGTCCGTTGCTGGAAGTACGCCGTATCCCAGGAACTTGTCGAGGAAACGACTTGGCGACGATTGCAGTCGGTGGAGGCGTTGCGAATTGGCCAAACTGAGGCAAAGGAAACCGAGCCCGTTTTGCCGGTGGACATCTTGCACGTCAGGCTGACCGCCACGCAACTGACGCCGATTCTGAAAGCGATGATTCGCGTACAGGTGGCTACCGGGATGCGTCCCAGCGAGGTCTGCAATATGCGACCCATCGACATCGACCGCACCGGCGAAGTTTGGGTTTACCGACCAAGCCAGCACAAGACCAAGAATCGGGGGAAGATTAAAGCCGTCCCGCTCATTGGCGACGCTCGCGCCGCGATCACTGACTACTTGCAACGAGATCCCGAGTCGTATTGCTTCTCACCAGCCGAGTCGATGGCGTGGCACCGAGCACGCCAGCGGTCGAAGCGCCAAACGAAGGTCCAGCCATCCCAGGCCGACCGGAGCAAGCCAGCACCACGCAAGCAACCGGGCAACCGCTACACCGCTTGCAGCTATCGCCAAGCCATTACCCGAGCAGCCAAGCGGGCAGGCGTCCCGCATTGGCACCCGTACCAAATCAGGCACCTCGTTGGTACTGCGGTGCGGGATGCGTTGGGTGTGGAAGCCGCACAGGCAGCACTAGCCCGGATA
>Ga0209947_1001247_pt1 | contig 15203 bp, 15 predicted proteins | sample SalPonR2_B_D2_MG_FD_185706 | JGI IMG/M metagenome (GOLD analysis project Ga0209947, IMG submission 185706) | Salt pond soil microbial communities from South San Francisco under conditions of wetland restoration - Salt Pond MetaG R2_B_D2_MG... ... | reverse complement strand
ACCACCGCCGCCGTCCGGGCCGCTGTCCCCATCGCCTCCTGCGACCCCATCGCCCACGTCCGCGCCCGTACCGCCACCGCCACCGCCGGCCGGGTCGCCACCGCCACCACCACCGCCGGCCGGGTCGCCGCCACCACCACCATCACCACCACCGCCGTCGGCCGGGTCGCCGCCACCGCCGCCTGCGAGAACCAGCTCGGTGGCATCGTCCGGGGGCCCGTCGTCGCCCGACACCGACGACGACCTCGCGGCGCTGCTGTCGCGGATCACCGACGACGACGTGCCTGCTGCGCCCACGGTCGGCGCGGCCCTCACCAAGCCCACCGAGGTCGAGCGTCCCGAGCCCGCCGAGGTCGCCACGATCGAATCGGACGGGGGCATCGGCTTCGATCCCGAACTCGCCTCGTACGGCGCCCGCTTCGGAGGACTGCTGATCGACAGCGTCATCGTGTTGCTCTGCGTCCTGCCAGGGGCTGCGCTGGTGCTCGTCGGCTCGACACCGGTGATCCTGCTCGGGCTCGTGGTGATGCTCGCCGGATTCGGCGCGGCGACGGCGCTGTACGCCCGTTCGGTGTCGTCGACAGGCCAGTGGGTCGGCAACCGCGTCATGACGACGAAGGTCGTGGACGCCCGCAACGGCCGCACGGTCACCGCCGGCGAGGCCGGGCTGCGCTTCGGGCTGCGGTACCTGGTGTCTTCGATCTTCTTCATCGGATTTCTCACGGCGCTCGGCAATTCGCAGCGGCGAACGTTCCACGACAACGTCGCCGGCACCGTGGTGACCCGTCCGCCACGGGCCAGCTGGTCGATCGACGACGAGGCCACACGTGGCTGAGGCGCCTATCGTGGCGCCCATGTCCGATTCGGCCGCCGTCAACGAGAACTCGGGCCAGGTCTCGATCAGCAGCACGTCACCGACGCCCACCGACGACGAGGTCGTCGCGATCATGGCGGGCGTCGAAGCCCTCTGGCCGAAGCCGGTGGCGATCACCGACACCGAACCCGTGCGCAGCACCGCGTGGCGGTTCAGCGGCCGCTGGTGGTCGCGCCCGATCGCGGCCCGCCGCGACCGTCCGTTCCGCTGACCCGGAGGGCCGAGCCGGCCGGTGCAATCGGCTCCGAGGTTCCAGGTTCGCGCTCGCGTGCGCATGGTTCGTGCAACACTCTGTGCATGGCAATGCCACCGCCGCCTCCACCGCCCGGACAGGGTTCGACCCCGCCGCCTCCTCCGCCGCCCGGCGCCGCCGCCGCCACTGCGCCGGGACATCCGTCGTACGGATACGCAGCTCCGCCCGTCGGCGGTGAACGCGCCGGATTCGGCATCCGCTTGGGCGGCTACCTGCTCGACGGGCTGCTGTACGGGCTCTTGATCGCGGTCTTCGTCGTCCCGGGCATCATCGTGGGATTTGCCGCATTCGACGGGTGCACGTGGAACGAGAACACCGAGGAGATCCTCTGCCCGGCCGGCGCACCCGACGGAGCGCTGATCGCCGCCGGCATCGCCATCGCCGTCCTCGGCTGGCTGTTCGTGGCGTTCATCTACCTGCGGGCCCTGGGCAAGACCGGCCAGACCTGGGGGCGCAGGATCGTCGGCATCAAGGTGATCGGCGAGACGACGGGCGAGCCGATCGGCTTCGGTCGGGCACTCGGACGCCAGTTGTTCGCCAGCTTCATCTCCGGGCAGATCCTGTACCTCGGCTATCTCTGGATGCTGTGGGACGACAAGAAGCAGACCTGGCACGACAAGGTCGTGGGCTCGATCGTCGTCGAGGTCTGATCGCGGCTCCACACCGCTCGATCCGGCGCCTGCATCCATGGACATCACCACCATCGCCGACGACCTCGTCGTGCTCCACGACGGGCTCGGCGTGCACCGCTACGACGGGCTCGACGCAGACACCGAGCACCATCTCGACGGTGTCGTCGTGCGCACACTTGCTCGACCCGACGGTGAGCTCCTGTGCCGTTTCGCCACCGTCAACGACGTCCACTTCGGCGAAACCGAAGCCGGTCGGGTCGATGACCACACCGAGGGGCCCATCCGACGTGCAGCACCGGGCGCACCCCCGTATCCGGAGGTGATGAACCGTGCTGCCGCTCAGGAGATGGGCACCGTCGATCCGGTGGCGGTGATCGTCAAGGGCGACCTGTCGGTCGACGGCGAACCAGCCGAGTGGGACGCGTTCGAGGCGTGCTATCGGGCTCCGTTCGGCGACCGACTGCACGTGGTGCGCGGCAACCACGACGCGTACCGCCACCAGGCCGAATACGCAGGCGACCAGCGCATCGAGCTGCCCGGTGTGATCGTTGCGCTGCTCGACACCGCCATTCCGGGCGCCACGACCGGCACGCTCACCACCGAGCAACTCGACTGGCTCGACGACCTCTGCCTCAGCGCCGATCGACCCGTGTTCGTGATGGGGCATCACCAGCAGTGGATCGGTGACGGCCCGGGCGCGAAACGCAGCGACGACTACTTCGGGCTGCACCCCGACGCGAGCGATGGGCTCGATGAGGTCGCCGAACGCCGGACCGGCGTCATCGGTTATGCAGCCGGGCACACGCACCGCCACCGGGTGCGCCCGATGGCGCGCTCAGGGGTGCCCTCGATCGAGGTCGGCTGCACCAAGGACTTTCCCGGCACGTGGGCCGAGTACCGCGTCTACGAGGGCGGCGTCATGCAGGTGGTGCACCGCATGTCGACGCCCGAGGCGCTTGCCTGGAGCGAGTCGTGCCGCGGTCTGTACTCCGATTTCGGCGTCGACTACGAGACCTATGCGCTGGGCACCCTCGCCGAGCGCTGCTTCACCATCGCGCTGCGCTGAACCGGTGCGCAGGAGCCCGTCGGGGATGCATCCGCGAACTCTGTGACACCCCTACGTCATCATGGGGCGTATGGAGATCGCCGTCCTCGTCATCGCCGTCGTGTTGGCCGTCGGGGCCGCCCTCGGCGGCTACCTCTTCGCCGTTCGGCGCACCCAGGCCGACAGCGCAGGACGACTCGGCGAACAAGCGGCTGCCAACGAGTCCCTGCAGCTCGCCATCGACAGCGCCGTTCATCACGCCGTTGCCCAGGTACGCGACCAGGCCACCGCCGAACGCGATGCAGCAGTGGCTGCCGCCCTCGAGCAGACCGCCGTGCTGCAGCGCGAACAGTTCGGCGCGCTCGCACAGTCGGCCCGCGACCAGACCACCACCGAATTGGGCGCCAAGAAGGACGTCATCGATGCCCGCCTGGATCAGGTCCACGCCGAGATGCGCTCCGAGCTCACCAAGCTCAGTGAGATGGTGTCCACCCTCGGTCGTTCCAGTGCCGAGAACTTCGGCCAGGTCACCACGTCGCTGCAAGCCCACGCCGAGATCGCCAACACGCTCGCCGACTCCACCCGAGCACTGCGCGAAGCCCTCGCGAACCCGCAGGCCCGCGGACAGTGGGGCGAGCGGATGGCCGAGGACGTGCTGCGCCTCGCCGGATTCGTCGAGAACGTCAACTACGTCAAACAGACCCAGATCGAAGGCGGTTCAGGCCGCCCCGACTACACGTTCCCGATGCCCAAGGGCCACGCGCTCTACATGGACGTCAAGTTCCCGATGGCGTCGTACCTGCGTTACCTCGAAGTGGGCACCAACGCCGAGCGCGACGTCCACCTCAAGCGGTTCCTCGCCGACGTGCGCCTGCGGGTGAAGGAACTCGCCAAGCGCGACTATTCCGGCGAGAGCGACACCCCCTCGGTCGATTACGTACTCCTGTTCATCCCGAACGAACAGCTCACCGGGTTCATCCACGAGCACGACGCCGGTCTGATCGACGAGGCGATGGGACAGAAGGTCGTGCTGTGCTCGCCGCTCACGTTGTTCGCGTTCCTCGGCGTCATCCGCCAGGCGTTCGACAACTTCATGATCGAGCAGACCAGTGACGAGATCCTGAAGCTGCTCGGCACCTTCAGTGCGCAGTGGCGCAAGTACAACGACCAGGTCGATTCGGTCAAGAAGAAGTTCGACCAGGTCGACAAGGCATTCGATCAGCTCACCGGCACACGTCGTCGTCAACTCGAGAAGCCGCTGCGCCAACTCGACGAGCTGCGTCTGCAACGCAATCTCCCCGTCGACGGGGAACTCTTCGCGACACCCATCACCTCCGATGAGGCCGCCGATGACGACACCGACACGCCGCCCGGCGGCACGATCCGGATACTGGGCGCATGAATCACGCCAGGGGTCAGACCCCAGGCGTGATCGCTGGCATCCGCGGCGTTGCGTGCCGAGGCGTCACCGACTGATTGAATCGGGCCCGTGAGCCAGCCCGCATTCGATTTCGGCGACGACGAGCTCGACGACGTCGCGAACCCGACCTACTCGGTCGGCGAGTTGGCCGACGCCATCAACGACACCCTTCGGCGCGGCTTCTCCGACGGTGTGTGGGTTCGTGGCGAGATCACCGGCTGGAGCGACCGGGGCCAGCACGCATACTTCACACTCGTCGACGACGCCGAGAGCTCCGATGCCGACAGCCGGCAACGCCGCCCCAACGGTCGCGGCAAGGCGATCGTCAACGTCCAGTTCTTCGCCAATGCCCGCATGCGTCTGCGTCCGATGCTGCAGAAGCACCAGCTGCGACTTGCCGACGGCATGAAGGTGCGGGTCTTCGGCCACCTCGACTACTACGCCCCGAACGGTCGGATCGGCTTGAAGATGACCGGCATCGATCCCAAGTACACCCTCGGCGAGATCGCGCAGTCCCGTGACGAGGTGATCCGTCGGTTGGTCGCCGAAGGACTCTTCGACGCCAACAAGGCTCGGGTCCTGTCGCCGATACCGCTGCGCATCGGGGTCGTCGCCAGCGTCGGCACCGCAGCGTGGCACGACTTCCACGACGAGCTGCAACGAAGCGCATTCGGGTTCTCGCTCACCGTGATCGACACCAGGGTGCAGGGCGACATCGCCGAACGGTCGGTGGCGTCGGCGATCGTCACGCTGTCGCGCCGGAGCGAGCTCGATGCACTCGTGGTCATCCGGGGTGGCGGCGCCCGGAACGAGTTGGCGGTGTTCGACGCCGAGCGGATCGCTCGAGCCATCGCTGCGTCACCCGTACCCGTGCTCACGGGGCTCGGCCACGAAGTCGATCGCAGCGTCGCCGACGAAGTGGCACACACGATGCTCAAGACCCCGACCGCGTGCGCTGGTGAACTGATCGCCCGGACAGCGCGCTACAGCGCCGACAGCGAAGCGACCTTCGCCTCGATCGTTCGGGAGAGTCGCCATGTGCTCGCGGCCGCCACCACCGGGCTGTCCGAGACGGCCCACCGCATCGCCCGCCGCACGCATGCTGCCGTCGAACGTGGCGACGAACGCCTCGGCATGCGCGTCGACACGCTGGCCCGTACCGCTCCGGCATGCCTCGCCCGTGCCGACGAACGCCTCACCGAGGCGCGGCGGCGACTCGTGGGGAGCGCCGACACGGTCATCGGACGCGCCGAGAGTCGTCTCGATGTGGTGACCGCGAGGGTGGCAGCGCTCGACCCGGCCGTCCAGCTGGCGCGCGGGTGGTCGATCACCCGACGCGCCGACGGCACGATCGTACGCTCTGTCGACGACGTGGGGACCGGCGACACCGTCACCACCGCATTGGGCGACGGCACGCTCGTCAGCATCGTCTCCCCCGACCCATCACCACCAAAGGACTGACCCATGGCCGACGACGCCACCCCCGGTTACGCCGACGCACTCGCCGAACTCGACACGATCCTGCGTGAGCTGGAGGGCTCCGACGTCGATGTCGACCACCTCGCCGACCGCGTCGCCCGGGCCTCCGAGCTGATCGCCCTGTGTCGCTCGAAGATCTCCACAGCACAGCTGCGCATCGAGCAGGTCACCGCCGACCTCGACGCCGACCCCTGACCAACTGTCACACCGCCGGGCCCCACGGTGACATCGCACAGGCGGTGCCGAGGTCCACGGGTCCACGCCACATCTGGTCCGTCGGGTACGTCCGGCACGTCGGGGCAGGCAGACTCCTGCAGCAGTAGCCTGCTGCCAAATGTCTGGAACTGCTCCGATCAGCCTGCGAGCCATCGCCGACCGCGTCGAGGCCCGCCTCGACGAACTGCTGACCGCCGAACGCGAGCGTTGGGCGGCGTTCGACCCCGACCTCGCCCAGCCGATCGACGAGATCCGTCGGCTCGTACTGTCCGGAGGCAAGAGACTTCGGCCTGCGTTCACGCACTGGGGCTATGTCGGCGCCGGTGGTGGCACCGACGACCAGGTCGACATCGATGCGGGCGCGGCGTTCGAGCTGATGCACGCGTTCGCGCTCTTCCACGACGACGTGATGGACGACGCCGTCACCCGCCGGGGCCAGCCGACCACGCACACTCTCGCCGCCGAGGAGCACGCCGCCAAGGGCTGGGTCGGCGAGTCGAGACGATACGGCGAAGGTGTGGCGATTCTCGTCGGCGACCTGGCGTTCGTGTACGCCGATCGCCTGATGGAGGGAGTGTCTCCCGAAGCGATGCGCATCTGGAACGAGCTGCGTGTCGAGCTGAACATCGGCCAGTACCTCGACATCCTCGGTTCGGTGCAGAGCATCCGCGACGTCGACACAGCCGAACGGATCTGTCGGTACAAGTCCGGAAAGTACACCATCGAGCGACCGCTCCATCTCGGTGCCGTGCTCGCCGCCCCCGAACGCGAGCACGAGTTGCTCGGAGCGCTCAGCGCCTACGGCCTCCCACTGGGCGATGCCTTCCAGATGCGCGACGACGTGATGGGCGCGTTCGGCGAGGAGAGCCTGACCGGCAAGTCGGTCGGCGGCGACCTACGTGAGGGCAAGCCCACACCGCTGCTGGCACGAGCCGTCCGATCCGCCGACGCCGCCCAACGCGAGGTGCTCGCCCAAGTCGGCGCACCCGACCTCGACGGATACGGCGTCGCCCGCATCCAGCAGACGATCGTCGACACCGGAGCGTTGGCGGAACTCGAAGACCACATCACTGCGCTCACCACCAGCGCGATCGCCGCCATCGAAGAGGCCCCGATCATCGAGGCCGCCAAGACCGAACTGGTCGCCCTTGCCGAGTACGTCAGTTGGAGGAGTACCTGATGCATGTCATCGTCGTCGGAGCCGGACTCGGCGGGCTCTCCGCCGCCGCCCACCTCGCCGGAGCAGGCCACGACGTCACCATCGTCGAACGAGACTCGATTCCGGGCGGACGAGCCGGGATGATCACCGAGCAAGGCTTCCGCCTCGACAACGGACCCACTGTTCTCACCATGCCGAACCTCTTGGAAGACGCCTTCAACGCGGCGGGCGCCGAGATGAAGGACTACGTCACGATCAACCCGGTCGACCCGATGTACCGGGCGGTGTACTCCGACGGGTCCACCCTGTTCGTGCGCCACGGACGCGAAGCGATGACCCAGGAGATCCGCGAGTTCTCCGGCGCCAAGGACGCTGAGGCGTTCGGGCGGTTCTGCACCTGGCTCGAGCAGCTCTACCGCGCCGAGATGGACGCGTTCATCGACGCCAACTTCGACACGCCGCTCGATCTGATCAAGCCGTGGAAGTCCGGCCTCGAACTCGTGAAGCTCGGCGGATTCGGCAAATTGGGCAAGAAGGTCGCGTCGTTCTTCGACGACGATCGCTTGCAGCGCATCTTCAGCTTCCAGTCCATGTACGCCGGGCTCGCCCCGTACGAGGCGCTCGCCCTCTACGCAGTGATCACCTACATGGACTCGGTCGAGGGCGTGTTCGTGCCCGAGGGGGGCATGCACATGATGGCAGCCGGCCTCGCCGACGCGGTCACCGACGCCGGCGTCGAGATCCGCTACGACTCGCCGGTCACGCGCATCCTGCGCACGCCTGGCGGTGCGGTCACGGGTGTCGAGATCGGCGCCTCCGAACGTCTCGATGCCGATGCGGTCGTCTGCAACGTCGACCTGCCGGTCGCCTACCGTGAGCTCCTGCCGGGAATCGACGCCCCGCGCGCTGCTCGCAAGGGCAAGTACTCGCCGTCGTGCCTGCTGTGGGTGGCAGGCGTGAACGGCCTCCCGCCCGCTGATGCCAGCCATCACAACATCCACTTCGGTGACGACTGGGACGGCTCGTTCAAGGCCCTGATCGATGACGGTGTGCGGATGCCGGATCCGTCGATCCTGGTCACCCTGCACAGCCTCGACGATCGTTCGCTCGCCCCCGAGGGCCACTCGAGCATCTATGTGCTCGAACCCACCCCGAACCTGAGTGGCACGATCGACTGGTCTCGCGAACGCGACACGATCGTCGAGAGCCTGCGCCAGCGCACCGCCTCGCTCGGATACCCCACCGACGTGGTCGTCGAGGAGATCTACGACCCGCAGGACTGGGAGCGCATGGGCATGGAGCAGGGCACTCCGTTCGCGCTCGCCCACACGTTCTTCCAGACCGGCCCGTTCCGGCCGAACAACGTCAACAAGAAGGTGCCGGGACTGGTCTTCACCGGGTCGTCCACCCTGCCGGGTGTCGGCGTGCCGATGGTGCTCGTGTCGGGCAAGCTCGCCGCCGAACGCGTCGACCAGTACGCGCGACAGCGTCGATGATGTCGGCGTCGTTGACGCACCCGGGGCCCGCTGCGCCAGGATGGGCCGCGTGAAGCTTCCCACCCGACTGCAGCGCACGCCACCGACGCCGACCACGCATCTGCTCCCGACGGGGCCGGTCACGCTCGACGAAAGCTACGAATTGTGCCGCGAGTTCAACAAGCGTCACGGCACCACCTACTACTGGTCGACGAAGGTCCTCCCGAGGATCAAGCAGCACCATGTCCACGCGCTGTACGCGTTCGCCCGCTACGCCGACGACATCGTCGACGAGATCCCGTCGCAGGGCGGCCACGACGTCCCCACCGAGGTGCGCGCCGCAGCGCTGGTCGACTTCGGCGACCGATTCTTCGCCGACCTCGACGTCGGCAGGTCCGACGATCCCGTGCTGAAGGCCGTGGTGCACACGGTGCGGGCGTTCGACATCGACCCCGAGGGGTTCCGGCGGTTCCTGCGTTCGATGACGATGGACCTCACCGTGGAGAGCTACGCCACCTGGCACGACCTGCTCGACTACATGGACGGCTCGGCCGCGGTGATCGGAGAGATGATGCTGCCGATCCTCGAGCCGACCGACTACGACGCCGCCCTCCCGCACGCCCGCGACCTCGGCAACGCGTTCCAGCTCACCAACTTCCTGCGCGACATCGACGAGGACCTCGACCGCGGTCGCCAGTACGTGCCACGAGAGGACACCGACCGCTTCTGCGTCGACCTCACCGAGCGCGCGGTGACGCCCGAGTTCGTCGAGCTGATGCGCTTCGAGATCGAGCGCTGCCGTGACCTCTACCGGTCGGCGCAGCTCGGGATCGACATGCTGCCGGAGCGTTCGGCAAAGTGCGTCGGCGCTGCCCACGCCCTCTACGGGCGCATTCTCGACAAGATCGAAGCACAGGACTACGACGTGTTCACATCTCGTGCGAGCGTGTCGACGACCGAGAAGGCGACCATGGTCGCCAAGCTCCTGCTGCCGTGAACCCCGACCCGGTTTTCGCCGACTCGTTGCAGACATCTCGACCAACGAACTCGCCAGACCGCGATTGGGCCATCGGCGTGGCTGCCGCGGCGGGCGTGGTGACCGTGGCCGGGATGATCGCGACGCCATTGCTCCCGCAGGGTGGCCGGGCGCGACGAATCCTGTCGAACGTCGTGGTGGTGGGGTCGTTCGCCACGACCACAGCCAACGCGGTGCGGCGCTGGGGCGGCCGGCGCGCCGGCACCGCGGCCACGGCAACTGCGATCGGCACCACCGCTGTCGAACGGATCGGCACGGCAACGGGCTTCCCGTTCGGGAGCTACTCGTACACGTCCGCCCTGCGGCCGCAAGTCGCCCACGTCCCCGCGATCGTGCCCCTCGCCTGGTTCGCACTCGGACTCCCTGCCCGCGAAGCTGCCCACGCGGCGCTGGGTGACCGGTCGACGCCCACCAGCAGGATCGCGCTCGGTTCGGCGGCACTGACCGCGTGGGATCTCTTCCTCGATCCGCAGATGGTCGGCGAGGGCTACTGGCGCTGGATGAAGCACGGCTCCTACCGGGGCATCCCCGTCACCAACTACCTCGGCTGGTTCGTCACCGGCCTCGGCGTGATGGCACTGCTCGAAACCGTGCTGCCGCCTGCCGAGAAGGCTCGAGATGCGGACGGCGCGTTGGTCGGTGAGTATGCCTACATGGGAGTGATGGAGACGATCGGTTTCGCGAAGTACTTCCGTGACCCCGTGGTCGCCGTGGTCGGTGGCCTCGGCATGCTCCCGATCGCCGCTGCTGCTGTGTCCCGCAAGCTGGGCGTACCGATCGGTGTCTGACACCGGGCGTTGCATCCGGGTCGCGGTGGTGGGCGCCGGGGTCGGGGGGCTGGCAGCAGCGATCCGATTGCAGGCGCTGGGCCACCAGGTCACGGTCTTCGAGCGCAACGACGTCGTGGGCGGCAAGCTCGCCGCCCTCGTCCGCGACGGGTACACCTTCGACATCGGGCCGTCGCTGCTGACGCTGCCCCATCTGTTCGACGACGTGTTCCGCGCGGCTGGCACGTCGCTCGACGAGCACGTCGACCTGATCCGCCTCGACCCGCAATTCGTCTACCACTGGCCCGACGGCTCGTCGCTGACGATGCCCGATGACGGCGACGACACCACCGCCGCCCTCGACGAATTCGCGCCCGGCGCCGGCGAGCAGTGGCGGGAGTTCGATGCCCGCGGCCGTCGCATCTGGGACGTCGCCGAACGGACGTTCTTCGCCGGGCCGATGTCGAACCCCTTGGCACTGGCCAAGCGGATGCGGTCGCCGTTCGACCTCACGGCGATCGACCCGATGCGCACGCTGCACCGCTCCGCCGAGTCGTTCTTCGACGACCCGCGACTCGTGCAGTGGGCAGACCGCTACGCCACCTACTCCGGGTCGTCGCCGTATGCCGCCCCGGCGACGCTTGCGTGCATCCCCCACATCGAGGCCCGCTACGGCTGCTGGTATCCGATCGGTGGCCTCGACGCGCTGCGCGCCGCATTCGAGTCCGTGGCACGTGACAGCGGCGTCGAGATCCACATCGGCGCCGACGTCGCTCACATCACCGCCGCCACGGACGGCGCGGTGAACGGCGTCGAGCTGGTCGACGGCACGGCCCACGACGCGGACGTCGTGATCGCGAACACCGACGCCGAGCACCTCTACGCCGATCTCCTCCCCGACGCGAAAGCGCTGAAGCAGGTCCGTCGGGCGAAGCGATCAACGAGTGGATTCGTGCTCTGTGTGGGTGTGCGCGGTCTCACCCCGGGCCTCGAGCACCACAACGTGTGGTTCTCCGACAGCTACCGCGCCGAGTACGACCAGCTCGACGCCGGGTCCCCGGCCGACGATCCGACGATCTACGCCTGTGTGTCGGCAGTGACCGATCCGAGCCAGGCGCCGGACGGTTGCGAGAACTGGTTCCTGCTGGTGAACACGCCACCCGATGTCGACATCGACGCCGATGCCTACGGCGACCTCGTGCTCGACCGGCTCGCCGACCGGGGTGTCGACCTGCGCCAGCGCCTCGAGTTCCGACACACGATGACCCCAACCGACATCGAACGCCGCTACCGGTCGCCGGGCGGCGCCATCTACGGGACGAGTTCGAACGGCACACGCGCGGCGTTCGTGCGTCCGGCGAACCGTGGGGCACGGCCCGGCCTGTATCTCGTCGGGGGCTCGAGTCATCCGGGCGGTGGACTGCCACTCGTGACCACCAGCGCGAAGATCGTCACCGAGATGGTCACCCAGGATCTCCGGTGATGGATTCGGCATGAGCGAACGCCGTGCAGTCCGAGTGGCGTCCATCGCCGTACGCGTCGGCGCCGGCGCGGTTGCGATCTCACGGATCGCGAAAGCCGCGTCGGTGGCGGCACCCGTGCGCCCGACGCTCACACCCGTGCACTCGGTGGGCGTGGTGATCCCCGCGCGCGACGAGGCCGAACGCCTCGGGCCGTTGCTCGACGCGATCGTCGGTGCGCCCGGTGTGGACGAGGTGATCGTGGTCGACGACCAGTCGAGCGATGCCACCGCTGAGATCGCCCGACGCGCGGGCGCCACCGTCGTCGCCGGGACACCGCTTCCGGACGGTTGGGCGGGCAAGGCGTGGGCCCTCCAGCAGGGCGTCACGGCTGCCACTTCGGACTGGGTCGTCACCCTCGACGCCGATGCCCGCCCCGACCCGCGACTGCCCACCGCGATGGTGGCGCGAGCGGTCGGCGATCGGCTCGACCTGCTCACCGTCGGCGGACGATTCGAATGTCCGACCGTCGGGAGCCAATGGCTGCACCCGGCGATGCTCACCACCCTCGTGTACCGGTTCGGCCCGCCCGGCACGCCGCCGTCGAGCCCCGACCGCACCATGGCCAACGGCCAGTGCATGGCGGTACCGCGCGCTGCGTTCCTGGCAACCGGCGGGATGGAGCCGGTGCGCGGCGAGGTGGTGGAGGACCTCGCGCTCGCGCGCCGGCTCGCCGGCGACGGGCGACGGGTCGGGTTCCTGGATGCCGGCGAACTGCTCACCGTGCGGATGTTCGAGTCGTTCGGCGACGTATGGACCGGTTGGGGGCGGTCGCTCGCGCTTCCAGGCGTGGAACCCCGACGCCGCCAACTGTTCGACCTGGCGATCGTCGTGCTCGTCCAGGTGATCCCGATCCCGCGCCTCCTGCTGCGCCGTGGCGACGTCGTCGACATCGTGTTCGCCGCTCTGCGGCTCGGCACCCTCGGCGGTACCCGGCGCGCCTACGACCGCACGAATGCCCCCTACTGGCTGAGCCCGCTCGCCGATCCTCTCGCGGCTGTCGTCATCGCCCGCGGCATCGCCCGCCGCGGCCGCCAGACCTGGCGGGGCCGCAACTACGACTGATCGGCCGTGTCTCGACGGTCGGCCAGTGCCGCTGTTGCGAAGCGCAGCCCGATGAACGTCATCAAGACCCCTGTGGCCGCGGTCCGGAACGGGCCCTCGACGACGATCTGCACGATCGGGAAGGCGGCGAAGGCGACCCGCGCGGCAACGGCGAATGACCGACGGATCGCGAACGTGACCAGCAGCAGCCCGATCGCGATCAGGAACGGGATCGTCGCGAACACCGCTGCACCACCTGCGAACGTGAGAATGCTGCGACCGCCACGGAATCGGGCGAACACGGGGAAGGAGTGGCCGATCATCGCAGCCCCACAACCGAGGTAGGCAAGACCCCACACCCCCGGATCGGCGAGCGCAGCTCCGATGGATGCCGCCGCGACGCCCTTCACGCTGTCGCCGACGAACACCGGGATCGCTGCCTTGCGACCGAGCGTCTCGCGGGCGTTCCAGAAGCCGGGGTTGCCGTCACCGACGTCGCGTAGGTCGATGCGAGCGCGCCGGGCAGCCACCAGGTTGGCGATCGGGATCGACCCGATCAGGTAGCCGGCCACGATCGTGAACCCGACCGTGACTGTCTGCTCGACCTCCATCGATGACAGCATGGCCGATACATGGGTCGCATCGCATCGTTCCACCTCATCAGCGAACCGGCTTGGAAGACCCCGCTCGTGCTCGCACGTCTCGGCACCGATCGGCTGCGTCTACCGAGAGTCGGGGGTCTTGCGTTCTGGCGGCTGCTCGGCACGGGCAGCGGTGACGACACCGGGCGGGGCGCCGACCTCTCGCGCAGCGCCATGTTCGCCGTGTGGGAGGACGAAGCGCAGCTCGACGCGTTTCTCGCCGGTCACCCCATGGCCCAGCGTTGGAACGACGCCGGCGAGAGCTGGCACGTGCGCCTCCGTGGGGTCGGCGGGCACGGCACGTGGAAGGGTGTCGACCCCCTTGCCGGGCTCGACCCCGGCAGTACGAACGGTCCGGTGGCGATCATCACCCGGGCGAACGTGCGACGGCGATCGTGGAAGGACTTCGGGGCCGCCAGCGAGGTCGTCGACGCCGAACTGCACCACGCGCCTGGACTGATCGACGTGGTCGGCATCGGCGAGACCCCGATCGGCAGCCTGGCCACCTTCAGTCTGTGGGAGTCGCTGGCTGCAGCACGAAGATTCGCCTACGAAATGCCCGACCATCGTGAGGTGATCCGCCGCACACGAGCCGAGGACTGGTACGCCGAGGAGATGTTCGCCCGGTTCGAGCCGTACGCCTCGACGGGCACCTGGAACGGCCGCAACCCCCTGTAACGATTGGTGTCTGACACCAATCGTTACATCGTCGCCGTCGGCGTCCGCCCACCGATAACATCACGCACTGCGCCCAGATAGCTCAGTCGGTAGAGCAACGCATTCGTAATGCGTAGGTCGCGAGTTCGATTCTCGCTCTGGGCTCCACGAAACACCAGCTAGATCGGTGTTCTTGCAAACTGACCAGTAACGCTGCCAGCGCCAACCAACACTACGGCACGAAGCGCGAAGCGCAGCGGGCGCTCGCCGCACTCGTGGCCAAGGTGTCGGAGGGCAAGATCACCTCGACGGCCAAGACGCTCGGGCAGCTGCTCGACTCGTGGATCGACCACGTCGACGGGTCGCTGTCGCCCACGACGGTCCGCGAGTACCGACGCCTGGCGGAGCGGTTGATCAAGCCCGACCTCGGCCAACTGCGGCTCGGACGGGTCACGACGAAGCGGCTCGACGACTACTACACCATGCTCTCGAAGACGCGCGGGCTCTCCCCCGCAACGATCCGCCACATCCACGCTGTGCTCCGCGGCGCATTCGGCCAGGCGGTCAAGTGGGGCATCGTGTCGATGAATCCGGCGGCCGCTGCGTCGCCACCGAAACTGCGCCGGCGCGAGATCAACCCGCCGGCGATCATCGACGTGAAGCGCATGCTCGAGGTGGCCGACGAGGACGACGCCGAGTACGGAGCCCTGCTGCGCGTGCTGACCGCCACCGGCGCGCGGCGTGGCGAGGTGTGCGGGCTGCGCTGGTCCGACCTCGATCGCAGCACCGGCACGCTGTCGATCACTCGGTCGATCGCCTCGGTCGCCGGCGGCACGGTCGTGAAGGACACCAAGACCCATGCGTCGCGTCGGATCGCCCTCGATGACGCCACGCTCTCGGTGCTCGACGACCAGCGTCGCCGACTCGAGGAACGCGCCGCCGCATGCGAGGTCGAACTCGACCCCGACGGTTACCTGTTCACCGA
>Ga0209947_1001241_pt1 | contig 15233 bp, 16 predicted proteins | sample SalPonR2_B_D2_MG_FD_185706 | JGI IMG/M metagenome (GOLD analysis project Ga0209947, IMG submission 185706) | Salt pond soil microbial communities from South San Francisco under conditions of wetland restoration - Salt Pond MetaG R2_B_D2_MG... ... | reverse complement strand
CCCGGCTTCCATGAGTGGCAATGTTAACGTAAAAGTGCTGCCTGTTTCTTCTGAGCTTTTAAGCGTGAGTGTACCGCCCAGAAGTTCCGCAATCTGCCGGCAAATGGAGAGGCCGAGCCCGGTGCCACCGTATTTTCGCTGGGTAGATCCATCAGCCTGCCTGAAGCTTTCAAAGACAAGCTTTTGTTTATTTTCAGGTATCCCGATCCCGGTATCCCTGACCGCAAAAATGATCTGCTTATCAGTTGCACCCTCATCTGCAATAACAAGGACATCAAGATCCACCCGTCCCTTTTCGGTAAACTTCATGGCGTTTGAGAGCAGATTCCTGAGAACCTGCTCGAGACGCAACTGATCTGTGACAATATTCGACGGGCAGTTATCGTAAATAGATATCGAAAAATCGAGGCCTTTCTCCGTCGCTATTGGTTCAAACAGATCGCTGATGCCGGCCACGAGATCTTTCAGGTCAGCCTGTTCCAGCGAGAGCTCCATCTCCCCCGATTCGATTTTTGAGAGGTCCAGGATTTCATTGATAAGGCTGAGCAGATTTTTGCCGGACTGCTGAATAACATTGATATATTTCTGCTGGTTTTCGGTAAAAGTATTGCTTTCTGGCTTTAAAAGCAGCTTGCTTAAAAGCAGGATTGAGTTAAGCGGTGTTCGAAGCTCATGACTCATATTTGCCAGGAATTCCGACTTATGCTTGCTGTGCTCTGCAAGTTCTTTTGCGATCTCTTTCTGCTCCTGAATACGGCGGGCATCCTTCTCACGGTCCGTAAGATCGAACCCGATGGCGGTAAAAAACTGCTGGTCGTTCTGGCGGATGAGCTGAAGGTGTATTTCAATCGGGTAGGTGGATCCGTCTTTGCGGACGTGTTTGGTGAGGTAGAGATCCTTTTCCAGTTCGCCATTAAGGAGAGGCTGGATAATGCGTTTGTAATCCTCGGCAGAATCGAGGTATGGGTTGATATCGATCGGCGTCATATCCTGAACGGTATCGGGGTCGAACCCGAGGTTGCTGCTTGCTGCCTGATTAAGGTACTGAAACTTCAGTGTCTCGCAGTCAAAAATATAGATTTCGTTCAGGCTGTTTTGAATAACTGTCAGCAGCCGGTCGCGCTCAATCTGTGCTTCACGGTGTTTCTCGCGTAATTTTGCCTCTTTCAGCTCCCTCTCAATGGCCGGTACGAGCCGCTGAAGGTTGTCTTTCATCATGTAGTCGTTGGCACCGGCTTTCATCGCCTTTACGGCAAGTTCTTCACCAATAGCACCCGAAACAAGAATAAATGGAATATCTCTGGCACGCTCTTTTAAAATACCAAGAGCCGCCAGGCCATCGAAGCCCGGCATATTGTAATCACAAATGATCAGATCCCATTCGCCATTGTCGAGTGCCTCTTCGAACCCCTCCTTTGTATCAACTGATTTAACATCAGGGCTGTAGCCGCCCCGGCGGAGATTCATCAGGATAAGCTCCCTGTCATCTTCGGAGTCATCAACCAAAAGTAATTTTATCAGTTTTTTGGGAGCAGGCATGTGATGAAAGTGAAATCTGAAAGCCGAGAACAATGAGCATACAGTATACTGAAAATTTAGAATCGTGTGAACACCATTCAGTTAATCAGTAAAAAAGCCTCCTGTGGTTTGTAAGACAGGAGTAAGTCTGAAAATAATGCAAATGATTTAAACTCAACAGAAACAGTACCGATAAATAACAAACCTCTGGAAGAATGGCGACACGAGGAATAGTGTGATAAGCTGCGCCGAAAACAGATTTTTAAACCTGACATGAAAAAGATACCAACGGATCTCGAGATACTTACTGAAATCTATAACCGGTACGAGGATACATTTCGGTCTTATGCTACCGAAGACCCTGACAGAATCGCCAGGATTCGGGTGCCAATAGATATTACCGAAGTAGCGGAAGAGGTTGGTGTAGATGAGGATATGGTATTTGGAAGGCTATACTATCACTTCAACAAAAAGTACAGTTACCGCGACGAAAGCGGAGACAAAATTACATTTTTCACATCGCTCAAGTTTGAAGGAATGAGCGTGAATTTCCCGCTGGTTGCATCGGTGCTTGCTGATCTCGAGACTGAGAATATGAAGTATAAAACGGCGATTTCACTTGCAACCGGCGCTATTGCAATGTCGGTTATTGCTCTTGCTCTGTCGCTTTTTGCCTGAACTGATGTTTATTAGCTACAGATCGCTGTAATTATTCAGACGGGGTTACGTTCAGTTTCAGCCAGTATTCGCTGATCAACACTGCGGCTTTTTCAAACTCAATAAAGTCAACCGGCTTGCGGATGTAGCTGTTGGCGCCGAGGTCGTAACTCTCCTTAATATCTTTATCCTCGCCCGATGAGGTGAGCACCACCACCGGTATGTGTTTGGTGGAGCCGGCAGACCTGATTTTCTTCAGGATTGTAAACCCGTCAATAATTGGCAGATTTAAATCCAGCAAAATAAGGTCGGGCGGTAGGCGGTCACTACTCCCGCCATGTTCTTGATTATCCCGATTGTATAAATAGTCGAGTGCCTGCGACCCGGTTTCCACCAGCCTGATATTCTCGTATTTGAGTTTTTTCAATGCACGCATCGTCAGCAATCCGTCGTCGGGATTGTCCTCAATGATAAGGATAGATTTGTCTGATGGATGCATGGCTTATATTCTTAAGTTGTGAAAATCTCTTCCCGGCTGATGATAAATATATTTTTTAAATATGGTTCAGCAGCATGTAAATATACCCGATTGGTGCCACAAGCTACTTGACGTTTAAAATTATCGGCAAATATAGAAGTATCTGAATTAATAGTGAACATTCTAATCAATACTTTGTTGCATGTGCGTTCTCAATGTAAAACAGAATTCAGCTCCTTTGGCCGGGTCGCCCTCCGCCCAAATTTTGCCAAGATGGCGGTGAATAATTCGCTGAACGGTAGATAATCCAATGCCCGTGCCTGGAAAATCGGTTTCTTTATGCAGCCTCTGAAAGGGTGCAAACAGCTTTTTAGCATAGTTCATGTCGAATCCTGCGCCATTGTCGCGTACAAAATAAACAGTTTCATTATCAATAGATTTTGAGCCGACTTCTATTTGGGTTTTTTCCTTTTTTGATGTGAATTTCCACGCATTTTCAAGCAGGTTTTGCAGAGCAACCTTCATCAGGTTCTCATCCCCCAGAACATGAAGGTTGGGCTGTATGATAAACTCTGCATCCCGATCAGGTTCCGATTCTGCAAGTGACTGGGATATCGTCCGGGCGATAGTTGAGAGGTTGATTCTCTTCTTAGACAGCTCTGTTCTCGAAACCTTTGCCAGTTTAATCATATCGTCGATCAGGGTAGACATTCTCTGAGCGGCCGATCGTACCCGGGAGAGATAGTTAGTGGCAATATCGTCGAGCGATTCACCGTAATCTTCAATTAACGCCTGACTGAATCCGTCGATACTGCGGAGCGGTGCGCGCAAATCGTGCGAAACGGAGTAGCTGAATGCTTCAAGCTCTTTATTGGCAATTCGGAGCATCTTGGTTCGCTCAATCACTTTATTTTCGAGTTCATCATTCATCCGGGCAATCTGTCGCTCTGTCTTTTTACGATCGGTAATATCTTTAGAAATTCCGCGATATCCCTGGAAAATACCATTGTTGGTAAACAGGGGAATACCACTTGTTTCAAATATGGCTATGTTGCCGTCGGAGTCTTCAAAATACTGTTCCACACCCACAAAGGCTTCCTGTCTGACCGCCAGTTCAGAAAATTCCTCTTCCATATTTTCGCGCTGATTTTTGGGCACAAGATCCAGAAAAGAGCTGCCGAGTACATTATTCAGTTCATAGCCTAAAATCGTCTGAACCTTGAGGCTTGAATAGGTGAAGCAGAAAGTTTCATCAATTTCCCAGATCCAGTCGTTTGTTGTTTCAATAAGGCTGCGATATCGCTCCTCACTTTTCCTTAGGGCAACCTCAGCCGCTTTTCGATCCGTAATATCCTGGATATAGCCCACAATTTCGGTCAGGTTGGAATTCTGATCGTAGCTGCCGGTGGCCTTCAGTATGGTATGTACATTTTCTCCGTTTACCGTAGAAGCCGGCATTTCATGGTTGTTGATCTGTTCTTGTTGCTGCAGACTTTCCCAGAAAAAAACCTGGTGCATATAGTTGGTAAACCGATCATTGAAATTGCTTTGAAGAGCAGCTTTTTTCGATTTAAACCCAAAAAGAGAAATAAAAGCCTGGTTACACTCTTTTATAGAGCCGTCCGGAGAAGTAATAAAACTCGGGTTGAGATCCTCCATGAAAAGCGTCCGGTAGCGCTGCTCAGAGTTACGCATCTCTTTTACGCTGTACTTTTGCTTGAGGAGTTGCTTGATCGGGGGAAGAAGCTTTAAAAGGTCGCGCTTAAGCTTCGTAATCTTTTTTGACTCTTCGGTGTAGAAAAACCGGATCAAGTCGTTCCTGCCGCTGCCAAATGCAACCTGGAGGCAAATAGAGATGAGGAATTCATTTTGCCGGAGAAATTCCGGGAGTGTGGCGTCGTCGGTCATCCGGTGGTCGGCAATCCAAACCTCGTCAATAACCTCAAGGCTTGGTTTATAAAATTCACTTCCGCTGCCAGAAAGCCCATTGACGAATGCTTCCGACCCCTTGTCATCTCCCCGACGGGCGTGCGTGATTATCCAGACCGAACTTTTGGCAATTTTTGAGCGGCATTCGGAGTAAACCGGTGCCATAAAACCATTCAGTATTCGCAAAGTCTCGCCCAGCGCCGTGTGATAGCTGTCGGCGAGAAATATTTCTCGTGTTAGCTCCGGCAGGAGATCTGATACTCTAACCGCTGTTTTGCCGGACGTTTTTTTCATGTGTAGATTGAGATCATCTGTGTATTTAAAGATGTTAAAATATGCGTTGCTTTTTTATTAGACAAAGACTGAAATGAATATTGAGCGATCTGGACCGGAATTCAATCCCGGTAACCGTTCATATAGGTGTTTATGGTTTTAAAAGCCGGTTCTGAGTCTCGATTCTGCCCTTAAAAATTTAAAGGAATCATCCGATAGAGCTGCGAGGTTTCTGTTAGCTTTGTATCATCGATGATCCGGTCTGAAAATAGCGCTGATTCTAAAGATGATCTCAAAACTTTACGTTGAATTATGAAAAGCGATAGTTTTATAAATGTATCGCTGCCTTTTCTCTTAGTGATGTTAAAATTTTTTAATATTAGAAATTTTTTATATCATGGATGCCGGTAGAAAACGCATCACCATGAAACATGGCTGAATGCGTATATCACCGGAAGTATTTGGAGCAACGTTCTATAAACCGGGATGATGATCAACAGGTACAGATTTACATTTACTCTTTACAGGCGATGATGGAAAGGAAACAGAGCTCAAAACGTCGGGGAAGTATTGAAAGCTTTATGCAGCAGAAAAAGCAGGCATCAGGCGATAGCGATTACTACGAGTTAGAGAGCCTCAGGCGCAAGTACAAGCATCTGAAAGCGGTACATCAGCTGCAAAATCGTACGGTTCGGCACTTCATGCATAATGTTATGTCCCCGCTGAGTGCGGTCTCAGGCTATCTTGAACTGCTCATGAATAATCTACATGGTTCGGAACAACAGGAGAAACTGACGAGGTACAGCGGAAATATTGGCGATGGCCTGAATGAGATTGGTTTTTTGCTCGAACAGCTCCATGATATCTACAAAGAAGACGACTATGAGGGGTCAACCTCAGATCAGCCGGTGGTTGAGCTGAACTGGCTCGTGAATGAGGTTAAAGAAATTATATCGAATTCCACTGAGCTGAAGGCTTCTGATATCACCTTTATTGAACTGGGGGAGCCGGTGTTTGTGAAAGCAGAGCTATTCCAGATAAAGCTTATGATTTACAACCTGATCACCATTGCAGATAGTTTTTCATCATCGAGCGGGGCACTTGAAGTTGAAGTTGACCGTGATGAGTCGGAATTTGCGTTGCTGATCAGAAGCACAGGCGAGCACATCCCGGATCCGTCTCTCAGAGAACTGTTTGAGGCGAGAGAAATAATGCGTCTTACCGAGGATGTTGAAGGTGAGGGCCAGATTCTGCTTGGCCTTAAGATTTGCGCCCAGATCAGTGACCAGATTAATGGCAGAATAATCATGGATAAACGCGACCGAAAAACCCCTCAGTTCATCCTTACGGCACCTGTTGCTGAGTCAGGAGCGGCTTTTTAGAGAAGAGTGTCGTGGCCATCTGTCAGATAACAAAATGGCAGTGAATCCCTTTCGGTGTCTGAAAGAGCTGCATCTGTACCTCATATAGTTTGTCGCGAAGCGATTCAAATTCAGCCGGTATTGAGCCTTGAGGCGCAAAAATTGTCAGCTCATCAACATCTCTTTCATTTCTGAATTTAATCTGCAGATCCATAATCTTTACCTGATCAGGCACAAGAAAATAATCCAGCATCTCTTTAAAACTCACATTAAACGTAAGCTGTAAAAGCTCCTGAATAGAACTCTTCTCTTCCGGTTCTTCATCGCCGGTCTCAACCTCAGCCGTTTTCTTTTTCTCCTCATCCTCAGGTTTAGCCCCATCATCGGCAAGACTGAACGTCGGCATCAGCTGGGCCAGCTGGTTGTAAGGCGCAAATCCCTGGATGGGCTGCACGCCTTCAACGGCATGACCTGATGATACTGACGCGGGAAGGACAAAATTGTTAAGCATGGTATGTCCGCTTGCTCATTTAAAGGGTGTCGGAAATTGATAATTATGGATGACTTACTATTTATCGGCCCTGAAAACCCAAATTTAAGAAACGTCCTCTTATTGCCTGTTTTTACAAGAGTTTGAGCGCACTGAGAGTAACCCGGGTCTATATTCAGTGGTAAAAAACGCACCCAATAGTTAAGGAATTTTAATCTATCCCGATAATTGAGAAACTACCTTAAGCAGCAAAAAAGCGGATTCTACGGTAGAAGATGAGATGCAGTTCGCCGCGAAGACATTCGCGGCTCTGTTTTAGAATGTATCTCTCCATAAAGGGTGGGAAATACCGCAACTCAATACAGATTTAAAAGAACGAAAGGAGTAAGAATGGGTAAAGTTAAGGCACTTGTTGTTGACGATTCGAAAATAATGAGGAGTGCCGTAAAGCGTGCACTTGACCAGCTGATGCTGGCAGATTTTGAATATGTTGAAGCGATGGACGGGCAAGATGCTCTCGAAAAGTTCAATGACGAAATAGAGATTATGTTTGTGGACTGGAATATGCCCAATATGACCGGAGTTGAGTTTTCGAGGGCTATTCGCGACAAAGGCGATACGGAGCACATCCCTATCATCATGGTTACGGCTGAAAAGTCGATGGGTAAGGTAGATAAAGCATTAAATGAGGGCGGAGCCAACGAGTATATCACCAAGCCTTTTACGGCTGATAATATGCATAAGACTATAAGCCGTTACTTCGATGATGATGGGAATATTATCGGGGAAGAATCAGAAGAAGAGGAAGAAAAGAGTTTTTTCTCCAGCATCCTGAAATCATAACAACCGAATAAAATTTAAAAGATGATACCTAAAAGTTTACAAGGCGTTCATGAAATTCCGTCCGAGATTACCAGCCTGGTTAAGGAATCGGTGATTAATACATTTGCATCTATTATTGGAAGTGAGCCAAGCTATGTTGAGCAGAATGGTCAGTCAAAATCATTAAATGGAGTGATAGGAAACATCGCTGTTTTCAATCAGCAGCATACGTTATCTCTAATGATTGTGATACCGAAAGAGACAGCGCTAAAGATATCAGAAATATTCATCGGAATGGAAATTCCATTTGAAAGTGACGATATGGGCGACCTCGTGGGTGAGATATCCAACATTCTTGCCGGAGACGTGGCGGCCAGTATTGAAACGGTCGGCTTCAGGGGACAGTCATCGCTGCCAACCGCAACGCGGGGAAGCGACCTTACCTTGTTTCTACCTAATAAGCCCCCAACAGAAAAACTGAAATTTACCGGACCCAGCGGAGATTTCTGGGTCAATATGGCATTAAGTGAATCCAGATAAAGGGAACAGATATGAGTGACGAAAACGGCAAAAATGTAGACGCACTGGCAGATATTATTCGCGCACTGGCTGATGTCTGGCCAAATGACAGAGATAATGTGATGGTGGCGGGTGCAAAGTTTGAGGCGTTCATTAATGAGCTCGATGACCAGGGAGTGCATCTGCAGCGCCTTATCAATTTTGCCTGGAAAGGCCTGAAACATCTATATGAAAAAGACGAGTATTTCACCAGTGTGAAAACATCCACCATGCAGGGTATCAACACGATCAGGGAGTATATGATCGCTGATGGTGATATTCCCGTGGAAGATTTTGAGCGTTCGTGTACCGATCTTGAAAAAGCAATTTCCGGGGGCAAGGAGTCGGCCGATAAAGTGATTGAGCTTGATGAGATCAGCGAACAAGAAGTGGCGGAAAAGACCGGGACCTCCGGAACCGCGGCAGCTGAAGCCGGTGATATCGATGAACGAATTAAAGGCGTGACGCTGGACGACCTTGCGGCAAACATCATGATGCTGAACGAGGACTCCATCAAACCTGCAGAGATTGAGCTCCTTACAAAGATTTTGCGCCATTTGTCTGCCGGGGGACCCGAAAAAGCGAAGCAGGCGCTTTCTGATGCTGCGAACAAGGCAGAAGAGATTTCCGGAACTGAAACTCGTGAAGAGGGCTGGCTTACCTATATTTCTGAAAAGACTGAACAGGCTATAGAAGCTGTAAGTGATGAGGAGTGGGAAATAGACAACTCACCGGCAGAAAACAGCGGCGCCAGTAGCGAACCAGTTGCCGGGAAGGAAAGTGACTCAGAGAAAAAGCCTGATGAGATCTTTTTGATTCCAACTGATTCTGAACCAGGAATGCTCGGTGAGTTTGTGACAGAGTGTACCGATCTTATTGAAACAGCTGAAAGCGCACTGCTCGACCTGGAAGAATCGCCAGATAACAATGAGCTGATTAACACGGTATTTCGTGCGTTCCATACCGTGAAAGGCACGTCTGCTTTCATGGGCCTTGAACCTATTTCTGAATACACACATTCAGTTGAGACACTTTTGAGCATGGTACGGGAAGGTGATCAGCAATTTGATATGGCCTGTGCGGATATCACGCTCGAATCAATCGACATTCTGAAGAAAATGCTTGACGTGGTCGAGACCGGTCAGCCGGGCGACCCGCTGCCGAAACCGGTTGGGTATGACCGAATGATGAGAGTTCTGACCCATATTTTTGATGATGAAGATACTCCTGCTGATGCACTGAAAAAAGAGGGAGGAACAGTTCCTCCCACAGTAAAAAAAGAGGCAGAACAGAAAGCTGCCGAAGAGAATGAGCTGGCAGGTGCTGAAAAAGAATCTGCCCAGGCTGCCGATAAATCAACCCAGAAGTCAGAAGTAGAGTCTACTGTTAGGGTAAATGTGGGGCGGCTTGACCGACTTATTGATATGGTGGGTGAGCTTGTGATTGCACACTCAGTTGTGGCACAGGACAGTTCAATATCTGAAGATTCAGATCTGATGAAAAAAGTGAACCATACCTCAAAAATTTTGAGGGAACTGCAGGATACAAGTCTGATTCTGCGGATGGTTCCCCTGAGGGCCACATTTCATAAAATGAACCGCCTGGTCCGTGACCTTGCCCGGAAAGCCGGTAAATCCGTGAAGTTCTCCACAATGGGGGAAGACACCGAGATTGACCGCAATATGGTTGATATAATTAATGAGCCGCTGGTTCACATGCTCAGAAATGCACTTGATCACGGCATTGAAGATCCTTCAGAACGCACAAAAGCCGGTAAACCTGAATCGGCCAATATCTGGCTTCGGGCCTACCAGGAAGGCGGCAAAGTAGTCATTGAAATTGAGGATGACGGAAAAGGAATTAATAAGGAAAGGGTTCTTGAGAAAGCGGTCGAGAAGGGCCTGGTAGATCCGGATAAAAAATTAACGGATAGTGAAATATTCAGCCTGATTTTTCTTCCGGGTTTTTCATCTGCAGAAAAAGTTACAGATCTCTCTGGCCGGGGTGTGGGTATGGACGTCGTCCGGCGGTCGATTGAGCAGCTTCAGGGTAAAATAGAGGTCAGCTCAAAACAGGGTGAAGGAACGAAAATCTCACTGGAGATTCCCTTCACACTCGCCATCACAGACGGTATGCTCGTGAAAGTGGGAGATCAGCAATTCATTGTACCGACAATCAATATCGACATGACATTCCGCGCGGAACACGACGATATTTATACCGTGATGGGTGAAACGGAGCACGTGTCGTTCAGGGGTAAATCGGTCCCCGTTATTCGCCTGCACAAGCTGTTCAAGATTGATAATGCGATTGAAGATCTGCTGCAGGGAACGATGCTGATCATCAAAAATAACAACAGGCAGTATGCATTACTTCTTGACGAAGTCATTGGGCAGCAGCAGCTTGTAGGAAAGTCTATTAACATGAATGTGAAGATGCCGCACATATCAGGCGGTGCAATTTTGGGGGATGGCCGCGTAGGCCTGATTCTTGATACGGCTGCTGTGGTGCAGTAGCAGTAGATGATGCTGAAGAATGACCAGGAAAATAAAGTAGTATCGGCTGGCGGTTGTCAGTTGATCTGCACAACTATAAACTTGTTTTAGAATAAAAAAGAGATGCGCGCTGAAAGCAAGATAGATAATTTTTCAACAATCACACTCGGGAAGGATGAGTTTAACCGGGTGAGGAAGATGCTGTATGATTACTGCGGTATTCATCTTCATGAGGGCAAAGAGGCACTTGTTCGCGCAAGATTGATGAAAAGAGTTCGGAAACTCGGCCTCGGCCATTTTTGGGAGTATCTCGACTATGTGGAATCGGACGAAACGGGGGGAGAGTTTCTTTCTCTTGTTGATGTGCTCACAACTAATAAAACCAGTTTTTTCAGGGAGAAGCAGCACTATGATTTCCTTGTCGACAATGTAATTCCAAAAATGAATGGCCGCGAGTATAAATGGTGGTCTGCAGGTTGTTCATCGGGCGAAGAACCAATAACGCTGGCAATGACCCTGTATGAGCAGAAAGAATTCAGGCGAGATTTTTCGGTCAAACTGTTGGCAACAGACCTGTCGAGGGATATTCTTCAGACTGCAAAGTCAGGTGTCTATCCGCAGGAAAAAATACGTGACCTGCCTGGGTACTATCTCAAAAAATATTTTGATAAGCACGAAAAGGGTGCTCAGGTGAAGCCGGCTGTGAGAGAGTTGATTACTTATGGCAGATTGAATTTGCTCGACAGGTGGCCGATGAAAGGCCCGTTTCATATGATCATGTGCAGAAACGTCATGATCTATTTTAACAGGCAAACGCAAATGGAATTGGTTTCGAAATTCTACGATCTGCTGGAACCCGGTGGATATCTTTTCCTGGGACACTCTGAGAGTGTGTCGGGAAAAGATCATGGATTCGTAAATGTCAGTCCGGCGGCATACCAGAAACACTAGTAATGGGGCAGCACTGAATGAAATCCATAGTTGGAGTAAGTGATATGCATGTATCCGACGATCCCAATGAAACGATTATTACGTTTGCCCTGGGCAGCTGCCTGGGAATTGCAATGTTTGATCCTGTTGCAGGTGTGGGCGGATTGCTTCACGTAATGCTGCCTCTGTCGAAAGCCGATCCGGAAAAAGCAAAGATAAAACCGGCCATGTATGTTGATACCGGCCTCGCGCAGCTTCTGGGTGTTTGTTACGATATGGGGGCAAGCAAAAAAGATATCATCATAACTGTTGCCGGCGGCGCGAGTATGAAAAAAAGCGAAAGTGACGACTACTTTAAAATAGGAAAGCGGAACTTCACAACGCTCAGAAAACTGTTGTGGAAAAATGGATTCATGATTGAAAAGCAGGATGTTGGCGGTAACAATTCTCGTACGATGGCTTTAAGGCTTTCTGATGGATTGGTAACTGTAAACAAGCTGCCAATCGGTACAACGTGCCTTACAGGGGTTTGATACGTAATATTAGTTATAACTGTAGATTAAACAGGTAGTAAAATGAAAATAAATATTCTAATCGTCGATGATTGTTCGGTCATGCGTTTGATGATGAAAAGAACGCTGAGCCTGAGTAACATTTCAATAAACAGAATATTTGAGGCCTCAGACGGTGAACAGGCACTTGAGCTGGTTGATACTGAAGAGATTAATTTGATTATTCTGGATTTATATATGCCGGTAATGGATGGAATGGAAGTGCTTGAGACAATCCGGAACAGGTCGGTTTCGAAGCATATACCAATCCTGATCGTGTCAACCGAAAGCAACGAAAGCATGATTAAGCAGATTGAAATGCTGGGCTCCGGGTTTGTTCACAAACCGTTTACACCGGAATCCTTACGTGAGGAGATTTTCAAAGTATCTGGTGGAAACAGTGAATTTAAAGCAACGCTTTTTAAAAATTAACAACCTGTATGGATAGTTCATACACGCCTGATTAAAGAATCTAACGCCGTACCTATATGAAACGCAATGTACTAATTGTGGAAGATGACCCGACTATGCGGGTAGTTATTAAGCGTACCCTTTTGGAAAGCAGTATTGATGTGGGTGAGGTTTATGAAGCGGAAAATGGGAAAGAAGGACTCGACATGCTCGCGAAATACTCCGTAGACCTAATGCTCGTGGATATCTACATGCCCGTCATGGATGGGCTGGAGATGCTCGATTATGCGGCAGATAATCCCGAGTTCAGGGATATTCCGGCCGTGGTGGTTTCAACAGAAAATGATGAAAAAAGAATTGACGCTATTTTACGGCGTGGAATGGGATTCGTACATAAGGAATTTACGACTACCCTTCTGGAAGAACAGATTAAGAAAAAGATAAACGAGGACTAGCTATGCCTACAGTATTGAATGAAGAGAGGCTTAAAGGAATAGCCTATCAAACATTTGAAATAACTTGCTATATGTTTCCGCTTGAAGAGTGGGAAATTGATGAAGATGAAACTGTTGATCTTGGCGAAGACAGCATCAGTGCTGTAGTCCATTTCGACGGAGCTGCTGAAGGCGGAATACAAATCAGGGTATCACCGGAACTATTTGATGCCATTGCCGAAAACATGCTGGGCCTTGAAGAGGGAACACAGGAGCTGAAAGAGGGTGCGCTGTGCGAAATTGCCAATATTATTTGCGGTAATACGGTTCCGATTTTTGCCAAAGGTGATCATATCTGCTACATTCGCACGCCTAAAATCGTTTCCGGCCTGCAGGCTGCAGAAGAAGAATTCGAAACGATGAAACGCGAGACCATCCACGTTCACCTGGATGAAGGGATTGCTGAGATAACAATCTATTTTTCAGAGGGCTGAGATATGATTAAAGTACTCATTGTAGACGATTCTGCCCTTGTGCGAAAAGTTCTTACCGAAGAGCTCAACAAACAGCACGATATTGACGTGGTGGGGACCGCAATTGATCCTTATGCTGCACGGGAAAAAATCGTGAAGCTTAAACCTGATGTGCTTACGCTCGATCTTGAAATGCCGCGAATGGATGGGTTGTCCTTTCTGGCCAAACTGATGAAGCACTACCCCATGCCGGTAGTTGTGGTAAGTTCGCTGACTCCAAAAAACAGCGAAAATGCACTTACAGCTCTCAGGCTCGGGGCTGTTGATGTGATCAGCAAACCGGGATCTGCGTATTCAACGCAAAATATTTCGAAGGCCATTGTGAAGGCTGTTCGGGCTGCTTCCTTAGCAAAATTTGACAAGAACGATTTTGATGAAAGTCGTGAGGAGTCCGGAGCAAAACAGGAGCTAACGAAGCCAAAACCGAGCCTGTTCCATACAACGGATAAAATAATTGCAATCGGGGCATCCACAGGCGGAACCAAAGCTCTCGAGAAGGTTTTGACGGGACTGCCGGCCAACATGCCGGGAATTGTCATTGTTCAGCACATGCCGCCGGTATTCACTAAAAGCTTTGCCGACCGTCTCGATGCGGTTTGCAGCCTGCGGGTGAAAGAAGCAGAAGACAATGACCTGATTGAATCCGGAACGGTTCTTCTTGCACCAGGCAATTATCATATGCTTGTGGAGCGGAAGAGCGCGAAATATCACGTGCGAATTAAACAGGGCCCGCCTGTTCACCACCACAGGCCAAGCGTTGATGTATTGTTTAACTCTGTGGCGGAATCAGTTGGAGTGAATGCCAGTGGCGTACTTCTTACCGGTATGGGAGCAGACGGCGCTAAAGGATTGCTGGCGATGAAAAATGCAGGCGCGCACACCATTGCCCAGGACGAAGCCAGCTGTGTGGTTTACGGCATGCCAAGGGAAGCGTATAAAATTGGTGCGGTAAATGACGTAGTGCCGCTGAATGATATCTCAAATGCAATAATAAGCAGTATAAAAGGCAAGCGGTTTCAAACCGTTGTGAATTAAACAATTAATCCAGGAAAGATGTCTTTAAATGTACTAGTGGTTGACGATAGTTCTGTCATGCGCAAAATGATAATCAGAACTCTAAATTTGAGTGGTGTTCCCGTCGGTGAGATCTATGAGGCGGCTGACGGAAAAAAAGGCCTCGATGTGCTCGATAATAACTGGATTGATATGCTGTTTATTGATGTAAACATGCCAATTATGGATGGTATGGAGATGCTGGACCGTGTTCGGAGTAAGCCGGACACCAGGGATCTTCCGGTGCTGATTATATCTACCGAGAGTAATCCTCAGCGAATCAACCAGATCAGTGAAAGCCGTGCAGGATTTGTACATAAACCATTTACGCCTGAAACGCTCCGTGAGAAGATCATTGAACTGACCGGTATGCAGACTGCGTGAGGTTCTTTGTCTCGACTTTCCTCAGCCTCAACCTTCTCCGAAGAGGCAGCGCAGGTTGATTCGCACACGGAATTACTGAAGGCTGAGGTTCTTTGTTTTCGCTCTCCTCAACCTCAACCTTTTCCGAAGAGGCAGCGCAAGCCGCATCGCACACGGAATTACTAAAGGCTGAGGTTCTTTGTTTTCGCTCTCCTCAACCTCAACCTTTTCCGAAGAGGCAGCGCAGTTTGCATCGCACACTGGGTTACTAAAGGCTGAGGTTCTTTGTTTCCACTCCCCTCAACCTCAACCTTTTCCGAGAGGGCAGCGCAAGCCGCATCGCACACGGAATTACTAAAGGCTAAGGTTCTCTGTTT
>Ga0209947_1001239_pt1 | contig 15240 bp, 12 predicted proteins | sample SalPonR2_B_D2_MG_FD_185706 | JGI IMG/M metagenome (GOLD analysis project Ga0209947, IMG submission 185706) | Salt pond soil microbial communities from South San Francisco under conditions of wetland restoration - Salt Pond MetaG R2_B_D2_MG... ... | reverse complement strand
CAAGCCCTGCTCGGCGATGTGGCGTCGATCTGGCTGGAATTCGAACACGGCGGCGAGGGCGTGGTCCTGCTCGACCGGGCCGCCTGCCTGCAATGGCGAGAGGAAAATCAATGAGCTTCAATCGATTCGGCAGGGTACTCAACATCACGACCTTCGGCGAAAGCCATGGCCCGGCCATCGGCTGCGTCATCGACGGCTTTCCGCCGGGCATGGCGATTACCCCGGAAGAAATCCGCGAGGCCCTGATGCGTCGCGCCACCGGCCGGTCGCGTCATACCTCACAGCGACACGAGGCCGAAGACGTGCAGATCCTGTCGGGTGTATTCGAGGGTGTGACCACCGGCACGCCGATTGCGCTGGTGATCTACAACACCGACGCGAAATCCAAGGACTACACGGAGATCGCCGCGCAGTTCCGTCCCGGCCACGCCGACTACACCTATCACCACAAGTACGGGCTGCGCGACTGGCGCGGCGGCGGGCGTTCCTCGGCCCGCGAGACCGCGATGCGGGTGGCCGCGGGCGCGCTGGCGTCGAAGTATCTCGACCAGAAGTTCGGCATCCGCATCACCGCCTGGCTGGGCCAGCTGGGCGAGTTGACCTGCGACGAGAATTTCGTACCCGAATCCATCGACGACAATCCGTTCTTCTGCCCGGACCCGGCGCGCGTCGAAGACCTGGAGAACTACATGGATGCGCTGCGCAAGGAGGGCGACTCGGTTGGCGCGCTGGTCCGCGCAAGCGCCAGCGGCGTGCCGCCGGGGTGGGGCGCGCCGGTCTACGCCAAGCTCGACGGCGACCTGGCAGCGGCCATGATGAGCATCAACGCGACCAAGGGCGTGGAAATCGGCGCCGGCTTTGCCAGCGTGGCCCAGAAGGGCACCGAACACCGCGACGAAATGACGCCCGACGGATTCCTCGGCAACCAGGCCGGCGGCGTACTGGGCGGCATCTCGTCGGGCCAGCCGGTGACGGTCGCGGTCGCGTTCAAGCCCACCTCCAGCCTGCGTCTGCCCGGGCGCACCGTGGACACCGAAGGCAACCCGACCGAGATCGTCACCACCGGCCGCCACGACCCCTGCGTCGGCATCCGCGCCGTGCCCATCGTCGAGGCGATGCTGGCGCTCGTTTTGCTCGACCACTTCATGCTGCACCGGGCCCAGTGCGGCGACGTGCCGCCGCAGACGCCGAGGATTGAATAGGCCCGGAAAAGACGACGGTTTCGGGTTTCCGGGTTCGGGTTTCCGGAAAGGCGCGGCCGGCGGGAAGTCGGTGGTCGGTAGTCGGTAGTCGGCAGAAGAGTTCGCCGGCGAGGCCGGCTCCCACACCCGTAGTGAGTTCGGGTGCCTGACGGCGGCTCGGGATTCTTCTACGGGTGTGGGAGCTTGCCTGCAAGCGAAGATTATCCGGAAACCGGAAACCGGAAACCGGAAACCGTAAACCGTCCCGGTCTTATTACCGCTATCATCCAGTCATCTCCCGACCGTTCGGAATTCCATGCCCCAGCCCAAGGATAAATACGACGTCGCCGTCGTCGGCGCGACCGGCGCGGTAGGCGAGGTCCTGCTCGACCTGCTCGGCGAGCGGAAATTTCCGGTCGGGCGCGTGGTCGTGCTGGCCAGCGCGCGGTCGGCAGGCGAAATGGTGAAGTTCGGCAAGCGTTCCCTGAGCGTCGCGCAACTGGACGGGTTCGACTTCGCCGGGATCGACTTCGCCTTCTTCTCGGCCGGCGGATCGGTTTCGGCCGCACACGCGCCGCGCGCCGCCGCGGCCGGTGCGACGGTCATCGACAACACCTCTTTTTTTCGGATGCACGACGACGTGCCGCTGATCGTGCCCGAAGTCAATGGGGAAGAGATCTCGGACTGGTACCAGCGCCCGACGCCCGGCGGCATCATCGCCAACCCGAACTGCTCGACCATCCAGATGCTGCTGGCGGTCGCGCCCATCCACCGCCGTTATGGCGTGACGCGGATCAACGTGGCCACCTACCAGGCCGTTTCCGGGGCCGGGCGCAAGGCGATGGAAGAACTGGGCCGGCAGACCGCCGACAAGCTGAATTTTCGCGAGCCCGCCGCCGAGGTGTTGAGCGCGCCGATTGCATTCAACGTGATTCCGCGCATCGACGTGATGGACGACAACGGTTATACCCGCGAAGAGATGAAGATGCATTTCGAGACGCGCAAGATTCTTGGCGATGAACGGATCGGCGTCAACGCCACTGCGGTTCGGGTACCTGTGTTCTACGGGCATAGCGAGGCGGTGCACCTTGAAACCGATTCGCGGGCCGACCTAGACGAAGTGCGGCGCCTGCTCTCGGCGTCCGAAGGCGTGCGCGTGATCGAGGGCGATACCGATCCGATGCCCCTGGTGCACGCGTCCGGGCATGACGAGGTTTTCGTTGGCCGCATCCGTCGCGACATCACCAATCCGAACGGCCTGGATATGTGGGTGGTTTCCGACAACCTGCGCAAGGGTGCCGCGCTCAACGCGATTCAGATCGCCGAGTTTCTAGGGAACCTCTGAACAACTCTGCACGGGCGCGACGGCGCCTTTGCGGGATGCTCCGGTTCGGCTTGGGCGAGCGCGGTTTGGTTGTTCCAAAATAAGCGAGCCCAAACGAACCGGAGGGCCCGCAAAGGCCCGTCCCGTCAGGGTTTCGCCGGAAAATCCGCATCTCGCGCGTTGCGAATTTCGGCCGTAGCTACGGCTACTGTCACTCGGCCCGCACCACACGATCTGCGGCTTTCCGACTGAAACGCGCTCCGAGCCGAGTTATTCAGAGGTTCCCTAGCGCCCCGGAATGGGTGACCGGCAGGCCCGCCGCGGCGATTGTTTCCGCGCGGTTACGCTTGCTATACTCCAGTCAATACCTAATAGAATAATGTGGGGAGCGGATCTGATGACTCGGGCGCAGCGACTATTGAGCAAACGGGCGATTTCTTCAATCGCTCTGACCCTGGCCCTTATCGTGCCGGTTGGCGCATATGCGCTGGGGCTCGGGGAGGCGCGCGTCGAGTCGTTCCTGAATCAGCCCCTGGATGTTCGCATGCGTCTGTTCGACGTGTCCGACGATGATCTCGATTCGCTTACCGTAACGCCGGCGTCTCCCGAGGACTTCGAGCGGCTGGGCCTGATGAGCAATTCGCTGGCGCTGGGCATCCGGATCGAAGTCGATCGCAGTGTGTCGCCGCCCATAGTTCGCGTCACGTCGGCACGGCCGGTGTCCGATCCTGTGGTTCAGCTGCTCGTCGATGCACGCTGGGCCAGCGGTCGCATGCTGCGTGAGTACACGCTGTTCCTGGATCCGCCGACCATAGCGGTCGAGGCCCCGGCGCCCGCCCCGACACAATCCGCACCGTCGGTGCAGCAAGGCCGGCCCGCCGCTGATCGTGCGGCTGCCGCGCCGCAGCGTCCGTCGCCCGCCCGCCCGTCCGAAGCACCCGCGCCACAGCAAACCCGTCCAGCGGCTGCATCGGGAAACCTCAGTTACGGTCCTGTAGCCAGCGGAGATACGCTCTGGTCGATCGCGCGCGCCAATCTGCCTGCCGGCGACGTGACCATGAATCAGATGATGCTCGCGATCGTCGAGCTCAATCCGAATGCATTCCGCGACCGCAACATCAACCAGCTTCTGCGCGGTGCCGAGTTGCAGCTGCCCGATGCCGAGCAGGTCAGGGCGCTGGATGCGGCCGCTGCTGCCGCCCAGGTGGTCGCACAGAACAGGGCCTTCAGCAGGCGCATGACTTCGGATGTTCCCGTGGTGTCCGCGGCCGGACGTGATTCGAGTCCACCCGCTGAATCGCCTGCGGCGCGTGATGTGGCCGGCAGGCCGGAGCAGGCGGAATCCGCCGGCTCCGAAGACCACCGGCTCTCGTTGGTGCCGCCCGGGGATGAAGAATCGGGCAGCGGTTTGTCCGAAGATGCTGCCGAAGTCGCCGATCTCAGGCAACGTCTGGCGCGTGCCGAGGAAGAGTTGTATGCGGCCCGTCAGGAAGCCGAGGAGTTTCAGACGCGGGTCGAAGACCTCGAGACCGCGATTCGCGACAATCCCGGCGGTATCGGTCTCCGCGATGCCGAACTCGCCGGCCTCGAGGCCACGCTCAGGGCCGCGCGCGAGGCTACGCGGGAGGATGCCGATCCGCAAATGCGAGCGGAAGTTTCCGAGCGTCTGGAAGGTTATCTTGAGCAATATGAAAGCGCAGCCCAGACGGGGGCTGATGGTGAGCAACCCGGCTCGGAGGGGCTCGGGCCGGATGGTGGCGAAGGCGAAACAGACGCGCAGGAAAGCGTAGTGCAGGACAATGGCGGAATCGCGACTCCCGATGAAGGCGGGGCGGCCGATGCAACGCCTGCGTCTGAGCGCACGGTAACCGAAAGCGAGAGTTCCGGTGGACTTCTTGCCAACCCGATGCTGCTGTTGTTTGCAGGACTGGTCGTGTTGCTCGTAATCCTGGCTGTCATCAGGCTTTTATTGCGACGCGGAAAGGAATCGGCGAAATCGAAGCCTCCGCTCGAGCGTGGCACCGATCTGCCGCGTGCACCGCGGCCCACTGAAGACCCGATCCAGACGGCGCGGGCTCGAGTGGCCGAGAATCCAGAAGTCCTGGCCGCGCATCTCGGTTTGCTGCAGACGTTGGCTACCGAAGGCAACCAGGATGAATTCGGCGACGCTCTCGAGTCGATGTACGTCCACGTCGAGTCCGATTCGCAGCCCGAATGGCGTGAGGCACTGGACCTTGCAGGTCGTATCGCGCCGGGCCATTCATTGGTCAAGGGCAGTTCCGATTGGGTTGCGGAGGCGCCCGGCACGGCGCATGACGAACCGGAATCCGAAGTCGATGAGGAGTCGAAGGTCGATGATCTGATGACTCGGCTTGATGCAGACCTGGACGAGTCCGATGATCGTGATTGGCTCGGCGAGGACGGCGGAGACGAGTCCAGAAAATCCGACGCGCCGCTTCTTCGAGACGATGACGATTCTTCCGATGCCCGTCATGCCGGGGATTTCTCTTCAGACGCCGAAGGATCGATGCCTGCGTCGGAAGGCATCGACGACGACATTGATTTTGGCGACTGGGGCGACGAGGAGGAAAGCCCGGAAGGCGTCGCCGAATCCGACGCCAAGACGATTTCGCCGAAAAAAGACCGGAACGTCGACGAAGACGAAGACAACGATCTCGTGCTGGACTGGGCGGATGAAGACAAGCCTGCGGCCCAAGGTGAATCCGAGCCGGGTTCCGCCCGAGAAGAGGCATCGGGCCTGGAATTCGGCGGAGCGAACGACGAGGGCGCGAACGACGAACAGGCCGAAGACGACATTTTTGCCCAGAGCGACGATGATATTGATGTCAAGCTGGACCTGGCCAAGGCGTATCTGTCCTGGAACAGCACAGACTCGGCGCGCACGCTGCTCGAAGAAGTCGCCCGGGAGGGCAACGAGTCTCAGCGCGAAGATGCGCGCAAGCTGCTGGACGATCTGTCGGACGGCTCCGAAGACTGAGCCTGCAGTGATGCAACCGGGCGAGCCGCCCGTCGTGATCGAATCGGAACCAAGATCCCGTGTCGTACTCGGTCTCGAGTACGACGGCAGTCGATTTTTCGGTTTTCAGCGCCAGCGACAGAAGCCCACGGTCCAGGAGGTGCTGGAAGACGCGATTGAGCGGGTTGCCGATCGTCCGGTGACCGTCCACTGCGCCGGGCGCACCGATTCAGGCGTTCACGCCGTCTGCCAGGTGGTGCATTTCGACGCCGAAGTGCAGCGCAACGAGCGCACCTGGGTACTGGGCTGCAACAGCCATTTGCCCAAGGGAGCAAGTGTGCTCTGGGCGCGACCCGCGGCGCCGGGATTCCATGCACGCTTCAGCGCCCGCGGACGAACCTATCGATACAGAATCCTCAATCGCTGGACGCGGCCCGGCCTGTTGGCTGGACGGATTTCATGGGAACGCCGGAAGCTGGATGCCGAAAGCATGCACGAGGCGGCCCAGGCGCTGGTCGGCGAACACGATTTCTCGAGCTTCCGGGCGCCCGGTTGCCAGGCGAAACACGCCGTTCGCACGATGCGCTCGATATCGGTAGAACGTCACGCCAACGAAGTTGTCATTGAAGTTACCGCCAATGCATTTCTTTATCATATGGTTCGCAACATCGCCGGTACGCTGATCGAGGTCGGGTCCGGCAAGCGGCCGCCAGGATGGGTGGGCGATGTGCTGAACCAGCGCAGGCGGGCCGTGGCAGGCGTCACGGCAACGCCGGACGGCCTTTATTTCGTCGGCGTGGATTATCCGGATTTTCCGGATCTGCCGACCTTTGCAGAAAGCGCATTTCCGCGTGGATGGAATCTGAGTTGACAATACCGATGCCTGTCTTAGCAAAGCCGACCAAAGTCAAATTCTGCGGGATCAGCCGCGTCGAGGATGCGGTGCTGGCCGCCTCTCTGGGCGTCGATGCCATCGGCCTGGTGTTCGTGGCCGGTTCGCCGCGCGCCGTGGACCCGGCCCGAGCCGCAGAGATCTGCCGGGCGCTGCCGCCGCTCGTCGGTACCGTGGGCCTTTTCATGGATGCCCCGGCCGAATACGTACGGTCGGTGTGTTCGCAGGTGCCGTTGAACTGGCTGCAGTTTCACGGCTCGGAGACGCCCGAATACTGTCGGGCATTCGAACGGCCCTGGATCAAGGCGTTGCCAATGGCTTCACCGGGCGACGTGCAGTATCATGACTGGTCCGACGCGCCGGCCCTGCTGCTGGATGCGCATGCCGCAGGCGGCATGGGTGGATCGGGTGAAACCTTCGACTGGGAAAATGCCGTCTTGCCGACCAATTCCTGGATTCTTGCCGGCGGCTTGACGCCGGACAATATCGGTCGTGCGCTCGAACTGCTGGCGCCTGCCGCGGTCGATGTTTCATCCGGTATCGAAAGCGCGCCGGGAATCAAGGATGCTACGCTGATGCGGCGATTCATGCAGCAGATTCAGGAGAAGATTGACAATGGTTGAAGTGGTGGAAAAGGCAACCGCGGCGTCTGCCGACCCGCGCCAGGCACTTCCGGATGCGGGTGGTCATTTCGGCCAGTTCGGCGGCCGGTTCGTTTCCGAAACGCTGATGGCGGCGCTCGAGGAACTCGAGCAGGCCTGGCTGAAGTACCGTGACCATGCCGAATTCCAGGCCGAACTCGACAGCGACCTCGCGCACTTCGTTGGTCGTCCCTCGCCGCTGTATCTGGCCGAGCGGCTGACCGCGCACGCCGGCGGTGCGCGCATCGTGTTCAAGCGTGAAGACTTGAACCATACCGGCGCGCACAAGATCAACAATACGGTCGGTCAGGCGCTGCTGGCGCGGGCCATGGGCAAGAAGCGCGTGATTGCCGAGACCGGCGCCGGCCAGCACGGCGTGGCTTCGGCCACGGTGGCGGCCAGGCTGGGAATGGAGTGCGTCGTCTACATGGGCGCCGACGACATCAAGCGCCAGGCCATCAACGTGTTCCGGATGAAACTGCTGGGCGCCGAAGTGGTGAGTGTCGATTCGGGTTCGCGTACGCTCAAGGATGCGCTCAACGAGGCCATGCGCGACTGGGTCACCAATGTCGATGATACGTTCTATATCCTGGGCACGGTCGCCGGCCCGCACCCGTATCCGGCCCTGGTGCGCGATTTCAACGCCGTCGTCGGTCGCGAAGCACGTCGGCAGTGCATGGACGAATACGGCAAGTTGCCAGAGGCGCTGGTCGCCTGCGTCGGCGGCGGTTCGAACGCAATGGGCCTGTTCTATCCGTTCATCGACGATCGCGAGGTGGCGATGTACGGCGTGGAGGCCGCCGGCAGAGGCTTGTCGGGCATCGAGCATGCCGCCAGCCTGTGCGCCGGGCGCGTCGGCGTACTGCATGGGTCCCGCACTTACCTGCTCGACGACGACGCCGGCCAGATTCGTCATACCCACTCGGTTTCGGCCGGCCTGGACTATCCGGGCGTGGGTCCCGAACATGCTTGGCTCAAGGATTCGCATCGCGCCCATTACGTCGGCGTGACCGACGACGAAGCGCTGGAGGCCTTTCATCTTTGTACCCGCAAGGAAGGCATCATGCCGGCGCTGGAAAGCGCGCATGCGGTTGCATGGGCGATCAAGCAGGCCGCCGGAATGGACCGCGACCAAGTCGTCCTGGTCAACATGTCGGGGCGTGGCGACAAGGATATTCATACCGTGGCCGATCTCGAGGGGATCAGCATTTGACTCGTTTTGCCAACAGAATCGACCGACGTTTCACCGAACTCGCCCGTCGCGGCCGCAAGGGCCTGATCCCGTACATCACCGCCGGTCATCCCAAGCCGGAGCTGACCGTCGACATCATGCATTCGCTGGTGGCCGGCGGCGCCGATCTGCTGGAACTCGGGATTCCGTTTTCCGATGTCATGGCAGACGGCCCGGTCATCCAGCATGCGTGCGAAGCGGCGCTGGAGCAGGGCATGACGCTGGACCATGTGTTCTCTCAGGTCGCCGAGTTTCGAAACTGCGATGCCGATACGCCGGTGGTTCTGATGGGCTACATGAATCCGGTCGAGCGGCGCGGCCTCGAGACCTTTGCCGATCAGGCTGCAGAGGCCGGCGTGGATGGACTGCTGATCGTCGACTGTCCGGCCGACGAGGCCGCGGATACTACGCGCGTTTTCGGCGGCCGCGAACTTCACCAGATCTTCCTCGTGGCGCCGACCACCACCGAGGCGCGCATCGAGCGCATGGCGCCGCTGGCCGGCGGCTTCATCTATTACGTCTCGCTCAAGGGTGTGACCGGATCGGCCGCGCTCAACGCCGATGAGCTTGCGCCTGCCGTCGACGCCATCCGCTCGCGCTCGGATATCCCGGTCGCCGTCGGTTTCGGGATCTCGACGCCCGAGCAGGCCCGGGCGGTAGGGGCGGTTGCCGATGCCGTCGTCATCGGCTCGGCGCTGGTGCGCAAGCTGGACGGCGCGCAAACCCGTGAAGCGGCCGGTGAAATCGTCGCCGACTACATCGGCAGCATCCGCACCGCGCTCGATCGTCTCGACCACGCCGCCCCTGCCGAGGCCCGAGCATGAGCTGGTTTCAGAAACTGATGCCGTCGCGCATCCGGACCGAAGGCGGTAAGACACGCAAGGTGCCGGACGGGCTGTGGATCAAGTGCAAGCAGTGCGAGGCGGTGCTGTACCGCCCGGAGCTCGAGCGTTCGGTGATGGTCTGTCCCAAGTGCGATCACCATATGTCGCTGACCGGTCGAGCCCGGCTCGACGCGTTTCTCGATCAGGACGGACGCGAGGAACTGGCCCTGGGTCTCAGGCCTTCCGATCCGCTGAAGTTCCGCGACAGCAAGCGTTATCGAGACCGCCTGGCGGCCGCCCACAAGGCCACCGGCGAGAGCGATGCGATGGTGACCATGCGCGGTAGCGTTCTGGGGCTGCCGCTGGTTGCGAGTGCCTTCGATTTCAAATTCATGGGCGGTTCCATGGGCTCGGTGGTAGGCGAAAAGTTCATGGCCGGCGTCAATGCCGCGCTGGAAGATCGACTGCCGCTGGTATGTTTTTCCGCCTCCGGAGGTGCCCGGATGCAGGAGGGGCTTTACTCGCTGATGCAGATGGCCAAGACCTCCGCCGGTCTGGCGAGGCTTACCGAGGCCGGTTTGCCGTACATTTCCGTGTTGACCCATCCAACCACTGGCGGTGTGTCGGCCAGCCTGGGCATGCTGGGCGACATCAACATCGCCGAGCCCAATGCGCTGATCGGTTTTGCCGGTCCCAGGGTCATCGAGCAGACCGTGCGCGAGCAGTTGCCGGAGGGCTTTCAGCGCGCCGAATTTCTGCTCGACAAGGGCGCGATCGATCAAATAGTCGACCGCCGTGAGGTGCGTCAGAAGATTCATCAGCTGCTCTCGCTTCTGCTCGGCGGTCACGGTTACGGCCAGCCGCGCGAAGGCAGCGTGGAAACGGCCGGGACCAACCCCGATCAGATCACTGGCGACCCGGCTGAAAACCGCAGCGACCAGGATTGAGGCGATCCGGCTATCCGGTCCGATGGCTGGTCTGATTGTCGGCCCTGTTGTGATGACGATTAACATAGCAACCGTCGTAAAGACCTTCGTCGCGATGGTAGTCACATCCGCCGGTCTGCGTGAACCGGACGCATGACTGAATTCCCCGCATCGCTGGATGGCATGTTGCGGCGTCTCGAGCAACGGGCGCCGCAGAGCCGGATCGATCTCGGCCTGGACCGGGTCCGACAAGTGCTGGGACGACTGCGCCTTGATTTCGGCGACACCCGTATCGCCAGTATTGCCGGTACCAACGGAAAAGGGTCGACGGTCGCCTTTCTCGAAGCCATTGCCGCGCGTGCGGGTCTGAGCGCGCTGGCGTTCACCTCGCCTCATCTGGTGCGCTTCGGCGAGCGCTTCCGCTACCTGGGCGAACCATTGCCCGACGAAGAAATCGCAAGCGCCCTGCATGCCGTGGAGCGCGCCCGCGGCGACACTGCGCTGACCTGGTTCGAGCACATCACGCTGGCCGGCTTCGAACTAGCCGCCCGACGACGACCCGACTGGCTGATCGCCGAAGTCGGCATGGGCGGCCGGCTGGACGCAGTGAACGTGCTCGACGCAGACGTCGCGGTGATCACCTCGATCGGGCTCGACCACCAGCGTTTTCTCGGTCGGACGCGGGCCGCGATTGCGCGCGAAAAGTGCGGTATTGCACGGGCCGGACGTCCGGCAATCGTGGCGGAAAAGAAGCGTCCCGAAGGCATGCTGGAAACGCTGGATGCTGTCGGTGCACGGGTCAGCCTGGCCAGCCGCGATTTTGATTGGCGATGGCGCTCGGAAAAGCTGAATATTCGGGTTGGCAATCGTGAGATCGCCGGTTTCTCGCCCGGTCTCGCCGGTCGTCATCAGGGTGGCAACGCGGCGGCGGCAGCAGCAGCAGGGCTGGCGCTGGCACCGTCGCTGACCGATCGCGAAATTGCCGAAGGCCTCGCCGCCGCGCGCCTGGCCGGGCGGTTCCAGCGCGTTGCGGCTTCGCCCGATGTCATCGTGGACGTGGCGCACAATCCAGCCGCCGCGCGCGTGCTAGCCGCCCAGCTCAAGCGGCTGCCGGGCGAGAAGATCGCGATATTCGCGGCGCTGGAGGACAAGGACATCGCCGGTATCCTTCGCCCGCTGGCCGGTGCTTTTCGGCGCTGGTTCGCGGCAACGCTGGACGTGCCGCGCGGTCATCGTGCAACCGACCTGGTCGACCTGATGTGCGAACTGCCTGGTGACCGCCCGGAAGCGTTAGAATCGGTGTCGGACGCGCTGGCCGCGGCGCGCAGGTCATTTGAAACGGAGCGGACGTCGGCTGATTCGACTGCGCATACAATTATCGTGTTTGGTTCCTTCTACACTGTGGCCGCAGCTCTACAGGCACTGAAACAGAGCAATTCGGACTGATATTCGGGGTTTCCGGTTTATTCCATGGACAAGGTCTTGAAGCGGCGCCTGATCGGCGCATCCATCCTCATCGCGCTCGCGGTGATTTTCGTTCCGATGCTGTTGGTCGATCCGGATCCGGTCCGCGACGGCGGCCGCGATGCTATCGACGTACCCCCCATGCCCGACTCGGCGCGCAAGGTCAGGCGAATTCCGCTTGACCCGGAAGCGGCAAGGGTGATGCCATCTGAACGTGCATCGGCAGCGCCCGGAGCGGCATCGGCCACGGACGAATCGGCTGCCCGATCGGATCGCGTCAGCCCCAATGAACAGATCGTGCTTCGGCCCGATCTGGCTGCTCCGGACGAAGATGAAACCGGGGCGAGTGCCGAAAGCATTCAAGCGTCGTCGGACACCGATAATCGCATGGACCCGCCGGAATCGCCGGATGTCGCGACGCCGGACGGATCCAGCGCGGAGCCCCAGCCCGAAGCGCAATCCGAGCCCGCGCAGCCGGGCGAGTCTCCGCAGGTGTCCATGGGTGACTGGGTGGTTCAGGTAGCAAGCTTCGGCTCGCAGGATGCGGCCAACCAGGTCCGAGCACGCCTTGAGGCGCTGGGTCATATCGTGGCGCGCGACGAGATCGTCCGCGGACAATCTCTGCTGTATCGGTTGCGCACGGGGCCTTATCCCGGTCGGGCAGCGGCCGAGCGGGCGCTCGCGCAGATCAGCGCCACAGTTGCGGGCGTGGATCCGATCGTGCGGGAAATCGACGAAGATATGCAACGAGGCATGCAGTCAGGCTTTGCGGTGCAGGTGGGCAGCTTCGTCAGCGAAGAGAATGCAGAAAGCGAAACCGCACGGCTGGCAGGACTCGGCTTCGACTCGTTCCGGTTCAGCGAGGAGATCGGCGAGCGGCTGATCTGGCGGGTGATGGTCGGACCGGTGTCCGAGCGGGATGAGGCCGATGCGCTCAAGTCGCGCGTGGTCGAGCAGGCAGGCGTGGAAGGCCTGGTGGTCAGCCACCCGTGATGGGGGGGGCTCTGAACAACTCTGCACGGGCGCGTTTCGCCGGAAAAGCCGCATCTCGCGTGTTGCGACCCTCGGCCGCAGCTATGGCTGCTGTCGCTCCGATTGTCATGACAACAGCACCACACGATCTGCGGCTTTTCCGGCTGAAACGAGCTCCGCGCGGCGTTATTCAGACGTTTCCCAGTGCCGTGGTTCGAGTTACCAGCGCGGCATGAACGGCGCGGACCTCGTGATTCTGGGTATTCTGCTGGTCTCCATCGTCGTCAGCCTGTTTCGTGGGTTCATCAAGGAGGTTTTCTCCATCCTGGTCTGGGTGGCCGCGATCTTCGCCGCCTTTCGGGTCGCAGGTCCCCTGGCCGGTGCACTGGAGCCGATCATCGATCTGCCTTCGGCGCGTTTAATCGTGGCCTTTGCCGCCGTGTTCGTCCTGGTGCTGATCGTCGGCGGCCTGATCAGCTTTCTTGTCGGCAAGATGGTCGAAAAGACCGGGCTTTCGCCTACCGACCGTCTCTTCGGCGGCCTTTTCGGCCTGGCCCGTGGCCTGGTCATCGTGGTGCTGGCGGTGCTGCTGCTGCGGGTCACCCCGTTTGCCGAGGATCCGTGGTGGGGAGATTCCAGGCTGCTGCCCACGTTCGAAACCCTGGCCGAGCAGGCCAGGCTGTGGTTGCCGGAATCGGTGCGGGACCTGCTGAACCCTGAAAATCAGTCGGCGCGATCCGCGGTCAGCGAAGAATCGTTACCGGCACTATTGGAGCCTTGATGAAATGTGTGGTGTTGTAGGAATTTTTGGTCGCGGTCCCGTGGCGGCCCGGCTGTATGATGCACTGACGATCTTGCAGCATCGCGGACAGGATGCGGCGGGGATCACGACGCTGGACGGCCAGCGAATGCGCTCGGCGCGCGGCATCGGTCTGGTTCGAGACGTTTTCGACGCCAGATCGATGGACGGTCTGACCGGCGATATCGGCATCGGCCACGTGCGCTATCCGACCGCCGGCTGTGATCGGCCCGACGAAGCCCAGCCGATGTACGTCAACGCGCCCTGGGGCATCGCGCTCGGGCATAACGGCAACCTGGTCAACAGCGAGTCTCTGAGCGAATCGCTGTTTCGCGAGGACCGTCGCCATATCAACACCGAGTCCGATTCGGAAGTGCTGCTGAACGTACTCGCCCACGAACTCTCCGAGCGTTGCACCCGTTCGCTGAGCGCCGACAACGTGTTCGCCGCGGTCGAGGGCGTCCACCAGCGTTGTCGCGGCGCCTACGCGGCGGTGGCGCTGATCGCCGGTGTCGGCATGCTGGCCTTCCGCGATCCGCACGGTATCCGCCCGGTCGTGCTGGGACGGCGCGACGGCGAGCACGGCGAGGAGTACATCGTGGCGTCGGAATCGGTGGTGCTGGACATCCTCGGCTTCGACCTGATTTCCGACCTGGATCCGGGCGAGGCGGTGCTGGTGACGCTGGACGGAAAACTGATCCGTCGTGCCAGCGAGCACGCCAGCGCGCATACCCCGTGTCTGTTCGAGTATGTGTACTTTGCCCGACCCGATTCCCTGATCGACGATCTTTCGGTTTACAAGGCCAGGCTGCGCATGGGCGAAAAGCTGGCCGAACGCATTCTGGCCGAGTGGCCCGACCACGATATCGACGTCGTCATTCCGGTGCCCGATACCAGTCGCACCGCCTGCTTGCCGCTGGCCCACCGGCTTGGCGTCAAGTATCGCGAGGGTCTGATCAAGAACCGCTATATCGGTCGGACCTTCATCATGCCCGGCCAGGCCGAGCGTGCGCTTTCGGTCCGGCGCAAGCTCAACGTACTCGAGCTGGAATTCCGCAACAAGAACGTTCTGCTGGTCGACGACTCCATCGTGCGCGGTACGACCTCGAGACAGATCATCGAGATGGCGCGCGATGCCGGCGCCAGAAAAGTCTACCTGGCATCGGCGTCGCCCCCCGTGCGCCATCCCAATGTCTACGGGATCGACATGCCGGCGGCCAGCGAGCTGGTTGCCGCTGATCGAAGCATTGAGGAAGTGCGTCGGATCATCGGTGCGGACCGTCTGGTCTACCAGGATCTCGATGACCTGGAGCGCGCGGTTCGCGGCAAGAATACGCGCCTGGCGGGATTCGATTCGTCGTGCTTCAACGGCAGGTATGTGACCGGCCTGGACGATGGCTACCTGGAAGCCCTGCAGGCACGCCGTTCGGACTTGGTGAAGGAGACTCGAAGGATCGGAAACGGCTGATCGGACCGGGTGCAGGGTTCACCCGGCTTTCATGACGGGCGCATCAACATCATCGAATGAGTGAATCTGCAATCGTATGGTTCCGGCGCGATTTCCGGCTGGCCGACAACCCGGCACTGGATCACGCGCGACAGGATTTCGGACGAATAATTCCGGTTTATATCCATGACCCGGAGACCGAGTCGCCGTGGTCACCGGGCGCGGCCAGCCGATGGTGGCTGCACCATGCACTGGACGAGCTTGATCAGCGTCTGGCCGATCGCGGTGCCCGTCTGATCATTCGCATGGGCGATGCGCGCGCCGAACTGGACCGGCTGCTGGACGAGACGGGGGCGAGCGCGGTTTACTGGAACCGGCTCTATGAACCGGCTCTCGTTGCTCGCGATCGGAAAATCAAGGCGCACCTGAAGGCCGAATCAATTAATGCGCGCAGTTTTCGCGCCGCCGTGCTTTTCGAGCCCTGGGAGTTGCTGAAGGATGACGGTAGCCCTTACCAGGTATTCACGCCGTTCTGGAAACGGATGCAGCGCGACTGGCGTGC
>Ga0209947_1001230_pt1 | contig 15316 bp, 16 predicted proteins | sample SalPonR2_B_D2_MG_FD_185706 | JGI IMG/M metagenome (GOLD analysis project Ga0209947, IMG submission 185706) | Salt pond soil microbial communities from South San Francisco under conditions of wetland restoration - Salt Pond MetaG R2_B_D2_MG... ... | reverse complement strand
CCCTGGAATAAGAAAAATGTATAAGAAACTTCTATCTTAACGTGATGTAGCAAAACAACCTTTTATTTGACTGATATCCAGATAGCCTTAACTTTTAAGTTGGGGGTACAGGTCTCTAAGGAAAAAGATTTTTGAAAATTTTGTATTTTAATTTACAAAATTTTCAAAAATCAACATAACTCGTACCTGACAAACCCCAGCCTAAAGGCCAGGGCTATCTGAATGCCTGTGATTTAAATGTTATACTTATATCAAACTCACGTTATTTTAGTTCTTCCTCATTTGGTTTTTAGCCTTCATTTTTCAAAAGAATAACAGGAGTAAAAATCCACATTTTTTGTATTTTTAAACCTGAAATTCTTACGATCAGTTATGGCAAATAAAAAACAAAGACAGGCACATCAGCCTACAGTTACCAGTGAAGATCTTTCAATGGATGATAATGCTGCTTTACAGGACATTGAAAAACTACTGAAAAGTCATAAAAAACTGAAAAAATCTTTAAAAAAGGTCAGGAAGAAAATAAAAACAATAAAGAATGGGATTCAGGCTTAGGTCTTCAGACTAGTTTTCCATCTGTACTTTTTTCATATAAATTTTTTTCACAAGATAATCTTTGAGGATCTCAATACTCCCATAACTTTTTTCAGCTTTTACAGGATAATCTTGCTGATACTTTTTTACAATCTCATAAGAAATCACTCGATTGTACCAATTATAAATGTAAGACGAACGTTTAAGTAATTTTGTATACAGGATCTCCTCCAGTTCTTTTTCTGTGTTTATAATGTCGAACAGAACAAAAATCTCCTCAATATTATTTTTCAATTCCTGGAATCTACCAGCTGTGGGTTTCTTTTCAAGGTCTTTTTCTACTTTTTTTATTTTTTTCTTTGTGTATCTGATTATTTGCTTCAGTCTTAACCCATTGTCTTTCTTTTCGTTATACAATTTTTCCTCGTACTTATCTAACTGTTTCTTGTCAACCCTGCTGATATGTTCCATGAAAGCACTTTTACTTTGGTCATATAATTCATCTATATAAGATCTGAGAAAGGTAAGATCAATACCTATATCTGATTCATATTTTCCGATTTGTTTTTCTTGTCTCGAGAGATTTTCCAGTTCTTCTGTGGTTCTGTAAAAATGATTGAACTGTATTAATGTTTCCTGGGTGGGTAACAAACTTTTGTCAATAGATTCAACCAATTTAAAATAAGTTTTGAAACATTTAAGAACTTCAAACATCGAGTATAATTCATCGTCCCCCAATTCCTCTTTTATTGAATTAATCAGATCCAGGATTTTATTTTTCCGATCCGTATAATATTGAAGCAAATGATTTGTCATAATTCTGTTTTATCCTTCAATTAGCAAATATAGCTAATATCTGCCATTATGAAGAAAGTTTATTTCAATTTTAGAATTTTAGCTCCCCTAATTTTACTGTTTTTAATTTCCATTAGTGCTTTGTTGGCATCCTCGAGCTTAAATTCTTCAAAGCTTGGTTTAATAGGGATTTTAGATGCCGCTTCTAAAAAATCCCTAACATCTTTCCTCTGCACATTTGCCACACTTTTTATCTCTTTTTCTTTCCACAAATGCAAAGAGTAATCAATATTCTGAAGATATTTAATATCAATATTCTCCTTTCTGATGGCATTAATAACGAGTCTGCCTGCACTGTCAAGGTTTTTAAGACCTTCAACAACGGGCTTCCACACTGGAGTAGTATCAATCAGGGCATCAAGTTTTTCAGGCGAGTGATCTGTTATATCACCTGCCCATTCAGCACCCAGGGCTGTTGCAAATTTTCTTTCGACAGGATTTCGAGCAAAAACAAATATTTTGCTGTCAGGATATTGATGTTTTGCAATCTTTAACACAAGGTGGTTGGAAGCACCAAAGCCTATTAATCCAAGGTTGTTACCATTTTGAAGTTTTGTAAGCCTGAGCGACCTGTAACCTACAGCTCCTGCACATAATAGAGGAGCAGCTTCAGCATCGGAAAATACTTCAGGGATTGAATGTGTAAAAGTTTCGGGTACTACCATGTATTCAGCATATCCTCCGTGAGCGTTCCACCCTGTTCCGCGAAAATTGTGACATAAATTTTCGTTACCGTTTCTGCATTGTTTGCATTCACCGCAAGCTGAAAATATCCAGGCAACTCCTACCCTATCGCCTATGTTTCGAAGATTAGCTAAAGGCCCTTTTTTTTCCACATGGCCTACCACTTCATGTCCCGGAATTATTGGGAAAAATTCCGGTTCTGCACGGCCTTCGATTTCATCCAGTTCCGTATGACACACGCCGCATCGGGAAACTCTCAGCAATACCTCGTTCCCTTTTGGTTCTGGCTTTGGCCAATCAGTCAGCTCAAGAGGAGAATCTGTTTTTGACAGGTCATACGTTTTTTTCAGGATCATTGCTCTCATAAGTCAACTTTTCCAGTAAAAAATTTGTGCTTCAAAGAAAAATTAAAACCCCATGTCTCTTATTCTGATCTCAACCTCCTCATCTTTTAGTAGCTCGACTAATTTTAAAGTGTTTGTTTTACCAAAATGATACGGATAAATGACTTTTGGTTTAATCATTTCAACCGCATCAGCAACCATTTCGGGGGTCATTGTATAGGGCAGATTCATAGGCAGAAATGCGATGTCTATATTGCTCAGTTTTTTCATCTCCGGGATATTTTCCGTATCACCAGCTATATAAATCTTTTTTCCCCCTGCCATGATTACATAACCATTGCCTTCTCCTTTCGGATGATAAGGCTTACCATTTTCTCTTTTATGTTTAATATTATAGGCAGGAATCGACTTAATCATAAAGCCTTTAAGTGCACGTGTATCTCCATTAGACATGATCACCGGAGTCTCTAACTCTTCAGAAATTTCTGTGCATTTAGGAGTTACAATTATTCTGGTATTGTTTTTACTTAATTTCTGTATGGCATTCATGTCAAAATGATCACCATGGTCGTGTGTTATAAGAATAATATCAGCTTTGGGTAAAAGATTATAATTGCCCATTCTAAGTACCGGGTCAATGTGCATTACTTTATCATCGTATTCAAACATTAGTGAAGCATGTTTAATAAATGTAATTTTAAGATCGCCTTTTGAGGTTGGTATTACATCTTCTTCAAAAGTTTGAGCACTGGTAGTACTTATTGTCAGTATTAAAACCAGAACAGCAGTATAAATTCTTTTCATAGCATTTTTGTTTTGTTTACAGATTAAAAATATATAAAACTAACAAGAATCACACAATAGTATTTTATTAAAGCAAGACAAAATCAAAATAGGTTTCTAAGATATTTTAAAATGCGGAGCTTTAAGAATGTCGGCAGAATTATCAAGAGCCGATTTAAAGAAATTGAAAACCCTCTCTACCTGGCCATTCCCGTTTTTATCTTTATAAAGTTGGTTAAGTGGCAAAACAGCCTTATTTTCATTATCATTTATCCAATATTCGTCTCCACCAGGTTTTTCCAATAAAGATTGATCGATTTTATTGTCATTATTCAAAGGGCTAACATAAAAATAATAATGATGTATCCTTTGATCGGGTACAGCCATACCTATTCTTATGGATTTGTTCTTTTCATCATCTTCCCCTCTTTTAGATAAGAAACACTCAGAATCAAAATACTGAGGGCGGATATTTACCCGGGAGTCATTATTTAGCATATCTGATATGAACCTGATCATAAGATTAGCATTGCTTCTTAAATTTGCAAGGGCTATTAACTCCTCATTAAGATCATTAATAAGAAAAGGTTTTCCTTCGTCCGTTTCGTGCGGAGGAATTGAATAAAACATTTCTTTTTCCATTTTACTGGTATCTAATCCAAGATCATGAAGTTTATCCTGCAGCCAGCCAAAAACTTCATCTTTAGTCTTCCCGTTACAGTCTAAATGGTCTATTTCGTCAAAGGCAGGATCAAAAATAATCAAGACCAAATCAGCAAGCCTCCCTCCTATTTTCACAGGTTGCTCCTTTGCATCTATCCACCCACCTATAAGCATTTCTTTTTTAATGAACCATTCCATATTAAAACTGAAATTGTTATGCAGGCTTGGCATCAAATAATATTCTGCCATTGCAATAAACTGGATAAAGTGATGTTGAAGCAAAGTCGCTTTAACAAATTGATCAGGACTTTTCATGCTGATAAATCTCCAGTTTTCTTTCACTTGTTCAAAATCCATATTAAACTTTCTCTCTTTTTTTTATTGCTTACATTGATGGTGATATCGAATTTTATCAGTTTTTTAGAATTAACAACTTATCAATTTAGAAATTGTTTACGGAAATTTCCAGAAATATTTAGTATTATTTTAATCATTATTTATTCTGTCTAACTGAACAATGAGGTTTCATGAAGCAAACAAACACCTGATTATTTTTACTTTTTTACAACAACTTACAACTCATTAACCAGTCTGAATCCGATGCAGGAAGAATAAAAATATCAAATTTTTAACGTTCATTGATATATCGGGTTAACTCAAAAAATATTTTCTGCATGTTATTTCCTGTCAACAAAAAACTGCAAAGGTTTTGTTTTGTTATAGTTTTTAATAACTTGTATATTTAAACAAGAAATTGCTATTACTTTAACAAAAGATATTCCATAATTCATTAGAAAATGCATTAAGTTTTTGTTAAAGAAGAATATATACAATTGATAAAATATTAAATTAAAGCACCAAAATAATATGGAAAAGAAACTTGAAATCAAAAAAAGAGTTTACGATCGTTGTTATAAGATACTGGAGGATAATGCTGAAACGGCAAGAAGAATAATGAATGATATCCAGAAAGATGCCAATGAATCGGAACAGGAGCACGATGTATTTGATGGTTCAAGATCTGAATTGTTAACAAAGCGTGATATTTATGCCGAACAACTAAAAAAAGCAGTAGATGAGATAGAAATACTAAAGAAGGTTAGTTTTGATGAACCCAGGGAAAAAGTAGAGTTCGGTTCCATCGTGATCACCAATAAACAGAATATGTTCATTGCATTAGGCCTGGGGAAAATAGAAGTTGACAATGAGCTATATTTTGTAATTTCAAAGGACGTACCCATTTATAAATCAATGGAAAATATGCAAAAAGGCGATAACTTTTCGTTTAATAATATTGAATATACAATTGAAGATGTTTTTTAAAAGAATTTGATTGGGGTCTATGAAAAAGCTTAATTTAAGCGGAAAAGACATAAAAAGGCTGGGGATAAAAGATGAACAAGTAATTCGTATTGCAAAAAAGACACTGATGGAGCATTATAAGAACCTTTCAAAAAAAGATGCTCTGAGTCTCTTAAAAAAAATACTGCATCATCCTTCAAAATTTGCCAATCATCCTGAGCTTGGTAAAATTGTTTCCGAATTACCCCGTAATAGTCAGCAAAAGGAAAAAGAACCAGAACTTCAGCATATTAAGCCATATAATATTTTTGGCAAAGAGTACATAGAAAAGGGAGCCCTGGATCAAATGGAAACTGCAATGCGGTTGCCTGTTATCACACACGGAGCTCTCATGCCTGATGCACACCAGGGTTACGGGTTACCTATTGGCGGTGTGGTAGCCACTAAAAATGAAGTGATCCCTTATGGAGTAGGAATGGACATTGGATGCCGTATGGCCATGTCGGTGTTTTCAATTTCTCCGGAAAAAATAAACCAGGATTCCAAAAAACTAATGAGAATTTTAAACCAGAACACCCGTTTTGGACGAGCTGAATTTAAAGAAAAGAAGGACTATGAAGTCATGGATAGTGAAGTATTTAAAGACTATCCATTTATGAAAAGTATTCAGAAAAAAGCTTATGATCAATTGGGAACTTCAGGACATGGAAATCATTTTGTAGACATAGGAATTCTTGAAATATTAGAAAAACATCATAAATTAAACCTGGCACCTGGCAAGTATTTTGCTATCCTTTCTCATAGTGGCTCAAGAGGCGCCGGAGCAGAAATTGCCAGGCATTATACTCAGATTGCAAAAAACAAATGCTCGCTACCCAAAGGAGCCAAACCACTGGCATGGCTTGAAATGGACAAAGAAGAAGGGATTGAATACTGGGCCGCTATGAACTGGGCGGGAAAATACTCAGAAACCAATCACCGGATTATCCATAGTAAACTTGCCACGGCCCTGGGAGAAGAACCCATAATTAAGATTGAAAACCATCATAACTTTGCCTGGAAGGAAAAATCAGCAAGCGGTGACGAATATATTGTTCATCGCAAAGGAGCAACACCTGCCCGGGAAGGAGTATTGGGTATAATTCCCGGCTCTATGGCTTCTCCTGCATATATTGTAATTGGCAAAGGTAATGAAGATTCACTTTACTCAGCAGCTCATGGCGCTGGAAGAAAACTTTCACGAGGTGAAGCCAAACGAAGATTTACAAAAAAAGAACTACACGAATATCTTAACACAAAAAATGTAGTCCTGATTGGAGGAGGCATTGATGAATCTCCGCTTGCTTATAAAGACATTAACAAAGTTATGCAACTACAAAGTGAAATGGTGGATAAATTGGCAATTTTTCATCCTCTAATTGTTAAAATGGGATCATAACAACTTCTTAGCCGGTTACGAAGGAGCACTTTCGGAATGAATGTACAATTCTTCTCAAATAACAAAAACTGAAAAATAATTCAATAATAGATTCAAACGAAAATGATATTATTTTTATCAGAATTGTCATTTTTTTTCTATTTTTGGATACTTGTCTTTATTCTTTAACACCCTTTTGAATATGAACAGCAAAACAAAAGAGTCCCCTTCGGCTCTTGCAGCAAAATTTATTAACAGTACAGGGAGGAATATTTTTTTAACAGGTCGTGCAGGAACAGGGAAAACCACTTTTTTAAAAGAGATAGTCCACAAAACCCATAAAAACACAGTTGTTGCAGCTCCCACAGGTATTGCTGCCATAAATGCTGAAGGAGTTACGCTTCATTCTCTTTTTCACCTTCCCTTTGGAGCATTCGTACCATCCTATGATCCTTTTTCCGATGAAATTACCACACAAATAAATACACCCCAGTCCATCCTTAAAACTTTACGGATGAACAAGAACAAACGAAAACTGATTCGGGAGATCGAACTGCTTATAATTGATGAGGTGAGCATGCTCCGGGCCGACACCCTGGATGCCATTGACACGGTTTTGCGCCATATTCGGCGCAAACGCAACCTTCCATTTGGAGGCATTCAAATCCTGTTTATAGGCGATTTGTTGCAACTGCCCCCGGTTATAAGGAAAAAAGAATATCAATATCTTAAGGCACATTACAATTCCGGTTATTTTTTTGAAGCAAAAGCACTTGAAAACCAGAAACCACTTTATATTGAACTTGAGAAGATCTTTCGTCAAACAGATAAGCGTTTTATTCGCATTCTGAATAACCTGAGGGACAATGCAATTACAAATGAAGATATTGAGATACTTAACCAGCATCACAAACCCTCTTTTAAGCCAAAATCAGATGAAGGTTATGTTTTCCTGACTACCCATAATCACAAGGCTGATAGTATTAATAAAAATGCTCTCCAAGAGCTGCCGGGCAAACCCGTTAAGTTTGATGCCTATGTCGAGGGTGATTTTGGAGAACATCTTTACCCTGTAGAATATACCCTTGAATTAAAAAAAGGAGCACAGGTAATGTTTATTAAGAATGATTATTCAGGAGAACAAAGGTACTTTAATGGAAAAATAGGAACAGTCACAGAGCTGACAGAAGACGAAGTAGAAGTAAATTTTACAGATGGCACCCCTCCTGCTCTTGTTGATGAATATACCTGGGAAAATAAAACATACACTCTAGAAAAGGAAACCAATTCAATCAAAGAACGAATTAAAGGAACTTTTACGCAGTTACCATTAAAACTTGCATGGGCAATCACTGTGCACAAAAGCCAGGGACTGACTTTTCAGAAAGCAATAGTAGATGTTTCACAGGCTTTTGCCCCCGGCCAGATTTATGTGGCGCTTTCAAGACTTGTTTCACTCGATGGATTAATCTTAAACAAACCAATTCCCCGGGAAAACCTGGGACCGGATGAGGAACTCAGGGAATTTGCCAAAAACAAAAAAGAGCCGGGCGAATTAAAAGAAGAATACAGTAAAGAACTGCCGCTTTTCATCAGGGAATACATTATTAACTCATTTGATTTCAATACATTACTTTATGAGATAAGTCAGCATGTTGAAAGCTATAAGAAAGATGAAGTCCGCTCAAAAAAACAGCAGTATAAAAACTGGGCAGTTGGTATTAGAAACGAAATAAAAGAGCTTAAGCAGATAAGCGATAAGTTTATAAAACAATTAACCAAACTCACGGATAGCCGGAATGAAAATGATGACTGGTTATTAAATACCCATAAACGAACTATTGCAGCTATCAATTACTTCGAACCGTTACTCAAAGATATTTCTAAAAAAATTAATGAGCTGATAATTGAATTACGCGATATACCAGGGGTAAAAAAATATCAAAAAGAACTGAAAGAAATTGATAGTTCAATCTTTCAGCAAAGACAATCGATACAAAAAGCCGGAGCCTTACTTGATGCAGTGCTTAATAACAAAGAGATATCCGGAGAGACTATGCATACAGAGCAACTCAACAAGGAAAAAGCTGAACGGCTAAGTAAATCAAAAGAAAGCAAAAAGAAGAAAAAAGTAAACACCAAAGAAATTTCTTTCAACTTATACAAAGCAGGGAAAAATACAGAACAAATTGCCGAAGAGCGGTCGCTTGCTGTTTCCACGATTGAAGGACATCTGGCTCATTATGTTGCAGAAGGAGAATTGGATGTGAATCAATTTGTTGACCAGGTGAAAACAAAACAAATAATAACTGTAGCTAAAGCATTAGAAACAAACAGACTAAAAGAGATAAAGTCAAAACTTGGCGATGAGTTTACCTACAGCGACATTAGATTTGCTATGGCCAGTCTGCAATTTCAAAATGAAAAAAACAGTAGTACGTGAGCAAAATTTTTAAACTAATAGATCGAAGCTTCCCGAAAGAACTAAAGGTTTAAAAACTTTTATAAAACGACTTTTATCTGTTGTTTTTCTAACAAACAGTTCGCCACTATTTTCTATTTTCCACTCTACTTTAGAGCTATGACAATGCATAGCCTGAAGATTGTAAAAGGACAATCCTGCTTCATATTCTTCATTTTCATAGGCCTTACAGGCGTAAAAATCCCACGGATGAAAAAAATTATTTTCTGAAGAATAAGCCATGAGCCGGATTAATGTGAATTTATGTATTTTCAGTACAGGTTTCCAGCTATAATCAGAACCTTTGTTAATGGTAATTGTTTTTAATACTTCATTTGTTAAACAGTCCATAAGCAAAAAAATTAAGTTAATGTAAGACTCTATTTATTAAAAATCAGATATATGATTTGCATTCAGGTCATCAAGGTCTGTTAAACAGAATTCCCTAAAGAAAACCAACATAGTTTCTTCCTATCCAAAACAAAACAATAATGAAAACTATCGCAATAACAGCCTTTTTACCAAACAAAACATTCTTCAATTTTTTGATCTTCTCCCCGGGAGATTTAATTATATCCAGTATAATGTTTAACATGACATAAGGTATTGCCAAAACCAACAATGCATTGCTCATAAATGCCTTTGCAATCTCAAAGTTCATTAAATGATGCACAGCTCTTTGCGAGCCACAAATTGGGCATTTCAAACCGGTATACCTGTGAAAAAGACATTCCGGGAAGAAGTCGGTAATTCCCGGATCAAATATTTTATAAACCAATGCAAGCAGCATTAAAAAACCGAATACACCAGACCATTTAATTAGTTTATTAGAATCTGTTTTAATCAAATAGATAAATTTTAATATTCTATAAGTCCTTAACTTTGGTCAATATTTTTAACAAATTTAAACCCACCTGGTATTGACCTCTCTTTTACAAACTAATAAACTTAGTATAATGTTCATACCTTTTAAATATCTGATCAACATAAGTATAAGGCTCAATACCTTTAACATATCCATATTTTACAACCGGGTCGTTATAATTCTTCGGGTAACTAAGTGCCAGTATCATTTTAGCTACATTGTTGTCCCACTTGTCCTTATCAAAATCTCTTTTTTCAGCCAGTTTTTGTGCATCAACCACGTGTCCGTAACCGCAGTTATAAGCAGCCATAGTAAATTTGATTCTTTGCGTCGAATCGGAAACCTGATCAAAACGTTGCCAAATCTGATTAAGATACTTGGTTCCTCCTTTTATGCTTTGTTCCGGACTGGTTCTGTTACTCACTCCCAGGTCTTTTGCTGTTGGTGCCATCAATTGCATCAGGCCCTTCGCTCCTGCCCATGATGAAGCACTGGGGTCAAACCTCGATTCCTGGTAAACAAGTGATGCCGTTAAACGCCAGTCCCAGGGTAAATTAGCTGAATGTTTTTTTATTAATTCATCATACTTGCTTATCTTGTTTTTATTCAGGCTATAAAAATCACTTCGTATGCGTCTTCTGAAATTGCGTTCATTTTTAAAATACTTGTTGTAAATAACGTAATAATCAACCTTATCCTTTAGCTTTGTTATCCACTTATTGGCTTGCTGCAGCAATTCCGGAGAATTCGGTCTGACAGCCCATCCAATTCGCTGTGAAAAACTTACAGGAACGCTCACATCGAGAATTGGATAATAAGATGCATTAATTTGTGCAATATTGTTATCAGCCACTGTATATTTAATTTTCCCGTCCACAACCTGTTTTATAATTTCATCGGTTGCCAGTGAACCCGGCAGGGTATCAATAATTATTCTACCTCCAATCTCCTCTGATAAATTTTTTAATCTCTGATAATATGAACTGTTTTTTCTTACGGATACCGTGTCTCCAATTAATTCTATTGCATCATTTACAAGATATCTTTGTATTTCATGAAGTTTCATTTTTCGCCATCGATCAGGTTTTTTCTGAACAAGTACCTGGTGCGTATGATAAAAAGATTTTGTGAAATCAACTTTATTTCTTCTTGCTGATGTGATGGTTAATCCGTGTGCTATGATATCCACATCTCCGCGATTGAGTCTGTTAAAAAGGCTATTTATATCTTTTGCGATAATGATCTCCAGTTCCAGGCCCAGCTCATTAGCAAACCTTTCAAGCAATTCGTATTCAAACCCCATTGGCTGTCCTCTGTAAAGGAAATAACTTGTGCCACTGTAAATAGTAATTGCTTTAAGTTTGCCATCTTCTTTTATTTCCTCCAGATCTCGTTTTATGGGTTTTACAGTTTCTTTTTTCTTCCCGGTGTTGCATGCAAAAATTAAAATTAAAGCTGTACAAACAAGAATAGGTTTAATAAGTTTCATATACAATCTCTTTTTGACTTTATCTTCTAAAATACAAAAAGTCAGCAATATTTCAATAATAATCTATATGAAAATCAATTGCTATTCTGATATACAAATATTATTTTTACGTTTAACGGAATAAAAAAATAATCCCAAAAACAGGCAATATGATTAATATAGATCAAAAAGACGAAAATACTTTTGAGGTAACAATTGAGGAGGAAGGATCCAAATCGACTAAAACAGTAACTTTAGATGACAAGTACCACAAAAAAACGACGGGAGGAATCATTCCAAAAGAGGAAACCATAAAAAAATCCATTGAGTTTCTCCTGGAGAGAGAACCCAAAGAATCTATCATGTCAAAATTTAATCTGAAAGATATAGTAAAATTTTTCCCTGAATTTGAATCCTATATCAGTATGGAACATTAATTTCACATCATAATAACAATAAAGTTTTAGGCTCTTTCAGGAATAACAAGAGAAGAAATTATATAAATTTGCATCACCATAAAAAAGCAGTTCTTCTACACTAAAGCATATTCGGGGTGTGGCGCAGTCCGGTTAGCGCGCCACGTTCGGGACGTGGAGGCCGTGAGTTCGAATCTCACCACCCCGACAGAATTTTAAGGCACATGCTGTCCCGATTTTCAACACCAACAGGAAGCAGCCTGACAAGACAGACCGGGCGTGATCCTCATTTCCTGTTTTTTCTTTTTAAATTACTCAAATCTCAGACAATTTCATTGCTATAATATTTCCTTATCGGAATTGTATTTTTCTTATTCTTTTTTCCCACTTTTGTTTCCAATGAAAAATTTCAGTTTTAACCAAAAGAAGATTAAACCAAACCAGGATTGGTCAATCATAAATCTTAAAATATAAATATGCAGGTAGGTATCATTATTCAGCAAATATTCGTTCTGTTCATTCTGGCTCTGATTGGACTGATTGCTACCAAAAGAAACATTATCCAGGATGAAATAAAAACCGGACTTACCAAAATTATTTTTAACATTACTCTCCCCTTTCTAATTATAACCAATATCTCATCTCTGAATATTGATGAACAGATCTTACTTAACTGGGTTCTGGTGATTGGCCTTGCATTTTTCTCTATTGTATTTTTTCTTTTAATTGGAAAAGCTACCGCAAAAATTTTAAAACTACCTCCTGAGAAATCAATTATTCATATGGTTCATACAGGTTTTACCAATGCGGTTTTCCTGGGCTTTCCGATATTAGATGCGCTTTTTCCAAACGGAGAAGGTATTCTTTATGGCATTATATTTTTTCTCACTCAAAATACTACATTGTGGACATTGGGAGTATTTCTCCTGACGCAGGATGCAAAGAAGAAAAAGCTTGACAACCTCAAAAATCTCCTCAACCCAAATACCATTTCTTTTTTCATTGGCTTGCTGATGTTGCTTTTTCACATAAAGATACCCGGTTTTTTATTTGGTACACTTGAAGGGCTCGGCAAAACCACTATGTACCTGGCCATGCTATACATTGGAGCTATTCTGGCACAGGTAAACTTCAAATCAATGGTAAAAGATGCCACAACTTTTGTTTTAAGTTTTAATAAACTGATCCTGGGGCCTGTACTTCTTATTTTTATTATTAAAGGTTTCTTCTTGCTGACTCCCCTGGAATTAAACATGACTGCCAAATTGGTTATTATTCTTGAAGCAGCAATGCCCTGCCAGACGATTATGGTTATTCTGGCAAGAAAATACAACAAAGATGATTTTTATGCAACACAGAACCTTTCAGTTTCAACGCTATTAAGCATCTTAACCTTACCTCTGATTCTTATAATTGCACAATTTATACTTTAGTTACGCGAAACAACCCTTTTTAACATCCACTCAACTCATTGTTATTAAATGTTTTAAAAAAATATTGTTTTTTTGATAGGGTAATTTAATGCGACAGGGTCATATAAGTGAAAGAACACAAATAAGGCCTTATAATAAATAACAAAAGTATAAACAATTAAATAATACAGTCATGAAAACACAAAAGAACATATCAGGAAAAAGAAGAAACACAGTTTTTCTTCTGTTAAACATCTTCGCTCTTACTCTTTTTGCCAATATGAGTTTTGCTCAGGAAGCCGTTACCAGTCATATTAAAAACACTGACAAGTTTTTTGAGAATGCGAATATTGAGGATACCGATACAAATTACACATATAAATGGAGTGACAATGCCGAAAAATGGCAGCTCTATAATCGTGAAATAAAGTATTTCAAAAAAGATCAGAAGCTGCTGGCAACGTTAAACCAAAGATATGAAAATGAAAATTGGGTTAACTATGACCGAAGTCTGAAAAGTTATAACAACAACAACAAAGTCATTGAAAACCTGAGCCAGCAATGGAATGATGCCTCAGATAGCTGGGTGAACCTGCAATTAAAAACAACTTCTTATGATAAATCTGGTAATAAAAGTGAAATACTGTATCATGAATGGAGAAAAGCTGCAGGTAAATGGTTTAGCACTGTTCGTTACCTGATGGAATATAACGGATTTGGCGAGAAAAGAAGAATACTCGTGAAAAAATACAACCCTGCTGTTGACACATGGTCCAATTACTCCAGGTATTCTTTCAGTTACGAGGATAATTTTGGTCCTCCTGATCAGGCTCTCGTTGAAATGTGGGATCCATATACAGAAACATGGAACAACAGAGGTAAATATACGATGAATTATGATATGAGAGGAAATAAAGTCAAAGAAAAAAGATCAACCTGGAATGAAGGCATGCAAAAGTGGATAAATGGAATGCAATTTAGAAGAAACTACAGCAAAGACCTTCTTATGAGTGAAATTGAACAAAGGTGGGACTTCAGAATGAATAGCTGGAACAATGCAATTAAATATGATTTCATGTATGACGCTGAAGGAGAATTATCAAAGATGATTGAAATGAAATGGAACAATGATTCTGCACAGTGGATTGAAAAAGGACGCTATTTATATTCTGAAATAAAAGATTTGAAGGATAAAGCACAAACAAAAGGATCAGATAAATAGCATCCTCATAAGAGTATCCGGCATCGTACCGGATACTCTTTAAAATTTTTGTATCTTTAGCAGGTCTATGAAAACAAATGATAAGAACAAAATCAGGAAGATTAAAAAAGGAGATATACAGACTTTTGAGGCTGTTTTTCGTTCTTATTATGAAGAATTATGCGTCTTCGCTATTAGTTATTTGAAAGATAAAGATTTAGCAGAAGAAACGGTCCAGGATGTTTTTTATACCATCTGGGAAAAAAAAGAAAAATTAAACATAAAAAGCTCACTAAGAGCCTATTTATTTACCGCTGTAAAAAATAAAAGTTTAAAATATTTAAGAAAAGAAGAAACAAAAGACAAATACAGTTCATACATAAAAAATACAAAAAACGATAAAGTACTCACCCCTTTTGATGAAATGAATAAGAAAGAACTGAACAAACTAATTGATATAACTATGCAAAGGCTGCCAGAAAGAACAAGAGAAATTTTTCAACTAAATCGTTTTCACGGCCTGGCATATAAAGAAATAGCGCAAAAGCTGTCAATATCAATAAAGACCGTGGAAGCAAATATGGGGAAAGCTTTAAAGGTATTTAGAAAGGCATTAACAGAATTTCAACAAGTTTCTTAAAAAAACCAACAGCCATGAAATGGAAATTATTAGCAAAATATTTAGCTGGAGAAACGAATGAAAAAGAGAATCTTAAAATTCAGAAATGGATGCATAAAAATTCTGAAAATGCCCACTTTATAAATGATTATAAAACATTATGGGGAAGCATGGAAAGTAAAAAGGAACATATAGATGTGGATAAAGCATGGAATAAGCTAAAGTCCAAAATTCAAGAAAATGAAAGCCAGGAAAAAGATAGATCGGTTCCCGTATTTTCATTAAATAAAAC
>Ga0209947_1001224_pt1 | contig 15358 bp, 13 predicted proteins | sample SalPonR2_B_D2_MG_FD_185706 | JGI IMG/M metagenome (GOLD analysis project Ga0209947, IMG submission 185706) | Salt pond soil microbial communities from South San Francisco under conditions of wetland restoration - Salt Pond MetaG R2_B_D2_MG... ... | reverse complement strand
TAAAGTCAACTCGAGCGAGCACGCGCTGACCTGCTAACTCCAGATCGCGGACGGTTTTTTTGTGGACCATGATTGCCTCCATCGTTGCCGCGGACGCACACGCCGCCATGACGGCAGACACGGCAGACACGGCAGGTTACTGGGAAAACGATCAAATCACTGCAAAGCCTAGCTCGACAGCGACATTTCGAACGAGCAACTTCGGCAATGCCCGTGGCTTTTCAGACTAGAACCGTGGCGATCGCCCAAACGGCTTCACAGCGAAAACTCTGGGACTGGCTGGTTCGGAAGCGGCTGGTTCGGAAGCGGCTGGTTCGGAACTGGCTGGTTCGGAACTTGCTGGTTCGGAAGCGGGTGGTTCGGAAGCCTCTTCACTCGCTTCGGGACGCAAATCGGCAAGCGTAGGGTGCACTACGCCATGTACCGTCTGGATGGTCGTGGGAGTCATTGCAATTCTGATTGTGTTTAAAAGGAGAAATCGTTGAATGGAAACGGGAGTGGTCGCGACCTGCATGGCAGCGACCACGCCTGATCGAGCTCACTCGACATTGTTAACCATTTAGTATTAATAGTAGAGCAAACGCCATGCCGGCGCCTGCGGTCCTGCTGGCATGCCGATACTCGCTCTGCGTTCCCGCGAACTCGCCCTCACACCCTCGGATTGCGTTCGCTTTCGAAACGTGGCAGGAAGAAATGACCAAGACGATCAAAACGGCAAACGGGCATCGAGAAACCCTACCGCTGGCGTGCCGTTTGCTGATTATCGTTTGCGCACTTGAACACCTACTCGAATGGTAAACGGGTGTGCTGACCGCGGGGATTTTCCCCCGGTCAACAACCGCTTTTTTGATTCCCCCCCTCCATCCGCTGACGAGCGTGAACTTAAGGAGCAGAAAGATGCTGTTGAGAGACGTGATGACCACTCATGTTCGAGGTATTTCCTCCTCAGAGAGCGTGCAGAGTGCGGCGCGAACCATGGATCAACTCGGGGTCGGCTGCGTTCCCGTTTTCCGAGATGGTCAGCCAATCGGAATCGTGACCGACCGCGACATTGTGCTCCGTGCGGTGGCGAACGGTCGAGACGGTGCACAGACACCGGTCAGCGAAGTGATGACCGCTGGACTGGTATCGCTCCCGGAAACCGCGACAATCGAAGAAGCGGTACTGGAAATGGAGGAGCGCCAAATCCGTCGCGTGTTGGTCCGGGGCGAAGACGACCAAGTGGTCGGCATCGTGTCGCTTGGTGACATTGCCGCGAAGTACGGCAATCCCCAAATCTCCGCCGAACTGATCGAGAGAGTCTCTGTACCAGCCGAGCCCATAACCTAATTGGCGAGCAAGTCATTCGCTTGCCAAAATAACTTCGATGTCGCTGGTCTGATCTTCTGCCACCTCGACTTGCAAGCCGCTGGTGTAGTAGTCGGCGTAGCGTCTGGGCACCGTTTGACCGTGCTGATGATCTTCTGCTTTCAGATCTTCGGTCAGCACCAACTGGACGACCACGACTTCGTACACGCCACTGGGAAGACCCAGGCGACGGTCCGGATCACTGGGCTGAAAGCGACCTTCGAGATCGATTCGGCTGCTGTAGCGACTACCATTGGCAATCGATCGGAATTCAATCTTTCCCGCTTGCACTGGCGAACCATCTTCGAACTTTACCATTCCCGCGGTCGGCCCGATCCGGGAATTGCAACCGATCATCGGCGGCAACAGAAACAGCAACATTGCGACACACTGCGTTGGATTGACTTTCGCACGGCGCCTACCGTTATTCACTGCGTCAGCTCCACGACCCGCGAATCGTGTCGATTCGCTAAGGTCCCCAGCAATTTGGTATCGGTTTCGACAGGAAAGAACCGAACGCTACCATCGACAAGTGCGAAGTGAACTCCACCGGGATGCCAACTGCCGAACGAGAACATGTCGGCCAGCGGATCCGAAGGGCTTTGCGCCAATCGCAATCCCGGCCCAGCAAGTCGGCTCGAGGCGGGCAGATGGTCGCCATCGTAAGCGGGAGAATCTTCCGGAAATTTCCCCAGCCCCGCCAACGGAACGAACTTTTCACCAAACAGAAAGGTGCTGGAGGTTCCGTCGGAAACCGATGCCATGCGAATGCGATCATGCGGCGCGATGGCTAGCCCGTTCAGGCAACGAGGGCGCACGCTGATGATGACCCCCGAGCCATTGCCGCCATAGTAGAAATCGGTCGGCTCGCCGGTCGCCCCGGGAGTCAAGTCGCCATGGTTCCCAGCATAGTCGCTCAACGCCCCGGTGACATCTGAACTCACGCCGGCAAGTCGAGGCGGAAGGGGACAACCGCAAGGCAATCGGCCTCCACCCGCCGTGACGGCGGTGCGCAATTGCCGCGTGCCCAAGGGCTGCGTTCCGGCCCTGCGCGACGGGCAGAGGAACAGATCGGGAACAATGCTCCGAACGTTCTCGGGGTGCTCATGCCAGGGCTTTGAGTACTCCCACTGCGCGCCCAATGCAGCCTGTTCGATGTAAGGCAGCACCCGTGCGAGCCACGTGGGTGTCTCCAATCCACACTGGTCTACCGGGTCAGCATCAGGCCGCGACTCGTAGCGAGCCGGCGGGAAGAAGTTCAACACGTCGTGGTGCATGTGCGTGGCCAAGGCAAGTTGCCTGACGCGATTCGAACAGTCGACGCGTCGACTCGCTTCGCGCGCCGCTTGCACAGCGGGCAGCAGTAACCCCACCAAAATACCGATGACTCCAATCACCACCAGCAGTTCAAGCAGCGTAAAGGCAACACGCACTCGGGCTAAGACAGCGTCTCGTAACGCGGGCTGCGATCCCCAAGTGATCGATTGATTTCGTTTCATGAAGCGGCTTATCCAACGCAATGATGCTCCGGCCCGACCTGGTATCAGGCTAGTCAGCAACTCCCCCTAACGCCATGGGTTTCCCCTATTTTTCCCTAGGGATCAACGACGCGGAAACTGTTTGTCCAACGCATATCGGTTGCCATGATTTCGCGAACGACTTTCCGAGTTTCTTCGGGCTCGAACGGATCGTGTTCCAGTTCGTGCTCCAGCATTTCCAGCTTTTTGCGGATCAAATAGCCCTGCATCCGCTGATAGGGCCGGACTTCACCCGTTCGCAAGAACGTCCCCACCTCCAAGCGACGGCTCCAGTCATCCCAGATCCCCAGCCAATGAGCGGCATGCTCCAATTGGCCACTATTAGCTGCTGACAAGCATTCGGCTCGGGCGATCGAGATCTCTTCCAGAGCTTCGTTCGGTGCCGGATAGTAGCCGTAACACATCACCACACTCAGCGCCACCAAACCACACAACATGACGCCACCGACCAGCCTTGGCGAAACGACCCGGTCATAGCGTCCCAATTGCCTGCTCTCCTCCGACACGTTGCCGGTGGAAGCGAACTTGCTGGCAATCGATGTCTCATCGACTGCAAAACAACGCAGGGCTGCCCCCACCAAACTAAGCACAGCGAGCAAGCCGAGGGCGATTTGCGTCGCCAGATCCAGCCTCTTACTGAGCATCGCAGAAATGGACGTCCATCGGATCGCCTCGGACGAATGCAGGGGATTGGTGTAGATGTCGAAGGCATGCGTATGGCCGGCCGGTTCGACACCGTGCGGTGCGAGCGGCTGATTGATCAGATAGGCGATCGAGAGCACGATCAAAACCAACGAACTAAACCAGAGGGTGACGCGGCGAAATCCAAAGGTCACCGCCAACCACAAAATGGTCGCCAAGTTAACGCCCGCCCCCAGGACCAACAACACAAATGCGGCCCCCGGGGAATTGGCATGCTGAAACATCATTCCTAGCTGACTCATGGCCAACATCGGGGGCGCGTAGGCGGGAATGGCGACGGCCGTCATCGTCGCCGGAGCCGACCAATCATCCCGCTCCACGCTGTACTGCATCGCTCCAAAAGGCAGCACGACGCTCAACAACATCAGCCCCGACAATCCAATCAAGCCCCAACCACCGACCGGCCCAACCAGCGAACGCGTAAGATGGACAAAGACGGCGAGCAAACGCGACACGCCGATCATCTCCGGAGCTTCGTACGTGCCTGCCGAAGATACCTGCGAAGCGGAGCTGGCTGGTTCATTCGTGCTCGCATCCTCGTCCGAGCTAGACGGAGCGTCCGGCTCCTCGTCGCTGGACTTGCCTGCGTAGCGATCCCAGACCAAGCCCACCAGCGTGACAACGATCAACGACCCAAAAGCAAACATCACCACCACCAGGGGACGTGATAACGTCAAACCATAGAGCAGCGACAACGGATTGAACAACGGCGCAGAGAGGGCAAAGGCACTCATGGCACCCGGTTTGACCCTCGCTCTTCGCATCTCGATCAAGATTGGCAACACTCCGATACTGCACACCGGCAGCAGCATGCCGACCGCCCAAGCCTGAGGCAACGACCGAAGTGAATCGCCGCCGAACAACTGACGCACGCCGTCGGAGCCAAAATAGAAACGCAAAATGGCGGCGATCAGCAAACCGACCAGCAAGGTGGGTACACAGCTCGCAATCCCTTCAAGAATACGAATGCACCCTCCAACCACACCAACATCGAGTGTCGGAAAACTCATGAGGTCACCTCTGGTTCAACCGCTGCTTCGGGACTTTGCTTCAATCCTGCCAACTGCTGCTCTGCCTGTTCAAGCAACTTACACAGTTCCGCAACCTGGTCTTTCGTGCTGTCGGTCCAACCAGCTCCTTGGACGCTTTTCCGGATCGCCTCGGCCGCGTTTCGAATCGGCAGCCACTGCGATTCTGTCAAATCGGTATCGGCGGCGATCTCCGGCGTCCAAGCCACCAAATCGACCAACTCAGCGTACAACTGCGAATCTTCGGAACGCTCCGGCTGAGCGACAAGTTGTTCCAATCGCGTCTGCAACTTGAGTCTCAAGTCGGCTAGGCCCTCCGGCCAATGCGCGGCCAACTCATGCTCATCGTCAAACAGCGTCTTTTTCGAAGAATCCCCTTCGCCTTGACAACCCACCAACAAAACAACGGCAGCCAAACAACCCATCCACACCTTCGGTATCGTCAACCGAAAGGCGCGCTGTATCCCATTTGCGTTTAACATCATCGGTACTCCGGTGCAGGGATCGTGCTCAACAACCGATCGATCACTCCGTCGACATCATTGCTGGTCGTCAGCAAACGGACCGACAACACCGGCCGCGCGACATGCACCACGTCACTGGGAGTGACAAAATCTCGACCCTGGATCCTCGCCCACGCCTGAGCGATGCGTTGCCAGTGCAACATGCCGCGAGGACTGACCCCCAGTTCGATTTCCGGATCGCTGCGAGTCGCTTCGACCAAGTCGACGATGTACTCACGGACGCGCTGATGGACGGGGATCGATTCAACCCGCTGCTGTTCCCTCGCAAGGTCTGTGAGCGAGAACACGGTGTTGGACGCCGACATTGGTTCACGCACCGTCGATGCGGCTTCCAGGATTTGCAACTGAGACGCCCGATCGGGATATCCGATCTTCATCTTGATCGTAAAACGATCCAACTGAGCTTCCGGCAAGGGATAAGCTCCATGCGAATCGATCGGATTTTGCGTGGCGATGACAAAGAAGGTGGGAGAGAGCGTATGCGGAACGGCATCAATGGTGACTTGCCGTTCAGCCATGGCCTCCAATAGCGCGCTCTGGGTTCTTGGCGTCGTCCGATTCAGCTCATCCGCCAGCAGAACGTCGGCGAACACCGGGCCTGGATGAAATTCAAACTCACGTGTCTTCTGATTGAAAAGATTAAAACCGGTGACATCCGAAGGCAACAAATCGGGCGTGCATTGGATGCGCGACAATTGGCCTCCCAAGCCGTCCGCGAGGGCTTTGGCAAGCGACGTCTTGCCGGTGCCCGGAAGGTCATCGAGCAACAGATGCCCGCGTGCCAACAAACAGGCGATCACCATTTCGATTTCGTCTGTCTTGCCCAGCAATACCCCATTCAAGCGAGTTCGCAAACGCTGCAAGCAATCGTTCCCTGTGGACGCTTGACCGGGCTTCAATACCATGGTCATCCAATTCTCTCCGGTGAACGTGTTTTCAATGAGCGGATCCGCAGTGCGGAAACAAACTCGCCCATCGTGTGATGTTCCGTCGCCGTCCGATCAGAGCGAATGGACTGGCCAAAGAAATGGCGATCTGCCAGATCACAAAATTGCGTGGCCAGACGCTGCCGCTGGTCGCCCGTAGTCTGCGTGAGGCTCGATAATTCCAGCAGCCAATCACGCTGCGGGCGGCCGACCGGTCGCGCATGTCCGACCAGCCAAGCTCGCGTTTCGACGATTCGCATCGCCAACGCCAGCCGACGCCGAGGCTTCCACAACCGACTGAGGCTCCACACGGCGACGAGCAACCACTCCAGCCAAATCAGCCGGGTCATGTATAGCGTACCCAGCACCAGGAGCCCCCCCGCGGCAACAGGCCAGTACAAACCGGCAAAACGCTGGGCTGATAACCACGGAGAAGGGCGGTACCTCGGTGGCTGGTAACCGGGTGTCGGTTCGACTTCAAACCAACGTTGCGGATCCAGTTTAATTTCGACCCACGTATGCACGTCGGTCGGCAAGACGTTGGTATGCCCGGCTGCCAAATCGATTGCCGACGGACGCACATAAAAGCCGCTCACCAGCCTCGCCTGCAGCCCCAGTTCACGAGCCATCAGAGCCGCCACGGTTGCGAATAGATGATCGCCGCCTCGGCGTTTGTGCAGAAACTCTCCAATCGGATCGCCTGATCCTGAGCTCGCTTGACGATCAAAGGTGAAGTCACTGCGGAGGTGGGCGATGACCGACCCAAGTTGTTCATAAGGCGTGTCGTGGCCCCGCACCCACTCCCGAACCAATCCCGACAGTTGCTGTTGCACATCGCTTGAGAGCACCGTTGACCATTCCACCGTGCTGGTTGTTGTTAGCCGACACAACTGGTCTTCCATCAATGGGATCGATGCCACGTTGAAAACGGTCAGCGGCGGAATCTGGTCGCGTCCCGGCATGACCCAGGAACCATCCTTGTCGACGGCAAAAAAATCTTGGCGATCAACATCCTTGATATGCAAACCGGCGGTCATCATCGGGGTCGGAATCCGGGTCGAGTCGAGACGCAAGACCTTCAATAGCCCCACCTCCGGGGCGACTTCCGTTGCTTCGCTGGCGCGTGTGGGACACAGAAACCACACGGCATCGCCGAATTGTCTCCGAGCCAAACGGTCCTGGTGCTGGTCGGCTGTATTGGTCCAGTCGACGCCGTCAAATGTGTCGTATCGTTGCATCGCCAGCCGGATGCCGGAGGGCCCGGCCCACTGCACAACCGCATTTCCCACCGCATCGGACAACTTGCGATGCTGCTTGGGAGGCAAGCGATCCGTCGAGAAGGAACGGCCTCCCTTCTCACTCTTGGACAACCGCTGATGAGACTCCTGAACGTCGGCTGATGCAATACTCTGACGACGCTCCCATTTCTTGACCCGCTTAGGTGGCCCCATGGTATCGCTAAACATGTCAAACAGAGTGGACTGCGTCGACTCTAAAAAAAGCTCGCTTTCCACAGCCCCAAAAGAATCGGCATGGTCCTTGGCAGCAATGGCCGCGTCCCCATCTCCCACGCCACTGCGAGCCGATGGGTCAGACCAACTCGATCCGCCACTGGTCGGCATAAAGCCCCACAGTAATCGGCTGGAATTGCCAAACCGATTTTTAACCGACAGGCCTCCAATCAAACACAACGTAACCGCCAAGCAAACCGTTAGCGGACGAATGCCAACCCGCCGGTGGACGGTGTCTGCCGCGCAGAGCTCAAGCCTCTCCCAATGGTTGGCCACCAAATGCCAAACGCATAGGACCATCCACACCACCGCAAATGCGACGGATTGCGAATGATCCGAGATCGAAGTCGTGAACAGCACGAGGAAGCCGGAGGAAACCAACGACATGCCGCGGACGCGGTCGCTGCTCGCGAGAATCGCCAGGGCAAGCGCAGCGGCTCCCGAAACGGACAGCGCCACCATCTCGTTGGCCACCGACTGCCCCGCTATGCGTCCGACGATGGCCGAAAGCACCGGCGGTGCCAGGATTGCCGCCGCGTACCACCAATCCTGCGACCAAACCGGACGCCCAGCACGTTGGCTGCGAAAGGTGAAAACGAGGACAGGAAGCGCACAAGCGAACAAGGCGACCACCTCGCCGATCAGCAACCAATGGGCTTCGAGCGGGTAACGCAAGTACAAGACCGCCGAGATCGACAGCACCGCCAAGACTACCGCTTCGATCCGCTTTCGTTCACGCTGCATGCTCCACACCGTAGACCTCCTTCCAAAAAGTCCGCAGGGAAGATTCGAGGTCATCGCCAAGTCGAAAAACCACTGGTCGCAATGACTTCCCACGGTGCGATACCAAGGAGGTGTCTTGCACCTTCACGACGACGCTGCCATCGCCGGTGGTACGAACTTCGAGATGCGGCTTGCGGCACGATACGGTAACGTTATTCAGTGACTCGCCGTTGGCTGGCACAGCGGCCAATGCATCGAGGATCTGCCGCCTACCTTTCGGACCTGCGTTCGGCCGAATCATGAGAGCTCCGATGCGAATCCGCAGGGGAGTCGCTGAGGCATGCAATTTCACCAACAAACTTGCCGCCACACGAACTTGCCTCGCGACCGCTTCGCAATCCCCCGCGGCATTGGCTGTGTCGAGCCAAAATTGGATTTCTTCGGTCTGAGGACCGCCACGTTCGGTAACGACCAATGCATCCGTTCGCGCCGAAGCAATCCAGTGAATCTGCCTTGCGGAGTCTCCCCGGCGGTAAGCTCGCACACCAACGAAGTCGCCAATCCTGCCCCCTTGCTTTCCGTCACCCGCATCGGCGGGCTGCTTTCCCGTAATGGGACAGACGCCCTGAACCGGGTAGATCTTGGGCCACACCGTCAGTGGCTGCATCTGCTGCAGCGGACGCCGTGCGGTCCAAATGCCAAAAGGAAACGAACACGCGACTTTCGGTTGCTGGACCGGATAGTGCCCGCGAAGCGTCGGCGTGACGGTGACCGAATAATCGGCCGTCGAAAGTGACGGCACACTGGCCAAGGCGACGGTCGGGAATGGATCACGCCCCTCGAGGTCGAGATACCCTTCGATCGCTAAACCCCACACCGGTATCGGCAATCGATTGGTGACGGAAAAGGTCATCTTGCAGTTCTCCCCTTCGTAAAGCGCATCCACCGCCGGCCTCAGCCCGCAAGCCGTCAGATACACAGCAATCGCCGGCCAAGCGATTCCCACAACAATGATGCCGAGTAAAGATGCGGCCAACGTCCAACCAATCGGGCTGAGATACCGCCCCACCAAACCGGCCACGATCGCCGCCAACACAAACCAACCAATCGGCTCTTTCAGCCAATAAAAAAAGCGGTTCGCCCACGGACAAAAGTCCGTCGTTAACACACGCGTCAGCCAACTCGATCGCTCAGACACCTCATGAGAAATCGCCATTCAAAACACCTTGAGCAAAAGAAACCGTCGGCACAGAACGCTCAGCAGCACCTCTTCCCCGAAGCGTCATCACTCGCATGGGAATCGATACCGCACGAGGCCGCCCGCGAGTTGGCCAGCCACCAACGCATCGCAACAGAACCTGCCAACTGCAGCACTGCGACGACTGATCGGAAGTGAGGCACGCGAACGAACGCCTGCAGATCAGATAACACCAGACCTCGATAAAAACAGACGCGCAGCGGCAACGGTGGAATCACCGACACCCGCACAGACAGATCGAGGTTGCTCAGACGCGGGGCGGACCGCGGACCTGCAAACACCCCAGAAAGATCGCCGGAACGTCGCTCGAAAACGAGGCACAGACGGCCAGCACACTGGCAGGCTTCCAAGGCTCATCCGGCTGGTCAACGACCGCCAAATCACGGGAAGAAAGAAAATGCTGACAGATACTACAGTGGTCAGAGTGATGCTCGCCCGGCACATGACTCGAAGGAGAACATGGAGCATCTCCCCCAACCGGGGCCTCACCAGTCTTCGCGTCGTCGTCGCAAGCCGTCGCATCACAATGGCAATGCCGAACCACGCGGTTGCCAGCTCCGCTGCACCCATCACGGAACCGATCCGCATGGCAATGCACCAAATCGGCCGAATGGGATACACCACCGGTTGAACAACCGCCGACATGCACCCAGCCCGCGACATTGCTGAGCAGCAATGCCACCAACGTCAAAGCGATGGTGAAGGGGTGCCGGAAAGGCATAGGTCGGTCTCGTTCAATTCGCAAGCGGCAGCAGCCGATTGCCCAAAAATCGCAAGCATCAAAAAGGAACAGTGGTCCGACCAAGGATCAAATGATTGTTCTCTCGATCCTACGCACTGTCAACAAGATCAGTTCACCGCAACGAAAACTTCATCAAACCCTGAAGGGGAAGGTAGGCTTTTCCGCTAAAAGACCAGCGTCCCTTTTGCGTGTGGTTACGTTGCCTGCTTGAAGGGGTTTCGGTCGGGAGGCTCGGCGTGATGAACGTTCCTCAACATCTGCTGAATCATCACATTGAGGGCGGGCACGCGATGCCTCACCCACACGTGGGTTTGTTCCGGCACACACCCTAACCGTGATTTTGCATCAAGCGCCGTGCGCCCAAAAGAGATTCGACTGCATTGCCACGCGATGCCCTGTTCAATCACCGCCAGCAACAATCGGTGATAGATCGGTAACTGCGCATTGGCCTCATAGTCGATCCCCAAGTTGGTCATTTTGAAAAGCAGACCGGCAAGAGAGTGTTCGGGGTGAAGGTAGATTACGAACAGGTCCGGGAGGGCTATCACCGCGAAGGCTACACCGCGAAACGCAGCGATACCGGCACCGAGTACGAAGTTCCATCGACCGACGTGGAGCCGAGCCATTCAAGCTTCCGTAAAATTGTGGAGCTACCCGAGAACGCGAAGAACATCGAGTTTCACCGATCAAATCTTCCCGAGCGATACCAGAGTGCTTTGCAAGACGTGCAATGAGACAGTTCATCTTCAGGAACTGCAACAAGAAAATCGCAAGGCGGCGCATCGACGGTCGACCGATTCAACAGGAAAGCATCGTGGCCAAAGCAACCCAGTGGGAACTCGCAAATGCGGTGCTGAGCCATTACGGCCAGACGGACGCGGAAGAGCTTGGCATCCCGCTGCGAAACACGCCCGCCCCCCTTTTCCAATTGCTGTGCGGCTCGCTACTGTTGAGCGCGAATCGCCGCCGAGAACGCAGGGGAACCAGCGTGAACGTTAAGGAATGCAAAGCGGACTACCCCGCAAAAAATGGCCGAGGCGACGTGGCAAGAGCGGGTCAACGTTCTCACCAGCCATGGTTACAAACGCTACGACGAAAGCACCTCGTCAATGCTTGGTGAAACAGCGCAGCGACTGCTCGACGAATACCAGGGGGATCTTCGCAAGTTTCGAGATCAAGCAGGTCATGATGTGAACGAGGAGCAAAAACGCCTGCAGCAGTTGAAGGAGATCGGCAAAGTGGGCGCCGATATCTTCCTTCGTGAAGTCCAATGTATTTGGCCGGAGGTTTATCCCCACGCCGACGCTCACGTAACCAAGACGGCGAAAAAGACTGGCCTTCCCGACAACGCCACCGCACTGTCACGATTGGTCGACCGCGAAGATTTCCCGCGACTCGTTGCGGGGCTGATTCGCGTCGAACTGGCCAATGCACACGACAAGGTGCAACAGGATGCCGTTCGCTGACATGCGATTGCTGCTTAGCGTAGGCTTTGTAGCTCGACTTCGTTGAGTGTTGTCGGCTGCTCAATCGCAGGTGAATTCGGCAACCACTGCATCTCGCTGTGTGGATCGGTAACGGTTGGATACAGCAGGCTGTGGTCGATCGCCTCACCGCTCAATGAATCGTTTTGATGGTGGTGCCGATAGCGTGAGGCACGCACCGAATTTTCGGGGGTCCGAACCCAATCGGGCTTCCAAGGCAGATAGGTAAATCGACCGTAGTAACCTGCTGGATAAGGCGTCTTGGATTCCATTTCCACGCTACCTGCGTAGCGGCGAAAAATGCAGCCGTAGAGGCGCGTCCACGGATCCTCTGCGGCGCCATGGGATTCTTGCCTATGCTCGGCCAGCGTGACCGATTCCGGGTAAATGCAAGCCGCTTCTTGTGCGTTAGCGACCGTCATCGCTGCAGACCAGATGATCGCGTTAAGGAGAAGATGTCTCATAACGTTCCTTCGTGTTTGAGTGGTCGATTGCTCTACGGCGTGTTTTTAAAGTTGCATCGTTTTCAGTTGACTAACGATGGCGGCAACAGCGGCTTGCTCGGCGTCACTGTGCTCTAGGTATTTCTGCTGATTCCAAAGTGATTTCGCGAGTTGCTCGATCTCTCCCTCGGCTTCGAAATGCGACTGGGCTTGGTGAAGTTGTTGCATGCCTTCGCTGGTTTCACCGATCATCAGCAGTCCCAACGCCAAATCGGCTCGGGCGCTTGCCTTGCCCGGCCAATCGATCCCTGGCGAGTCGACAACCGCTCGGTGCAACAACCGAATGCCATGCTGCTGTGATTGACTGGTCAGTTTCATTACGCCCAATTTCGACATCGCTGCTAACATCGCCGGCGAGTTATCTTCGCGAGCAATGATGGGGGCGAGCAGGGTGGTGGCCGTGCCCGATTGCCCGACGGAAACCAGCAACGGAGCTTGGGCGATTCGCAGCCAATCCTTGGCCGACGCGTGAGCCTGGGTCTCGGCTTTTTTCAAATGCACGAGTGCCTTTTGGGGCTCGCCTCGTGCTTCGCGCCAAGACCCCAGCGACGCTTCGATCCAGCAGATAGCGGGCAATGAACGCGACGACGCATCGGTCAGCGAAAGCTGACGCAACAGGTCGCTGCGAAGCACACTGGCTGGAAGAGAACCAATTCCAGCGAACGTGGTCCTCACCGATGTCGGCCACGGTGTGCCAACCGGTTGGAGGTAGCTGGCTCGATCCCAATAACTTGGATCGGTGATGCTGCGTTTGCGAATTTGTGTGCAGGCAAGCTCGACGGACTGCTGCCAAGCCTGCGTCGCACCGGCAAAGTCGCCCGCCCGGCGACTGGCTTCGCTGCACATTAATAATGCGTTGGCAGACTGCATCGCGTGCCGGTCAGCAGCGGTTTGCGCACAGACCTTGAACGAGTCTGCCGCAACCGCGTTTTCTTGCCTCAGTAGTTGAGCGATCCCCGTCTGATACCAAGCGTCGACGAGCAAGGCTTCGCTGCCGCTGCCCTTCGCCTGGCTGACAAGATCGATCGTGTCGGTCGACTCAAATTGACCGCTGGTGATCGTGCCGAGAAACTGCTTGCGACTGAACAAGTAGGCATCCACGGCCTCCTGGTTGGTCGCTGAGATCAAGCTCTGCCAATTTCCCGGAGTCCCGCAAAACTGATCGTACGCGGTCGCCATCAAGGCCGTGTTCGAATCGGCACGATCGAAATGATTACTGAGGGTATCGTAGGCATGGTCAGGATGACGGGCGACTAGCAGATTGGCCGCAGCCAACCGTCCGTCGGCAACCAGCGTGCTGAACCTCTGACGAAACTTGTCGGTCGCTTGCAGGTCGGATTCGGGCAACTCGAGCGCCAACGCCGTTGCATCGGTTACGACCTTGGTTGGCCCCATCTTCGGCAAATCGGTCTTGGTCTGTTTGCTCTCCCGCTTCAGTTTGTCGAACAGACCGGATGCCTTTTCCTGGGAAAGATTGCAACCAATCGCCGAGCCCATCACGGCGACGAATAGCAGGCATATGGCGATGTCGGATTTCACTGATTTCACCACGAGGATCGCGTCTCGTTGATTTGGCTGCTGCATATTCATCTTAAAAATCCTTGGGCTCGACGCTGTGGAAGCGGAAGATCGTTTCCAGGGGAGTCGTCGGCGGGTTGGGCCGAACAACTTCGTGGGGCGAGAACGTGCCGAGCGTCCCGCGGGCCTCCGGTACACTGGGATGCAAGCTGTGTTCGTCCATCAACCACTGGCTCGTGCAAGTCGCTTCGGTCGGCGTGTTGAAGATGTACGGACGAATCATCATCACCAATTCGGTTCGCCGGCGACCCGTGTCTTGATCGCGGAACATGATGCCGATGACGGGCAGCTTGCCGAGCACCGGAACCGATTGTCGATTGTCGGCGACGGTTTCGTCGATCAAACCGCCCAAGGCGAGTGTCATACCGTCTTTGGCGACGACCGTGCCGCTGTACGTTTTGCTGTTGACGGTGTCGATCGCTTGCTCGGTAAAGCCGCCGGTGCCGTCGGGGATCTGCACGTTCGCGCCGTTTTCTTCAATGTTGGATCGTTCTTGCAAAATCCGCAGCGTCACCGTTCGGTCGGCGTTGATGCTGGGCGTGATTAAGAGCGTCGTGCCGACCGGACGGAATTCAATCGTCGTGTTCGCGCCTCCTTGAGCCACGCCGCCGACGCCACCGATCGTCGCCCCGCCGGAAAAACTTCGGTTGAGGGGAACTTCGTTGCCGACAAACAGCCGGCTGACTTCGTTGTTCGCGGTCATCAACATGGGCGATGCCAACGTCGTGACGCGGTTCTGGCTTTCCAGCAATTGAACCCGAGCCCGAAAGTTCCTATCGACGACTTGGAACAACGCGTTCCCGTTGCCGATCGGGGTGCCGGCCGCGAGTGCGTTGATGACCGGATCGAAGACCGCACCGCCGGGCGTCAGTGGCGAAAAGCGACGGTTGGTGCCGTCGGCCAAGTCACCGGTCGGCGGCAGTAAGTCGCCGTTGGTGAATGCGCCGGCGACGGTATCGCCATCGGTGAACTGATAATCGAAGACCGAAGTGAAACCGTCGTCGAGCGTGATTTCCATGATCTTGACTTCCAACAATACCATCGGCGTCGGGACGTCGACCTTGGCGATCAAGTCAGCGATCTGTTGCATCGTTTCGGGATCGCTGGTCCGCACGATGACTTGGTTTTGTCGTTGGATCAGCGTCACGAAAATGTTCGCTTGTTGCAGTCGCTGCAGGTCGCGGAGCTGTTCTTCGTTGGCAACCCCTCGCTGCGCGTCGACAACCGCTTGAATTTGTTCGGGCGTCAGGTTGCTAACGTCAACGTTGAGATCTTGATTGAGAATCTGATCGCCACCGCCGAGGGCTTGTCCGGCAATGCCCGCGTTGGCCTGGTTGATTTGGCCTCGGTTGGCCCCTTGCAACAAGCCGCCGCCACCCAATCCGCCGATGCCTCCGCCGATGCCTCCGCCGATGCCTCCGCCCAAGCCGCCCCCAAGGCCTCCGCCCAAGCCGCCCCCGAGGCCTCCTCCGAGCCCACCTCCGATGCCGCCTC
>Ga0209947_1001221_pt1:2500-15384 | contig 15384 bp, 10 predicted proteins | sample SalPonR2_B_D2_MG_FD_185706 | JGI IMG/M metagenome (GOLD analysis project Ga0209947, IMG submission 185706) | Salt pond soil microbial communities from South San Francisco under conditions of wetland restoration - Salt Pond MetaG R2_B_D2_MG... ... | reverse complement strand
CGTGGTCTCCGACGAACCACTCATCCCAATCACAACTCGTTGATTGACGTCGACGGCGATCGAAGGTGCATAAAAATCGAACTGCGTATCGGAAAGGATTCCGCGGTTGATCAGCGTGTTGGAAGTTGCGTCAATGCGCACCCATTCGATGGCGGATCGCCCCGCAAAGGCGACCGATCGCACGCCCCAAATCGAGTTACCTTGCTGGACCACGCTTGATCGAAAGGCGGTATCGGAAGCAAGCAAATTATCATTCGCACCCGCTTGGCGACCGAGCGGCGGGTCGGTCGATGGCGCGGCCAACGTGGCTGTGTTGCTGACAGCGGGCGCCGTAAAAAAATCATTTGGTAATTCGGAGAGCCGCAGGCTGTTGGCATCGAAAGTCGACAACATCGGATGCGGAAGCGTCCCCTGTGGATGCACCATCGGCTGTGCCGTCGGTCCCATTGTCGCCATGACGTTGGCGACCACCTCCGCGTTCGTGACCGTCGGCGGATCCGCCAGCAGATCGGCTTTGGGCAATCCCCACAGTGTGGTCTCGGTCGTCTCGTCGCCAGCAACACCCGAGATATCGAGCATCGTGGCGGTCAGGTACAAGCCGTCGGCGTCAAAACCAAGCTGCGGAGCGCTCGCCCAGCGGACATCGGCGGTGTCGGCGTCCAACGAAAATCCTCGCCAGTTTGCGAGCGACGGATCGGCACCGACCGTGACCGCTACCAGCAAGCCGCTATCGACCGCATCTTGGTTGTGCACCGCGGTCGCGAACCAGCGATTGGCAGTGGCATCGAACAGCAGTCGTGGCTGTGTGGCATCGTCGACCACTGTCGCGCCGCCCGCGTTGTTGATCGCTGTCGTCCAAAACGCATCGAGGGAATCGGTGGTCGAGTCGACCGTTCCGTCGCGGTTGAACGAGGCCCAGCCGGTTTCGTCGATCACTGCCAGCTTCGCTTCGCTGACCGCCGCACTGGCATGGGACGACACCTGTCCGGCGTAATCATCGATGTCAAAGCTGGCCGTATTGACCAGCACAGGCGTCAACTGCAGACCAGCTAGCAAGCGGCGATTTTCGAGCAGTTCGTGGACAAGTTTCTGACGACGTCGGTTTCGAGAGTGCGGTTTTGGCGGTGTCGCGTGGCCTATCTGACTCGCCAACCAACGGGTAATGGAAGGATTCACCGGAGTTACTCAAAGAGGTTGCAGGACAAAGGCAACTCCGTTTGCGTGGGGTATTTCACCGATCCTATTCCGTGGAGCAGTCAATATCGTGGGAATGTTTGGTAGCGACAACCAGCGGAACGAGCCAACTTGTTGTAAACGATGACGGGAAGCATGTCGCATTTTTTGCATTTTCCTGGCGGACTGTTCTTTACCCTTTTTTCGAAAATCGTTAAAGGTTCCTCCACCGACCGACGGGGTGGGTGGAAGGCGACTGCCGAACCAGTACCGGAATCTCTCCATTTCAGATGGAAAGATCCTTGGCGTTCCGCTCACAACGCAAGGTGTTCCTAACGCAGGGTATGTTTGATGTTCCGACTGGATCGCTATCGCCGCAGCTTGACGATCACTTGGCTGATGCTGAGTCTCGCCACTGCCACTGCGCAACCGCCGGCTCCCAGTCTACCGCCAGCCGCGCCGGCGAATCCCTACGCGCAGCCGCCGGCCAACCCGTATGCGCAGCCGCCGGCCAACCCGTATGCGCAGCCGCCGGCTTATGTTCCTCCCCCCGGGTTCGATCCCTATCAAACGACACAGCAAGCGCCGCCAGCACCGCTATTTCCGACGCTCACTATGCCGACCGCCTTACCGGTGATTCCGGTTAACAAACCGGTGCACTTGGTGCTGTCGGGCGAATTTATCATGCTCCGCGCCAGCGATGCGGCGATCACCAACTATGCCTTGCCGATCAATGGCCCGGTGTTGCCATTACCCAATCCCGCCGTCCCCCGAGGCCCGGTCGCCGATTTAGAGTACGGGGCGGACCCCGGCTATCGCGTCGGCGTGGACTGGATCTGGAACGACTACTCGCGGTGGGTCGCGACCTACACTTCGCTGGACCTGGAATCGGTGGATCAAGTTGCCGTCGATCCGCTCTCGCCCTTGGTGCTGCAATCCTTGGTCCTCCATCCTTCGACGTTGACCCCGACTTCGGTGTATACCGACGCATCGGCAAACGGAGACATCGAACTGCGTTTGCTGGACGTGGAGTACCGGCGTGTTTTTGTCGAAGACTGGTATCGAGCCGACCTGTTGGTGGGCGGACGGTACGCCACGCTCGATCAACGATTTCAATCGGAGTTTAACCATCCGGCGTTCACCGACACCGTTCGCTCCAACGTCGATTTTGAAGGAGCCGGGATTCGTTTCGGCATCCGAGGCGATTGGCGTTCGACGCAGCACGGCTTCTTTATCTATGCTCAAACGACGACCAATTTTCTGGCGGGGGAATTCACCGGCAACTACACCCAAACCAACAGCATCACCGGCACCGTCGTCGACACGTCGACCGCGGACGATCGGATTGTCAACATCACCGATGCGGAACTGGGCTTGGGTTGGCACAGCCCCACGCAGCGATTTTGGTTATCGGGCGGGTACTTGTTCAATACCTGGAGCAATGTTGTCAGCAATGCCGGATTGATCCGTTCGGTCCAGCAATCGAATTTCGCACCAGTCGACGAGGACCTCACGTTCGACGGGTTTGTTGTCCGCGGGGAGCTGCGGTTCTAAGCGATCCCGCGAGACCTCACCCGGACTTAGAGTTGGAGCGGTGGTCTGATTAAAAAAGGTTCCAGCCGGTCGGCTTGCAGCGCCGCACCGCAACCGGGCAGCGACGACATGCGCACCTTGCCGTTGTCGATTTCGACCCCTGCGGCGGGCTGGTCTCGCAACAGCACCGCCCCATCCAAATCGGCATAGTCGAGCAGGGGCAAGAGCTGCGCCGCGGCACTGATCGCGATCGAGGTTTCCACCATACAACCGACCATCGTCTGCAAGCCCAACTGCCGTGCCTGCCGCAGCATTTGCAGGGCCGGCGTCAACCCGCCACACTTGCAAACCTTGACATTAACGCCGTGGTACAGGCCGGCACAGCGTGCAATATCTTCCACCTGCTGGCAATCCTCATCGGCGATGACGGGGAGGGAAGAATATTGATAGACGCGAAGTTTGTCTGCGTCGGTAGCGGTTGTCGGCAGAGGCTGCTCGATGAACTCGACACCGCATTCGGCCAGCGCCTGCGAGTTGGCAATCGTCTGCTCGGCGGTCCAGCCACAATTTGCGTCAACACGAAACCGCGCCGAAGTATGGCGTCGCAGCTCGCGCACGATTTCCAGATCCTGCACTGTACCAAGCTTGATCTTGTAGATTTCCCAGTCCGGTTGCTCGGCAAGTTTGGCAACCATTCGGTCGATGGTGTCGATGCCGATCGTGTAGCTCGACTGCGGCACGTCTTGCCAGTGCAATCCCCAATCTTGCCAAGTGGAAACTTGGCGTTGCTTGCCGCGTAGATCATGCGCCGCGATATCGAGTGCCGACAGCGCGAACAGGTCGTCCTGCATTACTCGGCAAAGATGCGTCCAGGCCTCGGCAGGCGACGAGGATCGAAGTTCTGCCAGTGCAGCAGCGCCTGCTCGCAGCGAGGACGTCATGGAATCAAACGTGTGACCGTAGTAGCTATTTTCGGTGACTTCGCCGTAGCCGAAAATTCCGTTTTGCTCCAGACACACAATCAGACTGGGCTGACTGGTAATCGAACCGCGGGCGATCGTGAACGGATAAGCCAGCGGCAAATCCAAATAGTAAAGTGTCACGTTCATCGGGCGAGCACCTCTCGGCGTAACTCCAAGCAGGCTTGGGCAAGTTTTTCGGGGCCGGTTCGATACACATCGCAAGCCGGCAACTGAAACAAGGACTCGGCACGCGCCAATTCGTCCGCCGCGGCTTGTTCGCTGAGCGTGCGAGTATTGACCGCCACGCCAATCACACGACAAGGGTGACGCAAATTGGCCAGCACCTCATAAGCCCGCATCTGATCGACCAGTGGTGGAATGTCGACGCCATCCAGTCCCTTGACTTGATGACGACCGGCTTCGTAACAAAACACCAACCCATCGGGCGCACAGCCATGCAACAGGCCGAGCGTGACGGCAGAGAAGGCCGGATGCGAAATGCTGCCCTGTCCTTCGATCAGCAAAAATGCGTGCTGTTCGTTTTCGGCGACCAACTGCTCCGCTGCTCCATTCACAAAATCGGCGACGACACAATCGATCGGCACCCCTTCGCCCGAAATCATGATCCCGGTTTGCCCGGTTGCCAGAAACTTCGCGTCGTGCCCCGAACCGGCTAAGTGGCGTTGCAATTCCACCGTCGTGATCATTTTGCCAACCGTGCAATCTTGTCCCACCGAATGGATGCGGAGGCAGTCACGCGGAAAGGATCGTCCTTGGGCGGTCGTCTTGTGTCGATTGCGACGCACATCGATCAACTGACTGCCAGTCTGTGCGGCCAATTGCGAGTATTCATCATCTTCGCAAAGGAACTCATGCAGCCCCGAAACAACGTCGAGCTTGCGGCGCAGTGCGGCGAGGATGACCGGCCGCCACGATTCGGGCAGTTTCCCACCCGGTGGGGCAATACCGATATACAACGCATCCACCTCAGGGACTTCGTCAAGTCGCCCGACGACGGGGGTCTCGCCACCGGCCGACAGGAGTTGCTGTGCCGTTTGACCGGCGGCCTCTTGATCAATGACCGCCACCACGTCGGCCGATCGGTACCGCAGCAAGCTGATCGCGGTCTTGGCAAGGAAAGGCGTTGAGTAGCCATCGGTGATGATCGCGATGCGGCGATGCGACAGCAAGGCGTGCGATGGCCGGGGCGTCGGTTCAGGCACAGTCATAGAACGTCTTCAAAGAGAAACCACAACAAGAAAACCAACGGCACATGATAGTGGAAGCCGAGGCCTACCGGAGTCCGCCGGTCACGAATTGGGAAGCGGGCTTAAGTTCCCTTGGAACGCTCGTCGGGAGCCTTCGCTTCCGCAATTGTTTTGTCGCTAGTCATTGCCCGAGCAATGGTTTAGAACGCGCGAACAAAGACGCATGATTGCTTTCCTGTTAGGACTGAACGAGGTTTTCGATTGACTCCACTGACTGTGCTGCTTGGCGTGATCGCAACCGGACTGTTGCTGGGCCGGTTGTCACTGCGCGGGATCTCCTTTGGAACGTCCGCCATCCTGTTTGTCGCACTGTTGGCGGGGCATTTCCAACTGACCGTGCCCGAGGGGTTTGGCACCTTGGGGCTAGCCCTGTTCGTCTACTGCGTGGGGATTTCGGCAGGCCCCACCTTTTTCCGCGGACTGATCGCGCGCGGCCGAGTGATGGCTTCCTTGGGAGCCTTGATTGTCGTCTCCGGCGTGGCCGTAACGTGGTGCTGTGCGAAACTCTTGAACCTGCCGGCCGACTTGGCGGGGGGCATGATGGCGGGTGCACTAACGAGCACTCCGGCCCTTGGTGCGATTTCGGAATCGGCGTCCGACACCACTCACGTCGCGGTCGGTTTCGGGGTGGCGTATCCGATCGGGATTGTGACCGTCGTGATGTTTGTGCAATTGGCCATTAAATGGTTCCAACCCGTCGCGAGCCCAAACGCGGAGACACCGGAATCGGAAGCCGAATCGAGTCTGACCGGGCAACCTTCGATTCGGCGGCAAGCGGTAGAGATCGTCAATCCTGTGATTGCCGGCAAACGGCCCAGTGAAGTCGCCGTGTTGTCTGATTCGAGCTGCCAAATTTCGCGTGTTCAAGTCGACTCGCGCTGGCGACCAACGCCCCCCGACTACGTGTTTGTTGTCGGCGAGCATGTGATGCTGGTTGGCGAACAAGCCGAGGTCGAGCGTGTCGCCGAAACGCTTGGCGTGTTTTTGAACGAAGAGCATCCGGTCCTGAATGCCGACGGCGAGCGAACCGATGTGGTCGTCACTTCGCCATCGATCTACGGTCAATCGCTGAAGCAGTTGCGATTACGATCGCGTTATGGCGTCACCGTCGCGCGCATCCGTCGCCACGAGATGGAATTCGTTCCGTCGTCGCGGACACGGATAGAATTCGGCGACATCCTCACTCTGGTCGGCGAACCGAATGCTTTAAAAGCGATTAAGCATGTGGTTGGTCATCGCCCCAGGACGTTGAACGAAACCGATTTATTGTCGTTGGTCGTCGGCGTGGGCATCGGAATCTTGGTGGGCAATGTGGCACTCGACTTTGCGGGTCTCTCGGTCTCGCTGGGGATCGCTGGCGGGCCCCTCGTCGTCGGCTTGATCCTCGGTCACTTTCGTCGCATCGGCCCGATTCGTGGTTCCTTTCCGCCGGCAGCCCAATTACTGATGACCGAGGGGGGATTGGCGCTGTTCCTTGCCGATGCCGGAGTCCACGCAGGGGCCGATGTGGGACCGGTGCTGGCCGAGCATGGGCCGCTGCTGTGCGTGGCGGCCTCAGCCATCGTAACCATTCCGATGCTATTGGGATTTGCCGCCGCTCGCTATTGCTTTGGGCTGTCTTTACTGGAAGGCCTCGGATCGACGTGCGGCGGCATGACCTCGACCCCTGGTTTGGCCGTGCTGACCGGTGCGACCGACTCCAGTCGCCCCGTGACCAGCTATGTGGCGGCTTATCCCGTGGCATTGGTGTTACTAACCATCGCCGGTCCGCTGCTGGTGGAACTGCTAAACTGGTCGGCAGCACCGTAAAACCGATGTGCTGTGCCGCTTTTAAGAATCGGCGTCCTTCAAGTTATCCACGCCCTCCTGACTGGACTTGTCATGCCTTCCCATCAAGCCATCTTTTCGATCGTGATCGTGACGCTGCTCGCCGGCGCTTCTGCCACGGCACAAACCCCCGACAGCCACGCCGCCCGTCACAAGGCGTCCCTGGCAGCGGCCCAGCAGGGGGTTGCAGCGAGCACCGAGGGCACGCAATACGGAGCGTGGGTCCGACTGGGCGATGCCGAACTGAGATCCGGCGATTGCGTCTCGGCAGTGAAACACTTCGAGCAAGCGATCGCCGCCCGACCGGCTAGCGAACCGTATCTGTGGCAGTACGGAATCGCGCTTTACTTTGTCGGACGTTATGCCGACGGTCGGGCGCTATTCGAGAAGCACCGTGTCGTGAATCCCAACGACGTCGAGAACGCCGCGTGGCATCTCTTGTGTGCCGCCAAAGAAACCAACATCGGCGAGGCACGCAAGATTTTGCTACCCGCCCCGGCCGACCGTCGTCCTCCAATGAAACAGATTTTGACACGGCTGCGAGGCGGCGACGCCACGGAAATCGAAGCCGCCGTCACTGAATTCAAAGACACCCCGGCGCACGCCTCGGCACGCTTTTATGCCGACCTGTACCTCGGCTTGATCGCCGACGCGGAGGGCCGGCCCGCCCAGGCTCGCCGTTACATGCAACGCGCCGCAGCGACCCCGGCGACCGACTACATGGCCGACGTCGCCCGCGTGTACTCGCAATCGCTGCAATCCGAATCCCAACCGTAATCCCTACAGTTGACCAGCCGACCACTGAATACCGCGGCAGAGCGTGTCGAGAAAAACCTTATCTTGAAAAGTCTCCTTCGAGTGCCCATAGGTGGTCCCGAACACGCGTGCTTTGCCGTACGTGTTGACCCAAAACACGGGATGTGACTCGCCCGTTTTTTCGCTCGCGGAGGTCGCCAGTGGCGTCGCCGTCGGCCACACCTTCTCGATCACGTACAACTCATCTTTAGCACTCCGGTAATCGCTCGGAAAACCTGCCATCACGGGATGCTCCGGCGCAACCACCTTGACCGGGTACTGACTTTGATGCTCGTGACGGCGACTGGTCACCCCCAGTAGCTGGCGCCAATCGTCGATTTCGGCAGCCCGATAGGTGTGCATGGCGCAGTGGATCACCACCGCGTTGGCGCCCGCGTGATGAGGCCCCGTAATCCGCCGGATGTACTCGGGGTTTTTGGTGTTCGCGAAGCATTCGTTGTGAATCACCACTTCAAAACCGGCCGCCCAATTTGGGTTTTTGTACAGCTCGATTTCGGCTTGGGTGCCTTTGCCGCCGTCGTTGACCACCGTCCATTGAGCCGCGATGCCACGGTCTTGAAGTGCCAACTGCATCGCTTTGGTCTGAAACGGATAGTCATGACAACACCCGCCGGTAATCAGCAAAATTTTGATGGCGGCCGGCTTCGCAGCGACGGTTTCCTGGGACTGGACGGGATGCATCCTGCCGAAAGTTGCCAAGCAGATCGCCAGCAACAGGGTGGACAAGGAATAAGTAGGCATGAAAGTCTCCTGGGCGCCGAGCCCGCCGGTTCAAAACAGAGCCAATCGGAGCAGGGCAGAGGGGCGTTGTCGGAAGGAATTGCAGTCTAACACGCGGTGAGAATGCAACACGCGACTGCGGATTCTAATCGGAATGTCAGGCCCGTGCCGGTTGGTCAAGCTGCAACGGCGGTACTCTTTTTTCAATAGGCCACGGACCTTTTTCGCTCCGAGCATGGCCTTTCCGCAGACCCCCGGCGAATTACGTGACGATGGAATGAAAGTGAAGAAACGTGCGATTGCCGGCCGTAGTCCGTCAGCGTGTGTGAGTAGAAAAAGAAACAGGGAACGGATAGCCCGCCCGAATTTTCGGATCGCTCGTCGTCAGCCGGATTAGAGCTTGCTTCTTTAATTCCAAGCAAACGTCGGAGGATGCGACGATGACAAACAAAGGAGTCGATCAGTGAAAACCAATATTCTGCGATGCGTGGCAGCAGCGCTCGGACTGAGTGTCGCGTCCGTCGCCCAAGCGCAGTACGGCGGTTATCCGGCAACCCCCGGGTATCTCCCGCAGCGGCCCGCCAGCGCCGTGCCGGTGCACCCCACGCTACAGCAAAACCGGGCAACACAGGCTTGGAACAACTACCATCCCCAGCCCAATTACAGCCAGCCAAACGAAGGTCCTTCGCCAGCTCGACTTTTCGCTGGCTATCAGACCGCCTCGACCGGCACCGGCATGGCCCCACCTGAAATGCTGCCTAGCGTGAGCCCTTCACACAGCGGCCCCATGTACGGCAGCCCCGCACCGGCACCGGCCCCCGCGCCGGCACCGGCCCCCGCGCCGATGTATTCCCCCGAGTCACAGCCAATGCATAGCGGCGTGAATGGATCTTGCACCAGTTGCAACGGACCACAGGTGGGGCACGTCTACCAGGAAGCGGCTGGCTCCGCTTGGGGCGGGCACGCTCCGATGCAATACGGCGGCCCGATGGCCTGCCCGGCGCCGGTTTCCTACGGTCCCGCTCCGCTTCGCAACTGGTTCGCCGGCGGCAATCTGCTGTTCTTGGATCTGGTCGAAAACGGGGATCGACGGTTGCTGTTCGATGCAGGCCTGCCACTTGGCACGATACTCAGCACGAACGACGTCTCGCCCGATTCGAACGTTGCCTTTGAAGTTTTCTTTGGCCGGTACTTTAACTGCGGCCAGCATGCCCTGATGGTCAACTACTTCCACTTCAATCCCAGCGAAGAAATCGCCGCGATCGATGCCGGCGTCGGTACTGCGGGGCGAAACGGCAATGTGGCCCGCGATTACCACGCCGCCATGCCAGGCTGGGAAAACGTCATGTATGATGTCGGCCTGGACAACATGCCAGGCAACGACACATCCATCGGGATGTTGTATGAGGGTGGCCGACGATACCGCGCGTCGCGTGACGTTTCGTTCCAAGGCCTGGAACTGAACCTCGTCAGCTTCGGTATCGGCGGGGCTCGTCGCGCCGCCTGTGGACCGATGAGCGTCGCGTGCGGCGGCTGCAATTCCTGCGGCACCGACTGCGGTGGCTCTTGTGGCGGACAAGCTGCTCCAAGTTGCGGCGGTGCCTGTGGACCGATGGTGCCCGCATGCAACAACCGACTGCAAATCCAAACGACGCATGGCTTGCGTTGGTTCCAGTTCAAAGACCGCTTTGACTTTGCCGCCAGCCAAACCGACACCATCTACGGCACAACGGCGGACGACCTGTATTACGACGTTGATACAGAGAACAACCTGTTTGGCTATCAGTTCGGAGCTCGGCTCGATTACTGCCTCGGCCATAACCTGAATGTCTACGCCGGTACGAAGATGGGGATTTTTGCCAACCGTGCTGAATTCCGGTCCCGTCTAGGCACCCACGCAACCCCCGGTTACGTCGGCAACTTTTATCCGAACATCGCGGGCCAACAAGTCGTGATCAATAACTCGGACACCGTGTTGGCCACGCTGGGTGAACTCGACCTGGGCGTGGGTTATCGGATCAACAACTGCTGGAGCGTTCGTGGTGGCTATCGCCTGTACGGCGTCAGTGGCGTCGCCACTTCGGTCGGTTCCATTGCCGACGACTTGGCCAACCTGCCCGAAGCTGGCCAGGTGGTCGCGGACGACAGCTTGATCCTGCACGGCGGCTATGTCGGTGCGGAATACAACTGGTAACGCCTGTGCAGTGCCGCATGACTCGTCGGCACTCTTGGGACGTCTCCAAACGCATTTCGGGTGCGACGCTTGCTTGGCACGACCCGATTGCCAGAGCCTCGACTAATCGATTCGGTTAGTCGAGGCTTCTTGCATTTCACCATGAAGCCAGCGGTCGGCCCTGGAATAACACTCGGTTTTTGCTAGAGTCGCGTTGCGTACAACCATGCTGCAATCGGACTGCGAGAAATTTTAGGCTGCGACGGCCTACAGCCCCAGGGCCGCGGAGGCTAACCTTAGGCGCCATGTCCACTTTACTTGATTCCACCTTTCCGTTTCGCTTCGAAGTCGCCATTCGCCAGTATCCGCTGCGTTGGCAAGAAGGCGGCCTGCAGCTTCCCGCTGCCTGCCGGATGCCTTCGTGGGGCGCGTTGGCGGACCATCCGCTGTATGCCGACGTCCGGATGGCGTGGTCACCCGCGGGGATTGGTTTTACCGTGCGTGCGACCGGAAAACGTCAATTGCCTTGGTGCCGAGACAGCCGCATCGAAGAAAGCGACGGCTTCCATTTGCTGTTTGACACCCGCTGCTCTCCAGGAATCCATCGCGCCAACCGATACTGCCACCGATTTCTTTTCATGCCGATTGGCGGGGGTCCAAAACGCGACATTCCGACCGCGGCGATGATGCCGATTCACCGTGCCCGCCAACATCCCACGCCGCCCCCCAAAGGGCGGCTGAAAGTGAGCGGGCGATGCACAACCGATGGCTACGAGTTGTCCGGAATGATGTTGGCCGATGGCCTGACGGGCTTTGACCCGGCTCAGTCGCCCCGGATCAGTTTGTGGTATGCCGTCATCGACCGTGAACTTGGCTGGCAAACGTTTTCGCTGGGGCCGGAATTCCCCGTCACCGAAGACCCCAGCTTATGGGGCGAGGCGAACCTTGACCCTCGCGTCGCAGAGTAACCGCACGTCGCCAAGTCATTCCCTGGACGGGCCCCGAAACAAGGGACTCCGTGCAGATTTCCCCGATTTGGCCCATCAGACGGCTGGTTCCTTCAGCCGTCAGTCGGCTTCAAACAGTGCATCAAAGCGTCCGTATTGCCAGCGAATTTCGTCTCCGGGCAGGACTTCGGTTTGCCCGATTCCACGGGTCGCCCATTGGCCGTTGATGCGATAAATCCATCCTTGCCCCGCCTCCATCGGCAGCCCCGCGATTGATTTGACCAAGGCCGTTGAGCCAGAGCCCGACATTTGCCAATCCAAAGTGCTGGCTTGCATCACCTCGACAACCGTTTGGCGCCCCGTCACGGCCACTTCCTGTTCCAGCGGTTCCTCGCCGGGCCGCTCCAGCACGATCGTCACGATTCCCGGCTCGGCTTGGCGTTCGGTGGGCGTGGCGCTAGGAGACCGCGTTACCTCCGACTGCTGCGGACCACAGCCGCCCGCTCCCGGCAGGATTGCCAGCAAGAGACAAACCCACATTCGTTGCGAACCTACTCGGTGACTCATTGGATTGATCCTCTCGAATTGCCGTACTGAAAAGCCTGCCTGCCGTATCGGGCTGTTGTATAACATGCGGTCATGAACACCGAACCGCAACCCGAACCGGACGTGCCCACGATCCATCTGATCGGCTGCGGTGCCGTTGGACAAGCCATCCTCGACGCTCACCTGCAAGCGGGCTGCTCGGTGTTTGCCAGTGACCTCGACTCCTTGCACCTCCAACAGGTCGCCCGCCGGGCATCCGAGCGGACTCCGGCGGTCACCGTCCATGCTGCGGAACGGATCGGTGGCGAACTACCTACGCTGCGTTTTCAATCCCCCCACAGCTCCCAGGCCGAGCGGTCCCCGGAGCTGGCTTCCGATTCGGGCTCGGGTTCTCTCGGCCGCCAGGCGGCCTGTTTAGCAATCGAATCGATTTACGAGAATCGCGATGCGAAACGTGACCTGCTATGCAAACTGCAGCGGTGGCTGGGTCCGGCGGCCGTGCTGTGCAGTAACACGTCGACGCTGCCCATCGCGAGCTTAAGCGAATCGTTGTCGGCGGCCGAACAATGCTGTGGAATGCACTTTTTCATGCCGGTCGACCGACGCCCGCTCGTCGAAATCGTGGCCCCCCAAGCGGTCTCCGCGGAGACACTCCGAGCAGCCACAGCGCATGTGCGGCGGATCGGAAAACAGTCACTGCAAGTCGCCGACACGCCAGGATTCGTGGTCAATCGAATGCTTTCACCCTACCTAAACCAAGCCCTCGAGTTGCTGGGGGCAGGCGCCTCGGCGACTCAAATCGAGCGTGTGGCGATGGAGTTTGGCATGCCCATGTCGCCGCTGGAACTGATCGACTGGATCGGAACGCGGACCGCATTTGACGCCGGACGCGTCTATTGGCAGAACTTCCCGCACCGCA
>Ga0209947_1001216_pt1 | contig 15410 bp, 11 predicted proteins | sample SalPonR2_B_D2_MG_FD_185706 | JGI IMG/M metagenome (GOLD analysis project Ga0209947, IMG submission 185706) | Salt pond soil microbial communities from South San Francisco under conditions of wetland restoration - Salt Pond MetaG R2_B_D2_MG... ... | reverse complement strand
TGCTCTGGAATCGGAATACGACCAGGTTCGTACTGGTAAGCGCGCCCTTGATGAAAATTTACTGCAGCTCACCTTTGAGGTTATTGATACATTAACTGCTGTTGCTCAGGAAGGGGACTCCCAAGATTATATACAGCAGATGCAGGCCAAAGCCCAGGAGCTTAAAAATATCAGTGCCTCGGCTGTCCCTGGTCCTGCCGCCCCTTCCCAGACAGGAGGGCAGCCTGAGGGTTCTGATTCTGCAGCTGAGGCGGCTCCTCGACCAGAGCAGAGCCGCACCTCGGGAAGCCAGGCTTCGGTAAACCAAACCGTAAAACAAAGCTCGGGAAGCCTGGCCTGGCGGGTTGAAAAATCATTTGAAAATGTAATAGAAGTTGGTTTTAGCTTATGGAGACCGGTGCTCCACTCATTTTTCAAGTGTGAGGAGCTTGCTTTTCGATTGCCGGCAGCCAAGGATGACCTTCCGGAGCTTCAGATGGACCTGGGAATGGAGGTGATTGAGCTTAGATCGCTCATCGAAAGTGATGCTGCTGATACCTTTGCACCGCTGAGCCGATTAGCCGTGTATCTTGAAAAGTTAACGGCTACTATAGCCCGGGAGCAGTTGGCCTACAATGAAATAAGCTATGAATTGTTGTATGTCTTGTATGATGATTTCAAGCGTAGTATGTGGGAGCACCTCTATTTCACCGGTGCCCTGGGGTATAAAAAAATTGTGACCATGGAAGAGCTGAATCGAATTGAAGCTGAGCTTGGGCCGGAGGATAGACTCTGGATAATTGAACTTGCCTTTGCTTCGGAGAATTCAGTAAGAAGGAGTAACTTTTTCTCAAGGCTGATAGAAATTAAGCGGGGTTTAGATGTCCCATTTGTTTTCATCAGTCCACATTCACACTACTATCGAAAAGCAGCCGATCTGATAAGCCAGGCGCTGGGCAGTTATACCCGGATTGCCGGAACTCTAGAAGAGGCTGTAAGAATGTATATTTTGTCGGAGGAATAAAAATGGGTAAGAAACTGCTGATTGTCGATGATTCTTTTCTTGTACGAAGCGGATTGCAGGCGGCGCTGAAAAAGACCGGCAATTGGGAAGATGTAATATTAGCAGAAAACGGAAGGATCGGAATAGATAAAATAGTATCCGAAAAACCAGATGTGGTGCTAATGGATGTAGAAATGCCGGAGGTTGACGGACTGACTGCCCTGAAAGAGATAAGTGCAAAAAAGCGGGCCGGCGATATACCGAATGATTTGCCAATAGTTATCCTTAGCGGAACTATGTACGAAAACAATGAGAATGTGCGTAAGGCAAAGATGCTCGGTGCAGCAGAAGTAATTGCGAAACCCGAAGGAAAGTCATCCACTTTATCAATCAAGGTAGATGAATTAGAGGAGCAGGTTTTAAAGTTGCTTTAGAATCTACCAAAAGATATGGAAAAGATTGATACTCTGAACTCTCATATTTTAATAATCGATGATGTTGTACCTAATTTGGAGATAGCCCGGGCAATCCTACGGAAGGCCGGTTTTCAGGTATCTATTGCCGAGGGCGGTTCTGAAGGCCTAAAGCTGCTGCAACAGACCTCGATTGACCTTATTCTACTCGATATTATGATGCCCGAAATGGATGGCTTTGAAGTAGCCACTACTGTAAAGGGTATGGAGAAATATGCTGATCTGCCGATCATATTTCTTACCGCCCGTAATGATGAGGAGAGCCTTACCAGGGGCTTTGAGCTTGGTGCGGTTGATTACATCACCAAGCCTTTTCGGGGTGCTGAGTTGCGTATGCGTGTTCAAAATCACCTGCAGCTTCGCTTTACCCAGCGGCAGCTGCAGGAGGCGAATGCTGCAAAGGATAAGTTTTTCTCTATAATTGCCCACGACCTGCGCAGCCCTTTCACCGCTTTGGTTGGAATGTCACAGTATTTAGCCACCGGCATCGATAAACTGGATGCTGAAACGGCAAAAGAGTTTCTGGAGGGGATGCATAAATCCTCCAAAAATGCGTTCAACTTGTTGGAAAATCTTTTAGAATGGTCACGGATACAAACCGGACAGATACTGATAAGCCCGGAAGAGATAGATATTAGCCAAATTGTGCAGGAAAATCTTGTGCTTTTTGAAATGAATATTAAAAATAAAGAGCTGCAGATAGAAAATAATCTGTTGACGAATGAACCGGCGTATGCTGATGAAAATTCGGTCAATACGATTGTACGAAATTTACTGTCGAATGCAATTAAATTTACCCCTAAGGGGGGCAGAGTAACTCTTTACAGTCATCGAACCGAAACAGATGTGGTAGTAACGGTGCAGGACACCGGAGTGGGGATTGACCCTGAAGTACTTCCTGAGTTGTTCCGGATTGATTTTCGGCACACCAACAGCGGTACAGAGAATGAGAAGGGCTCCGGTTTAGGCCTTGTGCTATGCAGAGAGTTTGTTGAAAAGAACGGCGGGCAGATTGTTGCTGAGGGTGAGCCTGGACAAGGTGCGCTGTTTATGTTTACTCTTCCTCTAAAACAGTAACTCTTCAAAATCGGTATAAAAATGCATTAATTGCCGTATTTAGATACTCGGAGGAAAGAATGAAACGAACATCAATACCATTGTCGGAACGTAAAAATCTGGTGATAGAAAGTCCTATTAGAAAGCTGGTACCCTATGCCGATGCGGCTAAGCGGGCGCAGATCAAAGTATTTCATCTGAATATTGGACAGCCTGATATCGAGACAGTTCCGGCCATGAAGCAAGCTTACAGCAGGCCGCCTGAAATAATTGCCTATGGACCTAGCCAGGGTCTGCCTGAATTACGTGAGAAGTTTGCCGAGTATTACCAGCGTCATGGACTGAGGCTGGACATGGAGAATATCTACGTAACTAGCGGGGGCAGTGAAGCGATTATTTTTGCATTGATGGCGGTTACTTCCCCTGGCGATGAAATTATTATCCCCGAACCTTACTATGCGAATTATAACGGCTTCGCCGCTATGAGCGGGGCAAAAATTGTTCCAGTAACCAGCCGTATAGAAGAGGGGTTCCATTTACCGGAAATCGAAGAGTTCGAAAAAGCTGTCGGCCCTCACAGCAAGGCAATCATGTTCAGTAATCCCGGCAATCCCTCCGGAGCTGTGTTTTCCAGGGAGAGGCTTCAGGAACTTGTAGCTTTTGCCCGGCGACACGATTTGTTTATCATCTCTGACGAGGTGTACCGCGAGTTTACCTACGAGGGGCGAACCGCTATCTCTATTATGGATTTTGAGGGAATCGAGGAGAATGCCATTATGGTCGACTCGGTCTCCAAGCGCTATAGCGCCTGTGGAGCTCGGATCGGAACGCTGGTCAGCCGCAATCAGGAGGTTCTTGACCTGGTTCTCCGTTTTGCCCAGGCCCGTCTTTGTCCTCCTACAGTTGACCAAATAGCAGTAGCTGCAGCCATCAATAACTCCGATGAATACCTGGAGCGGGTACGTTTTGAATATAAAGCCCGTCGAGACTTTATGGTAGAACGGCTTCAGGCCATCGACGGAGTTCGAGTTTCATTACCAGAGGGAGCTTTTTACATTATTGCCGAACTTCCGGTAGAGGACACCGAAGAATTTGCAGTCTGGATGCTGCGAGATTTCCATTTAGACGGAGAGACATTGATGGTAGCTCCTGCACTGGGGTTCTACGCAAGTCCCGATCTAGGGAAAAAGCAAATCCGACTAGCCTATGTTCTTACACGAGATAAGCTCGAGCGGGCAGTACGGATCTTAAAAGCGGCCCTAGAGAGTTATGCACAGGAGAATAATACTACTCACTGACAACTCTATGCGGGATATCAAGGCTATTCGACAATCTCGAGGGCTGCCTGGGAGGTTTGAGCTTCCGTTTTGTTCTGTTTTTCCTTGTCCCTAGTGGCGTAGAAGATAAGACCGCGGCTGCTTCGCCCGTCAATTTTTACCCCCAGTGGTTTATCAAAGTGAACCTGTCGTAAAAAATCATTTTCAAATTCAGAATTCTGTTGTTCAAGGTATTCAAGATTAAACACCCCATCCTTCATAAAAGGATTGATGGTTAAGTATGCATTCTGCAAGCTGGTTAGATTTTGGAAAAAATGGGTGCCCTGACTGGGATCTACCCGAAAATTAGACAGTCCCATTTCTACAATTACCCGGGCATAAGAGATTTGAGACCAGTTAATCGGAATGCCCAGCCATGGATCGCTTGAGCCGAGCCGTCCGGGAACCACCAAAATGTAGCCGCGCTGCTCTTTTTCAAAGCGTTCGTTCAATTCGCCGATCATCTCGGCCATGGTTTTGGTGTGGGAGGGGTTAAATGTCTCTGGTTTTATATATACAAGGTCATAGAGCTCTTCGTACATGCCGTTGCCCATAGCTTTGTTGGAATAAATGAGAGTTTCTTCGGGAAGTTCTTCAGAAATATCGATGTCTTCCTGTTCAGAGCCCTCTACAATCGGCCGAATCTGCAGAAAACTGAATACAGTCGGCTGGTTTGCGGGAGTATCGAGGTCTACAGCAAACTCTATTTCGATAGGGGTATTAATAGCCGTTTGGCCCATCTCAAGTAGGTCCTTAATAATCTCGGCCAAGGGGAACATTTTATATTTAAGAATACTGGCAAAGGTCAGTACCCGTTTGCCCTGGTAACTCGTACCGTCGCGCAGCACATGATTCTGAAAATCATAGGTCGAGGCCAAGAATTTTAATGAGCCGTGGCTTTCTGCCTGAGAAAGATCGTAGCGCTGAATACAGGCCCCGTCGGAACTCCTGGCGCAAAAGCTGTCCGGTGACATATCAACCGCATAGAACTCCTTCTGGGTTTCCTTTAGGGCAGAATCGATAGAGGAGAGCTGCATAATTTTTTTAGGCGAGCTCGGGGAGAAGCGCAGGGAAACACCTCCGTCTACCACCGTTTTACCCAAGCCGAAGGCAATATTTGCTATTCCGCCGTCGGGTTTTTCATTCTCCACTGGGTAAAAGTTCAGTGATCGGGCCACTCCCGAGATGTTGGGGTAACAGAGATTATCATACACTTGGCCAGTAATTTCCTGTATTATAACGCCCATTTTTTCTTCTTCAACCATATTTCCGGTGGCGTGCATATAATCTTTGCTGCCCTTGTAGTACGTGGAGGCAAACACGCTTTTAACTGCATTTGAGAGGTCTTGAAAACGGTGTTCAAACTGAATATGGTTGTTCGGGAGCATGAAGGTGTCGTAGATTCCGGCAAAGGGCTGGTAATGGGAGTCCTCCAGCAGGCTTGATGAGCGAATTGCAAGCGGCTTGGTAACTACACCAAGTATTGCAGCCAGATCTTCGTTCAACCTCTGAGGCAGATGTGCTTGAAGAAAGGCTTCGAGTAACTCTTCATCACTACGCTCAGTCAACGCAACCTCAAACAGGGAGTTCTCCTCCATAAAATCATCAAACACCTGGGTAGTGAGGACCACAGTACGGGGGATTGTAACCACTACTCCAGGATATTTATAGGAGATCCGCTTGTGCTTCAGCTGCAGATCGATAAAAGCCAAGCCGCGGCCCTTTCCGCCCAGCGATCCGGAACCGATGCGGCTGAAAAAGGAGATTTCATCGAAGCGGTCCCGCTGGAACTCGGCAATTGTACCCCGTCCTTCCTGTATTCTAAAATCCTTAATCGCATTTACTATAAACTCTTTCGCATCCTGTACATCTTTAAAATCACTCAGCTGCTTTGGTCGTAGGTAGTTTGCCAGGGTAAACAGCGCCCGGGCTTTCAGCCACTTGGATATATCGTTGTTTTCTATATGAAACTTGAGCGATTCGTCGGGTACTTCCATAAGGCGATGCTGCAGGTTCCACAAGTCATGGGCCCGCATAATCGGCGCCAGAGTAACAGGGTCGCGAAATACGAAATCACCAAAGCCGTAGTTGAGACGTATATACTCTTTTAACTCTTTGAGCAGGGTTTTTGAGTGTTTATAGATAAAGGAAGCATTGTAGTTGAGGGCATCGGGCTCATGGTCCAAGTGACTGGATTGGATAAGTATCGGGAGTTCTTTGTTCTCGGTTCGAATGTGTTCGCATAGTTTAAGGCCGGCATGTTTGTCCATCTCGCCGCCCTTCCTATAGGTGATATCGGAGATAATTCCCAGTAAATTGTGCTTATACGTACTGTACAGCTTAAGTGCTTCTTCGTAGGTTCGGGCTAGAAGAATCTTAGGCCGTCCGCGCATGCGCATCGTTTGCTGCCATTCGTTCAGCCCTTCGGTCATTAGGCATCGGGCTTGGCGGAAAAGGGTTCGGTAGATCATCGGCAGATAGCTGGAGTAATAGCGCACCGAATCTTCAACCAGTACTACAGTCTGGACCCCGACGGTATTTACATCGTACGCGACGTTCATACGGTCCTCGACCAGCTTAACCATTGCCAGCAGAATATTTGGGTTTCCCTGCCAGGAAAAGACGTAGTCAATGGAACTGAGGTCGGTGTTACGCAGTTTAATCAAGGTTTCACGTGTAGAGATGGGAGTAAGGACAATAATCGGTTTTGAGGGATAGGTTTCCTTTATCCGTTTCGCAAGATCGATTGCGTTTACATCTCCGATGTTGAGCATGGTAATGATCAAGTCGAATGAACGCTTTTGGAGCATATCGAAGGCATCATGGGCGTTGGAGACTTGAGTGAATTTGGGAGGGTAGCGCAGGTTCAAAGCAACGTACTCCTGAAAAAGGAGCTCGTCGATGCGTCCGTCTTCTTCCAGCATAAACTTATCGTATTCACTGCAGACTAATAGAATATCGCCGACCCTGTTTGCCATAAGTTGCTTAAATGAGGTTTCTTTAAAATAGTAATTGTCGTTACTACTGTGTAATTCGTTCATTGATTTCTCCAAAGCCCTGGGATTCAATATAAGTATAACATATTATGTATGCAGATTCCATTATCTGTAATATTGAGTAAAAACACTGTTTATATGAAAAAAATTGCGGAATAAGTAAAATTATAGAAATGTGTTTACGAAAAAACTTGACGTCCCAATAAATTCGGGATAAAGTAATAGTACAAAATTTACCGGTATACGATTTGACGGAGGATACTATGTACAATTTAGATCAGTTTATGGCAGAGGTTGAAAGAAAAAACCCTTCTGAACCTGAATTTATTCAGGCGGCAAAAGAGGTAGTCGAAACAATCATTGATACAGTCAATGAGAATCCAGCTTATGTAAATGAAAAGATTCTTGAGCGCATCACTGAACCGGATAGGGTTATTCAGTTTAAAGTGGAATGGGAAGATGATGATGGGCAGGTGCAGGTAAACCGAGCCTACAGAGTTCAGTTCAACAATGCTTTAGGACCTTACAAGGGCGGCCTGAGGTTTCACCCTAGTGTAACCCTGGGGGGGCTGAAGTTTCTGGGATTCGAGCAGATTTTCAAAAATAGTCTTACCACTCTGCCGATGGGCGGCGGAAAGGGCGGTTCAGATTTTAACCCAAAGGGTAAATCGGACAATGAGATTATGCGGTTTTGCCGTTCCTTTATGACAGAGCTTCACCGCTACATTGGTCCGGACACCGATGTACCCGCCGGCGATATTGGTGTGGGCGGCCGTGAAATCGGGTTTCTTTATGGTGCGTACAAGCGCCTCCAAATTGAAAATACCGGAATACTCACCGGAAAGGGCCGTAACTGGGGTGGTTCGGTAATTCGACCGGAAGCTACCGGCTTCGGTGCCCTCTATTTTGCAAAAAATATGGTGGAAGCTCACAATGATACCCTCAAGGATAAAAGAATTTCCGTATCCGGTTTCGGAAATGTCGCCTGGGGTGCCTGTATGAAGGCCACCCAGTTAGGTGCCAAAGTGGTTACTATCTCCGGCCCGGATGGATACATTCTGGACGAAGATGGAGTGAACACCCAGGAGAAATGGGATTACATGCTTGAGCTGCGGGCCAGCAACAACGATGTCGTTGCCCCCTATGCCGAGAAGTTTGGTGCAAAGTTTGTACCGAACAAGCGGCCCTGGGAAGTGAAAGTTGACATGGCTTTTCCCTGTGCAATTCAGAACGAACTGACCGCTGATGATGCGGATCTGCTCATCAACAATGGGGTAAAGTACGTAGTGGAAACTTCCAATATGGGCTGTACCGCCGATGCAGTAGAAAAAATTCTGGCTGCTAAAATACCCTTCGGACCGGGTAAAGCCGCCAATGCCGGTGGAGTTGCGGTATCCGGACTCGAAATGTCACAAAACTCAATGAAACTCTCCTGGCCCGAGGAAGAGGTAGATGAGAAATTGAAGCAGATTATGGGCAATATCCATGATGCCTGCATAAAAGAAGGAACTGAAGATGGATATGTAAATTATCCGAAGGGCGCGAACATTGCCGGGTTCAAGAAGGTTGCCGACGCGATGCTGGACATGGGTTATTAAGCCTCGTCTTTCAAACAGACTTTACTGCAGGAATACTTTGTAAAAGATAAAAAGGCCGTTGGATAATTCCAGCGGCCTTCTTTTGTAGTGCTGCGCCCGGCAGGGCTCATGCCCTGCGGGTGCACTTGTGTGGGATGGGCTACCTTTGGCTGATCAGGGCGTGGGTCCTATGCAGAGCTGCGGCTCTTTGCTTAAACTGCAGCATATTGATTTCCCTGGCGGGGTTTTCACCTAACAGACCAAGCTTATACAGAGCTTCAGCGTTCAGAACCGCTGCTCCGGCCGCTCCCCTGACCGTATTATGCCCCAGCACTACCATCCGAATGTCCAGTACCGGGCAGGTGCGAATGCGGCCTACCAGGGTCGCCATACCATTTTCAAGCCACACATCCCGTGCCGGCTGCGGCCGGTCGGCCTCATCCATCAGTAAGAGCGGTTGGGGTGGTGCCGAGGGCAGCTGCAGCTTTTGCGGCAATCCGCGGAAGGCGGCCATAACCCGGCTTACTTCTTCGGGGGTGGCCTTCTCACGTAAGCCAACAGAGATAGTTTCGGTATGTCCGTCTACAACCGGCACCCGGTTGCACTGTGCACTGACGGCAAACTCGGCATCCTGAATACGGTTGTCGACAAGGGTCCCCAGAATTTTTTGGGTCTCCTCCTCCATCTTCTCTTCTTCACCGCTTATATACGGAATGACGTTTCCGATTATGTCGTACGAGGGTACTCCCGGATAGCCGGATCCAGAGATTGCCTGCATAGTGCTTACTTGCACGGCGGTAATGCCGAAGGTCTCTTCGATAGGGGCCAGGGCCATTGCAAGAAACATGGTCGAGCAGTTGGAGTTGGTAATTACCCCTCCCTTCCAGCGCTGGTCGGCCAACAGCGCAAAGTGATCTGGGTTTATCTCTGGAATTACCAGCGGAACTGTAGGATCCATCCGATGGTTCTTTGAGTTACTTATGATAATATGACCCTGGTCGGCATAATTGCTCTCTACCTCACCGGCCACTGAAGAATCAAGTCCGGAGAATAAAATAGTGCTTGAGAGAGGTGTAGATGTGGTTTTCAATTTCATAGAAGCTATTTCGCTTGGAATGGTTGTGTTCTGTTTCCAGGCACAGGCTTCCCGGTAGGTTTTTCCTTCGTTCCGGGGAGACGCGACCAATTCGCGAATAGTAAAATAGGGGTGCTCATGCAGAAGAGTAATAAACTTCTGACCAACAGTCCCGGTAGCTCCTAAAATTGCAACGGGTATACGTTCCATACAGCAACCTCTCAGTAGAAAAAGTATTGAAATAAAACAAAGTGTTTATTTAATAACATGATGTTAAAATTTACACATAGTGTCAATAGTAATCACTGAAATTTAACTAAATTTGTTTATATAATGAAACGTGTTGTGTGTAAAGACAAAAAATACCCGGATTGTTAAAATAGTGAAACCAAATTCTGTATAAAAAAAGGCCGCCTGTACTTTGCAGTGCAGGCGGCCGATTGTTTTCCCTCTGCCTAGAACAGCCCGGTTACCGCTCCGGTTTCTGTATCTACATCAATTTGACGATAAGCAGGATCAGAGGCGGTTCCCGGCATCAATTTAATGCCGCCGGCTACCGGGACTATCAATTCAGCTCCCTGGTAGACATACACGTCTTTAATCGGCAGGGTCCAGCCCTTAGGCCGTCCTTTTAGCTCAGGATCGTGGGAGAGACTAAGCTGGGTTTTTGCCATACAGATGCCCATATTGGCAAGTTCCGGATTATCCTGCACCTTTTTAAGCTTGGCCTCGGCCTCGGGAGTGTATTCGACTCCATCGGCACCGTATACCTCTTTTGCGATAAGCTCTATGCGTTTTTTCTGGGAAGTAGTCTCATCATAGAGGAACTTAAACTCGTGAGTTTCCTCACAAGCCTCGGTCACTACTTCCGCCAGTTCACGGGCACCCTCGCCGCCCTTTTCCCAGTGCTTCGACAATGCAACCCGGGCTCCGGCCGCTTCGGCGGTCCGCTTGATAGCTGCAATTTCTTCGTCGTTGTCGGTGTAGAAATGGTTAATACATACAACCGGCGAAATGCCGCTCTTCTTGACGGTTTCAATGTGGGCAACCAGGTTTTCAGCGCCCTTCTCCACCAGTTCCGGGTGGTTTTGGCTGTACATCTCATCCAGGGGCTTGCCGGGGGCTACTTTAGGTCCGCCGCCGTGCATTTTAAGGGCGCGGACAGTGGCAACAATTACCGCCGCGTTAGGAGTGAGTCCGGACTGTCGTGATTTAAGATTCCAGAACTTCTCAAAGCCGATATCCGCGCCAAAACCGCTTTCGGTTACGTGGTAGTCGGCCAGTTTGAGGCCTACCCGGTCGGCTATAATTGAAGACTGCCCGATAGCAATGTTCGCGAAGGGGCCGGCATGTACCAGCATGGGTTGTCCTTCGATTGTCTGCATGAGGGTCGGATTGATCGCCTTCACCATCAGAGCCGTCATTGCACCGTCAACTTCCAGGTCCCCCGCAGTTACCGGGTCACCCTTCTTGTTGTAGCCAAGGGCCATCTTTGCAATTCGGGCGCGCATATCTTTTAAATCGCGGGCAACCGATAGAATGGCCATCAGTTCGGAGGAAACGGTAATTTGGAAGCCTGATTTCATCATGAAACCGTCCATCTTTCCACCGATACCGATAATCATCTCACGCAGGGCCTGAGCCGAAAAGTCGATTACCCATCCGACCGCAGGATTGTTAGGGTCGATGTTCAGTCGCTTCAGGTTTTTCTTTTCCAGGGTTTTGTCGCCGTAATTGAACTCGTGCTGCAGGCGTGAGGTTAGGGCCACCATTCCCAGGTTGTGGGCGTTGGTGATTGCATCGATATCACCGGTGAGTCCTAGACTGAAATCGGTCAAAGGGACCGCCTGGGCAAGTCCGCCTCCAGCAGCCGAACCCTTGATGTTAAAGGTGGGGCCGCCCGAGGGCTGACGAATTGCACCGGATACACTTTTCCCGATTGCCCCGAGTCCCTGTACCAGCCCAAGGGTGGTAGTTGTTTTTCCTTCACCCAGGGGTGTCGGAGTTATTGCCGTCACATCGATATATTTTCCGTTCGGACGGTCTCCTACTCGGTCAAGTACTTTGCGGTAATCAACTTTACCCAGGTAGTGTCCGTATGGAAGTAGCTCTTCCTCTTTGATACCGAATTTGTCCGCAATGTCGTAAATTCGATGCATCTCTTTTTCAGCCTCAGCTGCAATTTCCCAATCTTTCATCTTGGTTGGATCAAGTTTAGCCATAGTGCCTCCTTATTACACTTGTCCGCTCAGAATATCCTTTTTCCTATGTAGTATAATAAATGAATTCCGAGAGTGCAAGCTTGTTCCCGCAGTTATGCAACGTATTGCAACAAAAACTGCTTCTTCCCTTGAGATCTTATGAATTACATCCCTGAGCCGAATATGGATAGTTTTGTTGTTTAGCTTGGCCCGGCCGGGGCATTCGAAACTGCTACAGATTCAGCAGTGCCGCAACTGCAGCTCCGATAATCGGGGCATCATCGTGGTGGAGAAACTCTATGTATCGGTTGTGCCGGCTCTCGAGATACTGCTTCAGGTAGTAACGGGTTCGGAACATGAGGTCTTTAGTTTTGAAGAAGGTAGTACCGTCTGCACATACAGCTACCGGACATGTCGGGTCGGTTCCGGCTTCCCCCTTTAGAATAGTAGCCGAAAGGTTCACTGCGGCTAACTTTGCGGCCCGCTCGATAACAGTATCAAGTAGGTAAAAGCAGATACTGCGGTCCTCACTGCGATTGCAGGCCCTTGCCAACGGGTTGTCCTTGGAGTAGGGATTGTGGAGAAACTGATCCATGAGTACCGTGTCCATTGGCAGGATAGTCTTTATTTCAGCGGTGGTGTCCGGGGTAAACAGCCCTGCCTCAATTGCTTCTTCCAGGACCCGGCTGCCTAGAGGCCCCAGGTAAGCGCCGGAAATCATTTTTTCAAAGCGGTAGAAGCCGGGACGCTTGGTCGTTTGGTCGAAATTCTCGTCTATGTTCCCTCCGGGAAGCTTATTGAATGCGCCGGATTCCATGTTAATTATTTGTGCACCCGAGTCCAATATCTGGGGAAGTTTTCCTATATTCTGGTTCTGCTCAAGGTATGCGCTATTAGTTCCGGTACCAAGAATGAAACCGATGAAAGCGCTATAAGGGTACCCGGCGGAGGCTGATTTTCCCGCCAGCAAGGTTGCCACAGTGTCATTCAGCAACACTATTCCCGCCGGGGCAGGGTATCCATGCCGACTGAGGGCTTGATAGAGGTTGGCTCCGATCAGTTCGCCCTCAACCTCGTGGGCGTTTATCTCCTTTGAAAAATGGAGTAATTTGCCGTCCTTTTCGGGGGTGATCTCGGTGGGGTAGGAGAAACAGAAACCTATATGAGGAGGCGTCTCACCACTCCAGGAGTCGAGTACCTCCTTCATATAGCCTACGATGGTATCGAAGAACTCATCCCGTTTAATATACCCTTGCGAACCGGGCATTGGAAACTTCTGGAATTTTTCAATAAGAGCCTTACCTTCGGAGTTAAATTGTACCTGGGCTACCCGAAAATTAGTTCCCCCCGCATCCAACACGATCACCGGGGTGTGAAAGGGGAGCTCTCCCTGAGAGTTCAAGTAAGTGGGGATCATGTGCAGCGATGATTCAGCCCCCGCAAGTCCCTTTTCCATCTCCGACAGGAAGGTCTGGACGCCCTGGTCCATATCCACCTGGTCTGCGGTCATTGTACGGCTGTGCATAAACTCTTGTGCAGGTTTCGCCGGCTCTATTTTATTAGGTTCCATCCTATTCTCCTTCGCTGTACCCAAGCTCACTGGAGAAGGTGATGGCCGCAGGAATTGCTGTAACTGTTACTATATCCTGTGAGTCAATCTTCACATCCGCCTCCCGGAGATTAGACAAAAATTCGCGCACTTGAGATTGGGTACGCACCTGGGCTAGAATAAACAGGACGTTCCCCTTTTCGATCTTATCAGATTGGAAGAAGCCGGTAAAGAAAGTTTGTTCATCAGAAAGGGCGGCAGAAATATTTTGACCGTCGATACTGGAAGCGCGGGATATTCCGATACTCTGTAGTGCCAAGAAAACGTCTTCTTTATAGGATGAATCGTGAACCTCTACAATTAGATACAGCATATTTACCTCCGCTGGTATTACCCCTGTCCCTGGGCTTCGCCGGATTTCTTTAGAGCAAATCTGGTCAACAGGGGGCCGATGATCTCAGTGATGATAGTTGTAAATAGTAAAATATTAATTATGTGATGAGCCATTTCAGCTCCCTGATGACCGTACATGGGCTTAGTAAATTCTTTATTTATAGAGAGTGCTAATGCGAGGGCTACTCCCACCTGCGGGAGCAGGGTGAGTCCAATGAATTTTCTAATTTGTTTTGGTGCACGGCCTATAGTTGCTCCTAAGGCAGCGCCGCCGATTTTACCGGTGCTGCGGGCGGCGAAATATACTAAACCCATAACTCCGATTTGCCCTAGTACCCGCACATCGAGGTGAGCTCCGCCTAAAAGGAAAAAAGCTGCCAGAAATAAAGGGGAAAAGTTCTCAACCACCGCGGTGCTCCGCTTTGCCAAAATAGGGGAGCTGTTTACCAGAATTGCCCCAAAGGCCATGACCGCCAGCAGCTCGGAGATGCCGAGTAGTTCACTTATACCCAAGATAGCCATCAAACCAGAAGCTATCAGCAGCATAATCCATTCGGAATCTCGTATGTGAGCTAATAACCGACGAAAAAGCCATGCAACTAGAAACCCAAGCAGCACAGAGGCGGAGATTGACAGTAAAGTTTGGCCTATTATTAGGGCAAAATGAGCGTCTCCACCGGTGAGGCCGGCTTTTACAATACCAGAGGCAAACACATAGATAACCAAGGCAATGGCGTCGTCGATTCCCACTACAGCCATGATGGTCGAGGTCAACTCTCCCTTGGACCTGTATTGTTTAATAACTGCTACAGTTGCCGCCGGAGCGGTGGCTGAGGCGACTGAACCTAGCAGCAGAAACATATACTGGTTTCCCGGGAAAAAATATGACAACACAAAATAGACCAATAGAAAAGCGGAAAAACACTCGAATAAGACTATCAGAAGAATCGATTTTCCAAGCCGCTTGATGACATCAAAGCGCAGTTCAACCCCAATTATAAATGCTATTATTCCCAGAGCAACCGTGGATACCGCCGAGAGGTGGTCAAGAACCTTCGGAGATAGAATTTGCAGGAGTGAAACACCCATTATTACTCCCACCAGCACATATCCGGTAACTTCCGGAATTTTTAGTTTGCGGGCAACGATTTTGGTGAGAAAGGCGGCTAAAAAGATTATCGAGAGATAAATGAAGGGGTTATATTCCATTGATAGTTGCCTCGTTAATCTACTGTGTGGGTTTGAAAAGCGCTATCACTTCATCCGGGGACTGTGCTTTTGCTAAAGCCTCTCGACGTTGAGCGCTCTTAGTAAACAGAACCAATTTTGATAAGATTCGCAGATAGTCCTTCTGACGGTTATCCGGACCTCCGATGAGAAAAACTATCGAAACCGGCAGGTCGTCAATTGCCTGCCAGTCCACCGCTTCCTGCAGTATGCCCACTGTAATGAAAAATTCAGCAATACCCTTTCTTTTTGCATGGGGTACTGCAACTCCTAATCCGATGCCGGTGCTCATAATAGCTTCCCGTTCGAAGATTGCGGTTTTAAAATCATCGAGATCGCGTACCTTTTCGGCTGTAAAACAGATATCGACCATACTCTCAAGAATTTCATCTTTATTAGTACAGTCGGAAAAATACATGTTGCGGGGGTCCATATATTCATGGAGCTGCTTCATATCCTCTCTCCTTGCTGTCAAACTGATATCTCACGTGTGATAGTATGCCCCGTTTCAGAACCTGTCAATGCGATCACTATTTTGAACGGTTCATATATTTACTGAAGCTCT
>Ga0209947_1001214_pt1 | contig 15413 bp, 13 predicted proteins | sample SalPonR2_B_D2_MG_FD_185706 | JGI IMG/M metagenome (GOLD analysis project Ga0209947, IMG submission 185706) | Salt pond soil microbial communities from South San Francisco under conditions of wetland restoration - Salt Pond MetaG R2_B_D2_MG... ... | reverse complement strand
ACTGGCGGGGGGCGTGTTGATCGGGGCATCGGCGGTTTTGCTGATGTTCCTGCAAGGCCGGGTGATGGGGGCCACGGGCATTCTATCGGGGCTGGTGACAGGCACCGCGCCCGGCGACAAGGGCTGGCGCGCGGCGATGGTCGCGGGGATGATCGCGGGGCCTTTGCTGGTGCTGGCGGTGACCGGGCAGATGCCCGCCATCGATGTGCCGGTCAGCTGGCCAATGATCGCGGTCGGCGGGTTCATCGTGGGCATCGGCGTGACCTATGGCTCGGGCTGCACCTCGGGGCACGGGGTGTGCGGCAATGCACGGCTCTCGCCCCGCTCGATGGTCGCCACGGTGACCTTCATGATCACCTGCGGCGTCACCGTCTACGTGATCCGTCACGTGATGGGGGGCTGAGCCATGCGCCTTATGTCAGCCTTCCTCGTCGGTCTGATCTTTGGCGTGGGGATCGCCATATCCGGGATGATCAACCCGGCCAAGGTTCTCAATTTCTTTGACATCGCCGGAACATGGGACCCGAGCCTGATCTTCGTGATGGGTGGCGCGCTGGTGACCACCTTCATCGGCTATCGGTTTGTGCTGCGACGTGATAAACCTGCAATCGAAGAGAGGTTCCAACTGCCCACGGCACGCGATATCGACGCGCGGCTGGTCGGCGGCTCTGCGGTGTTCGGCATTGGATGGGGCATTGCCGGGTTCTGCCCCGGTGCCGCCGTGCCGGCGCTCGGCTCGGGCAAGGTCGAGGTCGTGGGCTTTGTTGCCGCCTTGCTCGTCGGGCTGTGGGTGGCGCGCCTCGTTCAGGCGAAACAGGCAGAACGGAAGGCCATGGCATGAGCGATTACCCGGTGAACATGGATGTGCATCCGCAGGTCACGGCGTTCTTTGACGAGGACACCAACACGATCAGCTACGTGGTGAAGGATCCGGGCTCTGATGCCTGTGCGGTGGTCGATAGCGTGATGGATATCGACATGGCGGCGGGGCGGATCACCTACGATCAGGCCGACGCGATGATCGCCCATATCGAGCGTGAAGGCCTGAACCTCGAATGGATCATCGAGACCCATGTGCATGCGGATCACCTGAGTGCCGCGCCCTATATTCAGGAGCGTCTCGGAGGCAAGATCGGCATCGGCGAAAAGATCATGGTCGTGCAGGACGTGTTCGGCAAGATCTTCAACGAGGGGACCGAGTTTCAGCGCGACGGCAGTCAGTTCGACCGGCTGTTCAAGGATGGCGACACCTATACCGTGGGTGGTATGACCTGTTTTGCCATTCACACGCCCGGCCATACGCCTGCCTGCATGACCCATGTCATGGGCGATGCGGCCTTCGTGGGCGATACGCTCTTCATGCCCGATGGCGGCTCGGCGCGGGCCGATTTCCCGGGCGGCGATGCGGGTGAGCTTTACGACAGTATCCAGAAGGTGCTCGGCCTGCCCGACGCCATGCGTCTCTTCATGTGCCACGATTACGGGCCGGGTGGCCGCGATATCGCGTGGGAGACCACGGTGGCCGAGGAAAAGGCCAACAACATCCACGTGGGCGGCGGCAAGACCCGTGAGGAGTTCGTCAAGTTCCGCACCGAGCGTGACGCGCAGCTCAACATGCCCCGGCTGATCCTGCCGTCCTTGCAGGTCAACATGCGTGCGGGCGAGGTGCCGTGCGACCGCGATGGAAACCCGATGCTGAAACTGCCGATCAACCGGCTCTGAGCACGCTTTCCTGCTGATTTCCGGCTTGGAATGGGCTAGGAACAAGGCAATGCCGCAGCGATCCGGAGAGCCGATGGACCCCGCCTATCTGACCACCAAGGAAGTTGCCGACCTGCTGCGCGTGCGCGAGCGCAAGGTCTATGACATGGTGGCGACGGGCGAGATTCCGCATCGCAAGATCACCGGCAAGCTGCTCTTTCCCCAAGGCGAACTCACCGCATGGATCGAAGGCGAGGGCGCGTTGCACCCCGCCACGCGTCCAGATCTCGTCACCGGCTCGCACGATCCGCTGCTCGACTGGGCGCTGCGTGAAAGCGGGGCCGGGCTTGCGACCCTCTGGAATGGCAGCTGCGACGGTCTGGCAGGGTTCGCCGAGGGCCGCGCGGGCCTCGCCGGGCTGCACATCCCCGATGCCGACGGCTGGAATATCGCTACGCTCGAGGCGGCGGGGCTGCGCGACGCGGTGCTGATCGGCTGGGCAGCGCGGGAGCGCGGCCTGATCCTGACGCCCTCGGTGGCGGATATGGTGCGCGGCTTCGGCGATTTGCGCGGGCGGCGGGTGATCCTGCGGCAGGAGGGGGCTGGCACCACGGCGCTTTTTGATCGTCTGATGCGCGAGGCCGGGCTTGCCCCCGGTGATATCCTCACGCCCACAAGCCCCGCCCATACCGAAAGCGACGCGGCGGCGGCGGTGGCGGCGGGCGAGGCCGAGGCGACGCTCGGCATCGAATCCATGGCGCGGCAGTTCCGCCTCACCTTTCGGCCGCTCTTGCAGGAACGCTTCGATCTGCTGATCGACCGGCGGATCTATTTCACCGACCCCGTGCAGCGCCTTGTCGCCTTCATGCGATCCGACACGATGGTGGCCAAGGCTGCGGCGCTTGGTGGTTATGACCTTGCCCCGATGGGGCAGGTGCGCTGGCTCTCGCCCTGAGGTCGGAGAAGGCCCTTGCAAGGGCCTTCCCACGCGCTTTTCAAAGCGCGTGAAAGCGGCGTGGACGCCGCTTTGTAAGCCGTTTGCAAACGGCTTTCGCGCGCAACCCGATGGGTCAGGGTCAACCCCCGGCGTTCGGGAAGAACAGCTGCTGGCCATCCACGGTGTAGCCCGCGATGGCGGCCTGCCCCTCATCCGAGAGCACCCAGTCGATGAATGCCTGCCCGGCCTCGGCCTTGACGCTGGCGTGTTTCTCGGGGTTCACGAGGATGATGCCATACTGGTTGAACATCCTCTCGTCGCCCTCGACCGCGATCTGGTACTCGCCCTTGTTGCCGAACGCGATCCAGGTGGCGCGGTCGGTCATGATATAGGCATCCATCGCCGTGCCGGTGTTGAGCGTCGCGCCCATGCCCGACCCCGTTTCGCGATACCATTCGCCCGAGGCCGCTTGCGCGTCGATCCCGGCCTCTTTCCACAGCCGCAACTCGGCCTTGTTGGTGCCGCTGTCATCGCCGCGCGAGGCAAAGGGGGCTTCGGCATCTGAGATCTTGGTCAGGGCCGCAACCACGTCGCTCGAGCCTGCCACGCCCGCAGGGTCTGAGGGCGGGCCGACGATGACGAAATCGTTGTACATCACATCCGCGCGGGAGGTCCCGTGCCCCTCGGCCACGAATTTTTCTTCAGCGGGTTTGGCATGGACGAAGAGCACGTCGCCATCACCATTGGCGGCATTCTTGATCGCTTGGCCCGTGCCCACGGCCACGACCCGCACCTCGATCCCGGTCTTGTCCTGAAACATCGGTAGGATGTGATCGAACAGGCCGGAATTCTGCGTCGAGGTGGTGGATTGCACCACGATGAACTCGTCCTGCGCCTGCGCGCCACCGGAGAGGCCAAGCGCGAGTGCGGTGCCCATGGCGAGCGAAAGAAGATGACGTCTGAACATTGGAAACTCCCAGTTCGGTTGGTTTTTAAAGACTGGCCGGGGTATAGAGCCGCCCCTGCGTCCAGGCGCGGGCGGCCTCCGAGCGCGGTGCGCCCAGAACCTGATCGAGCGGGCCGCGTTCCGCGACTCGCCCGGCATGGAGAAAGATCACCTCGTCGCCCATGCGCCGGGCCTGACCCATGTCATGGGTGACCATCACGATGGTCACGCCGCGTTTGTGGGCGGCGTTGACCAGATCCTCGATCATCTGGGTCGAGGCCGGATCGAGACTGCTGGTCGGCTCGTCAAGGAACAGCAAGTCCGGCTCGCACACCAGTGCGCGGGCGACTGCAAGGCGCTGTTGCTCACCGCCGGAGAGGACGCGCGCGGGATGGCTTGCCAGATCGGTGAGCCGCGCCATCTCCAGCGCCTCGTTTGCGCGGTCGGCGCGGGCGCGGCCTGCCAGCCCGTGGACCTTCAGCGCGAAATTCAGGTTGGCCAGCACCGAGCGGCGCAGCATTACGGGACGCTGAAACACCATCGCCTGCGCCCGGCGCGCGGCGCGCTCGGGGGCATAGCCGCGCCAGAGCACCTCTCCCGCAGAGGGCGTCAGCAATCCGTGCAGTAGCCGCAACAGCAGGCTTTTGCCGCTGCCATTCGCGCCCATCACAAGCGTGCGCTTGCCCGGCTCTACCGCCACGTCGATGCCGTGAATGAGGGTCTGCCCGCCCGCCGCAAAGCGCAAGCCCCGCGCCTCCAGCAGCGGGTCCGCCGCAACGGGGCTCTCGGCGCGGATATCCATCACCGTGTCACGCATAGGCCGCCCGCACCGCCGAGGCCCGGAGCGCCATCACCCCGGCATTGACGATCACCGCCAGCCCCAAGAGCAGCACGCCAAGCGCCAGCGCCAGTTCGAGATTGCCCTTGGAGGTCTCCAAAGCGATGGTCGTGGTCATCACCCGCGTCACGTGGTTGATATTGCCGCCGACGATCAGCACCGCCCCCACCTCGGCCACCGCGCGGCCAAAGCCGGCAAGCGCGACCGTGAGCAGGCTGTAACGTGCGTCCCACAACAGGGCCGCCACACGTTCACGCGCCGTCAGGCCGAACGACGCGAATTGCTCGGCATATTCGCCGTGCAGGTCCTCGACCACCTGTTTCGTCAGTGCCGCCACGATGGGGGTCACGAGAATGGTCTGCGCGATGATCATGGCAGAGGGGGTGTAAAGCAGGCCGAGGATGCCCAGCGGCCCGGCATTCGACAGCATCAGGTAGACGAAAAGCCCCACCACCACCGGCGGCAGCCCCATCAGCGCGTTGAGCAGCACCGTCGCCACGCCGCGCCCGGGAAAGCGGAATGCGCCCACGATTGCGCCCAAGGGCAGGCCGATCAGGCAGGCGATGGCCACCGCCGTCAGGGTCACGCGCAGCGACAAGAGCACGATTTCGCTCAGGTCCCGATCCCATGTCAGGATCAGGCCGAGCGCCTCTGCCATGATGTCGCCAAAGCTGAACAAATGCGTTTTCTCCCCTTGCTGGGAAAAAAAGCACAAAAAGACATATCAATCCAGAGCGAATTTGCCCGGATGCTCAGATCGGCCGCAATCGCCAGAGACGGAGTGGCTGACAAAGTTCGGGGCCTTTGGGGCCTTCGGTCGCGTGGCGGGCGAAGAGATCGGCGAGCCGCTCGCGCTGCGCCTCGGCCACCGCGCGGCGGGCGGGGTCGACACGGGCGAGGGTGTCGATGAACGCCGCGGTGTCAGCCACCTGCGTGGGCCGGGCCCATGTGATCGGGGCCGGTCCGGTCGCCATGCCCGAGGCCATCGCTGCGTCGATCGCGGCCATGGCGGCGCGGCGGATCTCGGTTTCATCCTCCACCGGGCGCATCACCTCGAAGAACGGCCCCTCGGCCAGCGGTTCCACCACGATCACCTCACCGCCGGGTCGCAAAACCCGCAGCGCCTCTTGCAATGCCTGCCCCATCAGCGGCACCGGCACGTGATGCAGGGAATTGAGAAACACGCAGGCATCGAACTGGCCCGGATCAAACGGCAGGGCCTCCGCCCCGGCAACCGTGAACTGTGCCTCGGGCACCTTCTCTTGCGCCGCCGCGATGGCGTGGGGTGCCGGGTCGATGCCCGTCACGGCAAGGCCCTCGCTGACCAGAAGCCGGGCAAGCGCGCCCCGCCCACAGCCGATATCGAGCACCTCGCGCGCGCCGGTCTCCTTGAGAATCGCCGTGATCCGTTCGCCCGTGTCCATCGCCTCACACCTCTTTGAATTCATCGCGCAGCGCGCCCGTATGCGCCCCCAGACCGGGCACCGCGCCGGGCGTGGCCGGGGTGTTGTCGATCAGCGCGCCGGGGGCGAGCATCCGCACCGGGCCGCTTGGCGTCTCGGCGGTGACATAGCGGTTCTGCGGGTGGCTTACTACGTCCTCCATCTCGCTGACCCGGCCATAGGCGATGCGCGCGGCGCGCAGGCGGTCGGCCATCGCGTCGCGGGTCACACCGGCAAAGACCGGGCGCAGCACCGCGTCGAGCGCGGCACGATTGGCGACGCGGTTAGAATTGCTGTCAAAGCGCGGATCGCGGGCGAGCGCGGCATCGCCGAGGATCGTCTCGCAGAATATGGCCCATTCGCGCTCGTTCTGGATCGAGATCAGCACGGATTTGCCGTCACTGCCCTCATAGACACCGTAGGGCGCGATGGTGGGATGATTGAGCCCCGCACGCGGCGGCACCTTGCCACCATAAGCATATTGCAGAAAAGGAACGTTCATCCAGTCACTAAGGGCGTGAAAGAGCGACACCGCGATATGCCGCCCCTCGCCGGTGGTGGCGCGCCCGATCAGCGCCTCAAGGATGGATTGATAGGCGGTCATTCCCGCCGCGATGTCGCAGACCGACACGCCGGTGCGCGCCGGGCCTGCCGCGTTGCCGGTGATCGAGGACAGGCCGGTTTCGGCCTGCACCAACAGGTCATAGGCCTTGAGATCCGCAAGTGGCCCCTCCTCGCCATAGCCCGAGATCGACACGGTAATGAGGCGCGGATAATCGGCGCGCAGCCGGTCGGGGGCGAATCCCAGCCGGTCTATGGCGCCCGGCGCGAGGTTCTGGATGAAGATATCCGCGCGGGCCAGCATCCGCTCCATCAGGGCGCGATCTTCTTCGTCACGCAGGTCGAGACAGACCGATTCCTTGCCCCGGTTGAGCCAGACAAAATAGGCGCTCTCGCCATGCACGAGGTTGTCATAGCCGCGCGCGAAATCGCCCTCGGGGCGCTCCACCTTGATCACCCGCGCCCCCGCCTCGGCCAGACGGTTCGAGGCATAGGGGGCGGCGACCGCCTGTTCGAGCGAGACGACGAGAAGACCGGAGAGGTCGGTGCGCATGGGGGCCTCCTGATTGGATCGGGTTCGGCGCACCATGCCCCAGGGCGGGGGGAATGGAAAACCCTGTTGTGAATATTCCATTACCCGCCAAAACCTGCCAATCAGGGGCGGCAAGAAAACGAAGGGGCTGGAATGACGTCTTTTGATCCGACGGCCGAGTTTGCCGATATTCGCGATGGCGTGGCACAGGTCTGCGCGGGGTTTCCCGGGGCCTATTGGCGCGATCTCGATGCGCGGCGGGCCTATCCAAAGGCGTTTGTCGATGCGCTTATCCGAGAGGGCTATCTGGCGGCGATGATCCCGGAGGAGTATGGCGGATCGGGGCTGAACCTGACGGCGGCCTCGGTCATTCTGGAGGAAATCCACCGGTCTGGCTGTAACGCCGCCGCCTGTCACGCGCAGATGTATACGATGGGCACGCTGCTGCGGCACGGGTCCGAGGCGCAAAAGGCCGCCTATCTGCCGGGCATCGCCGACGGCACGCTGCGCCTGCAGGCCTTTGGCGTGACGGAACCCACCAGCGGCACCGATACGCTGGCGCTCAAGACCACGGCGCGGCGCGACGGCGATGAGTATGTCATAAACGGTCAGAAAATCTGGACCTCTCGGGTGGAGCATTCCGACCTGATGATCCTGCTGGCACGCACCACGCCGCGCGCCGAGGCCAAGTCGAAAACCGACGGGCTGTCTGTCTTCCTCGTTGATTTGCGGGACAAGATCGGCAATGGGGTCGAGATCCGTCCGATCCGCACGATGATCAACCACGCCACCACCGAGGTGTTTTTTGACAACCTGCGCATCCCGGCGGACAGCCTGATCGGTGAGGAAGGCAAGGGCTTTCGCTATATCCTCTCGGGCATGAATTCCGAGCGTATCCTGATTGCCGCCGAATGCATCGGCGACGCCAAGTGGTTCCTGAAGGCCGGGTCGGATTACGCCCGGGACCGCGCGGTCTTCGGCGAGGCGATCGGCGCCAATCAGGGGGTGCAGTTTCCGCTGGCCCGCGCGCAGGCGCATCTGATGGCGGCCGAAGCCATCGTCTACCGCGCGGCGGCGATGTATGACGCAGGCGACAACCCCGGCGTCGAGGCCAATGCCGCCAAGCTGCTCGCCTCCGAGGCAAGCTGGGAGGCGGGCGAGGCCTGCATGCAGACCCATGGCGGCTTTGCCTTTGCTGAGGAATACGATGTGGAGCGCAAATGGCGCGAGGCGCGGCTTTACCAGATCGCGCCGATCTCGACCAACCTGATCCTGTGCTATATCGCCGAGCAGGTGCTGGGGCTGCCCAAATCCTACGGGCCAGGACGGGGGGCGTGAGATGAGCGAGTACAGCGACTGGATCGGATGGGGCTATGCGCGGTCAGAGCCGATGTCCGAGCGGCTGATCACGCAATATCGCGCGACGCTCGACGGGTATCTCGCCCGGGCCGAGGTGCCGGTGGGCCTGCATTGGTGCCTCATGCCGGATGTGGTGGCCCCGGACAAGCTGGGCCGCGATTGCCATCCCAAGACCGGCCTTTTCCTACCCGCGCTGCCGCTGCCGCGCCGGATGTGGGCGGGGGGCGAACTGGAGTTTCACGCGCCTTTCGCGCCCGGTGATCTGGTGACCCGCGAGACGGTGATCGAGGATGTGGCGTTCAAGGAGGGGCGCAGCGGCAAGCTGGGCTTTGTCACGCAGCGCCATACCTACAACGTCTCGGGTGAGGCGCGGATATCCGAACGGCAGGATATCGTCTATCGCGAAGACCCCAAGCCCGGAGAGGCCCGCGCCCCCGAGCGCGCCGAGGATTGGCCGGGCGCCACGGCGTGGCACATTACCCCTGATCCGACGTTGCTCTTTCGCTTCTCGGCGCTCACCTTCAACGGCCACCGCATCCATTACGATTACCCCTATGCCACGGAGGTCGAGGGGTATGAGGGCCTTGTCGTGCATGGCCCGATGCAGGCCGTGTGGATGATGAACCTCGCCACGCATCTCACGGGGCACCTGCCCGCACGGTTCACCTATCGTGGCCTCTCGCCGCTCATATGCAGCGTGCCAGTCGCGATCGAGGCGCGCGAGGACGAGGACGGGCTGAGCTTGCGGGTGCGCCGCGAGACCGATGGCGTCGCCACGATGGCCGCCACTGCCTATCGCTGAGGCGGGGCGGGAAGCCGTTTGAAAACGGCTTCCAAAGCGGCGTCGACGCTGCTTTCACGCGCTTTGAAAAGCGCGCGACAAGGCCTTTGCAAAGGCCTTGCCTAGCCCGCACCGAAGCCGCCCGCCGTGGGCGTGATTACCGTCACCGCCTCGCCCGGCTCCAGCACCGTCTGGTCGCAGGCCTTGAGCGGCTCGACCGCACCTGACAGGCGACGCACCGCGGTGCGGCCCACCTCGCCCGCGCCGCCGCCCAGCACGCCCTGCGGTGCGCGGCCGCGATGCGACGACAGGATCGCGCAATCCATCCGCTCCAGAAAACGGATGGTGCGCCGCGTGCCATCGCCGGCCGCCACCGCGCCCGCCCCGCCCGAGCCGGGCCGCAGCGCGAAATCCTCCAGCAGCACCGGAAAGCGCAGCTCCAGGATTTCGGGATCTGTGAGGCGCGAATTGGTCATGTGGACATGCACCCCCGATGTGCCGGGCAAGAGCCGCCCGTCATTGAACCGCCCCGCGGGCGAGCCTGCGCAGATCGTCTCGTAATACTGGAACCGGTCATTGCCGAAGGTGAGGTTGTTCATCGTGCCCTGACTGTTGGCCATCGCCGCCATCGCGCCGAAAAGCGCGTTGGTCACATGTTGCGAGGTCTCGACATTGCCCGCCACCACCGCCGCCGGATAGCTTGGGCTAAGCATGCAGCCTTCGGGGATCACGATCCGGATGGGCCGCAGGCAGCCCGCATTCATCGGAATGGGTGCCTCGACCATCACCCGGAAAACGTAGAGCACGGCGGCGCGCGTCACCGGCTCGGGCGCGTTGAAATTGTTGGGCTGCACCGGCGAAGTGCCGGTGAAATCGACCGTGGCCGCGCGCGCCGCGCGGTCGACGGTGATGCGCACCCGGATCATCTGGCCGGTGTCGGTCTCGTAGTCATAGGCCCCGTCCGACAGCTTTTCCAGCACCCGCGCCACCGCCTCGGCGGCGTTGTCCTGAACATGGCCCATATAGGCCTGCACCACGTCCAGCCCGAAATTGCGCACCATCTTGCGCAGCTCGTTGATGCCGCGCGCATTGGCGGCGATCTGCGCCTTGAGGTCGGCCACGTTCATGTCGGGGTTGCGGCAGGGCCACGGGTGATCGGTCAGGAGCGCGCGCAGCGCGGCCTCGCGGAATTGGCTGCGCTCCACCAGCCGGAAATTGTCGATCAGCACGCCCTCCTCGTCCACCGTGGTGGCAAGCGGCGTCATCGAGCCAGGGGCGCTGCCGCCGACATCCGCATGATGCCCGCGCGCAGCGACCCAGAACAGGATGGTCTGCTCGTCGGTGTCAAAGACGGGGGTCACCACGGTGATGTCGGGCAGGTGCGTGCCACCATTATAGGGCGCGTTCAGCGCGAAGACATCTCCCGGGTGAATGTCGCCTGCATTGAGGCGGATCACCGTCTCGACGCTGCGATCCATCGAGCCGAGATGCACCGGCATATGCGGGGCATTGGCCACCAGCGCGCCGCTCGCGTCAAACACGGCACAGGAGAAATCGAGCCGTTCCTTGATGTTGACCGACTGCGCGGTGTTCTGCAGCGTCACGCCCATCTGTTCGGCGATCGACATGAAGAGGTTGTTGAACACTTCGAGCAGGATCGGGTCGGCCTCGGTCGTGCCGATGGCCATGTCCCGGCGCGCCCGCTCGTGGCGCGTGAGCAGCACGTGATCGAGGGCCGTGATCTGCGCCTGCCAGCCCGGCTCAACCACGACGGTCTGGTTGTCCTCAATGATCAGCGCCGGGCCGGTGACGCGGCTGCCGGGGGCGAGGGCCGCACGACGAAAGACCTGCGCGCTGGTCCACGCGCCATTGCAAAACATACGGGTGTGTATGTCGCTTTGCGCCTTCGCCTCCTGCATTTCGCGCGCGTCCTCGGGGGCATCGGGCGCGGCACTGTCCACGGCCTCCACCTCGGCGCTCTCGATGATCACCGGCGTCTCGGGCGTGGTGAACCCGAACTGCGCCAGATGCGCCGCCTCGAAATCGGCGCGCGCCTGTTCGGGGGTTTCATAGGCCACGGGCAGCGCGGTGTCGGTTCCGTCATAGCGCAGATGCAGGCGCGGGCGGGTTGCGGCCTCTGCCACGCCCTGCACGCGCATTTCCTGCAGCACCTCGGCGGTCAGGTCATCCAGAACAGCCGTGATCTGTCCGGCATCGTCGCCCAACGGTGCGACCACCATCTGCTGCCGGGTGGCACTGACGCGCGCCAGCCCGATCCCGTAGGCCGAGAGCAGCCCCGAGAGCGGATGGATCAGCACCTGTTCCATACCAAGCGCATCGGCCACCAGACAGGCATGCTGCCCGCCTGCGCCGCCAAAGGAATTGAGCAGATAGCGGGTCACGTCATAGCCGCGCTGCACCGAGATCTTCTTGATCGCGTTGGCCATGTTCTCGACCGCGATGCGCACGAAACCCTCGGCCACCGCCTCGGGCGATTTGCCCTCGCCTGCCTCTGCTGCCACCTCGGCAAAGCGCGCCGCCACGGTGTCACGGTCGAGCGTCTGATCCTGTCCGGGGCCGAAGATGGCCGGAAAGAAGTCAGGGTTGAGTTTGCCCAGCATGACATTGGCATCGGTCACCGTGAGCGGCCCGCCATTGCGATAGGAGGCCGGACCGGGATGCGCCCCGGCGCTGTCGGGGCCGACGCGAAACCGTCCCGGTTCCGCATGCAGGATCGAGCCGCCGCCGGCCGCCACCGTATGCACCCGCATCATCGGCGCACGGATGCGCACGCCCGCCACCTCGGTGTCGAAGGCGCGTTCATAATCCTCGGCGTAATGCGCCACATCGGTCGAGGTGCCGCCCATGTCGAAGCCGATCACCTTGTCGAACCCCGCAAGCGACCCGGTCTGCGCCATGCCCACCACGCCGCCCGCCGGGCCCGACAGGATCGCATCCTTGCCCTGAAAGCGCTCGGCGGCGGTCAGCCCGCCCGAGGACATCATGAATTGCAGGGTCGGGCCCGCCTCGCCCGGTGGTGTCGCGCCAAGTGCAGCGGCCACCCGCGCCACGTAGCGGCGCAGGATCGGCGAGAGATAGGCATCGACCACGGTGGTGTCGCCGCGCCCCACCAGCTTGATCAGCGGCGAGACCTCGTGGCTGACCGACACCTGCGAGAAGCCCGCCGCACGCACGGCCTCGGCGACGGCCAGCTCGTGTTCGGGGTTTCTCCACGCGTGCATCAGAACAATGGCCGCGGCATCTATGCCCGCCGCGCGGGCCTTGGCCAGTTCACCGGCGATGGCCTCCAGATCGAGGGGCGTTTCGACCGTGCCATCGGCGCGCAGCCGCTCCGGCACCTCGATCACCCGGGAATAGAGTTGTTCAGGCAGCAGTATTTCCTTGGCGAAGATATCGGGCCGCGCCTGATAGGCGATGCGCAGCGCATCGCGGAATCCGCGTGTGATCAACAGGACCGTGGCATCGCCCTTGCGCTCCAGCAGAGCATTGGTGGCCACGGTCGTGCCCATCCGTACGGTGCCGATGCGCGCGGCGTCGATGGTGCCGCCCAAAAGACGCCGAATCCCCTCGATCGCGGCATCCTCATAGGCCTCGGGATTGTCCGACAGTAGCTTCATCGGCTCCATCGCGCCCTCGGGACTGCGCCCGATCACATCGGTGAATGTGCCGCCACGATCGATCCAGAAATCCCAAAGTTTCGTCATTTTGCGTCCTCCCTGCCGCGCAACAATGACAATTTGTTGACAAAATGCAAGTGACAGGTCAGGCTTTCCTCAGAACCGGGACAACACCCGGCACCAATTCAAAACAGAACCCAGGGAGACGACCATGAAACATTTCAACACACTGGCCCTGTCGACGGCCTTCGCCATGAGCCTCAGTGCCGCGCAGGCACAGACCGCATGGGACATGCCGACACCGTATGGCGATTCGGTCTTTCATACCCAGAACATCATGCAATTCGCCGATGAGGTCGCGAGCGCGACCGAGGGCGAGCTGACCATCACCGTCCACTCGGCAGGCTCGCTCTATGCCCATCCGGAAATCCGCGACTCGGTACGCCGGGGCCTGGCGCCCATCGGCGAGATCCTGATGTCGCAGCTGGCCAACGAAGATGCGGTCTTCGGCGTCGATTCGGTGCCGTTTCTGGCGGCAAGCTACGAGGATGCCTCGAAACTCTGGGCCGCCTCACGCAATCAGATCGCGGCCAAGCTGGCCGATCAGGGGCTGACCCTGCTCTTTGCCGTGCCGTGGCCGGGCCAAAGCCTCTACCTAACCGAGGAAATCGACTCGATCTCGGACATGCAGGGCGTCAGCTTTCGCGCCTACAACACCGCGACCGAGCGTCTGGCACAGCTGATGGGCGCGGTGCCGACCACGGTCGAGGCGGGTGATATCCCGACCGCCTTTTCGACCTCGCGGGTCGAGGCGATGATCACCTCGCCCTCGACCGGCGTGTCGTCGCAGGCCTGGGATTTCGTGAGCCATTATATCGACACGCAGGCCTGGCTGCCCAAGAACATGGTATTCGTCAACACCCGCGCGTTCGAGGCGTTGAGCGCCGATCAGCAGCAGTTGCTGATCGAGGCTTCGGCCGAGGCGGAACTGCGCGGCTGGGAAATGTCGATGGCCGAGACCGAGGAAAAGATCGCCGCCCTCAAGGAGAACGGCATGCAGGTCTCGCAGCCCTCCGACACGCTGGCCCGCGAATTGCGCGAGATCGGCGAGACCATGACCAAAGAATGGCAGGCGCAGGCCGGTGACGAGGGGGCCGCGATCCTGTCGGCCTATAACGCGCGCTGATCCTGACTGGCGCGGGGTGAAACGCCCCGCGTCCTTCCTCTGACAGAAAGGGGGCCGCGCATGATCCGCAGGCTGCTCGACCGTCTTTACGATGCGGGCTTCGTTCTGGCCGCATTGGCGCTGCTGGCGATTGCCGTGCTGGTGCTGGTGCAGGTGACGGGCCGCGTCATCGACAAGGCGATGCTGGCCATCGGGCAGGAGCCTGTGGGTATCGCCATCACTTCGCTGTCGGAATTCGGCGGGTTTCTTTTCGTGGGGGCCGTGTTTCTGGCGCTCGCGGGCACGCTGCGCGCCGCGGGCCATGTGCGGGTGACGATGCTGACGCAGTCTGTCCCACCCGGCCTGCGCCGTGCCCTAGCGGGGTTGGTGTTGCTGCTCGCGCTCGGGCTGGGGGCCTTCGCGCTCTACAGCACCTGGGTGCAGGCCTGGGATTCCTGGACGTTCAACGCGGTTTCCTTCGGCATGGCGAAATTCCCGCTCTGGATACCGCAGGGCGTGATGGTGCTGGGCCTCGTGATCTTCTGGATCGCGCTTCTGGACGAGGCGCTCGCCGTGTTGCGCGGGCAAACCCCGGCCTTTCTGAGTGCCGAGGCCGAGAAACAGGGCAAGACCGATGGGCATTGAACTTCTGTCGCTGATCCTAGTGGTGATCCTCTTCGGCTGTCTGGCGCTTGGCCTCTGGGTGGGGTTTTCCCTCATTGCCGTCGCACTCGCCGCGATGATGCTGGCCTCGACCGCACCTGCGGAACTGGTGTTCGGCACCAAGGTCTGGGGCGCGCTCAACATCTGGGATCTGACCGCGCTGCCGATGTTCATCTGGATGGGCGAGATCCTGTTCCGCTCGCGGCTGTCGTCCGACATGTTCTCGGGGCTGGCGCCGCTCACGGGTCGCCTGCCGGGGCGGCTCTTGCACGCCAATATCTTCGGCTGCGCGCTTTTCGCCGCCGTCTCGGGCTCGTCGGCGGCCACCACAGCCACGGTGGGGCGGATGTCGGTGCCCGAACTCACCCGTCGCGGCTATGACGACCGGATGATTATCGGCACGCTGGCCGGGTCCGGCACCTTCGGCTTTCTGATCCCGCCCTCGATCATCCTGATCGTCTACGGGGCTGCGACCGAGCAGAGCATCGCGCGGCTGTTCCTTGCGGGCATCGGCCCGGGGCTGCTGCTGGCGTCGCTTTTCTCGGGCTACACGATGCTCTGGGCGCTGACGCATCGCGACAAGATGCCCGCCGCCGAACCCGCCACCTCGCTGGCAGACAAGCTGCGCGCTGTGATTTTGCTGGGACCGACGATCCTCTTGATCATCGCCGTCATCGGCTCGATCTATGCTGGCCTCGCCTCACCGACCGAGGCGGCGGTGGTGGGCGTGCTGGGCGCGCTGATCCTGTCAGGCTTGGGCGGTTCGCTCAACTGGGAGAGCACATGGGGTGCCCTGCGCGGGGCCACGATCACCACCTGCATGATCTCCTTCATCCTCGCAGGCGCGGCC
>Ga0209947_1001213_pt1 | contig 15420 bp, 11 predicted proteins | sample SalPonR2_B_D2_MG_FD_185706 | JGI IMG/M metagenome (GOLD analysis project Ga0209947, IMG submission 185706) | Salt pond soil microbial communities from South San Francisco under conditions of wetland restoration - Salt Pond MetaG R2_B_D2_MG... ... | reverse complement strand
CGCGTTGAGTTTGGCTACATACCAGGGGCCGTCGGATAAACCCAGACCCTGGCGCTGACCAATGGTGTAATGCATATACCCGCGATGCTCTCCCAGGGGCCGTCCCTGCATATCCACAATCCGGCCGGGATTCTGGGTTAGCTTGTTGTTAGTATACTCTTCTATAAAATCTATATATTTTCCGTCTACAAAGCAGACATCCTGACTCTCCTTTATGCTTGAGCTGGGAAACCCGTGGGCATGGGCCAGTTCTACCACCTGTGGTTTGGTCATGCCGCCCAAGGGAAAGTCACACTGAGGCAGTATGTCCGGATTGATGTGATAGAGCATATAAGACTGGTCTTTTGTAGTATCAATACCTTTCTGTAGAAGGGTTCTGCCATTCTGTTTCTGTGTACGGACATAATGACCGGTTGCCATATGCAGCGGCTCTTCGGCCGACATATGGCCCTTCTCTACCAGTAGGGTTTTGATGCGTTGTGGAAACAGTCCGAAGCGTACAAACTCATTACAGCGCACACAGGGATTTGGAGTTTTCCCGTGACGGTAGTTTTCTACAAAGTCATCCACCACAAATTTCTGAAACTCATCAACCAGGTTCAGGATATAAAAGGGAATTTCCAGGCGATCACAAATCTCCCGGGCACGCTGCAAGGTCTCAGTATTGCAGCAGTTGGAATCTTCCCATATATAATGGCTCACCCCAACCACTCGACTCCAGCGCTGGGTAAGCAGGTGAGCAGCAACACTCGAATCAACCCCGCCACTCATACCAATTGCAATTATTCCATCATTCATAGGGTAAATATAACCAAATTACTCAATTTTTGTTAACCGCTTTCACGATAAATCATAAGAGGTTTTATAACTTTTTGCATGGTCGGGCGCATATCCCGGCTTTCGAGCATCTCAATCAGCCGCTCGCAGGCCAGTCGAGCGTGTTCTTCCCGGGGCTGGTGAACAGTTGTCAGTTTAGGACGAAAATAGCGGCCAAGCTCGGTATCATCATAACCTACCACCCGGATATCATCCGGCACCTTCACTCCCAATTCACGCAGTGCCTCTATGGCCCCTAAAGCAACCAGGTCTGCTTCTGCGAAGATTCCGTCGAAGGAGGTCAGATTATTTTTTCGATCCATTATCGCCTGAAAACCGAAATCAAAGGCACAATCACCGGCCACCACCAGTTGGGGGTCGTAGGCGATACCCGCCTCCTCCAAGGCATTTTTGTAGCCCTCGGTTCTTTCATTAAACTGGATTTCATCAGAGTCCTCCCGTAAACAGAGGATAGAACGGCAGCCGCCGTCGAGCAGCACCTTGGTGGCCATATATCCCCCTGTAACATGGTCGGTAAATAGATAATTCATCCAACTGTAGTCGAAACTCCGTGGCTTAAAGTGCAGCACCACAAAGGGTATTCCTGAAGTGCGGATATATTCCCAGTCATCCACCGGAATCTCAGGATGAATCACCAGCAATCCGTCAATTTTTTTACGACTTATGAGTTTGCGGATGTTACTTTCGGCGGTATAGTGATTACGGGGAAAACTCCCAATACTATCCAGGGAAGCTTTTTCCAGGCCATGGCGCAGACCTTGTACCAGCAGTCCCATGTAAAGTGAGTTTCCAAAGGTATCGTATAACTCAGGATAAATAATCCCTATAGTACCGGTACGACGGGTTGAGAGGCTTTGAGCACTTGAATTAAAGGCGAAATTGAGCTCATCTGCAATTTTTTTTATTCGCTTTTTAGTCTTCTCAGAAATAAGAGGGCTATCATTTAAACTACGGGATACAGTAGAATGACTTACGCCTGCGATGCGGGCTATGTCCTTAATAGTTACAGTTTGCTTGTCGGTTTCATTTTGTTTCATGCACACGGTTGCATACCTCCTTTCCAGTATAGCTCCATTCTACATACTGTCAAGATAAAAAAATGTCTTGCACACGGTTGCATAAACTTTTATACTTTTCCTGTTCTACACTTATATGGAGGCACGCCATGAGCAGCCACGAAAGCCCTATCTATATTGAAAACGAATGGTCAATTAGCGAAAATCGATTCGATCCGGTACAGATAGTGACCACCGGAAGTAATTTTATGACGGGAAACGGCTATTTAGGGTATCGGGGAACTTTTCCGGAATGGGAGGCCGATGAGTATGTAGGCTGTATCGTGAGCGACACGTATGATAACGCGGACGGTAAATGGAAAGAATTGTGCAATGTACCAAACGGACTCTACACCGCGCTGCAGTTCGAAGAAGCTTCGGTTCATCCCACTCGCAGCCCGGAAGAGGTCTCGGATTACAGACTCTCCCTTAACTACCGCTACGGCCGCACTTCCGGTGGATATACCTGGAAAACACAAGAAACGGGTCTTCAGAAAGGGACGGAGCTGCACGTCTCTTTTGAAAGGTTCGCCTCTTACTCTTCACTGCATCTGCTTGCCCAACGTGTAAGAATTGCGGCAATAAGCGGCGGTTCCCTTACCCTCTCTACCGGAGTAGACGGACAAGTATGGAGTTTGAACGGAGAACACTTTCGAGAATGCTCAGCTTTTAATGAGGGTGATACAATCGGACTGAACTGTACTACAACTGAAAAAGGAGTAGAGATAGTAGTAGCCCAGGGAGTACGAATATACGGTGTAACTCCGCAGGAGAAAACAGGCCGAAAAACTGATTCACAAACACAAGAAAAACGACGAAACCTGAGGCAGCTACAGTTTGAGTTACAGGCCGGAGATGAACTGGTGATAGAACAAATGATGACTGTCTTTTCCGGCAATGATACCGAAGCCCCCTATACAGCAGCGGTAGAATTGGCCCGGGAAGCTACCGAAAATGGCTACGAACGCGAGGCTGGTCAAAGTGCGCGTGTCTGGGATGCCCTATGGAATCGATATTTTATTCATATAGACAGTAGCGATAACACCCAAGCACTGCTGAATTACAATTTGTACCACAATATTATTGCTACCCCGGCCCATACCAATCATCTTCCAATCGGAGCCCGGGGTCTTTCCTGTCAGGCTTATCAAGGAGCAGCCTTCTGGGACCAGGAAATATTTAACCTGCCTATGTACCTCTATACCTATCCGGAAGTCGCCCGAAACATACTAATATACCGCTACAAAACCCTGGACGGAGCCCGGCGGAAGGCCCAACGGCTTGGCTATGAAGGGGCCTACTACGCCTGGATTAGCGGCGACACGGGAGACGAACTTTGCCCGGACTACTTTTTTAAAGATGTCCTTACCGGCCGCAAAATTCGAAACCACTTTAATGACTGGCAGATTCATATATCCCCGGATATTTCCTATGCCGTCCAGCACTACTACCAGGCCACGGGAGATTGGGAATTTATGAAAGACTACGGGGCGGAAATCCTGTTTGAAGTTGCAAATTTTTTGGTAACCCACGCCTACTTCAAAAAGGATAAAAACCGTTACGAAATTATTCGCGTACTCGGTCCAGATGAATACCATGAGAATGCCGACAACAATGCCTTCACCAACTTCCAGGCAAAATGGGCTATAGGAACTGCTTTAGATGTGTATACCCGCTTATCTGCTGCGGATCCGCACATTATGCAGCAGATCGCCCAACGCTCCCGTATTGATGCAGAACGGATAGAGCTATGGAAGGAGATGTATGAGTATATGTACATCCCCACCCCCTTAGCCGACAGCAGCCTCATTGAGCAGTTCGACGGTTACTTCGGCCTAGAAGATATTCTGCCGGATGCACTGGCAGAGCGATTGAAGGATCCCAGCGAATACTGGGGCTGGCCAACCGGTATTGCCTACGAGACCCAGGTCATTAAACAGGCCGATGTGATGCAGCTGTTCTGTCTCCACCCCGAAAGCTACAACATTGAAACCATAAGAAAAAACTACCGTTATTACGAACCACGTACCCACCATAGATCATCTTTGAGCCCAGCGGTACACTCGATTGTAGCTGCTCGGATTGGGTTTTATGATCAGGCCTACAGCTACTTCCAAGAATCATTACGCATTGATCTGTTTAGTACAAACCCGCCTGCCAGCGGAGGTACATTCATTGGAGGCATCCATACGGCCGCCTGCGGAATCGCCTGGCAGATGGTAGTATTCGGTTTTTCCGGAATTGTCTTCACTGACCAGGGTATTCTCTGCAGCCCGCATATACCGCAGGAGTGGAGTGGAGTACAGTTTAGCCTCCACTACCGCGGTCAGAGCTGCCACCTCAGCATTACCTCCGATTCGGTAAAGCTTGATGCGGCCCCTTCCAACCAGAAGGCGCTACCCTTTCAGGTTATAGAAGAGAAATACCAAGTACAACCCGGAGACTCAATTACCCACTCCCTTTGAACACTCTAGGGCCTTAAGCTTGCATTAGGTTTAATTGCCTGATTTATCTAGACTCGAAGCGGCCATAAAAAACCTCTCGAAGCTTTTCCAGTGTAAGCTCCTCAGTGGAGCTGCACTTGTAGTCGGCATTCACCAGATAATCTCCCACGCCTACCGAAAAAATTCCGGCCCCGTTAATGGCATATATCCCGGCCTGGGCATCTTCCACACCGACACAGTTGCGAGTTGGAACCTTCAGCAGCTCGGCGGCCATAAAAAACTGCTCCGGATCGGGCTTTCCCTTTCTCAACAATTCCGGATTGGTTATTACATCGAACATGTCCTCCACCTGCAGCTGCCGGACGATGGTACCCGCATTCCGGCTGGCAGAGGCCAGGGCAGCTCTTATACCCGCCGCTTTCAAATCCTTAAGAAGGATATCGATACCCGGCAGTAGATCCTCCGGGGTGATTTGGCGGATGAGTTCCTTATAGTACTCGTTTTTGCGGCTAGCTAAAGAGACCTTTTCCTCCTCGCTAAAGCTTCGCTCCGGCACCTGCGACAGCAGCAGCTCTAAACTCTCCATTCGACCAACTCCCCGCAGCCGATGGTTAAACTCCCGGTCAAAGGGAATATCCAGTTCATCACATAGCTTTTCCCAGGCCTGATAATGGTACTCCGCAGAATCGGTGATAACTCCATCTAAATCAAATATAACTGCTTCCATATCCGGGCGATGTGAGAACACCAGGGGCGATCCGGCATAGACGGTATGTCTGCCTCCCTCATGCACAAGAACAAGCGACTCGCCCTCTTTTAAGGTATAAGCAACTTCATCATGAGTAATTGCTACTTCCAGAAGAGCATTACGAATGTTCAAATTAAAGGTCAACCGGTCCCACTGAATCGGCAAATGGGGATTGAAAGAAAGTTCCCCCTTGTAGTCGCGCATTCCCGCAAAACCATACACGATACTTGTCCATGTGCCGGCCATAGCAGCGGTGTGCAGACCATCCCTTACATTTCCGTTCACGTTATCTAGATCGATCCGTGCAGTCCTAGTAAAGTAATCATAGGCCGCCTCATCGTAGCCTACCTCGGCGGCAATGACGCTCTGAACGCAAGCGGAGAGAGAAGAGTCGCCGGTGGTAAGCCGGTCGTAATAATCAAAATCTCGCTTTTTCTCTGCTATACCAAACCGATCGCCCTGCAACAGCAGAGCCAGTACGAGGTCAGCCTGCTTTAATATCTGATGTCGATAAATCACTAGGGGATGATAGTACAGCAGTAGAGGGCGTTTCTCATCCGGAATCTCGTCAAGGGGCCACACTTTCTTGTTCAGAAAGCTGTCATCCTGTGGATGAATCCCCAGGGGCTCATCATAGGGCAGATACATAAGCTCAGCAGCTCTGCCCCATTCATCCAGCTCTTCCTTTTTTAACCCCGTACGGTACATTACCTGCTCATATGCAGCGGTATCTCTGTCATGCAGCATACGAAGCGCCTCTATAGCAAATTCCAAATTATCCTTAGCCATTACATTGGTGTAATAATTGTTGTTTACCAAGGCGGTATACTCATCAGGACCGGTCACTCCGTTAATACAAAAACTCCCGTTCTTCTGAGGAATATATTCACCAAGGTCGACCCATAGTCGGGCAGTTTCAATTAAAATTTCCACCGCCCTGGACAAGAACTCTTCATTACCGGTTATTTGCAGATACTTCTTTATGCCATAGGCAATATCCGCATCAATGTGGTACTGGGCGGTTCCTGCAGGATAATAGGAAGAGGCCTCATGTCCATTGATAGTTCGCCAGGGAAACAGGGCCCCGGTCTGGCTCAGCTCCTTCGCCCTCGAGCGCGCCTGCTGAAGGATGCTGTAGCGGTACTCAAGGAGCGATTTGGCAATCTCCGGCTGGGTATAAGTAAACAGGGGCAGGACGTATATTTCCGTATCCCAAAAGAAGTGGCCCTCATACCCTTCTCCGGTTAAACCTTTGGCGGGTATACTGGTGGTACCGTTTCTCCCTACCGACTGCAGCAAATGAAAAAGGTTAAAGCGGAGCCCCTGCTGCAAAGCCACATCACCATCAATTTTCACATCCGAATGATCCCAAAAATAACTCAAATAACTAAACTGTTCGCTCACCAGAGCCTCAAATCCATCATTTGCAGCCATAGCAAGTTCATTCCGCATTATTTCAATATTCCGAGCTTCTTCTGCTATACCGCGATACGAGTAAGAGAGAAACTTATCGCAGGTAACACTCTTGCCCTCCTCCACCTCCAGGACAAAACGAATTCCCACCTCACTATGATCAGAAACCGGCTCTATTATATCTTGCGGAATATCGGGGCATAGGTGCACTACTCCACAGGCCAGAGTAAGCTCCGACTGTCCGGTACGCGCAGCAAGTTCACCCATCTCTGTGGTGGCGCTGCCCTCGTTGTAAACCAATGCGTTTTTATCCAGATGGGCACCTACCCGGGGGTCATCTTCTGCGGCAAGATTTGTCACATTCCCATCGAGGGTACTGACAAAATACAATCGACCACTGCCCTGGCGGAGGGTCACTTTGTAACGGATTGCAGCAATATGACGACGTTCAAATGCAACCAGCCGTTCGCTTACAATATGCAAGATTTTTTCATTGGGAGATTCCCAGACAATCTCTCGCCTTAAGACTCCCTCCCGCAAATCTATTTCACGCCGATAGCTGTGAATAGTGCCTGACGTCAAATCAAACTGCTCATCGTCGATCCATATTTCAATTTTCCGTCCATCGGCTACATTCAAAATAGTCTGTCCATGCTCAGGAAAACCGTAGGCCCTTTCACCGTAAATAATTGGACGGGACTCATAAAATCCATTCAAATAGGTACCCCGGCACCACGCGTAATTCATCTCCTCCAGAGTACCGCGAATACCCAAATACCCATTGGCCAACGCAAAGATTGATTCATTACCATCCATTTTTTCCGGTACCGGTTCCGTCTCAATAATCTTCCACGGATCTTGCGAATTGACCTGTTCTGTACTCATATTCATCTCCACTATAATGAAAATAGCCGTTTTCGGCTAGTTTCATTGTTTCGGTTGCCGCGCAGCGGCATGCGAAACTACTATTCTTATTGTATTATAACTGACTGCTCAATAACTGCTGATTGTGCACACGGTTGCATTACAATCAGTCTAAATAGCCAGACGGCTATTGTCAAGAAAAAGCGCCTCTAATCAGCAATTCTCAGTTTGGATAGTGCAATGCACTATCCAAACTGAGAATGCCTCCAAATGTATTGATCTACCAATTTTCGCAAAGAAAATGAAGCAAATTCTAAATTTGGAAGTCGGAAGACTTCCAAATTTAGAATTTCTGGCCCCTAATTCTTTCCGTACTCTTTCTTTTCAGAGGCACAGGTTCCCTGCTCAGTCCAATGGGGCGGGAGGCGGGCGAAGAGAACTTGCACGGGAATACCCATATATGCCGTATAAAATGATACCCGCACCTATTCCATTAAGAATGGAGGGAACCTCTCCAAAGAAAAAGTAGGCCATTATCCCGGCAGCCACCGGTTCTATTAGTACCGTAACCGACAGGAAGGTCGAGGGTACGAATTTTAAGGCCCAACTGTAGATACTGTGACCAAGAATAGTACAGACAAAGGCTAGGGCAAAAAACAACATGAACTCACGGGGCGGATAAGGATAGAAGCGTGTATCGGCTATAATATTTATCAATAGAAGGGTTAACCCGCTGGTCCCGTAAACAAGAAAGGTATATTTGGCCACTGCCACCCTGCGGCGGACAATCCTTCCAAGTACCATGTACACTCCCACCGCCAAAGCTCCCAGCACAGCCAGGAAATCACCCAACAGTACATTATTTCCACGCCCTAGATCTCCCCAGGAGAGAACTGAACTACCGAGAACAGTGACAAGTACAAACAGAAACTCCCGCTGTGAGCCCCCCTCCCGTAAAATAAACCGGCTAATTAAATACACCATCACCGGGTGTGTATTTACCAACAATACTGAACTGGCAACGCTGGTATAATACAGCGAAGAGATCCAGGTAGCAAAGTGGATGCCCAGAAACACCCCGCTCACTAGCGAGAGTAGCAGATCGCGGCGATTTACCTGCTCCGGTTTTGCGAGGCTGTACGGCAGGACCAGCAAAAAAGCGATGAGCATACGGTAAAAGGCTATGATCAGAGCCGGGGCATTGGACCAGCGAATAAAAATTGCCGAAAAGGAGGCAAAAATCACCGCCAGGGGCAGCACAATCCGGCTAAGCGTGTGAGTATCTTTCATCTTGACCTTCCAAACCCTGAAGTATAGGCTTTATATAGGCTATCACTATTCCATTGTAGGGAAAAGAGAAATGTCATACAGAAAAAATAAAACCCATCCTTTTCTTACGCCTTTTCCGGTTGTCTGTGCCCACCGGGGTGACTCTGCATATTACCCTGAAAACACCCTTCCCGCCTTTCTGTCCTCCGCCCGGCTTGGAGTAGATTGTATAGAGTCGGATGTCCATCTTACTGCGGATGAGAAATGTGTACTTTGGCATGACAGCACGGTAGACCGCATGACCGACGGGAGCGGCGAAATAGCTGAATACAGCCTAAAGGAATTACAGGGCTTAGATGCGGGCTATGGATTTACCCACCCAAACGATGGGAGCCATCCATTTCGAGGCCAGGGGATCACTATCCCCACCCTCTCCGATACTTTGGAGGCACTTCCGCAGATGCGGTTCAACCTTGACCTGAAGGGAACGTCTCCACTTTTAGCCGAACGATTTATCGAAGTGGTAAACCAACACCACGCGCAAGACAGAATACTTGGAGCCAGTTTTCATTACCTTCAATTAAAGCGCCTGCGAAAACTGGCCCCAGCTCTTGCCACCAGTTTTTCATCCCCGGAAGTGCGGGCTTTGATTATCCTGCAGCGCATCGGTCTGCTGTCCCTGCTGTTTCCCTTCGCCGGTATAACTCTCCAGGTTCCCGAGATTCATGGCACGGTTCAAATTGTAACCGACAAGCTGATCAGTCGGCTTCATAAAAAGGGAGTCCCCATCCAAGTATGGACCATCAATGAAGAGGCGGATATGTATCGCCTCCTGGAAATGGGAGTTGACGGTATTGTGACCGATGATCCCCGCCTACTTATGCAGGTATTACACTCACGCCGCAGCAAACCTCATCACACCGCTGAAAAGCAATTATAGATTTGGAAGTTAATAAATATCTACAATTGCTCTTGCCGGCCACTGAAATAAAATTTGACCTCTTACCCTAGATCCCCTACATTAAGGGTTAAGTGTGTATAATATGTGCACACCAGAGCATATTAAAGGGGTTAAGTATGAATAAAAAATTCGTATTAGTCACATCTGTTTTAGTGCTGTCCCTCACAGCCATCGTTTTTCTGACAGGTTGTACACCGGAACAGGAAACCAAAGGTAAGGTAGTCGTTGCATCAAAGATTGATACCGAAGGGGCCTTACTGGGCTCAATGATAGTGCAGCTTTTAGACCATCATGGCTACGAAGCGGTTGATAAAACGGAATTTGGTACAACCGAGGTAATTAGAAAAGCGATTCGCGCGGAGGAAATAGATATATACCCAGAATATACCGGCAACGCCGCTTTTTTTCATAATGATGGCGACAACCCGGTCTGGAAGGATCCACAGGAGGCATATGCACGGGCAGTAGAGCTTGATGAAGAGTCTTACGACCTTCGTTGGCTCCAGCCGGCACCGGCTAACAACACCTGGGCAATTGCAGTACGTCAGGACTTAGCAGAGGAGAATTCCCTGTTTACTCTGGAAGATTTGGCTGAGTATGTGAACAACGGAGGCGAACTAAAACTCGCCTGTAGCGAAGAGTTTGCCAGCCGCCAAGGAGCTCTGCCCAGCTTTGAAGAGGCATATAACTTTAAGCTTGAAAAGGATCAGCTGCTGATTTTATCCGGCGGCAACACAGCTACCACAGAACGTGCAGCTGCAGAACAGACCGACGGTGTAAATGCAGCCATGGCTTACGGAACTGATGGTGCACTGGCAACCCTAGGCTTGGTAGTTCTGGAAGATAACCGCAATGTTCAACATGTGTACCAACCGGCCCCGCTCATACGGGGAGAGGTGCTCGATAAATATCCTGAAATCGAAACGATACTCAACCCTGTTTTTGGAACCCTTGATCTTAAAACCCTGCAATCCTTAAACTCACGCTTAGCGGTACATGGTGAAGCAGCATCCGATGTAGCTAAGGAATACCTGCAGGAAAACGGTTTATTACAATAGACCTTACACCAAGAGTAATACAATATGCGCTTCAAATTTTTTACCGGTTTGTGTGCTGTGTGCACCTTTTTTCTGCCGCTTTACACTGTTAAGCCTAACCGTATACAAACCGGAAGCGCAGTGTGGGTATTCGAGCTGCCGCCCGGCTACTGGGGGGCAGCACTAATACTCATATTCCTAACAGTATTTATTGTTTTCTCCCGCCGCCATACAGATATTCTCTTTCTCTTGTTTTCGATCGCCTTTATAAGCCTATTATTGGCCGTTCTCCACTACCTTCAGGGACATTTGTATATATGGGATGCCGAAGAATATGGCCGCATAAGCTTCGCCGAAGGGTTTTGGATTGCTTTGTTAACAATCTACCTGCTCTTAAGCTGGGCATACCGCAATACCCGGCATAAGCTGCTGCTTTCTATAGCAATGCTGATTATAGCGGCCGTAGTAATGTTGTTTGTTCTATTGGGCAGTTTTGAACACTCAGCTATCCTACTGGAATATCAAAACCGATCACAAAAATTTCTGATGGAGTTGCTGAATCATGTAAACCTCAGCCTTGCGGCTGTCGGTATGGCAACTGTTATCGGGATACCCGCCGGCATATGGGCCGCCCGCTCTCAGAAATACCGCATTTTGGTATTTAAGACAGTAAATGGTATTCAGACAATTCCCAGTTTGGCTTTGTTCGGTCTGATGATTGCTCCACTGGCCTTATTATCTCGACAGTTCCCTGTACTTCGATCACTGGGAATTGCCGGAATCGGCACTGCTCCAGCCTTAATTGCACTCACCCTGTATTCGCTTCTTCCTATCATTCGCAACACTTTTACAGGCATATACTACATCGAAACACAAATTATCTCTGCTGCCCACGGAATGGGTATGAACAGAGCCCAGACTTTTCGCTATGTCGAACTACCGCTGTCAACACCCATGATTCTCACCGGAATCAGAATGTCCCTTGTGCAATGTATCGGTAACACTGCAGTAGCTGCTTTGATCGGCGCCGGGGGGTTGGGTACATTTATTTTTCAGGGTCTGGGCCAGTCGGTCCCGGATTTGATCCTGCTGGGAGTAATACCGGTAATCCTTTTATCCATTCTGTTTGACCGTCTTTTTCATTTGGCAGAACACTGGGCTACCCCAAGGGGAGTGCGTCTTGCATGGATTGACTAAATTTTTGAAACAGCAAAAGTTAGGTACTCTATTTGTGATTGTGTATCTGCTGTATGTAACTCTTCCGACACTACAGTACAGCATTTTGGCCCCCCTGTTTCCTCACCTTCAGGATATTCTGTACCCACGGGCCAGTCTACTGCGCCTATTTGGAGAACATCTGCTGTTAGTGCTGCTATCGGGCATAAGCGCTTTTGTCACTGGAATATTTTTGGGGATTAGTGTTACTCGTCCGTGGGGACGTGAATTTCTCCAGTCGGTACAAGACTTGACGGCCCTGCTACAGACATTTCCACCGGTTGCAGTATTGACCCTTGCAGTTCCGGCAGTCGGCTTTGGTTTTACACCAGCCTATTTGGCCTTGTTCATCTATAGTATTCTTCCGATTGTACGAAACACAATTACAGGGCTCTTATCGGTACCCCAACCCCTCAAAGAGGCCGCCCGCGGCATGGGAATGACTCCCCTGCAAGTTCTTATCAAGGCGGAGCTGCCGCAAGCCTTTCCAGCCATACTGACAGGGACACGCATCTCAATTATCATTAATATTGGTACTGCCACTATTGGAGGGGTAATTGGTGCAGGAGGTCTGGGAGTCGCTATTGTGGCCGGACTAGTGCGAGACAACACCGCATTCGTCTTACAGGGCGCTATAGCTGCCGCTGGACTAGCCTTTTTAGCAGATTACCTGTTTGAGTTGTGGGAACAGAAAATGAACAGACAGGAATAATAAGAGAAGGAGCCTGAGCATATGCACGGCCCCTTCAAACCCTATAACCCACTTTTTTTAATCAACAATAGTAATAACTAAATATCGTTTTACTTTATAAAACTTTAGCTTATGGGTCCAAGTATACAATCGATTCAGTATATTTTATATAAGGGAATATCATGATCTTGTGTGAGTTTCTCACACTTTTGTAAAAGAATGACTATTAAAGATCTATTATACCAAGCCGGGTAGCATAATGAACTAACTCTGCGGCGTTTTTTACCTTAAGCTTGCGAAAAATGCTGGTACGGTGGTTTTCGACCGTACGGTAGCTAATATAAAGGCTTTGAGCAATTTTTTTTACCGATAAACCCTCAGCTAAAAGACGCATAATTTCCTGCTCCCGTGCAGTAAGGGACTCATAGTCGTTATCCTGCACATCGTAGAATCTCTGAGGATGTTCCAGGGCCTTTTGAATTATCACCTCCAGAGTAACTTGATCAAAAAAATACTCGCCCCGCAGTACCTGCTTTATGCCGTCAATTAGGCGCACCGGTGAAGTCTCTTTGGTCATATACCCACTCACTCCGTTACTGACCGCTTCCAGCACATAATCACTGCGGCTATACATACTAAGAATTATAATTTTGAGCAGTGGATATTGTTCACGTAGCTGAGTAATAAGCTCAACCCCTGAACCATCGGGCAGCGAAATGTCGAGAACCACCACGTCGATTTCGGAATCTCTTAAGATTTCGCGGAGTTCTTCGATAGTTTCCGCCTCACCACTAATAATAATGTCCTTATCTCGCTGCAGAGCGACTTTTACTCCATCTCTTACGGGGGGGTGATCATCTACCAGTACCACACGAATTCCACTCATAAAATAACTATATCATATTTTTTTCTTTTATGGTTCACTATTAGCATGAACATTGATAACTTAGACACAGTCCTGCCGTATATTGTACAGTTAGCCCAGTCCGCCGGAAAGCTACAGAGCGAATATATAGACTCCTCCGTTACAATGCAGAATAAAAGCAGTCAGGTTGACCTTGTTACCGAGGTAGATCAACGCTGCGAGGAACTGATTTCCTCGAATTTGCACAGCAAGTTTCCCGAACATCAAATTTTGGGTGAGGAAGGAGGATCTCAGGCAAGCGCAAGTAATTCTCCATACAAATGGGTTATAGATCCGCTGGACGGAACCACGAACTACGTGCATCAAGTCCCGGTATTTGCCACCTCCATTGCACTGCTAAAAGACACTACACCGATCCTTGGAGTTGTTCATAGCGAACCCCTTAAGCGAACCTATACAGCTATTGCTGGGCAGGGGGCGTTTCTTAACTCAACTCAGATCCATTGCTCAGAGACCAGGGAAGTCAATGCGTCTTTAGTAGCCACGGGCTTTCCCTACGACCGAGCCACTGCAGTGAAAAACAATGTGAACTACATTGCCCATATGATCCCACGGGTTCGCGGAATTCGTCGATTGGGTGTGGCAGCTTTAGATGCATGTTTTGTAGCTGAAGGAGTTTTTGATGCGTACTGGGAACTGAAAGTACGCCTGTGGGATATCGCTGCAGGGGTATTAATTGCACAGGAAGCGGGTGCAGTAGTCCACTACCTTGCCGGTACGCAGCCATATACCTACGATATCCTTTGCTCCGCCCCCACTCTCTACAAACCTTTGCTCCAGGAACTACTTACAGTGGATACAGATTATTCCAGTTTAGCAAGCACCTAAGCCGACAGCTGCCCTTTTTGCAACCACACTTCACTTAAAAGGCTCAGAAACAGCAGCAAAAACACAAACAAAGGGCTGCCCAAGATCAATTCTCAGACAGCCCCTATACTTTGTTTAAATACCTTTTTGCTTAATTATCCCTTTTGATTAACCCTTTACAGATCCGGCCATCATACCGCGTACAAAGTATCTCTGCAGCGAGAAGAAAATGATTAACGGCATAATCATGGTTAAGAAGGCTCCGGATGTGAGCACGTGCCAGTCCTGGCCACGCGAGCCGACCATCTCGGCCAGGCGGGTAGTAACCAGGGCATTCTCTTTTTTGGTGCCAAGAAAAACCAAAGCTACCAGAAGGTCGTTCCATACCCACAAAAACTGGAAAATTGCGAATGAGGCAATTGCAGGTTTTGACAAAGGCAACACCAGCCTGGTAAAGCTCATCCATGGTGTGGCGCCGTCGGCGTGGGCGGATTCAATAATTTCCTTAGGGATTCCGGAGATATATCCGAACAGAAGATAGGTAGCCAAGGGCAATCCAAAGCCGGTATGTGCCAGCCAGATTCCCAGATAGGTACCATTCAGTTGATTAGCAGTATACACCTTCAATACCGGAATAAGGGCCATCTGCAGGGGCACTACTAGGAGGCCGACAATTATTACAAAAATGGCCTCACGACCGGGAAAATCCATCCAGGCAATTGCATATGCGGCAAAGGCCGCAATGGTGATCGGGATGACCGTAGAAGGAATTGTAACCAGCATACTATTGAGAAATGCCAGCCCCATAAAGTCTGCATACAGTACGCTTATGTAGTTTGACAGAGTCCATTCCGCTGTAAATGGGTTGGCGAATACTGTCCACCAGCCGGTATTATTAATTGCCTCGGGAGTTCTAAAGGAACTGACCAAGAGGCCTAGAATAGGCACAACCCAAATCAAAATTATTGCCAAAAGAATCAGGCGCATCGGGACGCCCTTTAATACGCGCTGCACTTTTACAGATGTGGGCGGCTTATTAATAGTAACCTGTCGGGATTCCATTGTTGTATCACTCATACTCTACCTCCTGTTCTCCCGCATCTGGGTGATGTTACGTATCATAAACGGTATAACCACTATGAAGAGAAACACCG